>Ga0222718_10000052_pt1 | contig 122900 bp, 91 predicted proteins | sample C33_27DmetaG_FD_165045 | JGI IMG/M metagenome (GOLD analysis project Ga0222718, IMG submission 165045) | Estuarine water microbial communities from San Francisco Bay, California, United States - C33_27D | ecosystem: Environmental > Aquatic > Marine > Unclassified | place: USA: California...
GCAGTGTCGGTCCTTCTGAACTCTTGCGAGTTCAACTACGGGTAAGGTTAACAACAAGAGCGAGACGTTGAAGCATTCGTCTTTCGGAATTCAATCATCGCCCCAGATGAAAAAAGGGTGGCACTGGTCGGCTTGCCCGCCAGTGTGAAGAACACTCACAGGCTCACCCTCCCAGACTCTTTTATTGGGTGACTGAATCTATGCAGGTAGCACCGTTTGCTCCTGAAACTAGATGGGGCAGAACAAGAGGCATAGCCGTGGAACGCAAGCTCCGCGGGCTGTATTGCGGCGAGTTCCCAAACAACAAAAGCTGGGATCAGTCCCGGCACAAAACTGAAGAGGAAATTTACATTCTGGTTTGCTTTCCGGCGTCAGCTCACAATAATCTGTCATAAGCACTTGTTTGTAGGGCCGGTTTCTACCGGCGTGACTTCTCTTGATCCAATGAAGGCAACCTGACATCGTGACAGACAATCAGACAGACAGTTATGACGCAATTTTGGTCGTAGGATTTGGCGGACCGGAGAAAAAAGAGGACGTGATGCCGTTTCTCGAAAACGTCACACGCGGTCGAAACATCCCGCGGGAACGCCTCGAAGAGGTTGCCGAGCATTATTACCAGTACGATGGAGTCAGTCCCATCAATCAGCAGGCGAGAGATCTGCTGGAAGTTCTTATACCTGCGTTGCAAGAAGCGGGGGTCACTCAGCCGGTCTATTGGGGCAACCGAAACTGGCATCCTATGCTCGAAGATACTGTCGCACAGATGAAGCAGGACGGCGTGGAGAAAGTTCTCGGCTTGGTCCTGGCAGGCTACTCTTCGTATTCCAGTTGTCGCCAATATCGGGAAGACATGTACCGGGCGGGCGAAGAGAGTGGTTGGGAAGCCTCACAATTCGACAAAATTCGAGTATTTTTCAATCACCCCGATTTCGTAGAAGCCAATGCCGACCATGTCAAACAGGCGGCAGAGCCATTCAATGGTGAGCCATACCATTTGGTATTTACGGCTCATAGCATCCCCAATTCGATGTCAGACAATTGTAATTATCAATTGCAATTGACCGAAGCGTCACGACTGGTTGCTGAAGCAGTCGGAGTCGATGATTGGAAACTGGTGTATCAAAGCCGCAGTGGTCGCCCTCAAGATCCTTGGCTCGATCCTGATATCTGCGATTACCTGAAAGACTATTCAACAAATGATGTGAAGAATGTTGTGATTCTCCCGATTGGATTTTTGTCTGACCATATGGAAGTAATGTTTGACCTTGACGAAGAGGCACAGGAAGTGTGTGCCGAAGTTGGGCTAAAGATGCAACGCGCTGCAACTGTCGGCTTACACCCAAAGTTCATCAAAATGTTGGTGGAATTGATTCAGGAGCGGACGGGACAAATCGAGTCCAAACAGGCGATTGGCCAATTCGGACCAAACCATGATGTCTGCCCACTTGATTGTTGCCCTGCTCCGGCCCGAAGGCCGGCTGCTGCACGACCTCAATAAGAGTGGCTATTTTTTGCACGCAAAAACAGACTCTTTTTCCTCTGAAACGACCACTTAAAGCAAATTGATCTTTCTTTTTTGATTGATATGTTAAGATTTAAGTACCCAACAAGACAGACGCACAATTCTCTCAAGACGAGGAGCAAGCCCCAGAATCTCTGATGATTTGAATTATGGAGGATTCAGAAATCGCAAAAAAGGAACGCTACCATGAGATCTTTACCGACCGAAGGTGAAACCTCGGCAATCGCCAATCAGCGAATTGACCAATCGTCTGATTCGCATTTTTCTCTGCCTCATACGACCGAACTCAATGTTCGACGAACTCTGCTCACGCAGTGCCAGTGCAAATTTCACTCTCTGGTTGTCCACCGCACGAGAGACGGCATCTGCTTACAGGGCGTGGTTGACGGAACTCCCTCTGATGCTGCCGAAATTTGCCGAATTGCCGAGGTTGTTTCCGGGGTGGGGAGCGTGATCAATCGACTCACCTTCCAGTCCACAGACTCAGCTCCGCCTCCAAAAGGCTGAACGATTGTAGAAATAGGAGTGTTCTCAAAAAAAACCGGAATTCGTCTCCCAGAATTTGGCAACCTGTGATAAGCTCATCGACCACCCGAGAGAAGCCACTTCATTCGGGTGGGTGATCCAGACATTTCAACCCGTCTCTCGACTGACGGATTGAACGAATTTGAGTTTGAAACACGAGCAAGGAGGCTCGCCATGAGTTTCGGACAAGCACAAGAACAGCAACTCAAAGTCCAAATCCGCTGGCTGATTCGCCGCGATATGCCCGAAGTCCTCGACATCGAGCAACGCAGCTTTGAATTCGCTTGGGGTGAAGAGCATTTCCTGGAATATCTTCGCCAACGAAACTGCATCGGCATGGTGGCTGAATGTAATCAAAAGATCGTGGGCTTCATGATCTATGAGCTCCATAAGTCCAAGCTCCGTGTTCTCAACTTTGCCGTTGATCCTAAAATGCGCCGTCGAGATGTTGGCACACAAATGATTCAACGACTGATCGATAAACTCGCTCAGCAACGGCGCGAGGAAATCGAACTCGAAATCCGCGAAACTAATTTACCGGCTCAATTGTTCTTTCAGCGGCATCACTTCAAAGCGACCGAAGTGATTCGCGAACATTATGACGACACCGACGAAGATGCTTATCGGATGCAATACCGACTCGATGAGCCTCTTGAATGGGTGCTTCCCTTTCCTCCTTCGGGAAGAATCTCGTTCCCGGACGCCGCGTAATGTCGAAGAATCACTCTCTAAGAGTAGATTTACATCGTTTGTCTCTCAACAATATAGCCTGACCAAAATGGCTGTATAGGGAGAGATGCGTGTCGTCAGAGATTCTGTTATCGGGATGCCGTCAGCATAATCTGCGGAATCTCGATCTCTCACTTCCTGCACACGGCCTGACACTCATCACTGGGCCTTCGGGTTCGGGGAAAAGTTCTCTTGCGTTCGCGACCCTTCATGCGGAGAGCCGACGGCGTTACCTCGAATCTCTTTCCACGTCCGAACGTAGCCGCTTCGATCATATTGCTCCTCCACATCTGGATGATGCGACAAATTTGCCACTGACCGTCGCGATCCGTCCCGATTCTCTTTCCAGCGGTTCCAGAAATACCTTAGGGACAGAATCAGGAATTATTCCGCTGCTACAAATGCTCTTTGCCTCCTACGCAGACAGTACATGCCCCGATTGTGAGACACCTGTTCGAACGTGGGGATCGCAGGAAATTATCGAGACCTTGAACGAGTTGCCCGAAGGAACACGCCTTCAGCTTGGTTTCCCGCTTCAGCAGACTGTTTCAGGGACAGAGGCCATCAACTGGTTGCAAACAGCCGGCTTCCAAAGAGTCGTCCACGAAGGGAAAATCTGCTCCCTCACTGATTTGTCGGAAGACTCCGCTCTCGAGGATCTCGTCGTCATCGTTGACCGGGTCAAAACTGGTTCAACAAACGACGTTCGAATCCGAGAATCATTGGAAGTTTGTTTTCGTGGCGGCCAAGGGAAGTGCATCGCCTATGCAGAAGACACGGCTAGTGATTCGAACTGGCAATCCCTCTCATTGGATGATCGTAAGTGGTTTTCTCGCCTGTTTAGTCGAGAGCGTGATTGCCTGAACTGTGGTCGATCTCTCATGAATCCTGCTCCGAGCCTGTTTCGCTGGTCGTCTCCTTTAGGAGCATGCGCAGAATGTCAGGGACGAGGTTGGGTCAAAACAAATCGAACAAAATCAACTTGCGGACGTTGTGAGGGCTCACGATTGAATCCAGATGCCTGTGCATACCAAATGCATGATCGATCTTTACCCGAACTACACCGTCTACAAGTTCTGGAACTCAGACAATGGGTTGATCAGCACCTACACAACGATTTGCATCATCAAGAATTATTACGACGCCTGAACCTGTTGGCAGAAATTGGGTTTGAGTCATTTCCTCTCGATTGTTCGGTCAGTTCGCTTTCGGCTTCCGAACGCACGTCGCTGGCTCTGTGTGATGCGGCTGTGGAACCATTGCCGGGCGCACTGTATCTCGTGGAAGAGCCTTATAGTGGCCACCCTCCAGAAGATTGGTCAAAAGTAGATCGGATCATCTCGCAAGTGTTGACAGGAGGAGCCGGCGTCTGTCTTGTTCAGGCGGAAGAGGAACCGATTACCCGAAGGTTGCATCTCGATCACCTCATTCGACTCGGTCCCGGCTCGGGTGACGACGGAGGACAACTTGTCGCAGAACCAGATTCTCGCGACGAAACGCCGTCTGTTAATCACCTGAAAACAGAACCTTTCAAGCTGAGGCAGATTGATTGGTCTTGGATCGAACAAACGGAACTCGAGATCTCGGTGGGAGGCATTACCACAATTTCCGGCACACTGGCGACGCGACCAATTGGACTTTTACGGGAGTGCTTAGCTTCGAGATTGGCAGAACTGGCAGAAGACGATTCGTTTCCGTTCCCCGAACAACAATCACTCGCCACCGAAACCCGGAAGCCCCACCCCCGTCAAACAGTGCTGTCAGCCATTCAGGCGTTTGGAGGAATTCGCCAGCTCCTCGCAGAGACGGATGACGCCAAAAAACGGAATGTCACGGCAAGTGATTTGAGTCTCCACAAAAAAGAGGGAGCCCGATGCGTACGGTGTGAAGGGACCGGATGTGTCTCTGTCGATCTCGATTTTCTACCCGAGTTCGAATTGCCTTGCCCCGAATGTGGTGGGAGTCGCTATGAATCTCGAATCAACGAAATTCGGTTCCGCGGTTTGACTCTTCCTGAAATCATGAAACTGACTGCCGAAGAAGCCTTTCGAATCTTCAAAGGCCATCACCGCATTCAAAAAAGACTTCAATTACTGAAACAGGTTCAACTCGGTTATCTACGATTAGGGCAGTCTCTCACGCAATTATCGCGGGGGGAGAGGCAACGCATTCGTCTCTCAGCCGCATTGGCAAAAAGCGGAGGCACGAAAAGTCTGTTGACGATTGAAGAGATTTCCAACGGGCTCTCGTCCTCGGAACTCCCCTCGATCTTGTCGGTTCTGCGAGAATTCACGTCTGCCGGGCATTCTGTCTTACTGATTGATGCCAATGAGTTCTGGCAAAAGAATTCTGACATTTTTCAAAAATTGACTCGTCGAAAATGTCCCTGAATAATGCAGGTCTTCCGCAGCGGAGCCAACTTCAAGCCTCTTGTTTTTCAGGGTTTTCGGCTCTCCCGGTCGCCTCTGGTGTTCTGAATGAGGGGCGTTAGAATGGAAATCATCGGCAGATTCATTCACCGATCATCGATATCCATTGAGAACGGGCAACGAAGCCCTGAAAATAAGATTTGGAGGGATCCCATGAGCCGTCCGTTTGCTCACCTGCATTGCCACACCCATTACTCCTTGCTCGATGGTGCCAATCGCATCCCGGAAGTGGTGAAAAAAGTCAAAGAGTCCGGCATGGACTCGCTGGCGATCACCGACCACGGCAATCTCTACGGTGCGATGGAGTTTTATAACACTTGCCGAGCCCAGGAGATCAACCCGATCCTCGGTTTTGAAGCCTACATTGCTCCCGGCAAACGGACTGACCGGAGTGGTGCATCTCGAATGAAGGAAGCCAGTTATCACCTGACCTTGCTGGCAATGAACCGCAAAGGGTTTGAAAACCTGATGCACATGTCGTCCGTCGCGTATCTGGAAGGGTTCTATTACAAGCCACGGATCGATAAAGAGCTGCTGGAAGAGTTCAACGAAGGATTGATCTGTCTTTCGGGTTGCGCGGCAGGAGAACTTTCGCAGCTACTCCTCAAAGACAAAATGACCGAAGCGCGTGAGCTGACCGCTTGGTACGAAAAAGTTTTTGGCGACCGTTTTTATATGGAGATCCAGAATGCCGGCTTTGACATTCAACGAGAATGTGCCGAGGGAACCATCGATCTGGCCAACTCCATGGGGCTGCCTCTCGTTGCCACCAATGACGCTCACTATTTGAATCAGGAAGATGCTCACGCCCACGACATTCTGTTGTGTGTGAACACACGAACGACGGTCCACGACGAAAAACGAATGAAGATGGACAGCGACGAACTGTTTGTGCGCACGCCCGAAGAAATGTACGCCGCTTTCCCCGGTCACGAAGCAGCCGTCAAACGGTCTCAGGAAATTGCGGATCGTGTCGATATCCAACTGGAAGAAAATCCACAACACTATCCGGTCTTCCGCCCACCGGAAGAGAAGACAGACATTGATTATCTCCGCGAACTGTGCCTGAAAGGGATGACCTGGCGTTATGGTGACACTGCCACCGAGAAGCACTTTGAGCGACTCGACTACGAACTCGAAGTGATCAAGAAAATGGGCTATGCCAGTTACTTCTTGATTGTCTGGGACTTCATCCGTTTTGCCGACGAGAACAAAATTCCGTGTCAGGCACGTGGCTCGGCGTGTGGTGCGATTGTCGCATATATTCTGGGCTTCAGTCACGTTTGCCCACTGGAATACGACTTGCTGTTTGAACGGTTTCTCGATCCCAGTCGAACCGAGCCTCCCGATATCGATATCGACTTCTGTCGTGATCGTCGGCAGATGGTGATTGATTACACCAAAGAAACATATGGAGAATACAACGTCGCACAGATCGGAACCTTTGGGACGTTAAAGGCGAAAAACGCGATCCGCGACGTAAGCCGCGCACTGGGTCTCGATCTCAAGCGAGTTGACGAGATCTGCAAAATGATCCCCGAAACTCTAAATATCAAACTGCAAGAAGCGATTGATGAATCGGCGGAACTACGGGAAGCCTATCAGGGCGATCCTCAAATCACCGAAATGCTCGACCTGGCGATCAAAATCGAAGGTCTCGCTCGATCTGCCGGAACGCACGCAGCCGGCGTGGTGGTCGCCGATGAACCGATCTCTCGGTATATTCCCTTGCAAAGAATCACAGGAAAAACCGACATCATCACGCAGTGGGATGGGCCGACTGTCGAAGAAGTCGGTCTGTTGAAGATGGACTTTCTCGGCTTGCGGAATTTGACGATCCTCGACAAAGCGATCCAGAACGTCAAAAAACATCACCCTGATCAACAAGACATTGATCCGCTCAAATTTCCACTCGACGATACCGCAACCTTCGCCCTGCTCCAACGTGGCGAAACGAAAGGAATTTTCCAGTTGGAATCGGGCGGCATGCGGGATTTGTTGCAGAAAATGAAACCGGACAAGTTCCACGACATCATCGCCACATCGGCCCTTTACCGTCCTGGCCCTCTCGAAGGGGGTATGGTGATGACGTACGTCGAAGTGAAACATGGTCGGATTCCGATCCCCAAGGTTCATCCGATTGTCGATGAAATTCTCGAAGAGACCTACGGCGTCATGGTCTATCAAGAACAAGTCATGCGGATTTTGAATCGAGTGGGCGGAATTGATCTTCCTGCCGCCTATCGCTGCATTAAAGCAATCAGTAAGAAGAAAGAAAAAGTGATCGCTTCGTTTCATCAAGAATACATTGATGGTGCCGGTGAACGAGGGGTCGACCAGAAGCTCGCGCAAGAGCTATTCGATTTGATTAAGAAGTTTGCGGGCTACGGCTTTAACAAATCTCACTCGACCGCTTATGGAGCTGTCGCCTATCAGACTGCATTTTTGAAAGCCCATTATCCCAAAGAGTTCATGGCGGCGTTGCTGTCTTGCGGAATGGAATCGTCTGAACGGATTAACGAGCACGTCGATGATTGTCGGCGGATGGATCTCACCGTTTTGCCCCCCGATATCAATCGCGCACAAGTTGAGTTTGATATTTCGGGTGATGATGTGGTCTTCGGCCTTGGAGCGATCAAGGGTGTCGGAGAACAGGCACTTCAGACCATCGTGACCGAGCGAGAAGCAAATGGACCCTTCCGCAATATCTTTGATCTGACCGAACGGATTGATCCCAAAGTTCTGAACCGCTCCACGATGGAAACGCTCGTGAAAGCCGGCGCGCTCGACAGCCTGGGAGATAACCGGGCACAACTGTTTTTGGCTATCGAACGCGCCATTTCCTCCAGCGTAAAAATCCACAAAGACCGAGCCATCGGTCAAAAATCACTATTCGGCGATATGGGAGGAAGCGAAGGCGAACCAGATCCCGATGAGGATGTTTCGTTGCCGGAAACTCCCGACTGGAATCACAGCCAAAAACTGGCATTCGAGAAAGATGTCTTCGGGTTTTACCTCACTTCGCACCCCCTGACCGAGCATTCTGAGAGAGTCGGAAAGTTTCGTTCGCACACGATTCACGAAATCGGTGACATGGAAGAAGGCGAGGAAGTCCTCATTAGTGGCATGGTTTCGTCGATCAAGAAAGCGACCTCCAAAAAACCAAACCGCAATGGACACTCCAAGTTTGCCAATTTCGATTTCGAAGACGAAACCGGAACCGTGCGCTGCATCATCTGGCCGGAGGAATTCTCTCGGCAAGGCGAGAAGCTCGAATCAGAAGACATCCTTTACGTTCAAGGTCGTGTGGACCGACGTGGTCGAGAACCGAATGTCGTCGTCAACAAACTGTTGACTTTGGAAGAAGCCGAAAAACAGTTCACGCGACAAATTGCGATCAAAATTCAAAAAGGTCTTCACCCCGACGACTGCTTGCCGCGCATTCGAGAAATTTTACAGCGTTATCCGGGTCGAACCAGCGTCATGCTGTACATTGACTCCAACGACGAAGCGACCGGTGAATGGACCCGTTACGTCCTCTCATTACCTGCCACCTTGCAAGTCAGTTGCGGTGAATCTTTGCAGAGAGATCTGGAAGGTTTACTCGGCAAGGATGCCGTCCATTTGATCGCGCATCAATTCAAATCCGCCAGAGTAAACCGCAACGGTCATGCTTTGGCTGGTACGAGGGGCTAAAGAAGACACGACGGCAATTTATTGTGATACATCTTTATGAACGACACCTCTGACATGTCCCCAGAATCAACCAGAATAACAACTCCCAAAACATCTCGTCATAAGATGAAGGTGTTCCTGCCGTTGCTGATCCTTGGCCTTCCAATTGTCATTCTCTGGGGGACGAGCGAGGAAAAGGTGACCCTGCAAAAAACGGCGGCAGAGGAAAAAGTGGAACCTGTTGTCCAGGAATCGACCGACGAGAAATATCGGAAACTGATCGTGGGTGACTGGGAAATGGATCGGGATGGCAAACGATTTCTGACGGTTCATCCCGATGGAACAGCCGATATGGATGCCGAAGTCTCCAGCAATTGGAGCTTGCTGTTCGGTAAAAAACTCAAGTTTCGGATCGAATGGTCCATAGAAAAGGGTGTTCTCACGATGCTGACCACCGGGGGAGAGCCCAAAGGAAAAGTCGATTTGATCACGAGCATGTATGGCGCAGAACGGATTCAGGCGATCAAACTCCTCGATGAAACGACTTTGCAGCTTCCCGATGAAGAACCCGGAGAAGCGGACCACATCTGGACTCGTGTCGAAACCGCCGTAAACCCCGCCCCTTGACTGTTTTCAGTGACCTTCAGGCGTTACAATTTCTCTGTCGTTTTTGTGATGCTTTTAGAGAGAAATACATGTCATCCACCATCGATCCCACGTTGTCGGCCTCTCGCTGGCAGACACTCGCCAATCAAATCATTGCGGGAGAAGAACTGACCCACGAAGACGCTCTTGCCATTCTGGCGTCTGATGACGATGAACTTCTCGACTTGCTCGCTGCCACCTATCGCGTTCGACGACAGCATTTTGGCAAGACGGTCCATTTGTATTACCTGCGAAATGCCAAAAGTGGACTTTGCCCGGAAGATTGCAATTACTGCTCACAGTCTAAAGTCTCAGACGCGCCCATCGAAAAATATGTGATGCAGAATGAGGAAAAATTGCTCGAAGGTGCTCGACAAGCAGCCGCTTCGAACTCGAGAACTTACTGCATCGTGGCCAGCGGACGAGGCCCGACAGATCGCGAAGTTGATCACGTTGCCAGCACCGTTAAAAAGATCAAAGACGAATTGGGGCTGCATATTTGCGCCTGCCTGGGAATTTTGTCCCCCGATCAAGCCTTGAAGCTAAAAGATGCAGGCGTCGACCGCATCAATCACAACCTGAACACCTCCCGCCGATTCCACGAAGAGATCTGCTCGACTCATTCCTACGAAGACCGTCTGGCCACTCTGAAAACAGCACGAGACGCCGGCCTCGAACTCTGTGCCGGCTTGATCGTCGGCATGGGAGAAGAACACAAAGACGTGGTCGATGTGGCGTTCGACTTGAAGGAACTCGGAGTCGAATCGATTCCCGTTAACTTCCTCAACGATATTGATGGCACACCTCTCGAAGGTGCGGATAACATTACGCCCCAAGATTGTCTGCGAGCACTCTGCCTGTTCCGTCTTTCCAATCCTGCCACCGAAATTCGTATCGCGGGTGGTCGCGAAGTCAAACTCCGCAGCCTGCAACCGTTCGGCTTATACGCGGCGAACTCGATGTTTGTCAGCGATTACCTGACAACCGCCGGCCAAGCAGCCGAGATGGACTTCCAGATGGTCCGCGATTTGGGATTTGAAATTGTCTCGGGCGACGCACAGACCAAGGCATTATTGGACGGATGAGGAATTCCTATTCGTTCTTCTTGATCGGCTTCAGATAAAACATGACACCGTGATCGGTCCGTTTGACTTTCGCCGCGTTCCACGAATCTTCGATGGCTTTTTTGATCTCGTCTTTCTCGGTGCTAAAAATCATGTCTCGCCAATCGGGTAGACTGGCGGCAAAGATGGGCGAAAGGCCTTCGTCTGGTTTTTCCCACACCCAAACATCAAACTCCTCAAGTTCTGTCCCCTTGGGAAGCTGTTCGGGGGCTTTGGTGTAAAAGACATGCCAACGGCCACGATGAGCACGCTGGAGTTTGATCAATCCTTTCCCGTCTTTCGGACTGCCGTAACCAAGAACGCCTCGATCTTCCCACCCGTCGGTTCGCTTCAGCCGCGTGACTTCTTCAGGATCGACGGTATAAACCATCTCGGGAGCCGTTTCTCGACGGAACGCATGAATGGGAATGAGCTTTTCATCCTCTGCATTGGCAATACTGAAGGTCAACAACAGGCAGAATGTCAGGACAACCGTTTTCATAAGCGTCTCCCAAGTTTTTAACTGACCATATCGTATCAATAACCTTGTTACTAATTCTACATGTTGATTGCCTCCAAAATATGAAACTGGCTCCGAACATCGGAATTGATGGAATCCGTTCCCATTTCGCAAGTTCTCTTGGAAAACACCAAGGTAAATCTCGTAGAATCGATCCAATAAACAGAATGTCGTTGGTTACTTCTTGAAAGCCGCAAATGCTTATGTCTTTGAACCGTATTTTCACGCTCGGATTGATTCCCGCAATTCTATTGTCGCTGTTAGCAGTCATTACTTCTGCCGAAGAAGGGGACACTCCCTCTGCGGGAACTCAGCGAGAACTGTTTCAGGTCGCCGAGCATCGGGCGTTTGTGATCATGCCCAAGGATGAGTTTCGCAAAGAAGGGCCAGTTCCCTGGATCTGGTACGCACCCACACTCGGCGATGTCTATCCCAGAGAACAGGAATATTGGATGTTCAATCATTTCCTGAAAGAAGGAATCGCCATTGCCGGCATCGATGCTGGAGAGTCTTACGGCAGCCCCAAAGGATCGGCACTCTTTCAATCGTTGTATCAAGAACTGACATTGAAGCGTCATTTTGGACCGAAGCCTGTGCTCTTGGCACGCAGCCGAGGCGGTTTAATGCTGTATAACTGGGCCGTCGATCATCCCGACTCTGTGGGTGGGATCGCGGGAATTTATCCGGTTTGCAATCTGGCCAGTTATCCCGGACTCAAGCGAGCGGCTCCCGCCTATAAGATGACCGAGCAAGAGCTGCAAAAAAACTTGACCACCTACAATCCCATTGACCGTCTTGCACGTTTAGCAAAAGCCAAAGTCCCCATCTTTCACATCCACGGAGACATCGACAAAGTGGTGCCGCTCGAAGCGAATTCCGCAATCGTCGCCAAGCGTTACAAATCACTCGGCGGACCAATGGAACTGGAAGTGGTCAAAGGACAAGGACACAATCTTTGGGAAGGCTGGTTTCATTCGGAACGATTGACCAAGTTTGTGATTCAGCATGCGATTAAGAAATAAATGACTACTCGATCACGTCTTCTGAGACGGCAGCGGGAGGTTCGCTCACTTCGTTCGGGTTGGCTTGTCCCAACCATTCCGGCTTGAGCAGCATCAACAGACCGATGCCGAAGATCAGAGCACCGCTGACGAGTTTCAACCAACGTCCTTCTTTCTCTTCAAGACGTCGTTTACCGAGCGTGACGACGGCAATGATGACCATCACGCCGTCGTCGAACATATAGGCCAAGTTATACAGCCCGATGTAGGCGTAGTTTTTCCAGCTTGGATACTCTTGCAATGCCAGGACGTTTGTGTAAAGAGCCGGCAATCCTGCCGTACATAACAGTTCGAGGATATTCACCATAATGGCAAGGACGGTTGCTCCCAGCAGCGCGGCCCAAATGTTCTCTGCGGTGATGATCTTTCGCATGCGGGCGTTAATCCCCGACTTCGCAGAATCAGGAATGGACAGAGAAACACCCTTCTTAAAAGCAAAGAAATCTTTGATGTGAATCCCGCCGACGATCAATGCCATCACTCCAAGTGCGATTTGAATCCCCCGCATGAAACCTAGGAACAAATATACTTCCAGCCAAAATGCCATGAAAATGAAGTAGGCAATTCCGCTGATCAGTACAAAAACGCCAGCGATGGCGAACATCTTCTTGCGATCTTTAAGGTTCACCAACAACGAGAGCAAGAACAGTAATACCCACATTGCACAGGGGTTAAATCCATCAACCAGTCCGATGGCAATTGTGAAGCCGACCATGCCCATATCGGTCGCGTTCACATTACCGAACAGAGGCAGCGCGACAGTTTCCTCATCAAGCATCGCTTCAGCGTCTTCCTCGCTGATGTCGATGGGAAACGCAACATCCTCCCCACCACTCATTCCAGGACTGGGTGGCAGGTCGTTACCGGGAGGAAGTGGTGGACCATCATCAGCACCGGGAGGTAATGGGGGGCCGTCATCGACACCGGGTGGGGGCGGCAAAGCGTCGTCATTTCCGCTGGGAGGCGGAGGAAGATCATCACCAGAATCCGGCGGCACGGGAAGCGACTCGTCAGATTCCCCTCGGACGAGAAGCCCCGTGTATAAACCGCCGAATTCCAGTAATGCCAACGAGATTCGGGACGAAAAAGCCTGCCCCGAATCAGTCTCACTTACTTTTTTTTTTCGACCACACCACCCTCAGACCAGTAATCGAGCGTCTTTAGAATTTTGACACCCGTGGTGCGTTCGGTGCTGTATCCAATCGAAACTCCATTACAATAATGAAGTAACGGCAAACTGGCCGCCCGCTGACGATACCGTCGTGCGACATCTCTCATCTCTTGCGAGGCCGTTTTATCAGTCGTCACTTCACGATAGACAATATTGAGAGCCGGGTAGCGTCCGCCGTATTTTGTCAGAAATGCCTTGGCCGCTTTACAGTGAGGACAGCCATTGCGGACATATGCAGTCAGAGTCAGCATTTCGTCCAACTTGGCATTCATTTTCTTGGCAGAATCGATATTCTCTGCGAAATATTTGAGTCCGTATAATGCCGGTAACTTGGCCTCTTTGATTTTGAAGTAATCCTGCATTTCCTGCAGGCGTTGTTGTCCTTTTTCGTTCTCGTAAACATCCCGAAGATAGAGTTTCAAGCCGGGATGGTCTTCGCCGTACTTTTCGAATGCCGCCTTTAATTCATTCGAGTTTTCAACGGTGGAATCGTAGAACATTTCCAAGAGAAACAATTGGACTTTCTCGTCCTCTGCATGAACTCGGTTTTCAGTAAGCACACAGCAAAATGCACACATGCCAAGAATAAGTTGTGGAAAATGTCGGAACATGATCATGTCTCATAGCGAGAAAAAGGAAACTGTTCAGGAGAGTTCCCCTTAAAGCTGACGCGGTCAAGCAAAATTGTTCGTGACGAGGGGAAACCTGCAACTGTTGTCGCGACCGAGAACAACATCGGTATTAAGCGGGAGGTATCGATTACACCGGTCGAAGTTATCCGGCGTGAAGTATCGATTGGGAGACACTGCCAGATATCGTGTGATTAATGAGGTGGAGACCATCATGTCGCAGCGTCCTCGCGACTCCACAAAAAAAACAGCAGGCACTCACAGGGGAAGCGAGTGTGCCGGTTTGTCGAAAAACCGTCCTGATTAAAAAACCTCACAAGAGGGGATTTTGTGAGATTGTCAGGAAGGTCTCCGATGCAAAACAGAAAAAAATCGCCGAGCAGAGGGGAGCTACTCGGCGACGACGGGAAAGCGAAACTGATCAGAGACCAGTTCAACTTCCCGCTTAGTCAGTAATCCTGATAATCGATTTCTCATTTCGGGAGACGGATGCCATTCTCCCAACGCTTCAAAGAGTGGTTCGATGCGTGAGGGGTTCACACTCCACTCTTCTTTGATCTCAGCAGCGACAAAGGGCGGCATGTCCTCAAACTGTGAAATCAACAGGAAGTCAGCATCCGCCGAGACTCCCAAATGCAGTTTGCGGAACATTTCGGCCCACTTTTCCAAGCGGGACCAATCAATAATCTGTGGTCCACCTTGCAGGTATCGCTTAATGATGGACGGTGATTCATTCTCGAGGCACCAAGCGGCACGCTCGCAAGCCGCATAAATCACACTTTCATCCATCAGCGATGCCTCTACGGGGTGGACCGAGTTATGCCGTTCCCACGTTGCAGCCAGTAAATCCAATTGGACGGCTGGCGATACATTCGCCAAAAAAGGAACTTCGGTGAGGAAACCGAAGCCATCCTGTGGCGATGTCGGAAACTGACGAGCAAGAGTAATTCGTTCAAGTGTTTCGCAGAATGCGATACGAAAAACGAGGTAACCCACTCCCGCCTGTGGCATAATTGCATCATTAACGAATATCATAGACATATCGTGTTCGCCTTGTTGACCATGAGCAACACTAAATTTGCTCATTCTTAGAAAAAAAGTCGTAAAAATTTTGATCGGTATGACCGACAAAATGAGATACTGGATCAGAGAGTCCAAATTCTCTTAATTTTATCGAGGTTTTATTACATTCCTCAATTTGGAACAGTGTTTTCCTTGACCCAGTGTATCTCTTGAGGTCTGCTCGAATATTACTTCTGGCGCGAAGGAATCCAGTAGAGTTGCCCATTTTGGTGACGGATTCAGGATGATGAGTAACGATCAATTTGATTCTGGGAATCAGGAAGAATTTTCCTGTACGTGCCCCTGAGAATGTTTCAAAAATACAACACGCGAATAAACGGAGTCTATTGATGGCGGAGTGGGCACTGATTGAGTCTGATCTCAACAATGAAGATGGGGAGATCAGGGAAGCAGGGATGAGAAAGTTATTGGAGCTCTCTGAGCCGGATTCCTCCACTTCGCTTGAGGTCATCGAGGCGTTGCAAGCACTCGTTCTGTCTCCTGAACGAAGCCAACCTGAGCAAGAACAGGCAGCAATGTGCCTCGGCCATCTACATAATGAAGACCCCCTGCGAGATTTTGCCACATCCGATCATTCCAGCGTCCGGTCTCACGCAGCAGCCGGATTTGGGTATTGCTCGACTGAAACATCAGTGGCCTCTTTGTGCGCAATGTTGACGGACCCTGTTAATACTGTACGGAATATGTCTGAACGAGCCCTCATCCGTCAGATGACACAAGTCAAGCTGACTGGTATCGATAGGTTGTTAGAGCTCTTAGACCATCCGGCACCGCTCACGCATTCGCCCGCAGCGCGTATCTTGGGGCTCACTCAGGACGAACGGGCCTTACAACCATTACTGGACAAAGCTAACCACGGAGAGAAATGGTTGACACGCATGTGGGCCACCAAAGCACTGGGAGACCTGGGACGACTCGAAGCGTTCGAGACTCTCAAAACTCGTCTGGAATCTGATGAAAAGAACCGCGTCCGAGCAGTGGCGGCAATTGCACTGGGAGATCTACGCCATCCAGATTCACGCCAAACTCTCGAAGCGGCCGAATCAGATGACGACAGTGGTGTCAAAACCGCCGTCGAAGAAGCCCTCGACGCTCTCAGCCAACTTGGCGACGTGGAAACTGTCGATCCCTTCGCAGACGGAAATGCTTAGTTCCTACATTTGAACCCAATATCGCCAACCGATACACTTCTGAAACACAAAATATCCACTGGCGAGAGATAATAAAGGGGCTGCTGTGAAATTTGCACGTCTGAAAACCGATCAGGGTATCAAATTGGTTGGGGTCGAAGATTCTGGAGATGGGGTTCAATACCTTGATCTCGCGGCATCGGATGAAACTCTTCCTGAAACACTGCCGCGACTGTTTATCGAAGATGCTGAGTTATCCCGAGCAGCGGCCGCCTTCGAATCTGCAAAGTCGACCGATAAAGTCGTCAACGGTCAACTGCTCGCCCCCATTGATCGTCCCGGCAAGGTTATCTGCATCGGACTGAACTACCGCGATCACGCTGAAGAAACCGGATCGCCCATTCCGACCGAACCGGTTTGTTTCAACAAATTCCCACAGACCGTCATCGGTCCCGATGAAGCAATCGTCCTGCCGGGCGTTTCCCAAAAAGTGGATTACGAAGCGGAACTGGTCATCGTCATCGGCAAAGAAGCCAAGCATGTCTCCGCAGCAGATGCTACCGATTACGTGGCTGGTTATATGAACGGACATGATGTCTCTGCCCGTGATTGGCAAAAGGGGCGTCCGGGTGGTCAATGGTTGCTCGGCAAAACCCCCGACACCTTCGCACCGACTGGCCCTTATCTGGTCACCTCTGAGGAAGTGGACGATCCTGAAAACTTACCCGTCAAACTGTGGTTAAACGGTGAGCTGATGCAGGACGGCAATACGTCCGAATTTATTTTTGGAGTCGGCGCACTCATCGAACATCTCACAAAACTGATCACCCTTGAACCGGGCGACTTGATCTTCACTGGCACTCCTCCTGGAGTTGGCGACGCTCGCACCCCACCCGTTTATCTGAAAGAGGGTGACTCGGTTGAAATCGAAATCGGAAATCTCGGTCGTTTATCGAACCCCGTGAAAGCCGAATAAGTGCAAATACACTTTTCAGTATCGAATCACGCCGCTTGAGATTCGGTCTCGTCGTCGTGAAAAAGAGCATGCACTTCGGTCGCCGCATCTTCAAGAATCGCGCGAATTGTTTCACTGTTGACGTGATCGGCAAGAACTTCCAATGCCTCAACCACTTCATCGACTTCCGCTTCTTCCAGCTCTTCAAACTCGTCTTCAATAGGCAAGGATTGATCGGTCACTTTGGTCTCCCACGAAATCAGATAAACATTCTTAAATCTGGTATCGGCAGGATCACTCGTGTTCCGTAGTTAGAATCGCCCTAGAAGAGCGACTTCTGCTGCTTTTCAACCTGCTTGTTTTTTTTGCCAGAACGCTGTTTCGTCTTGGTTTTCTTGGCAGCGGGAGCTTTTGCTTTCTTCTTCTTAGCTGGCTTGTTGACTGTTTTTTTTGCCGGTTTTTTCACCGATTTCTTCTTCGTGCCACTCGATTTCTTTTTGACGGACTTTTTGGGCTTGGGACTCTTGGCAGGCTTCTTCTTCGGGGGTGTTTTCTTTTTTGCAGGCGACTTGGAAGTCTTCTTTTTGGCCGATTTTTTCTTCTTCTTTTTTCCAGCCTTCTTCTTCGGTTTTCCCGAAGATTTCTCGTTTTGACCATCGCTGAAGATTTGATCCCAACCGGCCACGAATTGTTTCGAAGCTCCTGTGTGGACGGTATAGCCTGTCATATATGCGACTTTCAAATCTTGGTGACGAGTTCCCTCAGTGATGTCCTTTTAATCTAACATATCCAGAAATTCTCGCAAGAATCCGGGAGAGCCTTTGCTGTAGATTGGTCCCGGAACGGCTCGCCTTCTATAATAGAACACTGGATTAATGATCTCTGAACTTTGTAGACAGCTATGAACCGTATTGATTCGCTGAAGCAAAATCTGGAACCCTATCGCCGACAATTGATCGAACATCCCTTGTATGACGTGATGGATAATCTCTCTGCATTGCGAACTTTCATGCAGCATCACGTTTTCGCAGTGTGGGATTTCATGTCGTTGCTGAAAGCACTCCAACAGCGATTCACGGGATCCCAAACTCCCTGGCAACCAGCCGGAAACCCCCTGGCCTGTCGACTGATCAATGAAATTGTCCTCGGTGAAGAGTCAGACGAAGATGGTGCAGGTGGGTATGCGAGTCATTTTGAACTCTATCATCGAGCGATGCAAACTTGTGGCTGCGAGACCTCGCAAATCGACCAACTTCTTGTACGACTCCAAAACGGTGTCCATCTTGAGAGTGCCTTGAGAGAGTCTAAAATCAGTCCGGCTACCAGTCAATTCATCATGTCGACGTTTGAGTGGATCGATCAAGGCCACGAAATTGAAATTGCCTCCGCTTTTACGTTTGGACGAGAAGATTTGCTACCAGATCTCTTTCGCAAAATTGTCGGACAGATCGACCGTGAGGAATCGGGACAACTACAACCATTTTTGTATTATCTCGACCGGCATATCGAACTGGATGAAGATCGTCATGGCCCGATGGCAGACCGGTTGATGGCCGACCTCTGCGGAGACGATCCTGAATCTTGGAAACTCGCCGAACAAACCGCGATTTACGCATTGCAGTTGCGGATCAATCTTTGGGATGAAATCACTGCAAAAATCCTCACTCATTCTCCCGCTTCCTGCTGAGTGTTTTCTGTCAATCAAGAGATTCTGGTCAAATCTCATCTTGTAACACTCACTTCGGCTCCTGATAATCGGAGTTGGTAATGGAATGACTCCGACACACACTTATTGGGTGGGCCTATGCAGGATGTGTTAGCGATTGTTTTGGCAGGAGGCCGTGGAACTCGCCTGGATCCTCTCACTCGTGATCGTGCCAAGCCGGCGGTCCCGTTTGGCGGAGCCTACCGAATCATCGACTTCACACTGTCGAACTGTATCAACAGTGGCTTACGTCGGATGATTGTGCTCACGCAATACAAAGCCGCCAGCCTCGACCGGCATCTTCAGTTCGGGTGGAATTTTCTTTCACGCCAACTGAACGAATTCATCGAAGTCCTTCCTCCTCAACAACGCCTCGACGATCATTGGTATCAGGGGACGGCTGATGCCGTCTATCAGAATATCTACACCATCGAGAAGAATCCGTCTGAACAATTGCTGATTCTCTCTGGCGATCACATCTACAAAATGGACTATGCAGAGATGATCCGCGAGCACCGGGAATCAGGTGCCGACGCGACCGTCGCCTGTTTGCCCGTTCTTCTCGAACAGGCGTCAGAGTTTGGTGTGATGAAAATTGACGAATCCCGTCGCATCATCGATTTTCAGGAGAAGCCAACACACCCCGAGGCAAGTCCTGACGATCCGTTGCGATGTCTGGCCTCGATGGGAGTGTATGTCTTCAATACACGGTTTTTGTTTGAAGAACTCTGTCGCGATGCAACGGTGCCCGGTTCGGCTCACGACTTCGGCAAGAACATCATTCCGTCCTTAATTCACAAAGCCAACATCCGAGCGTTTCCGTTTCGGGACAAAAACACGGGGGAAGGCAATTACTGGCGAGATGTTGGTACACTCGATTCTTACTTTGAAGCGAATCAGGATCTCATTTCCGTCGAGCCGGAATTGAATCTTTACGACCCCGCATGGCCCGTCCGCACGTATCAGCCAAGTTTACCGCCACCGAAGTTTGTCTTCGCCCAACAAGCGGGACCAAACCCACGTCGCGGCGTGGCACTCGATAGCATGGTCTGCGATGGGTCGATCATCTCGGGTGGAAAAGTCGAACGGTCGATCATCGGGCACGGCGTCCGAATCTCCAGTTGGTGTGCGGTGGAAGATTCGATTCTGTTTGATGGCGTGCAGCTTGGTCGTGAAGTCCAAATACGCCGAGCCATTATCGACAAACATGTTCAGATCCCCGCAGGAACGCGCATCGGCTTCGATCCCGACGAAGACCGCAAAAATGGCTACACAGTGACCAATAGCGGCATCACAGTAATCCCGAGCACTATTGGCAGCGCCGACCCGAATTTGCTTCCGTTTGCCGCGTCGGGATGATGGCAGGAGAATGTGACGAGAACACCAAGAGCATACAAGATGCGTGGTAGCGGCATTCATACGCGTGTAAAGCAGATTGTTCTCTCAATTCTGATACAGTCTTCGATTTTGGAACACAAGCATAGCCCCAGATGAAAGAAGTTGACTCACGCAGTGGCGCGGCGGCGCAGAGAAAGACAAGCATGATGTTCGCTGATCAAAACTCAGCCACAAAAAACACGAAGAGACACCAAAAAATACTTTTTGTGCCTTTTGGTGTTTTTTGTGGCTACTAAATGAAAGAACCGCGGATGTCGCCGATAAAATAAAGGGACCGACAACTTCGGGTGACAAGACTTCTCGACGATGGTTGCTGGCAATCGTCTCGGTCGCATGATGGTGACCCTTGACCAGCATGGTTTGCGACATCCTCCCGTTCCAAGAGAATGAAGTGGAACTTCAGGAGGACAATTCTTGTCGGAGAACATCCATGGTCTCTTGCTGTCGTTTTCGACAAAAGCACGTGCCTGGTTCGCCTTCGCCTTGGCAGCTTCAGGATGTCTGGCCATCTCGAGGACGGTGGGAACAATCTGTTTCCGGTCTGTGGGGGAATCGTGATGAACAGCCAATCCTTCAATCCGATGTCTTCCCACATGTAGCCTTTGCTGGTCTGTTCCGCAAATCGGCAGACGAGGCGGACTGCAGAGCGAGACCGAGCGCAGCCAAGCTGGAGCTCTGCATGAAGTCACAACGATTGAGAGTCATAATTTTTCCGGGGGGATGAGTTGATAAATTATTGTAGACGTTCAAAACAAAGTTCAGTGATCATTGGTCATGGTGCTCTTACTTGGGAAGGCAGGCGAGAGCTTGCACTGCCTTACTGCTCTTCAGCTTTAGGTAGTAAAGGAATCGGTCCGCTGAAATTTAAACGCGCAATTTGGTAGTCACCCACGTCACACCATTTACGGAAAACAAAATAACCGTTTGTTGCGTTGGTGGCGTTATAGCGTATTTTTGTCGGTTCCCACGATTCTTGCTTTAAGTAAGGTGTTGACAATTCTGGTTTTGCCGAGCTCAATGCTACATAGACCCAACCCGGTTTGTTAACTTTGAGTTTCAAAGGAGTTTTACCACTACCAGGCATTCTTGCAAACCGATCAAAAGGTAACCCTGGTGGAATTATTTCCCAAAGATATTTACGGTTTGAGTAGATTTCTGATTTCAACCGAAGGGGCGCAATCTCTTTTATTCCTTCAACAATTTCATAGGTTACCAGTGCATCCGGCGTGATTACATTTGCTACTGAGTTTTTGATCTGTGTTAGTTCATCCCGGTACTTCTTGGCTTGCTCGACCATATCGTTTTTAACGGCTTCTTCGATCACCTCGTCAAAGACATCTGATAAATCATCAGTTGCACGTTTAATATCAGCCGAATAAGCAGTGGTTCGAACCAAGCTCGGTAAACTCCCTTTTTGCATAAAAGCCGTTTTTTCTTGGTTGAGTGCTTCTACGCTTTCGAGGCTTCCTCTTCGCTTCGCGCTCTCCACCTTGTCATCGAGTTCTTCGATCAGATCGGCTCTTGCCTCTTTAATGGCAGATGTAAACTGTTCTCTTGCCTTATCGATCCGAGCATCTGTCTCTTGGGCAGATAATGAGGGTGCCAAGTAACAGGCGGATAGGATCGCAATCAGGATTAGCCTAAAACTTTCCATGAAAATAATTCCTTAATCAATGCCAATCTGTGGCCGCAAACAATCTTCCGCGTTGAATCTACTCTGGCACGCATCCCGTGCGCTCGCGTTCAAGGGCTATCTTTTCATGGCCCTTCAACCCATCACTGATGATCTTTCACCAGCACACCTTTTTTGTACTTCTTGAAGCCGAAGAAGCTGGGATCGTATTCGCCCACCGGTTCGACGTTCAGGTCGGCTTTGATCTGATCGGTTAAGCCGGTCGCCCAATAGGTGCCGTTGACGACGAGTCGGCGTAAGTCTTCATTGGTAAAATCAATGGCGGCTCCCATGGTGGTGGTGAGAATCTTGCTCTTGCCGCCGGGAGTCGGATATTCCCGAGTCCACACCAAGGGCATCATCGTTTTGTCTTTGTTGGGAGGATCGTTGGGCTTCATCCCTTTCAAAACCTGACCGTGCATTAATACCGTTGCGTCATCGGGCAGATGAGTGACGCCATAAACATCGGTTGGTCCCCAGACATCATCGACCCCTTCGAGGATCGGATGTTTGGCATGCACATCGTTAATGACGCCGCGAGTGCTTTCTTTGCCGTGATGTCCGTGGTGGCTGACCCAGGTTTCTCCGAGGACTTCCTGACCGAAGCCACCCGCCCAAGGCTCTTTGGCTCGCCAATGATACTTGGCATACGGGCTATCTGTATTGCGAGTATAATTGAAGGCATGAGTCGAAGTTCGTAGCGAGATGAACGGCTTGCCGGCTTTGAAATAGTCATCAAAATATTTCATATCTTCATCGGGAAGCTCTCGGAAGCGGAGTCCCAGAATGACCAGGTCGGCTTGTTCCAGATGGCTCATGCCGGGAATATTGGTTTGATTGTCGGGATTGATCTCAGTCGTTTCCGGGTTTTGCGAGAACAATACCGTGCAGGTGAAGCCGTGACGTTCGGCCAGCATCTTCCCCAGCATGGGGAATGCTTCCTCGGAGCGATATTCTTCGTCACCCGAGATGAAGACGATGTGTTTGCCTTGTCCGGGTCCGTCTTGTCCTTTGTAGGTGACCCATTGGACTTTTTCGGCATGGGCCGACGCGAGCGACATCAAAGACAAACCGGTCATCAGAGCAACAGAAAACAGCCGTGGCATGTGAATATTCCTTGTGGATGAATCAATCAGGGTGTACCACTTTTGTACCGCGCGACCGTCCTGATTGCACGAATTTTCCGCGGTGTAGAGATCGAAACAGTGCCGAAATTGAGAGAGTACCGCGCATAAAAACAGGCCCCGGTAAGATACCGAGACCTGCTGCTTGTCAGGCGTTCTAAGAGATCAACATAGGAGTAGATAGCCTCCGAACGGACCTCTCGGAGATGGTGGCTGAGTCAACGGCCCGCCGACTGTCTAGGTCAGACCACCTCGACATTGGCTGGAACTACATAAAGATGATTCCACAAGACCACCTCCTTTCTCTGTTGCATCAGTCATCGCGTCCTCCGCGAGTCTGAATTACCCCCTGCCTTAACGTGAGCCACACGATAGAGGGCAGGCGTTTGTCCTGTCGAGCTGCGTTAGCTTCGACCTGTAGTTGGCGAAATTGTACGCCAACTTTCTTTTAAGTCGAGATCAGATTCCCGGAACTCGATGAAAGATTCATGAAATTTTCCAATCTCCCGTCCGGGTAAGGCATTGAGTGTTGGCTCGCTGCCCGATTTCGATCTCATTTTGCATTACACGCAAGAGATCTGTCTGAAAATGACGACTTTTCTGATAGACATACAGCTACGAGGAAAGGTTCTCATGTCTGACGAAGAAAATCCCCAAGAAGCGTCTGAAATCGCGGCGAAATCTGCCGGTTCTCAAAAGTCTCGACCAAAGCCGAGACGAAAAAAACGCCGATTTCTGAAAACTGCGATCTTTTTGCTCATCCTGATCGCGGCCGTGGTTGCCGTTGCGCCGGAGATAATCGCACGGACATCGTTACGCAATACTTTGATTGCGAAGTTCTCACCGGAATATGACGGTCGGCTGGTTCTCGGCCAAACGTCACTCGGTTGGTTGAAACCGATTTCGGTCAAACAGGTCGAACTGAAATACCCCGACGGCGACACTTGGGCCGTCATTGACGATCTGCAGGGAGAATTTACACTCCTCGATCTCATTCTCGAACCGTCGCAACTGGGTCAATGGACTGCATCGCAGTGTCAAGTGACCGTCCGTTGCGAGCCGGGAACAACCGATGTTGAGCACTGGCTGGACAATCTCTCCGAAGAGCAGCAAGCGAGCAGCCCATCGACTGTTTCGTTCTCGACAAAATCCATGTTACTCACACTGATCTCCACTGATCAGAAATCTCAATTCAAATTGAGCAATCTCGATTACCGCCAGAATTCTGACTCAGTCGTGAAGATCGTGAGTCAGGTCGAAGTGATCTCCGAAAAACCGCAAGACGCCGCGGGCAAGCTCGATCTGGATCTCGACTTCAAGTCAACGACTCAGGCCAATATTGTCGCGTCGTCTTTTCCGTTGAAAACGCTTGAGCCGCTCTTCGTGCGGTTCGACATCTCGGAAACGATCACCGGAACCATTGAAGGGAATTGGAAACTGACCGGCGATGAGGAAAGTTCCCTGCAGTTTGATGGACGGGGCAAGGTGGAACAACTCGCCATCGCTCAAAACCAAACATCTGTGCTTTCAGTCGATTCACTTTCGCTCGATCTGGCAACCAGCTATTCGTCTCAAGGCTGGAAAGTCTCCCGTTTGAACGGCGTCACTGATTTCGGTCAAATCAGTTTGGACGGAGTGGTTCAACTACCGACCACGCTGAATCTGAACCAGTCCACTTTTGACCAATTACTCACACAGTCGTTTGCTGTTACGGGTGACCTGGAATTAAGTGCTTTGACTCGTCGTTTTCCCGGTTTGTTGACTCTCCAAGAAGGTGTCGAGTTACAGCGTGGGACATCGGCATTTCGAATGGAATCACTCCCCGATGAGACGACACCTCGACTGACAGCCAGCTTTGATGTGCAGAATATTGTCGCCAAGACGCCCGTTCCTCAAATTGAGTGGGCAAAACCGTTCACCGCCAGTGCCATCATTCAGCGTTCCCAAAATCAATGGGACATCGAAAGACTGGATATCAATTCCAAAGCGGTCTCTCTGAGCGGCAGCGGAAACTGGAATTCTGCAAACATCACAGCAGACATCAACCTAGCTGAGTTCCTGCAGGAATGGAGTCGCATCTTCGACTTTGGTGACTTGCAGTTAGCGGGGCAAGTCCGCGGCAATGCGACCTGTCAAACGACTGAAGAGGGACCGATCCGTCTGGACGCCACATTGACCGGAACCGATTTGGTAATGGGTTGGACCAGTGCCGATCTCTGGCGATTTCAAAAGTTGCAAGCCGACATCAAAGGATCGGGAACTCTCGACGACAACAAGCAATTACAACTGATCGAACTCTCCACCACCATCACCACCGACCGCGACCAAATCACGCTCACACAACAACCCACGTTGAAAAATCAATCAATCCCAAACTGGAAACTCGAAGGCGTCGGCGAACTCTCGGGACTCACTGGACAGCTCCTCGCTTCGCGCATTCCGGGCCGTATGTCGGGGCGTTACAATCTGGAAACCGTACTGATTCGCTCCGCGAAAGAAGACCAGTTTGAGCCTTTTGATCTCGAGTTAACGAATCTTCTGTTCGCGTCTGAGGGAGTAAAACTTCAAGAACCCCAACTTCAACTCACCGGTTCGTTCGCCATCAATCACGAGTCACAGACTTTGACCAGCGACGAAATCATTTTGAACTGTCCCACAATTGCAGCGCGTGTCAATGACTTGAAACTGCCGTTGCAGAACCTGAGTTCCACTGACGCCAAACTGGCCGCTCGCGGACGCATCGAGCGGCTCTGGAAATATATCGAACCGGATTCAACCCGCCCTGCCCCGACCGGCATGCTCAATTTACAACTCTCGGCGACACGACAATTGAACGGCACCGATCTCGTCTGGAAACTGACAGCCGACGATCTGAAGTGGCCCGAACCCATCGCCGGAGTTCCCACTCGAACCGTCTCCACCAACAATCGCACCAGCATCGCTCCCGTCTGGAGAGGGAAAGCCATTTATCTCACAACTAACGACCGCCTCTCCATCAACGAAAGTCACATCAGCGCGGAAGGGCTCGATTGCCGATTGACGGGAGACATCGAAAATGTGTCGTCGACTCCCTTCGCCAGCTTGGAAGGTAACTGCCAATACGATTGGCAGTCATTGCGTCAACTCTATCCCGATCTCACCGGGCCAGACTTGATCCTTTACGGCCAACACGAAACACCCATCTCGTTAAGCATTCCACTTTCTGATACCCCCGAGAATCAACGAGCGATGTCGGGAAATGTTGCCGTCGCGTGGGACCGGGGGGACTGGAACGGTTTACCCATCGGGCCGGCCATTATCACCGTTGACCTCACACCGGACCAAATGTCGATTCGACCGGTCGAAGTGACCGTCTCTACCGGCACTGTCCGTTTCGGCCCGAGTATCAATCGGACCGATCAGGGAGCCGTGTTGGTTCAACCCGCAGAACGTCTGCTCAATCAGGTCCAACTGACCGACGAAATTTGTCATCAATGGCTGAAATATGTCTCCCCCATGACGGCCGACTCGGCTCGCGTGAGTGGTACGTTCTCGGTTGACAACTCTTCGGCACTGGTCGTTCCGCTGGATCGCCCTGAGCAAATCAATGCCCAAGGACTCGTGATGATCCACTCGGCCAAGATGACTCCCGGACCGTTGGCGATGCAATTTATCACCTTGGGCAAGCAGATCGATGCCCTACGTCGAGGAACACCTTTCGATGGCGGGGCAACAGATCCTAACCGTCCGATGATGATGATCACTCGGCAAACGGTCCCGTACAAAGTTGTGCAGGGTCGGGTTTATCACAAAGACCTGACAATGCAGGTCAGCAACCTCAACGTGACCAGTTCGGGGTCGGTCGGTTTCGATGACAGCCTTGATCTCGTCGCCACTATCGAAGTCCCCGATTCGTGGACGGTACAGGGAAAACGAGTCCGCGACATCTGGGGAGCCGCCATTCAAATCCCCATCCGTGGAAGTTTGGCGAAACCACAAATGGATAGCAGAGTGATCAAGTCGCTGCTTGATAAACTGGTCCGCGGCACGGTCACCAATTTCCTGGAAAACGAGCTGAACAAACAGTTGCAGAATTTGTTCAGGCCGAAATGATGAAGAGGCTGAATGCCTCACACGATTCGCAGGAATCTCGCCCCGCTTTCTCGAACAGCCCGGCGTTCAAGAGTGTGAAATCTAATACTCTTGAATTCGTTCTAACTCGTTAAGTCTCGGCGACTTTCAAGAGTCTTCAAGAGTATGGCGAGACATAGACCCTTCTCATACTCTTGACGATACTCTTGAGCAAGTTGTTGATGTGACTGCGGTTGCAACATTCGGGTTTCGCAGTTCTCAAAAGAAGTGATTCCCCTCACATTAGTAAACGGCTTGAGATGCAAAAAAGCACCAAAACCAGCAGCCATCAAAGGCCGCGCGTGATGATTCAGGAAGGTTCAGATTGCCAAAGATCGAAGTCGTATTTGCCGTAGGCTGGGATAGCGAATGCGTATCCCAGCAAAGATGTGTGGCGAACAAATGCTGGGTTACGACTCGCTTCGCTCGGCTAACACCAGCCTACTTTTCACCAACGAACCACGAACGGTAACTCTGGTAGAAGTGAGTTGGCAAGATGAGTTTGTCGGGTCTTTGAAAGCCATAGCCCGATCTGCGCGAGCAGTCGGGATAAAAACAGACTCACGCAGCGACGCGGCGACGCAGAGGAAAAACAGAGCCAAAAGCCCGACAACAGAACAGCCCAAGACAACAAACAGGTAGTAGCTGGATTCGCAAGAATTCAGATGAATGTTGATGACAATGTCCCTATACTCTCGCGAGTTCATCTACGCGCTGAATGCAGCAAACAAATCGGGTGGCGGTTTTCACCAGTGAGAAAAGTTGACTCACGCAAAGGCGCCAAGACGCAGAGGAAAAAATTGAATCACTCAAAAAAGTGTCGCCCCGTTTGCTTGCCAAACAGGGTGACGAAGTCGGTGAAGGCTAGGTCGTGACCCAGCACTCCAGTGCGATACGTGCTACCTGCGTGAAGCTGGGACCAGTCCCAGCCTACGAGTCATTGTGGCGAATCCAGAAGCATAATAGAGAAACTGATCGAGTGGCTGGTGCTGAGTTAGATGGCGAATCGTTATGAACGCTGGAAAACAAGTCATTCGTTACGAGGGAGAAGAGTGCCCTCACTGTGCCGCGACTTACGAAGTCAAATCGAACAAGATTCAAGATGCTGACAGGGTTGAGTTAATCGGCAAGAAGTCTAGTTTTACCTGCCCGTGTGGCTATGTTTTTGAGTGGTCGGCTTTGTTAATCAAGCAATTTACACGCCATCAGAGAAACTAACCTGTGGTTCAAACCCATTTGCGACGCTACCCCTCTCCTCAAAACACTACACATTTTCTTAAATACCAACTGTCTAGCTCGATTGAGAACTACATCAGAAATTCACGTAAGTCCCCTAGTGGAGCTTGGTTGTCTCTTCCGTGGTATCGAACTTGTAACCATTGATGGGATTTCTTAAATCTCGTCTATCGACTGCTATTTCAGAGTTTACGACGATATTTGTGGCCCGATGGAATGTCGTAACTCATTGACTTCTTGACGGCGTCTCGTAAAATTCAGGCCGTTGAAGAAAGTGTGAAGGATCAATGCTGCAGGATGCGTATGTCCACTTTACTGCGACGCGATTCTGCATCTCTCACACTCATTGATCCCAAGACCACCGAGCCACACTTTTTAGAGCCTATGCTGGATTCACGCCCCAGAACCCGCCATCAACCCCGTAAGGAGATTTCCGTGTCGATCGGTCTATCACCAGATTTCAAAGAGACCGTGAGATCACGGACCAATCTGGTGGAATTGATTGGCGATACTCTCTCTTTACAGCCTCACCGTGGTGGTGCAGATTATGTTGGGCTCTGCCCCTTCCATCAAGACAATAACCCGTCTTTTCACGTGTATCCAGACCGCCAGTCGTGGCGTTGTTGGGTCTGTAATGAAGGAGGCGATTGCTTCTCGTTCGTCGAAAAGACCGAGGGAATCGGCTTTTTTGATTCGCTCAAACTGCTGGCAGACCGCGCAGGCATCGATATGCCGCAACGGATGGCTCCCTCTCCTCAACAGCAGCAACGTAAGAGCATGCGGGAAGAAATGTTCTCTGCCCTGACTTGGGCTGAGGAGCAGATGCATCAGTGTTTGATGAGTTCGCCCAGGGCTCAAGCGGCCCGCAGCTATCTGCAAGATCGCGGATATACGACAGAACAGATGGAGCAGTTTCGACTGGGATATCATCCCGACAATTGGGAATGGATTTTGGGACAAGTCGCGAATCGCTACGACATGAATGTTCTGGAAGAAGCCCGCCTGATCGCTCGCCGGAAAAACGGCCCCGGATACAGCGATTCTCACATCTTCATTAATCGGGTCATTTTCCCGATTCACGATGCCCGCGGACGAACCATCAGTTTCGGCGGTCGGTTGATGCCGGGAGAAGAAGGCCCCAAATACTTCAATGGCAACGAGAGCGATCTGTTCCACAAAAGTGACGTTTTATACGGCTATCATCAGGCAAAAGACGCGATTCGCAGGTCTCGGACGGCATTGGTCGTGGAAGGTTACACCGACCGGATCGGCATGCATCTGGCAGGGATCGAAAATGTGGTCGGTGTGCTGGGGACGGCTTTGACCGAACAGCATGTCTCCCAGCTCAAATTGATCGCCGATTCAGTCGTTCTGGTCTACGATGGAGATGCTGCCGGTCAAATGAATGCAGATCGGGTTGTGAGCAAGTTCCTCGCTCAAGACCTGGATTTGAAAATTCTGACCTTGCCGGATGGACTTGACCCGGAAGAATACCTTAAAGCACATGGTGCAGAGTCATTTCAAAACCTTGTGGAGTCGGCACTTGAGGCTTGGGAGTTCAAATATCGCAACCTTGTGGAAAAACATGGTTTGCAGTCGGAGGGATCGCGTCAGACGATTTTGAGTGAAATGTTGTCACTCATGGGACAAGCCCCCAATCTGGCCGGAACCAACCGAGAGGACTCGTTGATTGCCCGTTTGTCACAAAAGACGGCCGTTCGCGAAGATAAGGTCAGAAAACAACTTAAAGAAATCCGAAGTAAACAGTCTGGTTACAATGCGCATGCTGGCCCTCACGGTGGAGAGCCGATGGGTGAAGAGCCAGCAATCAACCCGGTGAAGCAGTTGATGCAGTCTGGTTATTCAGGGATGAGCCAGCATCAAAAAGTGGAAGCGGAGCTTCTGGAGATCATTTTAGCGGCTCCGAATTGGATGAATGAGATTGCCAATCGCGTTCACCCGCAAGAGTTGCAAAACCCTCACTTCCAGCAACTGTATCAAATTTGCTGCGACCTTCACGAGCGTGGAGACGGGGTGAGTCGCAATCAGCTACTGAACGAGTTGGAAGATGCAGATTTGAAGCAAATGGTCGTGGTTTTAGAGGATTGGAGTCACGACCGAAACATTCGGGCAAAGCTTGACGATCGGGTCAACGATGCAGACATTCCGCATTATCTGATTCAAGCGACACAAGTTCTTGCCTGGCGTAGAGAAGAATCGGAACATGATCGAACCCGAGGTGAAATCGCGGGTTATACTTCCGCTGAGGATCAACTGACGGATACCGATCAAAAGCTCCTGATGCGTTCGATGGAGTTTCACAAGAAGCGAATTCAAAATAAAACGACCACTTAGAATTAGAGTTGGAGGTCAGTCTTGTACGGACTTGATAGCGAACTGAGCGATTTAATTGACATCGGAAAAAAGCAGGGTTACCTGACCTTCACCCAGGTCAATAACTATCTGCCTGATGAAGCGCTCACGCCTGAGAAACTCGATCATCTGTTGATGAACCTCGAAGAGCTTGATCTTGAGGTCTATCCTGATGCCGAATCGATTGCCGGTGTTCCCGTTCATAAAAAACGGGACAAAGGCAAAGGTAACGAATTGGCACCAGAAGACCGCACACGTCGCATCGACGACCCCGTGAGAATGTATCTCACCCAGATGGGGGAAATTCCGTTACTGACTCGTAAGCAGGAAATTTCGCTCGCCAAAAAAATCGAGATCACTCGCAAACGGTTCCGTCGTCAATTGCTGGAAAGCGATTACGCGATGAAAACCGCCATCGACATTCTGACGAAAGTTCACGTCGGTGATCTGCCGTTCGACCGAACGATCAAAGTGTCTGTGACGGAAGGCCTCGAGAAGACTCAGATTCTTGGCCGCATGCCGCACAACCTGAAAACGCTCGGCCATTTGCGTAAGCAGAACGAAGTCGATTTTCTCGTGATCAGTTCTCCCGAAGTGACGAAGAAAGAACGGGATGCTGCTTGGGAAACTTTGATCATTCGCCGTCGCAAAATGGCCACTTTAGTCGAAGAGTTGAGCCTGCGAACACAGCGTCTGCAACCTTGTATGCAGCGACTCAATCAGATCAGTCGTCGCATGAAAGAATTGCAACGACAGATTAACGGTCTGAGAAACCTGAAGTCGGCCAAAGAAGAAAAAGCCAACTTACAGCGTGAGCTGCAAGACTTGATGTTGATGACCTTCGAGACGCCGGAAACCTTGCGGACTCGGGTCCGAAAAATCGACGAACGCTACGCGGCTTACGAGCAAGCGATGCGTGAACTCTCGGGGGGTAACTTGCGTCTGGTGGTTTCGATTGCCAAAAAGTATCGCAACCGTGGCCTCAGTTTCCTCGACCTGATTCAGGAAGGAAACACCGGCCTGATGCGTGCGGTCGATAAATACGAATACCGTCGCGGCTACAAATTCTCGACGTACGCCACTTGGTGGATTCGTCAAGCGATCACTCGTGCGATTGCCGACCAAGCCCGTACGATTCGTATTCCGGTCCACATGATCGAAACGATGTCGAAGCTGAGGAAGGTCAGTAAGCAATTGCTTCAGGAACTCGGACGCGAACCGACCATCGAAGAGACGGCCACAGCCGCCGAAGTTTCTCTGGAAGAAACACGTCGCGTGCTGAAAATTTCTCGTCACCCAATTAGTCTCGACCGGCCCGTGGGTGAAAGCGAAGACAGTTACTTCGGTGACTTCATCGAAGACGAAGGGAGCGAAAGCCCCGTCAACGCGGCCACTCAAGAGATGCTGAAGGACAAAATCGATTCTGTCCTCAAAACTCTGACTTACCGCGAACGGGAAATCATCAAATTGCGATACGGCCTGGGTGATGGTTATACCTACACCCTCGAAGAAGTGGGACGTATTTTCAAAGTGACCCGAGAACGTGTTCGTCAGATTGAAGCCAAAGCGGTTCGCAAACTGCAACATCCTGTTCGCAGCAAGCAACTCAAGGGATTCCTCGATGGACTCGCGGAAGCAGCCGCAGCCGCCAATACCGAATTGGCCGAGTAATTTTCTCGCCAGTTTCGCAAATTTCTACAAACGTCGGTCAATTCTGATCGGCGTTTGTTTTTTGCGCCGACCAAACGTACTATAAACCTTCGATCTTTGACTCACCACACCGTCAGCGAAACAGGATTCACCGAGAACCACTATGGATAAAACCACCGGTTTACTGCCAGACATGCATCAGGTGCACCAGAAACTGGAATCAGTCCGCAAAAAACTTGACCGTGGCCCGCGGATGATTGCCACTCAAGAACGCCTTCGAGATCAGAAACAGGAAGAACGAGACGCTCTGAAAACAAAGCTGACTGAACTCCGCAAGGCAGCCGACAGCAAGTCTTTGCAACTGAAAAGCAATGAAGCCAAAATTCAGGATTTACAGGGAAAGCTGAACGCGGCCGCCTCAAATAAAGAGTACGAGATCATCAGCTCGCAAATCGCGGCTGATAACATGGCCAACAGCGTGCTGGAAGATGAAATCCTGGAAGCCTTGGAAAAGGTCGATCAGGGAGTCCAGGCGATTACCGACGCCGAGGAAGCGATTGAAGCTCAAGAAGATTTGATCAAGAAAACTGAGGCAGAGGTGAATGCCTCCAAAGCGGGCTTGGAAGAGCAGGCCGCCACTTTGGAAGCGGAGCTTGCCGTCTTTGAAAAAGAAATTCCCAGCACGATGATGGATCAATATCGTCGCCTCGTGGACGCTCATGGAGCGAGTTGTCTCACGGAAGTCGAGAACGATGCCTGCACTTCTTGCTATGCGATTGTTGCCCCCCAGGAAAAAGTACAGCTCAACATGGGGAAGGTGATGCTCTGCCGTTCTTGCGGACGCATCATGTACCAACAAAAAAGCTGAGCAAGGATCCCGATCCCGGCTCGGCTTTTAGAGTTCTCTGAACGATATGAAAACTCGTCAGAAAACTTTTGTCATCATGGTCTCTGTTGTGAGGGGGCCACAACGAGTCATTTAGCAAGCGATTGCTTCTGCGATGATGTTGGTGGAATCTGACCATTCTTCGGTTCGCATCTCTTCGACAGTTTCCTCTTCAACGGTAGCGTCGGCTTCATCGTCGCGGAACACATTCTCCATCAGGAAGTTGGGTTCTGCTTCCAGTTGAAAGAATCCGGGACGCAGCTCGGTGAAGTATTGCTGGAACCACAACATCTGGGCAACATTGGGTTGCACACCCAACACAGAGATATTGATTCCGCGATCTTTCCAATCTTCCAGCATTCCGAAGAATCCGCTCGGGATGTATTTGACCGTCTTCATATCCAGGACAAGATCACGTTGTTCAAAGTCGAGGATTTGCTCAAACAGTGTATCTCGGATCAGTGCCAAGTCGGCACCATCCCAGATTTCCATTTCGCCCAGACTAATGAGTGTCGAACCATTCTCTTGATGAATGGTCAGTCGTTTGCGGCGGCGTGTTGACATGAGTGGTGTTTGCATTTTGGAGTCCTCTGTTTTCGGGATCATCTTTTGTGAGGATGACGACTGCTTAAGAGCTGGCCCGCTCTTCTGCCTGAAGACTAAATGCAACCCCTGCGCCAATTTCAGGAAAATCCCCAGATGGCTCGAAAAATGTCAAGATACACTGGAAATTAAGCACTAATAATAAAGTGAGGCGTGGAATCCCAAATCCTGAGCAACACACAAGACGTTGTTTTTGAACGACAACAGAGGCATCGATGATGCAGTAAAACAACACTCCTCGTAACCCGTTTAACCGGAGTGGCTTAAGTGATATGCCTCACTCCTGGTCTTTCATCTTTTACTTGAGCTCGACCATTCTTTGATTGTATGCGGCGATGGTCTCTTTGCGTCGCAGCATGCCGAGAAGTTTTCCCGAGTCTTCGGGATCCAGCACGGGGAGTTCTTCGAGATTCAATGAAGTAAACTTCTGCATGGCGGAATTGAGGTCATCTTGTGGTGAGAGGGTGACGAGATTCGTCACCATGACATCGCCGGCATTGGCGAGTTTCCAGATGGTTTCGTCATACAAATAGGCACGCACATCGTTGGCAGAAAAAATGCCAATCACCTTCTGGTCATCATCGACGACAGGGAAATATTGCTGCTCGTTCTCAGACAACAGGTGAACAATCTCTTCCAGCGACATCGACTCATGAACAAAACAGAGTTGGCGGTCTTTCTGATAGACATCTTCGACCAGAATCCCTTCGAGTAAGTCGATGATGAAATCTCCCAGATGAGCCGACGATTCGAGCCGACTCGGAACCTGCTTGACGTAGATGGTCCAACGCCGTGAAAACAGAAAACAAAGTGTCGAAACCCACATGGTGGGTAAAAGCAGATGATAACTTCCTGTCATTTCTGAGACCATGATGATCGTCGAGAAGGGAGCGTGTGCAATGCCGGCAAAGAAACCTGCCATCCCGACGATTGCGTAACTTTCCGGTTGAACGGTCCACCAATCAGGTCCGTACTCGGCGAACAGTTGCCCGACAGCTCCCCCCACACATCCTCCGATGACCATGGAAGGTCCGAAGACTCCTCCCGATCCTCCTGAACTGATTGTGAGTGAAGTGGTGACAATTTTGAAAATCGCCACGGTGATGAGTACAACTGGAGCCACCGAGACGGAATCAGACAACGCGGCCTGTAACACTCCGTAACCAGTGGAGAGCACCGCCAACAACTGGATATTTTCAGCGAATGAATAGTACAGCCCCATTGCCATCAGCCCAGCCAGACAGGCACCGATTGCCGGTCGGAAATGTTTTTTGACGGGCAGTTTTTCAAACAGGTGATGTGTCCCGTAAAACACCTTGATATAAAGAATTCCTACCAACACCAAGACCACCGTCAGCAGGCCAAAGGGGATCAAGTCCCACATTGTTGAACGGACAAATTCGGGCGGCGTACCGAACAGAGGCAGGAATCGCAATTCCGTTGGTAAGATCAGGCTATAGACGGAATAGCTGATAATCGATGAGATCGCAGCCGGGACAATCACATCTGATTCCAGATCCCCATCACGATAGAAGATTTCTCCCGCAAATAACGCCCCTGCCAACGGAGCGCGAAAGATGGCTCCGACTCCCGCAGCCATCCCGGCAGCCAGCATGATACGTCTGTCACGGGCGCTCAATTTCAATTTGGTAGCCAGAAGCGATCCAAAACCGGCACCGATTTGAGCGATGGGGCCTTCTCGCCCCGCTGATCCGCCAGTTCCCAGAGTGAGTGCAGACGCGACAGTTTTCACGAGCGGAATTCGCCAATTGATTTTCCCGCGCTGATTATGAAACGAATCAATGGCCGCATCGGTGCCATGTCCCTCGGCTTCGGGAGCAAACGTGTACACGAGGATTCCCGATAACAACCCGCCCAAAGTCATGACGAGCACAATCATCCAGGGAGAAAATAACGCCTCGTTGATTGCGATGCCTGCCGGTTCTCCCACAGCTTCTCCGGGAAGGTAATTGGCAAAGTGTGCGAGTGAGAACTCGACGACATAGTGAGTCAGGTACTGAAAGAGAATCGCCCCCAAACCGGCCACACATCCGATCAAAGATGACAGGAAAAACCATTTTCCGGTGGTTCTCAACTCGAACGCCGTGACAATTTCTTCAAAGCGACGACGAATCATCGGTACTCGATCTGGGCAATGTGTGAAAAAGGGCAATGTAAGAAAAAAGAGAGCAAACCTCAGCTAACCGGTTCACCGTAGCACTATTCGAAGTCGAGGATCAAGGAACACGGGAGCCTATTATCGATTGACCGTTAATTTGGAGGACACGGGGGGCTCTTCATGAATCAGACGAATTGCACGTCCTCGCACCAATATCTCCAGATCTTCCCACGACCAGAGATCCATACCAACCGCGGGATCTCCAATGATCGCCTGTCCCTCTTGGTTAAAACCGAAGAAGACGACCGAATGCAATTGCCCGACTTCCCATCCAAATTTATTATTCGCTGTATATTTGGCGGGGACTTCAACTCCCTCTGGAATCCCCACAGCAAGAATGGCATTGGAGTGAGTGAAAAGAGACAAGTCTGCTGGCTGACAGGGCAGCACTTCAACACCGAGATTGGTCCCTTCTGACTTCAAAGAGAGTCCACGATAGAGCCCTTGCCAGGAAGTGCCCGTTCCGTTGGTCAAACAAAGTTCGGCCATCTCCTGTTCGCTTGTGTCGATCCCATGCAGTCTCAAGAGCGTCGCGGCACAGGCAGCCGAGCAGGTTTGATTGGATGTTTGGCGACAAACCTGGCCATCCCAAAGTTCCTCACACTGAGGAGCGGTTCCCCAAACGGGAAGCAACATCGCAATGCCGGCAATCATAAATTCCACTGCCGTGTAACCATTCCGGCGACGCAGCGAACCGGGCATGCTTTTCCAGGCGATGCCGGCAATCAATGCCGTCATGGGAGGAAGCCAGTTACCGATCACGATCAGGTTACTGAAAGGGAGCAGATTCGCGAGCAGAATGTCATCCCAGAGATAGAGCAAATACAGGACAATCATGCCAACGCAAACGCTCAATAGCAGCAAGCTCGTTTTGCGTGAGACACGTTCTCCAATCACGACTCCCAACAGAAAAAGCGAGAGAGAGATCCCCATCATGACTCCAAAGCCGTACATCAAATCGGGGGCGGCCAGTCTCATAGAGCTCTCTGAAATTGATTGAGTGAAAACAAACCCAACACGTTATCTGGTTTCTAGCTGATGTTCATACGCAAGCTTTAGAGGATTTCAAAGAAGAATTCCCCAAGAAAGAGACCAACCTTAAAACTCAATCACCACTTTAGCACCCGACTATCTTCATAACTATTGGTATCATCGGACTTTCCCTGAATTGGCGGCGTCCGGGTTCCGCCAAAGAATCATTGACATTGCCTCCTAAAAATGACGATAATCATCCGTAGAAATTGATATGAACTGCCCACCCCATCTGCTCGATAAAGGCTCAAACCTATGAGTCGAAACACCGCTCACTCCAATCCATCGAATCAGCACCCCCATCGTTGCGAAGGGCCATCCCGACGCGAAGTGCTCCAATGGGGAACACTCGGATTAGCGGGATTGTCTCTCGCCGACTATATGCGAATGGACGCACTCGCGAGCAACACCTCTCGGCCAATTGTGACGCCTCCCGATACGTCGGTGATTTTTATCTGGTTACCAGGCGGACCTCCGCATATGGAGACGTTCGACATGAAGCCGAACGCTCCTTCCGATTACCGGGGAGAGTTCAGGCCGATCTCGACAACTGTACCCGGGATGGAAGTTTGCGAGTTACTGCCGAAGCTCGCAGCGTGTGGCCACCAATACAATATTGTGCGTTCGATCTCTCACAACTTTGCCGATCATGGTGGCGGACATAAACGCTTCATGACGGCACGAGCGCCTAAAACTCCGACAGGATTTGTAAACGACGCCCCGGCGGTGGGATCAATCGTTGCCAAGTTACGGGAGCAATACCAGGTGGGAGTTCCGAACTATGTTTCAGGAACCAACAATGGACGCAGTGGAGTTGATATTTACAGCATGGGTTCGGCTTATCTAGGACCCGCTTATACTCCCTTCATTATTCCGGGACACCCCAACGAATCGATCTTTGAGGTTCCCAACCTCAAACTTTCCGAGCGGGTTGCCAATAGTATTGATGACCGTCAGGAACTCCTCAAGCATCTTGATAATGTTCAACGCAGCATTGACGGGTCTGGGGCGATGTCTGCCATGGATCAATTCGGGCAACAGGCTCTCGATTTATTGACGAGCGACAAAGCTCGAGCCGCCTTTGATCTTTCCGAAGAACCCCAAGAAGTTCGTGATCGATACGGAATGCACCCGTGGGGACAACGTGCTTTGATGGCACGACGACTTGTCGAAGCGGGCAGCAGTTTCGTGACGATGGTCATGGAAAACCCCATGATGAAGGGGGAATCATTCCCACAGGGAGTGCTTTATAACTGGGATTCGCACGCGGTCAATGGGCATATCTTCAATGATGCCAAATATCGAATGCCTTTCTTTGACCGCGCAATCAGTGCCTTGATTGAAGATGTTCACCAGCGCGGTCTCAATAAAAATGTGATGGTGATTGTCACGGGAGAATTCGGACGCACACCGCGACTTTCCACGCGAAAAGGAACCTCATCCGGCGTCATGCAACCGGGACGCGATCATTGGCCATCGGCCATGTCTTTGTTGATCTCTGGGGGCGGCATGAGAACCGGACAAATCATTGGATCAACTAACTCCAAGGGAGAGAATCCCAAGGATCGTCCACTCACACCCAATGATTTGTGGGCGACCGTGTATCGCCACTTGGGAATCGATACCGAGTTGACCTTCCCGGATTACAGTGGGCGACCGATGCCTATTCTTCCGTTTGGTAGCCCGATTGAAGAACTGTTACCGGTCAGTTAGAGCATCCATGAGGAAGTTTCTGTGCCGCGACAACATTTTTTTCTTTCTCGAAAAACAGACTGCCACGAGCCAGACGCGGGAACATAATTTCGTAAGTCACTCTAAGAGTTTGATTCTTCTCGAATTATCGTGGAGAAGACCTCTCGGGCTGCTCGTGATCTTTGGTAGCCATTCAAAAATCGAATACGAATACATCGTTCTCTGAAAAGTATTCGTGTTATTCGTTTGATTCGTGGTCCTCTTGAAGATGAATTAGCAGGGAAACAAACCACGAATGACTCGAATTGCACGAATGGCTGTCGCATGTGTTGTGTCGTTGGAGAAAACCGCCCGGAGCCACCAGTGGAATCAAACAACAGAAGACAGGATGTATATAGCCGAGGTCTTCAACGCTCATCAACGAGTTGACTTAATCAGTCCACTCCAACGAGCCACGAAGTTCCGCGAAGCGCCAAGAGTTTTTCTTCTCAGCGATTAAGTTCCACCAGCCGAACTCGTTCTCCGCGTTCCCCTGCCGACTTCCGTCGGCGGCTAAAAATCAACGGGTAGCACCGATAGCTCGCCCATCGGTATGTCGCAGGCATCTGAATGAGTTTCAATCGTCGACATTCCGGGGGCTTCCGCTTCGCGGTGCGCCGCCCGCCACCCAACCTAACAGACTGTCGAGAATTAACTCTTTGCCGGGCGAACTCATAAAATTTTTTCTTGTTAGCTAAAAGACTCCTCTTCAGCGTTCAGCACATCTTCGATGAGTTGAGGATCGTCTTCACTGGGGGTTTGCGAGAGTCGCCGGCGGAACCACCACAGTGGAATCAACGGCACCACGGCTGAGCCGATGATGGTCCAAATCAAAGCGGGCGAATCCTGGAACCAGGCACCGATGGAAACATACACTGCCGCGATGACAGCGTTACTCATCATGATCGCAATGGCAGCCAGCCAAAATGGAAGGCGAGTCAGCCCCAAAAGTAAGACACTTGCTTCCGACAACAAGGGCATGGCTCGTGTAACGATCAAAACAACAGGCCCGTATTTGAGACTCAACTGATCAAGCTGCTTGAGATCATCGGCCTTGGCCCAGCGTTCTGCGAATGGTCGTCCTACCACGCGCGACATGCCGAATCCGATCAAATGACCGGCAGAGAGACCTCCAAAAGCAGACAAAAACGCCAAGCCCCACGGTAACACCCCACCCGCATAGGTGGTAATTGCCGTCGAAGGAACTGGAAGCAGTAAATCCACCGCCAGTAATCCACACAGCCCCAGCGCGATTTGTTCTGCGGAGAGACCACTTTCTAACCAGTCGAGTAAGCGTTGCTCAAAGCCATCTCCCAGAATGATAAAAGGGACGATGGGAACCAGCAATGCCATCAGCAACCAAAGAGTAAGACGAACAGGAGCGGGCATCATGAATTGTCACCGCCCTCGAAAGACTCGACTGGCTCGCTCCAGAGTTTCGCGTTCTTCGTCGGACAGACTGGCTTCTCCCTCCGCTTTGATTTTTGCCAAAATGCGATCCACTTCTTCGCGAAGATCGTCATCGTTGGGCTCAAAGACCTGCAACTCTTTTTTCCGTTTTTGATCGCGCATTTTGCGCTGCATCTTCGAGACCGGGTTGGAAAAGCTTTGCAACTTCTCCAACAGTGGCGAGACTCTCCAACCTCGTACAAAATAGAGATAGCCGAAAGCCGCACCGCCGAGATGAGCCGCATGAGCAACATGATCATCAAGCCCGCGCCCCATGATGAAATTCACAAGCCCCAACGAATCCATACCGACTTTAAAGGCCGCCAGCCCCCAAAGTGGTATGGGAATGATGAAAAACAGTAAGACTTTGACATTGGGAAAGTGCATCGCCGTCAGTATGACAACCGCGTTGACGCCGCCTGAAGCGCCAATGGTCCCGCTCGCCGGGTAGCCCATCAGTCCCATGAACACGGTCTGTGCAACCCCACTGAAGATGATGCCCGCCAAATAGGACGCCAAGAACTCGCGGGATCCATAGATACCCTCAACCATCCGGCCAAACATCCACAGAAACAGCATATTGAAGACGATATGCCAAATCGCACCATCACCTTCAACCGCATGGCAGAACCCATAAGTGAGCAAACGCCAGATTTGGAATGACCCAAGATCGCTCAGGGAGAGAGACAGCCACGGGGTGATGCCTCCTCCCGCACCGGGTTTGGTGGTGGCCAGTTGCAAGACCCACACGATCACGTTGATGATGATGATCGTCTTGATCGCCCATTGATCAGAGAAGGAAGCGCGCATATTGAAACCGCCGCCGTCTCCATAACGTCGGGCTTCGTCTCTTAAATAATCGCGGTCTTCCAGTCCCATTCGATCCGTCCGGGAGTTGGTGGTGAATAAGAAGAATCGTGAACAGCGTCGAGAAAAATGCCCCGATCAGAATCAGTTGGCGACTGTATCGACAGACGGTTGCGGAAGTTTCTCAACCAGTTGGCGACTTTGATCGAGCAAAGATTGCAACTTCTCTTGTGCCGCGTGAATATCTCTGCGCAACTGATCGACGTTGATGAGGACGAGATTCCGTGCTGATTCGGCATTGGAAAGAGTTTTGACGAGCCCTTCTAAATCTTCAGGAGGCAAGTCTTCGGCAGTGGGAAGTTTGTCACCACCTTTTAACTCGTCCACTCGTTCTGCGATCTGTTCATTCGAACGTGCTTGCTGAGCGGTGACGACTTCGTCCAATTTGATCGCCTGTGTGAGACGTTCGTCGGCTGAAATCAGGGAGTTCCATTGATTCTCGTAGCGATTATTGAATTGAGTCGGAACCCGTTGCCAGAATCGCCACGCTCCCTGTTGCCAAGTTTGAATATCGCCCGCACGAGGGAACTTGTTGAACTGCATCACAGAATTAGAATCGCGAAGATCGGTGACCTGAAAAGGGCCGATGTAACGTGAGGGACCGTTTTGGGGAATGAAAAAGCCGTAAAGAACAGGAGGAGCTTCGGCACTCACCACCTGTAATCCATCTCGTGTTCCCAAATCGACATTGATCATGCCGGCTTCCGGATTACTGACGGTCACGCTTTTGGCGGCAAAGGGACGCCCATAACTTCTCATCAACAAAGCACGGTCTGCCACCAACTGTTTCAGTTCCGCTTCTTTTTTCGTAACGCTCTCTTTTTTCTTCGCATTCGCCTCGGACAACGTATCGGCTTTGGCGAGCCAACTATTGCGGACGTTAATCGCTTGCCCGGTCAACATCACAGCACCGATGACGAGAACCACCAGTACCCAAGCACAGATTTTACCAGTAATATGCATTTCGGGCCTTCAACTTAAACGAATACAAAATCCCTGCTTCTGATCATCGACAGAGACGATTCTCAGAGGACAGACTTTCCTGAATGAATTTCAGGGAACGGAGTGATCGGAATCCGACAGGAAGAGTCGTAACGACAATCACTCCATAAGGATAATACCATCTTATGGCGTGTGAATCTGTGTGGTCAAGCAGAAACAGCCGGTGAACGCCTTCTGGACAGGACGCATTCCGCAGATTCGTCACAGTCGTTACAGATTTACGCATTCTGTGAAGCCTTAATTCCGCTCCGCCGCGAGAGACCTGATGGGGTTCTGGCAAGTCACCGATTCTTTCCAGGAACTAAATAGAGGCATAATTTGCACAAATTGATTCATGCAGAAGGTTTTTCCCGAGTGGTCAGAGCGTTAACATAAACCCTGAACAGTTTTTACAGTGATTGCCAGGGTTGGGACTCGACCCAGTCACTGTTTCGACCGATAGCCGAAGGATCCCGATTATGGCGACTGTCGCCCCACCGCAATTGCCGCAGATGCCTCGTGAAAAACTCCCCAAGGGAGAGGTGCTTTGTGAGTATTGTTCGGCCAAGTGTTGCCAATACTTTGCTCTTGAGATTGATGCTCCCAAGTCGAAAGCCGATTTCGACTATATTCGCTGGTACATGGTTCACGGACAGGTTTCTGTGTTTGTCGAAGATGGTGTCTGGTTTTTGATGGTTCATAATCGCTGCAACCATTTGTTGGAGAACAATCTTTGCGGCATCTATGAAACGAGGCCACAAATCTGCCGGGACTACTCGACCGACAATTGCGAATATGATGATGACGCGTGTTACGAAAAACTGTTCGAGACCCCCGATCAATTGTGGGAGTACGCGGAAGCGGTCTTGCCGATGAGCAAACCGAAGAAGCGGAAACGGACACAACTGCCGCTGGTCACCGTCGCTAATTGAACTTACAGCCTGTTCAACAGCACGAACTGAAATCCTTCATGCGGTGTCTCAAGAATCAGAGATGAACGATGTCGCATTTTCTTTGACATGTTCAGACGGGTTCAATTCCCGGACGAGACCTTCAAAATATCCTCTAGTCACAGAAACTGACAATCTGCCGTGAGCAAAATCAAACCGCAAACCCTTAAAGGATTCCGTGACTTTCTCCCCGAGACGATGCTTGCGCGCGAACATCTGATGCAAACGGCGCGGGACGTTTATCGCAGTTTTGGATTTGCTCCCATCGATACGCCTGCACTGGAATACACGGAGATTCTACTGGGAAAGGGTGGCGAAGAATCGGACAAGCAGATGTTTCGCTTTACCGATCAAGGCAATCGCGATGTCTCTATGCGATTTGATTTGACCGTCCCCTTTGCACGATTCGCCGCACAACACCTCAATGAGTTGGGAACACCGTTCAAACGCTATCACCTCGGAACCGTCTGGCGGGCTGAGAAACCTCAGAAAGGTCGCTATCGAGAATTTGTCCAATGTGATTTTGATACTATCGGGACAAAGTCCAATGCGGCCGACATCGAAACCTTGATGGTGATCCACGAATTGATGGATCGCATCGGGTGTGGCGAATTTCAAATCCGCGTCAACAATCGTAAGGTCCTGAACGGTCTGCTCCAAAAACTGGAACTGACCGAACAAAGTGTCAGCGTGCTACGAGCGCTCGACAAACTCCCCAAGATCGGACGAGATGCCGTCCTCGCAGAGATGGAAGGACAATCCATTTCCTCCACGCAAGCCATCCAAGTTTTGGACTTTGCCGAACTGACGGGAACTCCTGCTGAACTTCTCACTCAGGTCGAACAGATGGTGAGTGGAAACGAGACAGGAGAAACGGGAATCGCACAACTGCGAGAATTGTTTGAGGTGGCGAATTCTGTTGGCCTCCCAGAGTCTCGATTAAATCTCGATCTGTCGATTGCACGCGGGCTCGACTATTACACCGGAACGATTTACGAAACATTTCTCGATGAACTTCCCGGAATCGGGTCCGTCTGTTCCGGGGGACGATACGACAATTTGGCCGAGCTGTTTACCTCTCAACCACTTCCCGGCGTGGGAGCCAGCTTGGGCCTCGACAGGTTACTTGCCGCGATGGAAGAACTGGGCAAATTGAAACCGTCATCGACCCCCAGCCAGATTCTGGTCACCGTATTTGATCCCGCCTGGACAGCCGACTCGTTCCGAATTGCTCAACAACTTCGTCACAGCGGCCTTGCTGTTGAGGTTTACACCGACCACAAAAAGATGGGTAAACAGTTCCAATACGCGGATAAAAAAGGGATTCCCGTCGTTTTGATTGCCGGCGAAGACGAACGCTCCGCGGGAACCTGGCAGGTAAAAGAGCTTTCCAGTGGCGATCAAACCCCGATTCTGGAAGCCGATCTTGCCGACCATTTGTTGGAGATGGTGGGAAAAACTGATTGAACAGACGAACAGACTTTGCTTTAATGGGAATGTCTTGTTTCTGGATTACCTCATTGAGCGAGCCTGATTGTGGGTCAACGACACCATCATTATGAAGCGGCATTTGAATCGTGGTTAAGAGCGACCCGCTTGCCTTATGTGATGGTGGACGAAAAACGGCGATCATTGGTCGGAGATGGCAGTCTGAAATCGCTCGATTTTATCGTCTCCCCGCCGCAAGGTGAACGACTGCTGATCGATATCAAAGGGCGACAGTTTCCCGGCTCGGAACGCTCCACAACGGCCAAATGGAATAATTGGGCACCTGCCGCCGATCTCGACCAGATCTCCCATTGGGAATCGTTATTTGGTGAGAACTTTCGGGGCTTGTTCGTCTTTGCTTATGAGACCGATGAACCAGGTCGGTTCCCGGAACTCGCCCCTTTCTTTTCTCACCGAGAGAGGTATTATGCGTTTTATGGAGTGTGGTTGGACGAGTACAGCCGCCATACCCGCATGAGATCACATAGTTGGGAAACTGTTGATCTCTCCGCTCAAGACTTTCGAGAACTCCGTTTTCGTCTCGAAGATTTGATCTTGCAGCGGCCTGAAGCCGAAACCCCCTCGATGGAAAAGGTTGCCGGATGAAATGTTTCGCCCTCCACGCTCGTCAATTGATGAGAGTCTCACTTGCTGTCGGAATTCTTTCCTGCGGAACCGCGGCAGCCATCGCGCAAGATGCCCCCGCAGCCGCAGACCCCGCGAATAACGGTGTCGTGGTCACTTTGAATACCAAAAGCTACGTTAAAGAGGTCATCATTTTTGCGATTCTGGGAGGAGCCGCAATCTTCGCCGTCTGCCGGAGCAGTCCTCGGGGACTGTAAACTAAACCGCCTCGAGCGCCTGTTTGAGATCGTCGATCAAATCGGCACAATCTTCGGTTCCGATTGAGAGACGAATAAAGTCCGGCGTGACTCCGCTGGAAGTTTGCTCTTCCGGCGTCAACTGCTGATGTGTCGTGCTGCTGGGGTGAATGATCAACGACTTGCTATCACCCACGTTGGCAAGGTGAGAGAATAAGTTGACCTGATTGATCAACTTCACGCCGTTAGCCTGTTGCTCTTCCGGCGAACTTCCCTGGATACCAAAGCCCATGATGGCTCCACACCCATTGGGCAGATACTTCTTGCCGAGTTCGTAACTTGGATGCGATTCGAGCCCGGTGTAATTGACCCAGGAAATTTTCGGGTGTGATTCCAAAAACTTGGCGACTTCCAAGGCATTACTGCTATGTCGCTCCATGCGCAGGTGCAAGGTTTCAAGCCCTTGCAAGAACAAAAACGCATTAAACGGGCTCATCGCAGGGCCGAGATCCCGGAGCCCCTGAGTCCTTGCTTTCAGGGAGTAAACCATGTTTAACCCGGAGAACGTCTCAAAATATTTCATGCCGTGATAACTGGGATCGGGTTCCGTCATTTCAGGGAATTTCCCGTTATCCCAAGGAAAGTCCCCTTTCTCAATAATGATGCCTCCGATGGACGTTCCGTGTCCACCAATAAATTTGGTACACGATTCGACCACGATATCGGCACCATGTTCGAGAGGTCGGCACAAAGCGGGAGAAGCGAGTGTGTTATCGACAATCAGTGGAATGCCGGCTTCATGGGCGATGGTCGAGATGGCTTCAAAATCAGGGACATCGACGCGCGGATTGCCAATGGTTTCCACATACACACACCGGGTGTTCTCATCGATGGCTGCTCGAAAGTTTTCGGGATCGCTTTGATCAACAAAATGTGTGTTGATTCCCATTTTGGGCAGTGTGTAATGCAACAGATTGTACGTTCCACCATAAAGACTGGTGGACGAGACAATATTCTGACCGGCAGAAGCAATGTTCAAGATGGCGAGCGTCTCGGCAGCCTGTCCTGACGCGACTGCCAAACCGGCGGTTCCCCCTTCGAGTGCTGCTATCCGCTTTTCCAGCACATCGCAGGTGGGGTTCATGATGCGGCTGTAGATATTGCCAAACTCTTGCAAGCCGAACAGTCGGGCGGCGTGATCCGTATCGTCAAACACATAGGACGTTGTCTGATAGATGGGGACGGCTCGCGAACCGGTTGTGGGATCGGGTTCTTGGCCGGCATGCAGACAATTGGTGCCAAAACGATAGTTGGATGCGCTCATGATGTTCCTCGTGTTGAAATTGAGTCGTCGAATAAATGGTCGTCATCTGTGAATTGTCAACCGGCCTGTCACTGAGGGGGAGAAAGTTCCCACTGGAGCTCTTCAGAAATACAGCCTCGGCGAAAAATACTCGGCGCGCGGAAAAAGAATACTTGGGCACCAAAGTTTTCTTCAAAGTGGCATTTAGTGTGGTCATGATCGACAAGGAAGTCAAACTTAACCGGGCTTACCCCGTGTGATGCAATCTTTGGCGGGAGAGTTTCTGTAACCGCTACAGCCTGACATTGAAAGACAGGTTCGTTTAATCCTGTGCTGACAATGATGCCAATGAGCGAAAGTATTCAGGTCCACGATCGCTCGAGAATAATTCCTTCGCGCATTTACCATTTGGAGGCGAAGGATTTGTGAGGCATGATTGAGCAACGGGTCAGGCTCATGAGGAGCTGGACAACAATTCAAGAACCCCAGCAACAGGAGGATGCATACGGGGAAGAATTTGTTCCGTCCTCGGAACCGGTCACAGCCGCCGTATCGGTTGAAGAAAGCCAAACATCATGTTCTTTTCTCGTGGACCTCTCAACAAGCCGTTGACGGCTGTCTGCTGCACAGTGGTTGTTTTTCTGACAACCGGAATTTCCTCTTCTCTTGCTGCCAGCGCGGAATCCCTCAAAGTGGCCTCCGCCACCTCCGCCACCTCCGCCATCTCGACAGGAGTCGAACTGGAGCTGGATCGCAAATGGTTGGCCGCCATCGAGCATTACAAAGATTCACTAGAAGCATGGCCTCAAAGCGATCAGCTTCGCTTTGGATTACGACGTTCCAAGATTCACTTTTCCATTCAACGTCGTTATCTCGACAACAGTTTTGAAGCAGACATGCTGGCATTGGAACCACGAGACGCCTTGTCTGAATGGGACGACGTTTACAACATGATCTCTGGTCGTTATGTCGAACGCATCGATGTCACTTCCTTCGTCGCTCATGGAACAGAATCCCTTTACTTGGCCTTGGCCAACGATCACTTCCTCGCTCATCACCGACTCAATCGCGATGATGCCTCGGTCCGTGCACTGCGACGCTTCTTGCGAGAGCAATACTGGAATAAACCGCTCGGCTCGCAGGCTGACGGACATCAAATGATGAAAGAGATCGCGACTCTCTGCCAACGTCGGTTGGCGATTCCTGCGACTGCCGTGATGCTAGAATATGTGTTCGGCGGCACAAATGTTCTCGATGATTATTCGATGGTGCTGACACCTGAAAAACTGAAAGCACTGTACGCAAATATTGATGGAGAATTTGTCGGACTCGGCATCGAAATGAAAGCCGAAGAAGGCAAAGGGATGTTGCTTGTCAATGTCCTGCCCAACAGTCCTGCCGAACGAGGTGGTGCAGAACCGGGTGACTTTATCGTCGCGATCAGTGGACACGATTGTCGTCACTGGACAACCGAAGAAGCCGCTAAACTTCTCAAAGGCCCCGAAGAAAGTCGTATCCAGCTCACACTTGCCAATCAAGACGGCGAAGTTCGTGGGCCTCTGGCCTTCATTCGACGCCCGGTTCAGGTGAAGAGCATTCCGGTTGTCAAAATGGTCGATCAAGAACGTAAAGTAGGCTACATCAAAATGACAGCCTTTCAAAAGACCTCAGCACAAGAACTCGACGCGGCTCTTCGCGAACTTGATTCTCGTGGAATGAAATCATTGATCTGGGACCTCCGCGGCAATCCAGGAGGGTTACTGACCGCTGCCGTAGAGGTGCTGGATCGCTTTCTCGATGAGGGTACGATTGTCTCGACACGTGGCCGGCAACGTACGGAAAACTGGTCTTACTCGGCTCACTCTGCCGGAACTTGGTCGATGCCTTTAGTGGTCTTGATCGATTCAAATTCAGCATCGGCCTCCGAAATTGCTGCCGGAGCGATCTTCGATCACCGTCGAGGATTACTGCTCGGACGGCAGTCTTACGGAAAATGGTCGGTACAGTCGATCTTCAACGCCGATCACTCGACCGGCATTCGATTGACCACGGCGAAGTTCTATAGTCCTCACGGAAAAAATTACTCGAAGGTGGGGATCAAGCCGAATGTCGAAGTTGAGAAACCCGATCAGTTCACCAGTTTCTATCGTGGGCCGGAAACTCTCAACGCAACCGACGATGCAGACATCGCTCGCGGAGTCGAAATCCTCCGTTCCAGCAACGAATACTGGGCCTTGACTCGCAACGATACGAGCCTCGCCCCGTGATCCATTTCTCGGGAATAGTCCTCGTCGGACGACCCCCGTAACGTGTGTGGCTTTCGCACGTTAATCGAGAACAGTCCGCCTGCAATGATGTGCCAGGCGGACTGTTTTTTTGTTCATTCGAGATTTGCGTGTTCACTTCGACGCTTGACGAAAAGCGGACATCTCTTTCCGATGCTGAATTGTTCAACGACCCCGCATGAGAAATCAAACATTACCGCGAATTCGCCAACCGTACGATGAAGCTACGAACACGTAGCTGGATTCGCAAGAATTCAGACGAACTGCGAGGGAGATATCGGTCCTTCTAAACTCTTGCGAATCCAGCTACGAGTGAGGTTAACTTCGAACTGAATACGCATCAGTCGGATGAACCTGCTTTTTTATTGAGTTTTTTCAGCGCGATCACAAATTCTGACCGAGTCACAATATCGCATCGTGGCTTCACCTCATTACGATGACAGCATGAATTCTCCCAGCTTACAATGGTTGAGTGATGGTCCCGGTCGTCCGCCCCAGTTGCGATGGTCGTTTGTGATCGACGCTCCATTACAGTCGATGGCATACTCGGGAGAAGCGGGAACATTGTTGGCCGCTGATCAATCAGGAGGGCTCTATCTGTTCGACAGAAGTGGAAAAGTCCTCAGCATGATGCGTGGTTTTCAGGAGATTCGAAATCTTGCCTGGTCACGTCGAGGAACTGCCGGGATCGCCATTCTGGGAGAAAACCGTGTGGTCTCGCTGACCCCTTCTCTGAAAATCGAGTGGTCGGTTGATTTGAGCGAAGCGGCCACCGCAGCAGCCGTTTCTCCGTTTGGAGAACATTATTCAGTCTCGCTGGCGAATGGCATGAACTACATTTTGCGATCAGATCGCAAACAGCTCGGCAAATTTGAAACCGATCGCCCTATCCATTTTTCAGAATTTCTGGAAACCGAGACCGAACTGATCCTCTGCGCTCAATATGGATTCATCGGACGATATAACTTTCAGGGATCGCCCATCTGGCGTAACAAAACTTTCTCGAACGTAGGGCAACTCGCGACGACAGCCAACGGATCGTTGATTTCATTGGCCATGTTTAATCACGGCGTCCAAAAATTTGATCGATATGGTGAAGTGGCGGGCCGTTTTGCTCTGGAAGGAACCCCACACCTAATCACGATGACACCCAATGGCGAACATTTGGCCATCGCCACACTCGAAAATCATCTTTATTGGATCAACTCCAAAGGGGCTTTGCTCTGGGCGGCGACGGCTCCTGAAACAATTCGATCCCTGGCCGTCTCTTCTGCCGGAGAAAGCATTTATTTGGGCCTCCAATCGGGCCGCCTCCTTAATTTCCACTGGAATCCCGGCCACTGACAGGATTCTGGCAGAATTCGGGTAACTGACTTTTGACCGGAAGCAACATGCACGGTTATACTTGGAGATCACTTCAATGGTCTTATCACATCACAACTGACGTTAGATCACGGCTAGCCCGCTGAACTCATGAAGCTGCTGCTAACTTGCGCTCCCCCTGATTGACCCCAAACCTCTATGTCCAACGCCGATTCCAAATCAGAAAACAATCAGAAAGGGAGAATCAAAGCTCCCCGTCAGATTGGAAAATATGAACTGAAACGACGGCTTGGTGCGGGCGGTATGGGAGCCGTTTTCCTAGCGACCGACACCAAAACGAAACGTGCGGTGGCGTTGAAAGTCTTACCCAAAGACAAGGCCGCTAACGAAACATTGGTAAAGCGATTTCAGGCTGAGGCACAAGCGGCAGCTAACCTGGAACACGATAACATTGTTCGGGTGTATGAAGCCGATCAGGCAGACGGCTATCTATACATCTCATTGGAATACATTGACGGCACAGATGTTGACATTGTTCTGAGAAAACGAGAACGAATGCCCGTGAAACGGGCTGCCGAGGTCGTGAAACAAGTGGCCAAGGCGCTGCAGCACGCTCACGAACAAAACATTGTTCATCGCGACATCAAACCCGCCAACATCATGATTCGTAATGACGGTGTCGTGAAATTAACCGATCTTGGTTTGGCGCGATCCGTAGATGAAGCTGACGACACCAATATCACACGCGCAGGAACCACGGTCGGAACGGTCGACTATATGGCTCCCGAGCAAGCTCGCAACAGTCGACTGGCCGACATTCGTAGTGACCTTTATTCGCTGGGTTGCACGTGGTATCAGATGATTGTCGGGCATCCGCCGTATCATGAAGGATCTCTCATGAACAAGCTTCAGGCACACTCTTCGGCAAAGCTCCCCGATCCTCGCGATGAGAATCCCGATGTTCCCGAATCAACCGTCATCATGATTCATCAATTGATGGCCAAAAAACCTGAAGACCGCTACCAGACACCCCAAGAGTTACTGGATGATTTTCAGAATTCGTCCATGCACCGTTCGACTCTCAACAATGATGTCCTGAGTGCGTTGGCTGAAGAAGACACCTCTTTGGACCCTACGAGCCAGGGAGAACCAGAAACCGTCTCGGAAGCGACCACCTCCAACCGGTCAAATACAAACTCCGGCAATTCTGCAAATGATTCCGCAGCGGAGACAGCAGACGAAGAGGCACCTCGCCGTCGAAAGAAACAGAAAAAACGCCCCTCCAAATCTTCAAGGACGCCACAATCTGATCATGCGTCAGATTCTTCCCGTCAGCAAAAAATGCCTCCTCGGCAAGACCGGAAGGATGCCCCCGAGTCGAAGCCGCGTGGAGGGGATGGCGATTCCGCCCCATTGGAAATCTTGAAGTACCTTACAATCGCGGGGGGATTTGTCGGAGTCTTTGTCGGAATCTGGTATGTCCTGTCTGCGTTCGCTTCGGGTCTCGATCCGGGAGGATCGACCGCGAAGGGTGAGTCACAGCGTCAAATCGCGCGGGACATGATTGGTGAGAATCAATCTGCTCCGGTTCCCACCGCGGGGCGCAGGCAACCCGAAGAAGAGAACGGCCCCTCACCCACTCAGGTCACTTTCTCTGATCCCGGTCGATCATCGAGTCCTCAAAAGGCAGCCGTATCGTCGCTCGAACTGATTAAAGCTCCCAGTATTTACAAGGCACCCGATTGGGCAAAGCAAGTCCCCGTCTCCTCAGAGATTCCCAAACTCCTTGCCGACTTGAAACTGAAACCAAGAACAGTGGGACAGTGGGGCAATCAACTGGGAGCGTTCCGCACCATTTCCTCTGCTCTGGAAAAACTTCCCGCAGGACCGGTTTGGCTTCAACTCCTTGGCCCCGGGCCTTTTTCCATGAATCCTGTCGCCATCAAAGGTCGTCAACTCATTATCAGCCGAGCGTCTGATGACTATGAGCCCTCAATTGTTTGTCTGGGGAGGAAGTTGAAGAAGTCCAATCAGTTCCTGAAAATCGAAGAGGGAAGCCTGCTGTTGACGGGCGTGAATCTGGTTGTCGATGTCCAACAATTCCCAGCCACCGGTCCCGTGTCACTGATTTCGATGAATCGTGGGGATCTCTTTCTGAGAGATGTCTCTATTAGCCTGTTTGGGAAACGCGAGTCGCCCACGCACGCAATCTCTTACACGTCCTCAAATTCGACAACGGAAAAATCACGAATTCTGATTGACCGCAGTTTAATTCGCGGCCATTGCAGTTCTCTTCAACTCACAGGAAACAGCAACTCACTGCTCGTCACGAATTCACTGTTGCTCTCTGCCGAATCTCCCGTTTTCTCCATCGATTTTCCTGATGTCGCGTCTGCTGAAAATCAGAAACCAAACAACTCGATGAACGTGGTCAGAAGCACGCTGGCGACTTCCCACTCACTCTTTGTCGTCAACGGCAAAGGCTCTTCGATGCAAGTGGCATTGGAAGAGGATCAGTGCTTTTCTTCGGGGAATACTGACTCTCCTTTAATCGATCTCAAACAATGGGCGGTCAGTCCCACGCCGCAACCGAGTCAATCGTCGGCACAAAATTTCCGTTGGACCACAAACGCTTCAAATTTTCGAGGATGGAAAACACTACTCCGATCAGGCGCGAATTCCGTCGAACCCATCGTAGAGATTGCCGTCTGGAAGAAGTTCTGGGACGACGGCTTCAATAATTCCGAGTTTTCCTCCGACGCGTGGACCGCTCCTCAACCGATTGATGCACACAGCTTCAATGACAAAAACTGGACAGACAACTCTTCCTCGGGTGTTCCGGCCGATGCCTTATCCCTACCATCGCCCAGCATTCAATCGACGACATACGCAATGACTGGAGTGAGTGAAGTCGCACCGATGGCGTTTGCAGGACAACCACCAGCCACGATTGAACTCAACCTCGACAAAACGAATTTGGACGAAGAACTCACGAAAACCTCTTGGAAAAGTGGGACTCGCTTTCTCCTGTCAGGAACGCAAACAGATCTTCTGAGGCCCATCGTTGTGGATGGTCGATCATTGATTCTGGAAATGGCCCCCAACCAGCCAGAAGGGTTTGACCTACAGCCCAGGAAGAATTTTTCCGAGTCACTCCTCACCGTGCAAAATGCTTCCCTGATACTGAGAAACGTGCGAATGCGTGCTCCCAATCGGTCACGCGATAACGAACAACCGGCCTGGTTACTGAATGTCACCAACGGAAGTCTGTCGGTTGTTGATAGCCACCTCAGTGGCCCGTATTTGGAGAACGATCACTACCGAGGTCTCATCCACTGGGAGACGGGGAATGGACGATCATTGCCCGAGTCTCAGCCTCGTCGGCACCTGCTGGAAATCTCTTCGAGTGTTTTACTGACCAAAGGGATCGCCGTTTCAACATCTCCACAAGCTGGACTTGTCCGCGTGAATGACAGTCTGATTGCAGCACAGGGCACAGCTTGGGAGTGTCGATTTCTTCCCAACCCAGAGTCTCTCTCGGCGTTATTTGATTTCCGCCAGTCAACACTGGGAGGGTCGGACAGTGTGTTGTCCATCATAGAGACTCCCAAAGACGAGGCGGGGATTCGATGTGCATTCTTAATCCGCGACTGTCTCGCAATCAACACAAACCCTGGAGACATTCGTAGAGCAAAGACCGCCTTTCTGACAGCCGATCCATCTTGGCTCAACCCGCAACACCTCATCTGGTGGGGGCGTGCGAATGGTTGGTCCACCGACATTCCCTGCTTCACAAGAGCCCCCAATGATGCCGGGCAACTGCAAACGGTCGATGACTGGACGGCTCTTTGGGGAGAATTTAATGTTCAAAAGCCTCTGTATAATCCGGGGGGAGTGATTCTGGTCGAACAAAAGACTCGCCCCAAAGAGCTGCTGCCGGAACAGTTTCAGCTTGACCCCAAATCTCGCGCTCTGAAATGGAATTTGGAAGGCGATCCGATTGGGGCAAATCTGGATGGTTTTCTGCCTGTTCAAACAGCCGACGGCAAGCCGGCCAAGAAACAACCCTCCAAAGCCCGGCCAACCAGTGGATTCTAACTACACGAAACGGCCAGTTCTCGGCAACCTCTGGGCATTCGAATCGTGAACACATCGCTCCCCAATTCCACTTCATCGGCGGCTCTCATCACACCTCTTGGTCGAGGGGCTGTCGCCACGTGGAAAATCACAGGTCCCGCCTCACATTGGCAACAATTTCCTTTTCAATCTGCCACATCGATGACCATCGCAGAGCAACCCGTGGGAAGAATTTTGTTTGGTTATTGGGAAGGTGAAGATGTCGTCGTCATTCGTATGGAGGAGAATGAGTGGGAGCTACACTGTCATGGAGGGTATGCAGCCGTCAATCGAGTTCAAAACAGCCTCGAATCTCGGAACGTACAAATACAGGACTGGCGTGAATTTCAAAACGACTTAGTGAGCACTCTCGCACGAGAATTTCAGATTGCGATTTCGGAATCTGTCACCTGGAAGACTGCGGAACTTCTGCTGCGACACCCCACAACGACCTGGATTCATCAATTACGCTGTTGGGTAAAAGCACTCGCAGAGAGCCCGTCCACAGGTTTGGCGAGTGAAATCCAGACTCAATGCGAACATATCGTGGATAAATCTCAAATTGGTATTCGCCTGACAAAAGCGGCCCGCGTTGTTCTGGCCGGAGCCCCCAATGTCGGCAAATCCAGTTTACTCAACCGACTGGCAGGCTACGAACGAAGTATCGTTCAAAATCGGCCCGGAACAACCCGAGATACGTTCGGGGCCGAAATTGCTTTAGGAGGATACCCGGTCACTTTGACTGATACCGCAGGTATTCGAGAGACCGACGACAGTCTCGAATCGGCTGGAATCAGCCGTGCCCGTCAAGTCCTGAGCACCGCTGATTTGATTCTGTTTTTGATTGATGGCACAGCTGCCCCCACTCTCGAGGAAAATCAATTCCTCGAACAATACCCCGATGCCGTTCCTGTCCTCCACAAAAGCGACCAAGCTGTTCACCCCGAACGAACAATGACTTCGGGTTTGTTGCGAGTGTCTGCTCTGACCGGTGAAGGAACAAAAACACTGATCGATGAGATCGTGAGACTGATCGTCCCAGCTTCCCCTGACTCGTCCACAATTTTTCCAATTACTCGTCGCCAAAGAAATTGTCTCCATGAGATCGTTTCAGCCACAAAAGAACAGAACTTCGAACGGCTGAATCAATCGATCAAAGACTTGCTCACAGACCCTCTCTCCATCGACTGACACTTCAGAATTGCAACGCTATGTATCTTGGAATTGAAATTGGTGGAACCAAGCTTCAGGCTGCCATCGGCAAACCTGGAAACATTGAAAAACTGATTCGCCGTGAGGTTGATCCCGAACTTCAGGCAAATGGAATTCGCGATCAACTGTCACAAATCGTTCCCGAACTTTGCAATCAGTACCCTGTTCAACATATTGGGGTCGGTTTCGGAGGCCCCGTCGAAACGAAAAATGGAGTGGTGACAACATCGCATCAAGTTTCTGGCTGGGACAAGTTCCCTCTTGCAAAATGGTTAGCAGAAATAAGTGGTGTCGAATGCACGGTCGTGAATGACTGCGACGCCGCCGCGTTGGCGGAAGCATGCTGGGGAGCCGGCCAAGGAGCCTCGGGAGTGATTTATGTGACAGTCGGCACAGGAGTGGGTGGCGGATATGTCGTTAATGAAGTGCTACAAGGAACAAATCGGCCTGCCTCATTGGAGATTGGTCATCTTCGTCCCGGTCTTGCCTCTGAAACTCCTGACGAGACCGTCGAGTCCCTTTCGAGTGGACGGGGCATCGAAACTCGGATGCAGCAGATTCTACAAGACAAAGAGGATGACCCTGAACTCCTGGAATTGAAGTTGCATTTACTAGCGGGCGACGAACGACTCAATGCCAAACAGGTTTGCCTTGCAGCAGCCGAGGGAAATCCGGCAGCCGTTGAGATTATCAAAACAGCCTGTCAAACCTTGGGTTGGGCCATTGCTCAATCAATTACGTTGCTGGCCCCTGAATGTGTTGTGATTGGTGGTGGAGTTTCTTTGGCGGGAGACAAACTGTTTTTTGGTCCCGTCCGAAAATCTGTCGAAAAATACGTATTCTCTGGCCTCCTCGACAGTTATCGCATTGAACCAGCCGCATTGGGAGAGGAAGTTGTTTTACACGGGGCTCTTCAAATCGCAGCTCAGGCTGCTTCAAGCTGAATCCGCTGTTGACGAAATATTCCAACTATTCTACCGTTCGAGCCTCTCCTTCGCGGCATTTCCGGCAAGTCCTTGCCAAACGAACTCATAATCACAATTTGTTTCACATCCAAAGAGATGCGATATGCGCCATCAATCTTGGTTGATCGGTGTCGGCCTACTCTGTCTGTCGGTCGCTGCCGTTGCCGACGATCTCACAACTCCACTCCCGACGGTTACGGGAAGCGGTGTGGCACGAGATAACCCTCATCCAAAGTTGATTGTGACGACGCTCGGTCGCCTCGTGGAAGGGAAAATCACCCACAATGCAACCGGATATGTCGTTGATGTGCGAGGTGGGTCCATGCTGGTTCCCTTTCAACTTGTGAAATTTACAGCCGATTCTCGGCACGACGCTTACCTGAAATATCGAAAACTGATGCCGGAGGAAACGTCGGGGAATCACGTCGTTCTTGCCAAATGGTGCCTTCAGTACAACCTTGCCAATGACGCCATCCATGAACTCAAACAAGCCTTGTATCTTGATGAGAATAACCGAGATGCCGCCAAACTGCTTGTTTATCTGGAAGAGAAAAAGAAACGCGGTCAGCCAAATGTATTCTCACAAGTTGCTCAAAAAACAAGATCCCCGCTGAAACAGGCTGTTTCGCTGCAAGGGCTTTCTCCAGAAAGCATCGGCGAGTACAACTCGGCCATTCAACCTGTTTTGATGAATAACTGTGCCAAGGCGGGCTGTCATCATTCTCAAGCGACTAACAACTTGCAATTGCAATACGTGCGTTTGACGGGATATGGGAACCGCATCGCCTCTTCTGAGAACCTGGCGAAGGTGCTGGAACAGATTGATGTCAGTGATCCCCGGCAAAGCCCTTTGTTGCTGAAAGCTCGCTCAAACCACGGAGCCGCTAGAAACACTCTTGTTCACGCTCCGCAGGGAAAAGAAATATTGAACCGGATCGAAGCGTGGGTCATCAAGACATCACAAGAATTGAACCCCTCAGGTACCAATACTTCTGACACTGTTACAAAATCTCAGCCGAACACATCAACTTTCAACCAACAACAACAATTGGTGCGTGATTCGATCCCCGATGACCGGGAACAATTCATCGAGAAGATTCTCGACAAACATCGTAATGACCCATTTTCACCGGACCAATTTAATCGAACCGTACGACCTTCCGGGAATTGATTCACTTTTCAAACAATCGAACCACCGATCACACAGCCATTTTGAATGGAGTTTAGCCATGTATCGATCAACCCTGTTTTTGCTAGCCGTTATCGCCGGAATGATGACTGTTGGCTGCGCGAAACACTCTGGCTCCATCGTCTCAAACGATCCATTTGCCACGGATGGCGATCCATTCCAAGCAGTCGCCAACCATTCTAAAGAATCTCAGAAAACCTACACGGCAAAAACGCCAGTATCATCGCAAACTCCCGGCTGGAGTCGAACTCAGCCAATGCACACACAATCGAGTACACAGCAACCTGCCGGAATGGCCAACACCTCCCTCAGGTTTCAAACCTCTGCTCCGATGCCGGAAATCACAGCCGAAAAGCCAATCACACGTAAGCCAATGCCGATTCCTCCGAGACAAACCGTTGAAGCCACTCCCGATTCGGGAATCCAACATGCTCAATATTTTAACGGTCAATCTCAGCCGAGTGGTGTGACCCCGGCAAGTTTCGAAAACGCGATGCCAGTGATTCGTCCGAGAAATGCGCCACCAATAGAACAATCACCGGCAACTTTGGAGATGCCTGTTTTCGCAGATGAAGTAGAATCAACTCCATCAAGAGAGCCAAACACCGTTACGACACCCACGATACAAAACGGATCTGATAACGAGTGGTGGAACAACTAAAGAGACACCCACAACTGGCCAATCATCATTGGCAATATCGTTGAATGACTTTCTGATAGAATGCTGTCCCCAATTCCAATTGGCTGAGACTGATCCATTCGTCATGAGTATGAGCTTGGGCAATGTCCCCTGGCCCACAAACGACAAGATTCTCAAGTTCTGTAAACATCGCACCATCTGTGCCGTAGGAGACTGTGTGCGACCGTTCTGCCTCAGCCAGTTCTAACATTTCTTCGACAAATGTTGACTTCGGGTCGGTATAAACCGCGTCCCCTCGAATTTCTTCGACATACTCCAAGCCATATTTTTTGGCTAAATCTTCAACGCGCGAAAACAACTGATCGCCGTCTATCCCCGGCATTGGCCGAAAATAAACGGTGCAGATGCTTTGGGGAGGAGTGATATTCACTGCGGCAGTGTGGTCGTTGATACCGATATTCCAAGTGACGGTCGGTGGATCGAACTCGTCATTTTGCCATTGAGGGGCTGTTTCGGTTTCCTGATAGATCGCTTGCATTTCCTGTAAAAACGGGATCATGGCGAGATTCGCATTCACTCCGTCTCGGGTACTGGAATGTGCAGCCTTACCATGAGAAATGACACGAAAGCCGCCGACACCTTTGTGGGCATGCACAACTGATAACAAAGTCGGTTCACCAATGATGGCTGGAGTTTGTGATTCCACCATCTCTCGGTAAAACTGCGATCTCGCGACGACATCAGCCGCTCCGGTAAAGCCGACCTCTTCATCTGCCGTACAGGTGACATAAACAGGAGCCGTCTGCTGTTCCACAGGGACAGACGCGCATGCCGCCAATAAACAGGCCAACGAACCTTTCATATCGCAGCTTCCGCGAGCATAGACTTTTTCGTCGCGAATCACGGGCTGAAACGGTCCCGACTCGACATCCAGCCAATCGTCAGCGGGCACCACATCCGTGTGAGCAAAGTATCCAATGCCTTTTGTCCCCTGACCTCGTTTGGCAACGACTGAACTTTTGCAAATTCCATCATCATCCCGATATACGAGTTTTTCAGTTTCAAACCCAATAGAGGTCAAAACACCGATGACATGATCTGTAATCGCCTCGTTACTGGTCGAACTGACCGAAGGAAACGAGATCAATTCTTTCAGATAACTTAAGGCATCCATAGCAGTTCGGATTTCGATTGGAGTTCAGGACTTCCCCCACGGCAACGCTGCAGACAGGGAAACATATGATCGGGAGACAATCCAGGGCCATCAATTTGATGAGCTGTTCTCACATAGTCACTGACACGACGTACTCCCTTGTGGTTTCAATGTAACAAGTATTTTTTGGCTCCGCATCGAATGCCTGAATCCAAGGAAGCGGCACTAGCAAAACTTTTGAGATGTAAATATGGAGGACCTGTCATCGAGTCATTCAAATCTGAGACGGCAGGACAATACAACAGGACACCACAACAAATCTCGCCCCTTAGATCCCATTTTACCTATTCCCACAATCAAGATCGGTATATTCGCTACAAAGTCTCATAAAACCAAGGATTTGGAAAAAGAGTTGCAATCGCCATAACCGATACAGTTTGTACGACCGTATTCCGTACGGTTTCGGAAACAGCATATGTAGCCTGTTTCTGTTGTCAGTAAGTCCTGAAATCATGTGTCCAACAGGATTGTAAGAATGGCGATTCAAATCCTCCGCAGTTTCCTGTGCATTGCCTGTATTTGCTCAACAGGTGTCGGATTTGCTCAGACTCCCCCTTGGAGTGCTGGTGCAGGTGCGACTTATCAGTCTCCGTATGCCCCGTCTGGTTACGCACAATTTCAGGGGCCGCCTCCCGGGTACATGCCAGCCAATTACGAACGGCCATTACCGGGTTCTCGTGAAGCCATCGCAAACGGAATGTTTCTCCCCGATCAGCAAGTATTTCCAACTGATGTCGGAAATCAGGACAGGGCACTCGATAAATATTTCCGTCGGATCTTTGATCGTAGCTGGATTCGCTTGGAAGCGTTGCACTGGGACGTGGATAACCCGCATCGTAACACACTCGGGGCCGACCCGATCATTGACATCAATGGTGATCCGACTGACCCGACCGTCATTCAGCCAGTGTTTGACGGTAATGGCACACTCATTGGAACTGGCTTCACTCCAATAATGCCTTCATTCAGCTTCAATGACAACAACGGAATTCGTGGAACCTTCGGTCGAGAAGACTCTTGGGGATCATTTCAGTTAAGCTTCATGGGCTTAGAAGAATCCAGCGAGTCCGCAGACTTGAATGAGCTTCTGCAAACCCCAGATTTCTACATTACGACAACACTGAATATTAATGGGGCTCTTTCCAACGCGGCATTACTGGCTGATGAAAGTTATAGTGTCAGTTACCAAACCAGCCTTTTCAGTGCCAATTCTGAATTCCGTGTCAACATGGGACAATGGCCTTCTGGCATTGTGATGCAATACGTCGCCGGTGCGAATTTCACACAACTGCACGATAATATGCGAATCAACTCTGGTTATACCAACCAAGGGACAGAAGTTTTATTACAATCAAAAATTGAATCTGACATCAAAAACAATATGTTCGGACCAGTCATCGGTTTGAACCTGGAAGCTGAAGCACCACTTGGGTTTTCCTTTGGCGTCACGCCAAAAGCCATCTTGAGTATCAACCAGATTCGCTACGATGTGATGACACGAGACCTCACAGCCATTGGTGACTCTGTCAGGCACAAGGAAAACGATTATGCGTTTTCACCCATCCTGAATCTCTCCGTCTATGCGAGAAAGACAATCAACGAGCATCTCTCGATCTATGCGAGTTGGGATGTCAGTTGGATGACCAGCGTGGCTCAAGCCTCCAACTCTATCAATTACAATGACAACACCAACACTCTACAAACTGACCTCGGTATCAACAAAACTCTGAACTCCTTCCATGCCGGTGGGATTACGGTGGGTGGAGAACTGCTGTTGTATTAGAACAGACAGCCATACCGAAAAGATCGAACTCAATAAAAAAGTCCGTCAGTGAAAATTCACTAACGGACTTTTTTAATTGCTTCGTCTCTAAAATACTCTAGGGAACAACCACGGGAGCCGGTTCGCCATCCACTTGCAACGTACCAGGTCCAATCAATCCCAATACAACATCAATGGGATTTGCAAAGGTGAAAGGTCCTCCTCCAGCAAAAAGTAAACCTACGGGATTACGTCCATCTCGGGATACGATAAGTGAACCAGAATCACCTGGACCACCAAAAGCGCCAGAGAAATTGCTATCTGATATGATGCCTATTTGATTCATAAATCGAGCGATTCGAGGAGTTACTTCATCACCGAAATCGACATCAACCGTCATGGATGTTGAAACTACAAATCCGGTTGTAAATTCAGTTGTTCTACCATATTTCATGACGTCCAAATCAATAGTAGGGAGTATTGTTTCTTCTTTGGGTATTCCGTACCCATTGCAGGGCGTGGCACTAGACATCAGTAGGGGTGTTGTTGTTGCAATTGCCGCATCAATGAAGTTTCGGTCATTCTGAGTCGTAATTTGAATGACAGTAAAATCAGCCAAAGTCCCAACCACGCTATTAGCAGCAAAGGAGCAATTGAAATCGAGTGGACCGGGCTGAATCACAAGATCTCCCACATTGGCTCGCCCCTGATCTCCCAACACATGTGAATTACTCAGAATAAATTTTTGATAACTATCGAGAGTATCTTCGAGGCGACATCCCAGCGTTCCGGTCGCACAAGCGTTGATATCTCGATTCCAGCCAGAAACACCGATCGGAATCGGTCGTTCAAAGACACGTTTCGGGTCGTCAAAACAGTTTCCAGATTCAGGATGAACAGGAAATCCAACCGAACCGAGTGGACCATATGCTCGTACCATGTCCTGAACCAACACTTGGACAGGGACGCCATCCAATTGATTGGGGACCAGCTTTTTCTGAGCAAAGTTCTGGACAAATACTGTCACACCTGCACTACCATCGAGCGCCCAACCAGCTCCCACCGCGTGCACACCTTCTACTCCAAACAGTTTATCCGTCCATTCATTTTTGACGGCGGTTGCTTTGGCGACTTCTTCCTCAGTCGGCACACGAGGCCGCGGAGTGAAGTGGCCACCGCGTGCAGCGGGAGCTCTATTCTCATCAGCGGCAACCGGTTCACCAGCCGCAATGGGATCGGGTTCTGGCTGAATGCTGCTGGTCTCGGAACCTGCTTGATTATCACTCGCGCGAACTCCTCGCATCGGGAACGGCAATCCTGCCTGCTGTTGGCCTTTAGTTTCTGTTTGTGCGATCTTGGATTCTGCTTGAGTGCGTAACTCAAAAACCTTGGCAGTGAGTTCAAACTTGTCGATCGGATCAGACTTCGGCTTCACCAAAGTCTCGAAACGAATCCCTTTACAAGAGAGTGACTGATTAGCCCTCAGAGTTTGCCCCGGCTTCAGAACGGTCAGGAATACCTTGCCGTCTTTCGAAAATCGACCGTCATGCTTTTTGAGGACAAAACTGTCAACGCCAGTTTTCTCAATCGTTAACAGCAATGGTCCCTGCAGTGGCTCAGCAGACTGATTTTTAAGCGTCAGGTCCAAACGATATTCGTCGCCACGAGACTCTCGCAGAGGAGCATGATCAATCTGAAGTCGTCCTGTCACTTCTTTTCCACGGTGAAACTCTGGCTCGTCAGCAAAAGTCGTGCTGACAAGAGCGAGCATCAATCCGAGTGTACTGGCAGAACGCATGATTCTGAGATCAGACATATCGATATCCACAATATAAAGAAGCATGAACGACTACGGGTAAAACCCACAAAACAGGTAACTTGGCTAATATACTCTATCTGCTTTACAAATACCCTGACACCGCATCGGATGTCAACTATTTTCACTGTGAAGCACACAGCAAGTGGAATTTTCCGATGTTAGGAATTATACCACCTGACTGGAGGGCTCGTTTTCTACATGATTCCTGGTATTCGGACTTTGCGAATCGGAAATCCCATCGTGCATAAAAAAGCCCCTGCAAACGCAGAGGCTAGAAACATTCAACGGTCTTCACAGCCTCAAATATTATTGCCGAAAGCTTTCCCGACTGTAATAAGGATCGACTTCTTCTTTCTTCCCGGCCTCTTCGGCAGTACGCCGATCATCAGCCTGCTTTTTGGCAAATACAAGAAGTCTTTGAGCGGTCACCAGATCACTTTGAGTGAAGTAAGAAGTTGTACGACCACCGAAATGAGCTTCTTGTTTGGCGGCCATCTGCTGGAAGCTTAAACCATCAGTCAGGTACCAAGCAGCCGCTTGAGCAGCACGCTCGGAAACTTGTCCGGTACCAACGATACTTAAGAGTTCGTACAACGTGTCATTTTTGATCACTTTTTCGGCAGGAACCAACGTGTATTTCATGGTTTTGGTAGGAGATTTTTTGCCATGTTCCAGGCAGACACTATTCAGGTTCAAACGGACACGATGCTGAGGAGGAACAGAGAAAAATCCACCGCCTCCACCTTGTTGACCGAAACCACCACCTTGGCCACCTTGTTGACCACCTTGTTGGCCACCTTGACCGCCACCAACGCCTTGGTTTTGTCCGCCCTGCTGTCCACCTTGCTGTCCACCTTGCTGACCAAAACCACCTTGACCACCTTGACCACCACCACCGAATTGCTTCAGGTTTTGGACGGCCACAATTGTACGAGGAAGTTTGACAGAAACTGGTTTGTCAGATTTGTTCTCGACAAAGATGTATCCGTGATGCTCGTTATGAGGCACGACGAAGGCATCAATATCGCCTTCTTCCATCGCCTCAAACAGTTCCACTTTTTCGACCGTAGGATCGAAGCTGGGACGAAGAATGGTTCTAACCCGAGTTGGCTTTCCGTCACGGCTCTCTTTGTCCGCAGATGTTTCGGCCGCATTCACACTGACAGAAACGATCAGTCCGGCACTGAATACGACGGAAAGTGCCGTCAAAATGTGTCTCGTTTTGGGAAAACTCATAGTCTGTGGTCCTTTCGTGAGGGCGAAGCCTCACTCATTCGCTTCGAGTCTACTTGTTCGGAATATTTGGAAAGACGCGAGAATTCACGTTTTAAACCGAATCCAAAATAGATTGCTAAATGTGCAGTGCCTCTCAGTTCCCTGAAATGCTCTATCAATCATATCGCACATGCTCGCATACTCACAACAAAAAGTTTACTAACTTGCGTAGTTTTTGCACCTGATCATTAGCAATGCCCCTACCTTAACCGTTACAGATGGAACACTTCAGACAGATCTGAGCGGATCGAGTTCTTAATTGGTCCGAAATATCGTTCATTCTCGTGAGGGCGAACCAAATTCGCGAATCTCCGTCCGTGGTAGTTTTGGAAATCTGGGGTGTTTTTTCAGTATCTACAGGTAAACTCCTGTGTCGGGTGCATTTTTTGATGTCTCAATAGAGATTTACCAAGATCTTTGACGATAACATCCCTTGGAGTCACCACGACTTAGAGCATATGCGACAAAAACATTGCCCCTGGTCGTCAGCTCTGAAGGTGGATTTTTCCGAATCCACCAATCTCGAAACACCCTCCCATCAAATGCACCCACGACGATGAACTCTTTGATCTTAAAACGCCTGAGACTCTCCCCCACAGTCCTTCTGATGCTGGCTCTTGTAATGAGTCTTCCCGGTTGTACTTTGCGAAGTACTCTTTCGGCATGGAAACAAACTCCAAAGACTCAGAGTTTCCAAGTCAATTATGTGATGCAGAATGCCTCCCGGGAGTTGGATCCTTGGTCTTCATTCTCGGAGCAGGGACTTCAAGCGGCAAGTTGGTCATCAGGCAATTTCACCAGTGCCACGACCCCAAAACCGGTCGAGTTGAAAATTGAGTTCCCTCATCCCACCGCCAACACCGAGACCGCTTTGGTGACATTGTCCATTTTTTCTCAACCATTCCCTTCGGAAGAATTCCAACCACAAAAATCACGACGCTGGATGTCCCGCTTTTGGCCCAGAAAGTCCACAAGCCGAGGGGATACTATTCGCCCTATTCCTGATGAAGTGCTGACGCTGGAATTGTCTCAAGAAGAGTTTGAACAATTGATGAGTGAATTAGATCGGGAAAAGTATCTGGACGAAAACTCAAAAGAGCTTCCTTCGCAAGTACCGGCATCACTTACGATTTTTCGTGACGAACATGAAATCCGCAGTAACCGGGAAGTTGCTCCTCAGTTGAATGAACTGATTCGTAAAACTTACCAGCATGGAACCCAAATTCTGGGAACACATCATGACGCGGGACCAAGTGTGCTACAAACATCTGGTCTATCGGCACCGACGCCACTCATTCTCGAGTAACACGCGATCAGCCGACTCCCACGTTAATCGCAGAAGCAACCCGCTTGCACAATTCCATCGTTTCCACAAAGGTGTCTGGATCGAGAGATTGCGCACCATCGCTGAGAGCTTCTGAGGGTTCAGGATGTACTTCAACAATTAGGCCATCGGCTCCCGCTGCGATTGCTGCCGCACACATTGGTGATACGAGAGACGCCTTTCCTGTTCCATGACTGGGATCGATCACAACAGGCAAATGCGTGCGTTCATGTAGAAAGGGAATAGACGCGAGAGGCAACGTGAACCGAGTGTGAGATTCGAAAGTGCGAACTCCACGTTCACACAGCGCCACTCGCTGATTACCGGCATCCAAAATATATTCCGCCGCCAATAAGAATTCATCCATCGTTGCCGACATTCCCCGTTTCAGCAGAATCACTTTATCGGTCTCTCCAACAGCCTGGAGAAGCTGGTAATTCTGCATGTTACGTGCACCAATTTGTAGCACGTCGGCGTAGTTGGCGACCAAAGCGACATCGGAGGGCGTCATAACTTCCGTGACGACTGCCAAACCTGTCTCTTCACGGGCGGCTGCAAGAAGTTTCAAACCCTCTTCTTTTAAGCCTTGGAATGCATAGGGACTCGTCCTCGGCTTGAATGCACCTCCTCGTAAACCGGTGGCACCAGCCGCCTTGACTCGGCGAGCTGATTCCATAATTTGTGTTTCCGACTCAACTGAGCAAGGCCCTGCAATAACTCCCACATGACCTCCTCCCAAGGTCAGGTCATGAGTCTTCAGGACCGTCGGTTCGGACTTCGCTTCGAGACTGGCAATTTTGTAGGGAGCCAGAATCGGAACCACTTTTTCGACTCCCGGTAAACTCGATAGAGTCTCCTGATGGCCGTTTCGTTCATCGCCAATGGCGGCGACAACAGTCCGTTCATCTCCCACAATGACGTTTGAGCGTAACCCGAGCGAGTCCACTTTATTCACCACAACCGTCACCATTTCCGAGGTGGCTTCTTTTTTGAGCACAACGATCATATTTGTTACCAATCTGAATTCATAAAAAAACCCCAGAAACCATCACCGGTTTCAGGGGAGTTATATCATGTCACTGTCCTGAAACCATTATTCCATGGAATACCAACCGAAATAGAAAAACCCTGCAAAACCGAATTCCGGTTGCGAGAGAATCCATTTGTACAAAGTTGATAAGGCCATGAAGTTCACAATCAATTCAGGGAGATAAGGCAAGTATTACAGTTCGAACTTGAGCGTCAATGCTTCAGAAATCACTTTGACCCCAATGAACCGTTTCAGGTTCGCTTAATTTGCGAATTCGGATGGAATCGATGGCTCCCGTTGTCTGAAATGTCGAAAGCCCCAAGGGACATGAGAGTTCCACATCGGGCCGAATCGAAATTTGTGTCCCTTCGATGTCTTCATCGATAATTCGCTCTCCATCAATCCAGGCAAGAATTCGCTGATCAAGAACCATCAAACGAATTTTGTAAAACTCTCCCTGATTGAACAAGCGAAACGTGGTGGTGTTATTCTCGGAAGCATCCATTGTATCGAGACTCGATAGGCCGCAAACTCCACCTCCCCACCCCCCCAGAATCAAACTGCAATACGATTCTTTCACCGGGAAGGTGAGACCACTGAAAAAATCGGTCCCATCCACTCGAGCCGCTTTGAGTTCCACTTCGTAATTGGATTTTGGTATCTCAGTTTTTCCCGTATAAGTCACTCCGGTCAGATAGGCTCCCAATTCCATCACAATTTGTCCGTCTCGGATAGCAACGTCACCTTCACCGCCATACTTGGTCGACTCCCAATTCTGCATCGTTTTCTGATCGAACAGACTGACCCATTGAGGTTCAGGAAACGGCGTAGGGCGTTCGGCCTTCAAGGCGGGAACATCAGCAGGTCCAACCAAAGAAACCAATTCGATTTCGTGCTGATGACTCTGAGTTTCTGTGGCCTGATCGTCGCTAAGCGCGGCCGAGGAATCACTCCCCTGAAAGATCACCCCCCCTGCGATCAAGAGAGTCGCGCAAGCAAACAGACTTGCAAACAGGCCATGGGAATCGTTTTTTGCAGATTGACGGTCGTCTAAAGTCATTAAAGTTCGTTTCAAAATGAGGTCTATCAAAACTCAGAACAGAATGTCTTTCTTCATGCTACAAATGGAATCTCTCCAGATGTATCAGAAAATCATCAAAACTCAGTTTTTCAGCGGGCCATTAACTCTTAAAACCGGCGAAACAGAGCAGGCTTACGTCAGAATCAGACGAAAATCTCAGAAAACCGGGGGCATCGGGGATTCCCTGACGTATTGTCATGTTGGTTGTGTGTAAACCGGACGAGGGAAACGTCTGATTTCTCAGCAGCATCTCATTCAATGCATGGTTATAATGTGAACAGAGTTCCCCCTCATCTCTACCGGTTCCGAATGCCTCATGTCTTGAGATCCCGGAAGTCACATTCCGATAAAAGTTCATGAACCCGATAGACTCCTTCATCTTGTTGGCCGCTCATAACGGTTATCTTGTGGCATTGATGCTCATCTGCCTGATGCAGTATCTGTTGCATGCTGATCGCATGGAACGACTGCGCAAAAAGATGGCGGCGGACTCTCGCAAACTCTTGGGTTTGCAAAACGAGGTTTCTTCATTGCAAAAAGACCGTGCTCAAATACGGTTTGAACACCAGATTTTCGAAGAGTTCGTTGCGCAATCAAACTTTGATGAAGCGATGAAATTACTTCTCACCCGATTCATCCCTCGGCCTGCCAAAGGGTTTGGAGCGTGGCTCGAAAAACGGGACGATGTTTTCATCTGGTCACATTTTCGAGGGCTCTCTTCACAAGAACTCCTTTCGATCCCGCTCTCCAAAGACTGGTTTCGCGAATTTGATCACCGTGAGTTTCAGATTCTTGATGAATCGGATGTCAAACACTCCTTCCTTTACAACTACATTCCATCGGCAGACCGTCGGCGTTTGAAACAATTGTTCGTTTTTCCCGTGCGCCACAATCACGAAATTACCGGGTTGTTGATTACCACATCGCTTTATCCGGCAGGCATGGCATTGGAACGCAGGCTCTCTCTTGCCTTGAGAATCCTCAACGGCTTAGAGGGCCACTTCCATCACTCTCAAGAACTTCGACTCCAGCAAAACCAACTGAAAACGACCCGCGAAGTCCTCGAACTTCGCAATATTTCAGATTCCCATAGCAGTTCGGTACGAGAACTGGTTGATCAATATTTGAGTTGTTTGATTCGCCAGATTGGAATGGATCGTGCCTTCATCGCATTTTCGAGGGAAGAGCATTACCGAGAAGTCCGCAGCATTCAAAGAGTCGGTATCAAGCCGAACGACCAGCAACGTGAGTCCTGGGACACGGACGAAAAGCATCTGATCAAAATTGCCGCTCATCGTGGACAAAGCATGGTGTTAGATCCCGATGAACTCGATATCTATGGACTTTCCGAGCCACTCAGGCACGTCATCATCATTCCTCTCACTCCGCGTGAAGGAAGTTACGGCATGATGTGCCTGATGCGACATCAAACGAAGCCACTCTCTGAAGCCGAACGTCGGCATACCGAATGGGCGGGCGAGTATCTCAGCGAAATTTTACGACGCACACTCGACCAGGCAACGATGGAAATGCTGGCAACATGCGACTCCTTAACAGGGCTTTTGAATCGTCGCATGTTCGAAGAGAAGTTGGATAGTGAATTGGCCAAAGCTGAATCACGGTCAAACTCCTGCTCGCTACTCATGATCGATCTCGACCATTTCAAATCGATCAACGACACTTTCGGACATCAAATGGGAGACGAAGTCCTGCGACGTGTTGCCGAAGTCCTCAAAAAGACTCTTGAGGACGCGGAGGAAGTTCCCAAAGTATTGGTGGCTAGATACGGCGGCGAAGAAATGACCGCCATTCTCCCCAGGCTGGGGACACAGGAAGCCGCACGTGTCGCCGAGAGCGTTCGCAGCAATATTGAATCATTGGAGTTGGAGTTTCGGGGAATCGCTTGCCCCGTCACTTCGAGCATCGGAGTTGCGACATACCCCGACCAAGCGACTCGGGCGGAAGAAGTCATCGAGCACGCTGACAAAGCGCTCTACCGGGCCAAAGCGAATGGGAGGAATCAAGTCTGCTTGTTTTCTCCGGGCGGAGATATCTTACAGGAGAAGTAAGGACAGGACATACCAGTTCATCTCCAAAAACGTTCAGGAGACGATGCTGTCGAGTTCCGTCGAATCCTGATGAGCGTGCTGGAGTGCTAAATGCACTTCCTTGCGGAGATCACGAAGCGTGATCGGAGAGAGCAATACCCGGCTACTGGATGTCTTTTTCAATCGAGATTTAAGCTCATTTTGCTCTTTGGACAAAACCGCCACCACGGCTAATGGGCTTTGCTTCGAATGGTCAGAAGCAACACTGAATGCATTCACAATGTCTTCATCAATCGATTCTCCGAAGAAGACAATGCAGTCGGGGACATTGTTTGATTTTAAGCGGTTCAATGCTCGGGAAGTATCACCGACCATCAAGGGGCGAAACCCACGCTTCGAGAGATACTCGCGTAAAACATTTTGATGCTTGACTCGATGTTCCACACACAAAACAGTCGGCAACTTCTGTTCTAAATCGGTTGGCTGAGCATGTGAGATTGTCGAGCCCGAACTTTGTTCGAACGAAGTCTCCTCAGTAGCAGGAGAGGCTTGGCCTTCCTCTAAACTTGGGATGAGCTGTTGAAGCGAGCAAATCAGTTCGTCGGCTGATTGATACCGACCTTCGGGCGCAAAACTGAGGAGACGACTGATGACACCATGCACTGCCTGCGGAACATGAGGGGCGACTTGTTCGATGGGGCGGATATTTCGATACCGGGAGACCTGTTTACGCTCCATGATATCGTTGGTTCTCGAATACGGAGGCTGGCCCGACAGCAGTTCGTACAGTATTACTCCCAGGAAAAACAGGTCACTACGAGGATCATTCTGGGAGGCACCGGTCGATTTCTCGATCGTCGCATATTCGACGGCACGCTGATGATGACTTTCATCGTCTGACCCCGCCAACCCAAAGTCGACTAACTTCGGCACACCCTTACTGCTCATCAAGACGTTCGTTAATTTGAGATCGCGATGCGTGAAGCCCATGGCCAATGCCGCTTTTAAGCCTTCGGCAATTCCCAAAGCATATTGCATGGTCTCAAGCGCGGAGAGTTGCTGACGAATCTGGATAAAGTCCCGCAGATTCCCTCCCTCAACAAACTCCATCACCAGATAATGAATGTCACCGCTCGGACAGGACTTGGTGCCGTGATCATAAATAGGCACAATATTCTCGTGCATTAAAGTCATGCCGAGTTGAGCTTCGCGATGGAAGTCCTCAATGTGCTTCCGCTCTTGAGCCCAACGAGACCTCAAGACTTTCACTCCGACCATGTGGCCATCTTCCAAGGCGCCTGCGCGAAAAACGCGTGCAAAACTTCCCGATGCATTCTGGTACATCAGCTTGAAGTTACCAAGAACAAGTTCGTCCCATTCATTCTTCTTGATGCGACTCGCCTGCCACGTGGTGAGCAAATTGCGAGATTCCAAATTATTCAGCAAGTCGTCGGCAGAGCTTGCAGCGCCACCTAACTGTCGAAGTGACTGATCCAGCTCCACTTGTTGTATCAAGCGTTCTTGGACGAGACGATCACCGATTTGGATAAGGTCGTTGTGGGCCATGAAGTAATTCACCATCAGCACCGAAAAACTGGTGCTAACCGTGCCTGAATAAAATATTTGAGTCCGTAATGAATATGGACAATCAAAAAATGAAGACCTCAATCGAAACTATAAGCGACCGAGTAGGTGGAAGTCGGAGAAAAGGCCCGAATATTTTCCAATAATTCACACAGATCTGCCTATATCCTCATTGTTTCGCCAACCCAGAGAATCTTCAATGGATGATCTCCCCATAACAGATTTCTCCCTGAGCAATTGTACTTATCAGTCGGATTGTAACGTCGGTTTCACCCCTTGCCAAGCAGATTAAATCCGCTCTTTTCCCGACCTCGAGAGTGATCTCCTCGTCAGAAAAGTGGTGAGCCACCTGATTTCCGGCCATATCGCAAGCGGATTTCAAACCAATTTCTGGTATTTGAGAAGCCCAGCGAACGCAATCTAATGTGGAAGCTCCCGATCCCGCCAGATATTGGCGCTGTCCCGCAACAACAACTCGTCCATCCTCCAATACTTCCACGTCCAAATCCGGTTCGTGATAAAGACCGGGAGGACATCCCGCCAACCCCGAGGCATCACAAGTGATGATACAGTTTTCTGTCCCTTTCACTCGCACCATGCATTTGACAACGCTTGCGGGGAGATGATGACCATCCGTGATCAACCCAGCAGTAAGTCCGTCGTTAGCCAATTGCTCCCAGATATAGTTGGGGTGTCGCCTGATGGTTCCATGTGCTCCATTTCCCAAATGGGTACTCATTGTCGCTCCGGCATCGACGGCACGTTTAATGTCGTCCGGCTCGGCGGCAGTGTGCCCGAGAGAGATGGTAATTCCAGCTTCCACAGCTCTACGAATAAATTCGATGGCACCTTCCGTTTCTGGAGCAATCGTCACCAAACGGATACGTCCACCACTCGCCTCCTGCCAACCCTGAAACTCATCCCAGTTGGCAGGTCGTATGTGCTCTTTCGGATGAGCGCCTCGTGGACCGTCCTCTCCCGAGAGATACGGCCCTTCCAGATGACATCCTGCCACCAGTTGGTCTGCCCATTTTTCCTGCTCGCACGCTTTGCGAATTTGTTCAAAGCCGTGAAGCAGATTTTCGTTGGAGTTGGTAATCAATGTCGGAAACATCCGTGTGACCCCAAACGAAAAATGAGGCTTCAACACGGAGAGAACTTTTTCAGGAGTCAAATCGGACTGACCAAACCAGATGCCACCATGACCGTTAATCTGCAAATCATAAAATGCGGGAGCCACGATTGGTAAGGCGGCGAAAGATCCATCATCTTGAAGAGGTGTGACGGCTGCGATTCGTTCTCCCTCGATCCGAATTCGCACAGGTTCGTTGTTGTCGTAACGTCTGGCGTTGAATTCCATAACTGATCCCGTTGGTGAAACAAATCTGTCTCTTCCAGCATACTCTCACCACAGAACGACTCAACCACACGACAAAAAAAAACACCTCGTGTCAAAACACGAAGTGCTTACCTGTCAATGAATTGTTACGAACTGATTACTGTCGAGAATGGACATCGATGGCTGATGCTTTGACAAGTGGCCGAACCATTTCTCGGGACTTCACGGAAACAGCAACTTCCGCCGGAGACGCAGCCGCCGCTTTCAATTCTAACTCGATGATTTCGGTCTTTCCGGGTGGTAGTGCGTTTAATGTCTCGAAGACCACCTCACGGCCTTCGACTCGAAAACGAGTCTCCCCGCCGACTGTCAGCAATTCCATTGTAGGTGGAATGGTGGCACGCAGTTCGACAGATTGTGCGGAAGCATTTCCTCGATTTGTCGCTTCAATCCGCATCTTGACGATATCTCCCATCAAAATGGGTTCTTCAACTTGAGTCATTTCCAGACCGATCGAAGCGTAGGAACGAACCTGGGTATGAGAGACCAACTGAATTTCGCCACCCTGGTTTTCTAACACGCGGACCAGAGTCTCGCCGTGTCCTGCTTGTGTCGGGATCATCCGGGCTTGCAATTGAACCGTTTGTCCCGGAGCAATCTGATTGATGCGCCAATGAATCTCTCGGCTGGAGGCATGATATTGGCCCCCTTGTCCAGCTTGCTGAAATTGCATTCCTGCGGGCAACTTTTCCACGACGATGGCATCATTGACCACTTCATTAGAAGTATTGGAAACATCGTTCTGATAGATTGCGGCACGTCCAATAAATCGCTCCTGCGGACCGCGTCGTTTGACCGTCAAGCGATTACCGGCGGCATTGAGAATTGATTTTTGCTTCAGACTAAGTCCACCTTCAGCCGTCACGACCGCTTCATTAACATGACGGCCAGCTTTCAACACTTTGAGTTGTAGAGTCTCAGAGAGTTTCTGACCCGGACCTAAATCTCCCAACGGGTTCTCCAAATCGTCACCAGCGGGATGGTGCATACCAGCGGGGATGATGTCACGCAGGACAATCCCTGTGACAGTATCCGTTCCATGATTTTCAATCGTGAATGTGCAATCGACAATCTCACCAACCTTGGCATCGGTAGGAATTTTCATATCAAACGTCACCTGCGGATGTTCGACAAGGGTCTCCGCTCCCACTTCGGCAACAAAGTTCACTGTGGCCACACTTCCCAATGGTCCCGGTTCTACGGGAACAATCCGCACTGCAATTTTTTGTTCCTGCCCCGGCTCGATACGCCCCAAAGACCAAACTAATCGTCGCCCCACTAATTCCGCCTGAGGAATTGTTCCGGTAAGATTCGATCCTTTCGGAATCTGATCCTGAACGGTCACTTCATTCGCGGCCACATCGCCTGCATTTTTCACCACAATTGTGTAAACAAATGGCTTGTTGAGGAGTGCTTTGGAAGGAGCCTGTTTGGTGATCTCCAAGTGGGGAAGTTTCATTTCCCGCGGAGTATCAGGCTTAACCACGCCATCGCCCTGCAACTCGGTTAACGACGGAACTTCACCTTTGAGGCTGTCTTCTGCAGGAGATCGTGCCTCTTGATTCTCTTCTGGCAATACTGCCGGAGGTTCATCAAACGCAGGAAGTGGTTCTGGTCGTGTCTCTAACTCTGGTTCACGTGGTAATGGCTCACGTGGAACTGGCTGGAGCTGAATGTCTTTCGCGTTGTTCTTTAACTTTTCTTCGAGCATTGGAAAATCGTCAATGGGGGGAAGTGTCTCTACTTTGTTCTTGTCATTGGGCTTGGGAGACTCATCGAAAGCAGGAAAGGCATCAGGCTCAATCGTTGGCTTCGACTCTGATTTGATTGCAGGGCGATCAAGAGGGTCCAGTTCGGGAAATGCATCCAATGGTTGTTTAAGAGGTTCTGCGCTCGGCTGCTTGGTTTTTGCAGTGTCGAGTTCAGGAAAGCCGGTCAAAGGTGGTTCCTCTTCCAATATGATCAAGGGAGAGGACGATTCAAGGGGTTTCTTTTTCATCTCGGTTTTTGCAGGTTCCAACTCTCCTGGAAACGCGGAAATCGCGTCCAAACCTTTCTTAGGTTCAGCGGGGAAGTCTTCTCCGAAGGGGTCACTCGAAGGCTGGGGAGTTTCCATGTTCTTAGCGGGTGTCGCCTTTGGTTGAGGCGTTGAGTCAAAAGACGGAAAATCACCAAATGGATCTTCGCTCGGTGTTGGGACGGGTGTTGTCGTTGATTTAACAGGCTGCTTGTCCACACCGGGAAACTCAGGGAACGGATCCTCTTTGACTTCTGGAACTGGCGACTTCGTTAACGCGGGCCGTTTCGAATCCTTCAAGACAGGTTTTTCTTCGCTGAACGGAGCGAAAGGATCATCCGCAGAGAAGGGAGCAGGATCAGCCTTCTCATCGGCTTCTTTTTTGATAGGAGACTTTTCATTTTCCTCCGACAGTCCGGGAAATGCGTCGTCTTTGGGGGCAGGTTTCACGGGAGTCGTTTTTGAGGGTGTCACCGACTCACCAAAAGGATCAAACTCTTTCAGAGGGCCTGACTTTTCAACGGGTTTGGGAGTGTCGATGACTTTCTCACCAAACGGATCATCGGCTGAGAACGGGTCCGCTTCTGTTTTTGATTTAAGAGTTTCAGCAGGCGTTGTTTTTGACTCAACCGGTTCGACATCTTCCGCAAACGGATCATCATTGGCCACGAGCCGAATTGTGCCGGGCTGATTGATCGACGAATTTGCGGTCTCCAAAATCGCCGGAGTCGTAGAGACTTCCGAGGAATCGCGAAAATCAATGCTGGCAGGTTCTGAAGAAGATGCCTCAGGGAAAAAAGCCTCTGTGACAACCGTTGTCGAAGAGTTCTTAGTCTTGGCGAACATTTCATTCTGGTCAGTCGTCACCGGAGCCGGTTCCCACTGGTCTACCGATGCGGCAATCTTGCCCGGAAATTCTATATTCGGTTTCTCAGTAGAGACGTGCTGGCTGACAGAACCGTCAGCCCCAAGAGTCAAAGCCTCTGCATTTTCATCGACAGTTTTTACAAGAGATTGAGGCTCTGTAAGCTTCCCTTGTGCCAGATAAAGCACGTAAAAACCGGCAGACATCACGCCGACAAGAGAAACTAATCGAAATAACGCACCCATGGGAGTCCTTTCCCAATTGACTGATAAGACACCTAATTTTCAACATAGAAAACGGAACACAATTCACCGAACTCTATGAAGTGCGGGAAAACTATCAAAATTACAAAGATACGGGAACCCCGACCCATCGAAAATTTCATCTGAGATCGAGCCGAGAGATCCTCACTTGACGAGTTCCATAAATTCTGCAAGAACTCCACTCCTCCATGTTACCGGCTCTTGGTGACAACAGCCTCACATCTGGCCGTTCCGGCTATAAAACTCACTTCCGATTACAATCAGGACGACGCCATGACTGCTGTCCGCTGTCTGACACTCGGGCTTTTGACCACTCTGTCTTTGACAGGTTGCGCACAATTTCAATTGTCTGAATGGGTCCCCGAAACGGAATATAACCCGTTGGTCTATTCACGCGAGACTTTTCGTGAAGACCCGTACGAGTCAGAACAACTGACCATTCAACGCTTTATGAATGCGATGGAGCTCCAACAACTCGACGCCGTCCGCCTCACGTCCACTCCACGGTTCAAACAGTATGCCTTGCGACATCCCGATTCCTACAATGATCTGGAACTTCTGAAGATCCCCACAGGTGAAGTTGAAGTTCTCGAAATTGACCAAGTCTCGGACGAACAGAAACGTGTGAAAGTCGCCATTGGCGAAAACAAACAAAAGCTCACCTTCGTCATTGGGTTTGATGCCGATCAAAACGAATGGCTAGTCGACGACATGTTCATGAAACAGAAAAAAGACGGCGTCATTGCCGTGCGTTCGGTTTCAGACCAAATGCAGCTTTTGGTGACTGTGCGGGAATTCATGGAATCTGCCCAGCAAGGCGACCGTGAAACATTACTCACACAAACTTCTGTTGAATTTAGAGACCTGCTTGCTGATATCCCGGAGCAATCCTTTGAAAAAATGCGAATGAAGATTGCCGGCGATAAACCTATGAAGTCGCTACAGCCTCAAGCCCAAATGGACGAAACGAAAGCCATCGTCAAAATTCATCGACTGAGTGGTCAAATCATGATGACTTTGGTGACCGAAGAGAAAACCTGGAAAGTTGATGATGTCGCGATTGAGTCACGAGAAGATCAATATCACATTCCCTCGTTGCGGCGCACAGCAGCCGTCATGAAAACTGCTCTCGATTTTGTAAAAGCCTATCAAGCACAAGACAAACAGGCATTGGAAACCGTGTCCGAGACTCGATTCTTCAAGTATGTGCTGAAAGATGCTGACCTGACATCTTTCCCACTTCCTCTTCAGGAAATGCTCGATCAGGATTATCGCATCAAAGCCTCGGGAAATATCGCCACGATTGTGATTCCCGTGGGTAATGATGTCGTCACAATCGATCTCGATCAGGGAGACTCGTTTGACGTCGAGGAGAGAACTACCGTTCGAAATTACAAAGTCACCGAAGTGACTCATTTCGACGCGGCCAACCAACAACAGCGACAATTGTCTTCCGTCTTCACATCACAAGCAACGCTAAAAGCCTTTATCACCGCATTGGAAAGCCGCAATCTTGATATTCTGGGACGCTTGTCGACTCCAGAATTCAACAAGCTGGTATGGAACCGTCTCGACAAAGACTCAGTCATGACAGTCCCCATTGAAGGAATCGGAAACGGAGAAACCAAACTCATCTGGTCGAATTACCAAGGTGGTTTGACGGAGTTCCGAATCATGCAAGGCGAGTATGTTGTGACCTATCAAATTCGCGACTGGAACGGCGAGCAACTGGTCGATGATATTCTTGTCAGCCTCCCCAATCGCCCACAATCACTGAAAAACACGCTTGCTCTCACGATCCCGTTGCATCAATTCTCCACAGGCGTTGCGGCTGACGATCTTGTTCAAGTCCAGCGGTCTGTGAGCGGAGACTTTAACCGACTCGTCTGGAAACACCTCTCTGCAATGCCCCCCATTGCCAAAAACACCATGGCTTATTACCGGCAACAACTTGCCAAAGTTCAAATACGCGGCAAAGAAGCCGAACTTCAGCTAGGCAACCAACATCGCGGAGCAGTGGTCAAATTGATTCAGGAACATGAACAGTGGGTGATCGAGGATATCATCCTGCAATCCCCCGAGACGCAATTGCAAACCGCAGAATTAAAACAGATGATGCGAATGCAGGTTGCAGGAGGGACTCTTTACGATCAAACACTTCCGCAGCGACAGCCTCTGTTTGTTGATCAAAGCCACGATCAGACCGGCGGCATTCAAAACAGTGGCATTCAGCAAATTGGTTACGAAACGCTAGCCCAACCGGTAAGACAACCAGCAAGCTCACCGTATTATCAAACGCCACCCACTGAGTTACCCCTCGATCAACTGCCGAAGTTGCAGGTTCCCACACCAAAACCGAGCAGCCAAAGCTCTGACTCTCAAACCATCACCGCTCCGTCCGAAGCGATACCCGCGTTTGGAAAACTTCCGCATCAACGTTCGAAACGTATCAGCCCGATGGCTCCAATCTGGAAACAGTAGGACTATTTGAGTTCTTCGATTCGCTTTTGAATATCGACATTCACGCTTTGATACCTTTGCAGCAGATTTGACCGGGCAAATGTGTGACTGCGCTGATACTCAAAATCTTCCTGACCAATTGCGTTCGTGAAAATTCTGGTCAAAAATTCCATCCCTTGTAAAGAGGGCTGAAATCGCTCTTGATCGTAGAAGCTGTGATGCACCATGCGTGGGTGAATGATTCCCCAGCGGTCTCGCAATTTGTTAGCAGAAAACGCACTGGTAAAGAAATCTCGCTCTTCCGACCATTGCAGCGTGGCAATATGATTATTTAAGCCGTCTTTGATCATCTCGACGGCTTTGCCACCCAATTGAGCGGCATAGAATCGGTCGAAACGGATGGGATGTCCTCCCCGCTGAGTATGTCCGACACGACGTGTGAATATCGCTTCTGATGCGGTGCTGTGACGCATGCGAGATCGGAAAAAATCGTCTCCCAGTTCACGCATCAGCAATTGACGTAATGCTTCAGCCGTTTCTCCATAAATCGGGTTACCCGCAGGGTCGAACTGTTCCAAGCTGCGTCCGAGTTCTTCACCATCTTCGTTTAATAGCCCTTCCCCCACGGCGATGACGACATGTTTTTGCAGGTCGTAGATTTCACGAATCCGCTGCTTCAGTCGTTCCAGATTCAGAGGAACTTCGGGAATGAGTATGATATCGGGTTGCCCGTAAGCCGAACCGAGTGAAATATAGCCGGACTGTCGTCCCATCACTTCGACAATTCCGATACGACGATGACTTTCGGCGGTGGTACGAATTCGCTGGAGACCTTGCGTCACAACATATACTGACGTGGCATAACCGGGAGTGGCGTAGTTGATAACCTCCGGCAGCTCAAAGGTTTTACGACTCTCACGACGAGTATAGACCAGATCGGAACCGCTACCATTTTCTTCCTGTAACCAGTCATTCGGTTCGTCGATATAGTTAAGCCCCAGGTCATTATCAATCGTTTTGGGAGCCAAGACGCAAGGAAAGAACTCCGACAACGGCTGCATTCCGTTGATCGTCCCATCGCCGCCAATGCAGATCAGGCCATCGAGCCCTAGTTTCTCCAGCCGTCCAGAAACGGCTTTCATCAACTCTGTCTGTTCGGGATCGATGTAAGTTCGGGAAGCCCCTAACAATGTCCCCCCTCGCATCGGGTCTAATTCAGGGATCGATTGAAAAAGTGGGTTCAGTCGCACATGGGGGACATCCTCTCGCAGGATCCCCTCAAACCCTTTGACAATCCCGACCATCTCGATTTCGAGTTGAGACGCTCGTTCGACGGCACCGTAGATTGTGGCGTTCAATGCGGGAGTGTCACCGCCGGCGGTCAATATTCCAACACGCATGGTCATCGCTTTCAATTCTCCTCGTCAGACAGGTTGAACACTTCAAGTCTATGACGGGCGCTTCCAGAACAAGCCGGAAGCGTGGGGTTGAGCTAATACGGGATCTTCAATATACAAAACAGAAGATCTTTCGCAGCCGTCGGAAGACAAGAAACTACAAATTGACAGCAGATGACAAAAAATCGATTATTGATTACATACAATCACATCAAATCATGTAAGGAGAGCGACTGATGAAACTCTCAATCGCCTGCTTTTTCGCCGCTATCCTCGGTAGCCTGTTCACACTTTGGATGACAGGTCCTGATCGATTCTCAACCGCATCAGCCCAACAGTCAGGGCCAAAACTACCAAGACTCGACTTACCCTCAACACCACGCCGCATCCCGGCTCCTCTGGATCGTGATCATCTTTCAGAAGAAGAAGCGATCAACGTCGCCATCTACGAAACGTGTAACAAGTCGGTGGTTCATATCACCAGCCGCGGTGTTGAGGTGGATAACTTCTTCTTTGCCGAGGTGCGAGAAGGTGATGGCTCGGGAGCCGTTCTCGATAGCAGCGGACATATTTTAACAAACTTCCATGTGATTGAAGGAGCGCGCGAAGTACGAGTCGGGTTGTATGACGGTAGTAGCTTTCCCGCCTCATTGGTGGGAGCCGACCCGATCAGCGACGTGGCGATCTTAAAAATTGAAGCACCGCGGGCGTTACTCTTCCCTGTCATTCTGGGAGACATGTCGGAACTTCAGGTCGGTATGCGAGTCTTTGCCATTGGGAATCCTTTTGGACTTGAACGCACGATGGCTACCGGAATTATTTCCTCACTCAACCGAACTCTCCCACTTCGCGGCAATCGAACCGTTCGCAGCATCATTCAGATCGATGCGTCCGTGAATCCCGGCAACTCGGGAGGCCCATTACTCGATTCCAAGGGGCGTCTCATCGGCATCACGACTGCCATTGCCTCGCGGACCGGTCAGTCGGCGGGTGTCGGATTTGCGATTCCCGTGAATCTCGTCACCCGAATTCTGAACGACCTGTTGCAGTTTGGACGGGTGATTCGTCCCGAGAGTGGCATTCAAAAAGTTTACGAAACCGAAGAAGGATTATTAGTGGCATCGCTCACCGAAGGTGGACCGGCTGAACAAGCCGGTTTGCGAGGCCCGCGCGTTGCCCGTGAACGACGTGGACCGTTTGTCATCCAAAAAGTCGATCGCCTGGCCGCCGACCGAATTATCGGCGTTGACGGAAGCCCCGTCGAAACCGCCGATGATTTAATGTCCTACCTGGATGGAAAGCGACCCGGTGAGCGAGTTGTCTTGAAAGTGGTTCGCGACAAAACAAAGATTGACTTGCCAATCGTGCTTGGCGGTGACGATCCCCGAAGAGGCCGATTACCCGAGTAAAATCTCACTTCAACGTCTGCAAGTAAGCAATCAGATCGGCCAATTGTTCCGGTGTCAGGTTGTTGATAATCCCTTTCGGCATCATTGAAGTCGGTTGTTTGACCCGTTCGTCGATGTCGTCCTGGATTAGTTCGACCGATAAGCCATCCGTTTTACGCAGAGTCAATGTTTCTGCCGATTCGCTCACAACAAACCCGGTGACCACCTTGCCGTCATCTGTGACAAACGTGTAAGTATCGAAGCCTTGTGCGATTTTGGCATCGGGTTTCAGAATCGATTCTACCAATTCGGTCGGTTTGTAGCGTTTGCCGATATCGACGAGATGTGGTCCTTTGGGTTGTTGTCCGTTGGCATAGGTGTGACACGCGACGCACGATTGCTGACGGAACAATTTGGCCCCGTTCTCAGGATCACCTTTTATGCCGAGTGTGCGATTTAATGCCTTGTCAAAGGCGATGTTGGCCAGAATGTTAGGGTCGTTCTTATCGACTTTGGGAATCTTGATCGCAACTTCCGGCTCGCGCTTCATCACATCGGCGATGCGGTCGGCTCCGGGAAGCCCGTCGATTTTCACGACGTGCTTGGCGAGTTGCTCCAGAATATGTTGAACGGTCGCTTTGTCAAAATCGGTCACCGCCACACGAATCGTGGCCTCGATCTTTTGAGTGCCGGCCCACGGCTGACGATCATAATACGGTCCGGTTGTATCGGGACGAGTCCCCCACCAGCCACCGGTATAATCGGCTTCGTGATGATAGAGACGAATGAGAGTCGTGAATAACTCACGTCGTAACTGCGAATCATACGTCTTACTGAGCGTCTTTAGTAAACTCTCAACGGCAGCCTCATCGTGCATCCCTTTCAATGCCCATAAGGCACCTTCCTGATACGGACCGGGAATCGCTTTCAGGCAAGCTTCATAGGCATTCAATGTTCGTAAAGTTTGAACGGCGAGATGTGGCAAGACACGACCGGCATCAGCCTGGTTCCAGAGTGGTTCTTCGGTCGGAAGTGTTGATCCCTCGGCTCGAATCGTAAGCGGTAATATCGCTTCTGCGACATCGCTATTTCCCAAACGCCCGAGGCTGATCAATGCTTGTGCCTGAATGCGTGGATCGTCACTCTTCAAAGCGTCGACATACGGCTCAACCGGAACCGTTTTTAGTTCTGATGTCCGATCCGTTAATGCACGTAACGCGTATTCTCGAGCCTGTGGATTTTTCACCAACTGCAACAGTTGTTCTTGAGCATCGGCACCTTCTAACTGCTTGAGAGTAAATATCGCCGCGACGACTCCGGCGGGCGATGTTTTCGGATTCTTGGCCAATTCGGCTAACTGCCCCGAAATCATATCAGTTGGTTTTCGACGAAGGATTTCTCGTTGAGCGTGTAAACGGTGTTTGGCACTCGGCGCATCCAACATCTTGATCAATTCACCATCGCTTAATTCGGATATAACTGGAAACGGCTTGGCAAGAAAATCAATCGGCGTGACTTGTGCCACGAAACCAACATTCGGGCCGTCGTAATTAAATTTCCCATTCTTCCAACTGGAGATATACATCCGCCCGCTGCCATCGACATCAACATCGGTCGGACGAGGAATTTTCACAAACGGTTTTTCGTTCGGTGCGAAGGTTGGCCCGTCCGTAGGAAGATTGTGCAGATAAACTTCGCTGCGTCCCCAGTCGCAGGTGTAAAGAGCTTCATTGTAAGGAGCCGGCCAACGATCATCGTGGAAGAACATCACACCACAGCCTGAGCCTCCCCCGTAATTCGCGAGCGGAGGCATAATTTCTTCACTGAAGTTCTTATACAAAGATGGATAGCCATAGTTGGCGGTTTGCATGATGTGCGAAACACGAATGTCCCAGCCACCGCCGTCGTTGGTGTTGTCGCGTGTGAACAGATTCAAATACGGATCGACGGCAATGTCGACAATGTTGCGTAGCCCCCAACAATAATACTCCATATCGGTTCCGTCAGGGCGAACACGGACAACTCCACCACCACGACGCGCGAGCACTTTTCCATCTGTTCCCTTCGCTTCCGTGAAACCAAAATCTCCCACGGCAATATAAATCCAACCGTCAATCCCCATACGGATACCGTTTGTGGTGTGATCGGCTCCTCGTTTATTCACTTCTTCGGTACTGATTCCGGTGATCAAAGTCTCTTCACGATCTGCGGTTCCGTCGAGATCATCGTCGTGAAAGACTGACATAAACGGAGGATGTAAAACCCATAGCGAGCCATTGTCATAGACGAGCCCGCGGGGATGGTCCAGCTTGGCGAAGACATTGATTTTATCAGCCTGACCATCACCATCGGTATCAAGACAACGCAAGACTTTCCCACGTCCTGACTCTTTCCCCAACGAGCCTTGTTCATCGACTCCCACAAATAATTCCCCGGTGGCGGCAGCCGTGAGACAGGCGGGGTAATTCACTTCAGGAGGCGTCCCGAACAACGTCGCTTGAAAACCATCAGGCACTTTGACATCAGCCAAGGTTCCCGACCGCATGTTGGGTTTCTTGGGATTTTTCGGAAGTTTTGGGAGTGCTTTGTCGGACGCTTCAAATTCCCAGAAGCTGGCGAACGTATTACGAGAGGAACCCAGGAATGTCACTTTGAGATAGCGTGTCGCGGGTGCATCGACTTTATGAGCATTATACGGAGACCGTTTGCTGTTCTCACTTTGATCCACCAACACACTCCAGGTTTTTGCATCAGAAGAACCTTCAATCTTGTACTGATAGGCGGCGTTGGTGAACTCCCAGTGGATCCGCAAATTCTTGAGGTGCGTCGGTTCTTTCAGATCGACCTGCCACCATTCGTTTTTGGCAGGACCGTTGGCGCACCAGCGTGTCTGTAAGTCACCATCAACGGCGTTTTTGGCAAAATTGTTCTTGCCGGTCTCCTCGCTGCTGGCTGTTGCTACTTTTCGAAACGCCAGATTTCCTTTGGTCGGAATCTTCTGACCGAATTCGGCAATCGGTTTCAGATTGAGTGGGGCATTCGCCAACGCCATGATCTCGGCATCCGCTTTTTCATCAGTGGCATGAAAATGTTTTTCAGGATCACGACCAGCCGCCCACAAGATGCCACGAGTCAGCATGTCCAGATAACGTGGCTCGACCATTGTTTCGTTGTAATGGCCGACTGTTGTGCAAAAGACGCGTGTGTTCTCTTTGTACTGGTTCGTCCAAATGCAGGTTTGCGGTTCGTTGTCTTTTTGGCGACGAGCTTGTGCCAAAGGGGTCGCTGATGGCCACAGTTTGACGGTGTGATAGAGTTCCCCTTTCGGAACTTCCCAACTGTCTCCGAATGCAGACATCACGGGATGATCGCTTTTTTGATTTTCGATCTTGTAAGCATAGTGAGGCCCGTGGCCGGGTGATTGCACGCCGACAAATTCAAACCAGTCGTCTGTCCCGGTTCGATAACAGTGCATCGCACAGTGAATCAGAACGGCGGGAGTCCCTTCTTTGTGAGGCTTCAAGATTCGGTCGACAAACTCTTTGTCTTTCACATGCGCGAAACATTCGTTGTGAATGATCACGTCAAAACCATCGGCCCAATTGGGATCCTCGTAGAGAGGAATCTTCGTATCAGTGGTGCTGCCTCCCTGATGCACGATGGTCCAGACAATATCGGCTCGGGCGGCGGTTCCTTTGGCGATAATCTGTTTTTGTCGCGCGTAATCGTGACAGCATCCCCCCGTAACAAGTAAAGCTCGTAACGGGCGATCACCAGCGTCAACTTGTAAGTGGTCACTTGACGCAAATGAGAATGCGACGATCAGAAAAGCAAGTAAGATTCGGGGCATGGCGTATTCACAAGTCAAAGGAAAGAAGAGTATCGCAAACATAAAAAAAGCGGCTCCCGGAGAAGCCGCTAAAGTCCACAAGCGGAACAAAATGGGCGTAGCAGGATTTGAACCTGCGACCTTTCGGATGTGAACCGAACGCTCTAACCAACTGAGCCATACGCCCTCACCAGCAAGTCCTTTTTACTCGATCTTCCTCAAACAGGCAAGTTGCCGACCTGTTCAGAATGATACTCTCGGTGCGATTAGAAAAGCGAAAAAGCCCTCAGTTCGCTAAGAAGTCAGGGCTTTGAAACTCGCATCAAGAGCCGCCGAGAGGACTTGAACCTCCGACCCATGCTTTACGAAAGCATTGCTCTGCCAACTGAGCTACGGCGGCGTGTGCGAAAATGATAACAAATCTGCCGTCACAGGCAACAGAGTGGATGCCTCCTGAAATCAGACATTCTCTTTTGTAATCGGGCTCGACGACGAGAGATTTGGGACTCGTCGGAAGAAACCAATCTCGCAGGGGCGACTCTGACTCCATCATTCCGAAGAGGGCGGATTGCGGAAGCAGTATTTCGTATAGCAGACCCGAAAAGTCAGCATCACGATAAAAGATACGACAACCGATGAAACGAAAAACGGCACCATTTTCATCGGGTTTGTCTGCGGGAAGTCGTGATACGCCCAGACACCCAAGGCAGACAGAATCAGCACCACTGGATTCAACCACTCAAATCGATACCAGGGATGATAGATCTTGCAATGAGGACAAAGAAACCAGTATTTGACGTCCGATCGAATCTTCTGCTGGCTGGCAGAATTACGGCGAGAATATTTCTTTCGTTGAGATTCCCATTGATCGACCGTTTCGCGGCAATAGGGACACCATTTTTCTTTCGGTTGTCGGCTCATGATCTTTAAGTTCTTTCACAAGACTCTCGCGGAGCAAGCACGTTAATCCTCTGTGATCCACGAATAGAAATCAACATTTCTTTTGATCAACCAGAATCAGGGAATAAATCGTCCGCTCACAGTCTCCTGAAGATAAGGCCTCTCTTCAAGACAAAGTGGGATCTCATGCTCTACCGTATTGCCGCCGACGCACTGGTCGCCTTCCATTTCGGCTTCATCTGCTTTGTGATTCTGGGCGGATTGTTGGCCATTCGCTGGAATTGGGTGATCCTGTTGCACTTCCCCGCCGTTATTTGGGGCATGCTGATTGAATTCTGCAACCTGTATTGCCCTTTAACGCCGTGGGAGAACAGTTTGCGTGAGGCGGCAGGCCAAAGTGGGTATGAAGGTGGCTTCATCGAGCATTACCTGCTCGCGGTCATGTACCCGGAAGGATTGACGCGAAACGTACAAATTGTGTTGGGATTGATTGTTCTGACCATTAACCTGAGCGTGTATGCTTGGTTGATTATGAGACGCATCAGGACCAGTTCCGCAAAGGAGTGATTGTGGATTCCGAACTTATCATTGTACTAATCGCGTTCTCTATCATGTTCCTCTTCGTCTCATTCATAGCAACCCGAATGGGTTGGTCGGACGTTGCTGAACTATATCGATGCGATCAGAAGCCGGAAGGCAGGTACCATCGGTATCGATCTGGAGGATTCGGCCTAAGCAGTTACAGCAATTGTTTGACGATTGGGATTTGCGAACAAGGCTTCTATTTATCGCTGACACTCCCTTTCATGTTCTTTCACCCTCCCCTGTTAATCCCCTGGGATCAATTCCATAGCACACGGAAGAAAAACTTTCTCCTGTTTCACCGCACGCAAACATACATTGGCATACCCACTATTGCCCAACTCAATCTACCAGCGTTCGTCTATGACGAATTGATTGAACGAGAAACGCAGATTGAAATTATTAAAGAGTAAGGCCGTTCGGGGGCTTCTGCTTCGCAGAGCGCCCACCTCCGTCCGCTCACGCCGTTTTGGGAGCGAGTTTTGTGATCCGCAGGATGCTATCGGAATGAGTTGTGGCGACTTGAATGCCGTCAGGATGCAGATCCATATCGCGAGCATGTTTCGGCAATTTGAACTGATGAATTTCTTTGGTCGCGGTGGGCGACCAGAAATGCAGTAACCCGCCACCCGTCCCACCGGAGACCGCCATCACCGTGGTGTCATCAATAAAAAGCTGCCGCCAGATGACGCTCCGAATTTTCTCTGCGACGCACGATTGCAACAACTTTTGTGACTCCCAATCGAACATCAGATCGAGCGGCTCGTGGACCGAACCGAGAGGGTTGGAAGCTTTGTGGAGTCCACCGGCTGCCAGATATTTTCCGTCGGGTGAGACGGCAATCGCTCGGACACCGCCAAAGTCAACCTTTTGCCCGGTATTGTAAGAGTGCAACGGTTTGCAATCGAACTCGCGAGTGACGGCTTGTTTTGAGACATCCCACTGTTTGAGTGACGCCATGATGTCGCCGGAGAGCAGAACATTCGAATCAGTGGGATGAAACCGGACGCAGTAAATATGTCGTTCATGGCCGTGAAGTTCGCCGAGCGGTGTGCCGTCCTGAATGTTCCACAATTGAATGACTTTATCGTTACCGGCTGAGGCGAGAGTCTTTCCATCCGGGCTGACCGCCAGCGAGCGGATCCACCCGTGATGAGCGTCAATCGTACGGACCGGTTTCGGCTCTGCCGATGCCGTCTCCCACCAAATCAATCGACCGTCACCACCGGCTGTCACTGTCCAGTTTCCGTCGAGACTGTGTTCGATGGCAAACACCCAACTTTCGTGAGCGATCAACGGAGTTTTCACTTCATCGGAGAAGGCCCAGCGCTGGATCGAATTGTCCTCGGCACTGGCGAAAACATATCGCCCCAATGGATCAATCCGACATTCAATCAGTGGACGATCATGCTTCCATTGATGAGTCACATGCGCCTGTTTGATGTCGCGACCAACGGGAGTGTCAAGCATTTCACACCAGAATCTCTTTGATGGCGTGACCTTCTGGGTCGGCTCGCAGCATATCGCGACCACCGATATCAAAGCTGCCGGTTGGATCGACACCAACAGCCGACAGATAAGTGTGGAACAGATGCCGATGATCGATTTCACCATCGACGACCTTCGTGCCATTCTCGTTCGTCGCACCAAAGGACGCACCGTTTGTGACGCCACAACCACCTAAAGCGACCGACCAGGCGTTCCCCCAGTGATCGCGACCGTAACGGTCGTTGATGCGAGGCGTGCGACCAAATTCGGACAACACGACAATCAATGTCGATTCCAACATGCCGCGATCTGCGAGATCACCGACGAACGTCGCGAACGGGGAGTCGAACTCTTCCAATTGTTCGAGATGGAAGTTGAAGTTTTCGTTGTGAGTGTCATAGTTCGAGTGAGAGACCTGCACGAAGCTGATGTTGTTTTCTAACAAGCGACGAGCCAGCAAACAGTGGCGCCCGAAATCGTGCGATCCATAGCGAGCGGTGTCTTTCTCGGACTCTTTCGTAATATCGAAGATGTCCCGCTGCCTCATCAACTGCTCGGCTTGTTCGTAGCTATAGGTGAAGGCATCGGTCATGGCAGTTCGACGGCGTTCCAGAAAACCGGTATTCGCGAACTGACGGAACTGATTCCGTTGTTCGTCGCCCGCAGCGGTCACCGTTTTTGGTAATGTTGTGTTTTGCGGAGGCTTACCACCATCGAGCGAGATGCTGGCGTATTTGGGTCCGAGATAAGCTGAATCGTTACCGCGACCACCACTTCCACCCGGCGTGATGCGAATATGTCCCGGGAGAGAAGTTTGCGGGGGATTGAGCGTTTTGGCAGCGACGGCACCAATTTCAGGATAATCTGCAGCCGGCGTTTGAGCACGACCGGTCAGCATCATGTATCGACCTTTGCCGTGATCTCCGTTCTTCGTGTTGACACTGCGGACGAGACAAAGATTGTGCATCTGTTTGGCGGTATGAGGCAAAGTGTCGGCAATGTGAATACCGGGGACGCTGGTCGCAATGGCTCGTGTGGGGCCACCGGTATCGGTTCCCGGTTTCGGATCCCAACTTTCTAACTGGCTTAATCCACCGTGCATGTTGAAGACGACGATCCGCTTTTGATCGCGATTCAATTTCGCATAGGCTTGCGGAGCGGTGAAGGCTCCTAACCCTCCTACGACAGCAGTCGCACCGGTCAACATGCCACCCAGAAATGATCGACGGGCAAATTGATGTTCGTTGTTTTTGCAGTTGTAGTTGATAGCCATGTTTCATCCCTTTCGAGGGAAGGTTTTTTAATGATTGAATCGAAATTCAGCCGAGTTCAGCAATGCCCAAGCAATCTCAACGATGCAGGCTTGCTTCTCTTCGGGGCGTGATTTGATGTAATCGACGACCGCTTTGGTTTCTGCGACTGTCGGCTGTCGTGTTAAGTAGGTCAGATAAAGATCTTGGATACCAGCAACGAGGTCTTCGTTTTGTAGCATGCGATGTGTAACATTGCCGGTCGCCGGGCCGACCCAGCCGATGATCGATCCGCCATTTGCGGCGAACAACGCCTGATCGACGGTAGCAAAATAATCGTATTGGTTTTGACCATCGCCGGCTCCGTAAACAGCGACAAACGACCCAACACTCCCCTTCAACTTCTCGTACATCAATTGCTCAACGGCCACTTCACGGGCTGCGAGTTTGGCCGGGTCTTTTTTGTCCTCTTCCGAAAGAGGTGTCTTTTTCTCAATCTCCGCGCGGGCAATTCCCATGTAACGCTGGCGGACTCCCGTCACCTCTAACACCGACCAGGCAAATTGTTCCGGCATCAACGGCTTTAATGGAGCCACCGCAAACTGCGACGCCCAATCTTCTGTTAACTTCGCCTGCATCGCGTTGGAGGCGTCACGGGTTGAGTTGGCTTCTGCTTCAGCCTCTTTAACGGCTTGAGTCATCTGAGTTCTGAGATCGGTCCGTTTTTTCATTTCGGCTTCAACGGTCGCGAACTCTTGCTTCATCGCTTCGTACTTGGGTTGAAGCTCCTTGAGGGAGACCTGCATCTCGGCGGACATCTTCTCTGCTGCCGTCAGTTGCAACTGATAGTTCTCCGCTTTCACTTCGTAAAAGCTGACCAATTGAGTCAGTTCATCGTCCGCTGGCATTGAGGCGACGGCATCCGCCATATTTTGACGGGCCGCTTTCAGTGTGGCGACCGCAGTGGGCAACTTATCCATATCGGCTTCTGCAGAGGCCAGTTTCTGCGTGGTTTGCTGATATTGATTGGAAACGGTCTGCCATGCTTTCTGTTTAGTTTGAAACTCGACCGTGTATTGTTCGACAGCCTGCATCGCTTCTCGTTGTTGAGCAATGGCTTGCTGATGTTTTTCGGAAGCGGCTATCGCCGTCGTCTCTGCTAGACCATAAGAAACAAAATGTTTTATCGATTCCAGTTGAGCCGTCAATCGATTGAGTTCATTCCAATGGTCGAGTGAATTATGTCGGGCTTTGGCGGCTTCTGCCTGCTTCGCGAGTGCGATCTGTTCCAATGGTGCAATCCGAGTCCGTATTTCGTCGATCACTTTCCACGATGCGTGAAGTTCCTCGCGAGGTTTCACCAGCGCGGCTTCTTTGTCGGTGACTGCTTTTCGTAAGGGCGTAGCTTTCTTTTCGACGGCAGCGATTTTTGCTTTGATGGGAGCGAGTGCTTTGGTCAACTCGTCATCGGTTTTGAGCAATGCCAATGCACTATCAGCCGGCTTGGTAATCGTTTCGTATTTGGCGATCAGATCGAGTTGCGGTTGCAACTTGGCTTTCGCAGCGGTGAGTGCTTTTTCTGCCGCTTCATAAGGTTTATACAGCTCGGCAGTCTTCTTGCGTGCGGCACGCAATTCGGTTTTGACCGGTTCGAGGGCTTGCTTTGCTTCGTACCAGGCACTCATCGTCTCTTCGTACGATGCCGCTGCTTCTTCGGTCCGTGTTTTTAAGGCGACCAACTCTGCTTCAATCGTTGGCAGTTTTTCCGCAGACTGTTGCGACTTGGCAACTAATTCCGCCGGCAGATCAATGGAGCGTTGATAAGTCTTCGACAAAGCAATCTCACGCACAAATGCTTTCATGTCAAACTTCAGACGGGCCATTTCTTCACCCAACAACTTCATCAACGCCGGATGCGAGGGAGGATTGGCAGTGTGATGCAAGTCAATCGGCTCGACCAGTCCGCGTCCCATCATGTGAGCCCATAATCGATTCGCAATGTTCTCGTTGAAGGCTCTGTTGTCGCCAATGCTCACCAGTTCGGCCAATTTTTGGCGACGGGAATACTTCAGCACGGGGCGAACGGTTTTATCCGGTTTGATCTTGTATTCATCTCCCGAATAAAACTTCGGTTCAGCGATGGGAGGTCCACCCGGAAGTTTGGGAGCAGTCTCGTCTTCGGAATCGGGAATGAAGACCGATTCGAATTTCGCTTCACTTCCCGCTTTCTCCGCGTAGTACGTTTTTTTGTCGGGAGCTTTGAATTCATACCCGCCAGCGAGAAATGAATAGAGGCCGTGGTAGTCCGACTGTTTGTAATCATCGATGATGGGATGATCGTGACACTGCGCACACTGAAAATCGCGACCGAAGAAAATTCGAGCGACATCGCGAGTCAGCAAATTAGGTTCGCTGCCTCTGTCCAGATAAAATCGGACGGGGGCTCGGTTCTTCAAATCGACACCGTCTGCCCCGAGAATCTCTCGCGCCAATTCGTTCCACGGTTTATTTTGTTGGACAGACTTATGCAGCCACGGCAGCCATTCTTCCTGTTTGACATGCTGGTTACGCCGACGCTCCATCAGCATGATGTCCAACGAGGTTGTGAAGTGACGGACATACTCGTTGGAACTGAGTAATTGATCGACGAGTTTCACACGTTTGTCGGGACTCCCATCTGCGAGAAAGACATTGAGTTCTTCAATGGTCGGAGGCATGCCAATCAGATCGATGGAGACTCGACGGATAAACTCGTGATCGTTGATGATCTCGGCTTGCGGTGCTTTTGTGGATTGATCGATCAACTGATCAATCCGAACATGCAACGGTTCTTCAGCGGAGACTGTCACGATAGAAGACAGAACGAGAACTGTCATCAATCCATGCAAAAATGCAGTTGTGATCGAAGTTGGGCGGGACATTTCTAAGCCTCGGGGTCGGGGGAGGCGGATACTAAGGTGGGCCAGCATCATGCCGGTAAATTCAGTCATGCATCGAGCGGGCGGGATAACGCATTCCTAGGTGTTTATATAATACTGAGTCGGTCTTTCGCTGGTCAAGATGAACCTGGATCATCTGTGAAATTGGACCAAAATCGTAATTCGTCCCGATTACGGCGGATTTTCCAGCAAATAGTGAGGATTGTGGCGATTTTACGAGATACAGAAGAACGCTGAAGAGAGCCAAAAATGTCATCCCAACGCGTCATACCAGAGCTAATTTAGTCCTATTTTGCAGGAGTGACTTTGGACTCTTTCAAATTGAGGAGAAAACGTGAGCCGGTTGGTGTTCCCTCGATAGAGATTCTCCACTCCCCTTTGATCGCGTCTTTGTCGCGAAGTCCTTGGAACTCACAAGGGACGACAAATTGATTTCCCCAGGAGAGAATCTCATCCGCGGTGAAACTGACTTCTTCCCCCAAATGGTTGCCTTGTAAATTCAACTTGGTGTTGTTGAGAGACGGGATCTCCCTCGTTCCTTGAACACTGTGATCACTCATCAGGTTCCAGTTGAGGGAGACACGCTCACGGTTCCGACTGTTCTTGGTGGAATAAATATAGCCGCTGCAAGATTGCTCTTCTGTCACCACAACGATTTCAGTCACTCCGTTCCCAGCAGAACCTGTTGTCGATTCGAGTGGAGTGCCTTGATCGACCTCCATTGTTCCTGCGGATGAGGTAACCGGATCCTGTCCCGGGTTTTGATCATTCGACTCTGAAACCGGATTGGAAACACCCTCTCAGCTGCAAGGCATATCATTGCGCCCACTTCTCGACCATCCCGAACGCCTCGGCAAGAAGAAGTTTGCGTATAGCGTCGTCACGCGCGGAGAGGAACTTGGTCACGCCTTACGGAATCAACGCTGGAGATACGCGAAATGGCCGAATGGAGAAGAGCTCTATAATCTGACCAACGATCCGGGCGAACGTCGTAATCTTGCCGAGAAGCCGCATGTGGTCGAGCGCTTACAAGACTTCCGTAAGTTGCTCGCCGACACCCCTCTTCATCAAGATACTTCTGATCATCGAGGGGAAGTGGCGTTTGTAAAATTTCTACGAACGATTCCAGTTCGTTCAGAAGATGATCGAGAGCAGGCTGCTCTTCAGGTGTCGCCTCTCCCTTTTCCTCATATTCCGCGAGGCGCATGAGAAGCGCATTGGCCTCATGGTCATTTTGTGCAGTCAATGGATGTGATTTTTGGTGAGTCATAATTAAGCCTTTTGTGAGAGCGATCGCCGAAGCAAAACGCCCTCACTCCCAGAGAATCAAAATGTGTTAGCCAAAAACGAAAGAAACGGATCGCAACAGCGATCTTTGAGGCACCGCGAGGAGAGAAAGGTGCCTATTGAGAAACGACTTACGACAATTATCAAATCAAAGAAAAAGTTAGAGACTTCCGACTTCTTCTTTCAAACGCTGAAGCACTCGAAACTTCGCATGACGGACGGCGACAGATGACATTCCCAGCTCCTGGGCGACTTCTTTCGATGTACAGTTCTCAATCGATGTTCGCCAGAAGGCAGTCCAGGTGGAGGTCGAAAAATCATCCCGAATCACTTCCAATGCTCGCGAGACAACAAGTGCTTTGCTTGCTGGCGCTTGCCAAGGTTTGAAGGGTCAGTGTCATCACGACTTTTGCTCGCCTCTTGATCGGCGGGCAACTCAATCAGTTCGTCGTATGCCTGACTTCCACCGGGGGCCTGTAACATAACCGGATTGTTTCCCGTCATTTTATGAATCTGATTCCGGGTGACCGTCCATAGCCAACCGCGAAAACTTTCTGGTTGGAACGTTTGGATGTACTGAAAAACGCGTGTAAAGACATCTTGAACCAGATCTCCGGCATCTTGCTGGCTGAGTCCTTGTCGTCGTCCCCATGTGTACACGAGAGGTGTGTAAATGTGGGTAAAGCGTTCCCAAGCTTGAGGGTCGTTCTGCTTGATCCGATTGATCAAACTTGTTGAGGTTGACCATGTACCGCTAGTTGCCATGGCTGTCTGTGCCACCGAAAGAACAGAATCCGAATATTTGCAAATACGAATTCAAATCGTACCCCTTCCAGCGATTTCGTCCAAGAGAGAATCTCAGCGGGCTCGAATCCTCTTATTCATTCAACGCTGATCGCGAAGAAACTGATCACCATCCAAAATTTCAATCTGAGAGCCGTTATAGAGGTCAAAGACCTGCAAGCCGGCTTCAAGCTCTCGCTTGGATTGGAGGTCACCAAACAAATAGATTGTCTTCACATTCTTCGGAAACGCTTCATAATCATCTTGAGAAACAGACATTTTCAAGAGCGTTTCGACAGTCGCCTTCGAACCCCGATACCCTTCAATGTCTTCGACGTTTGTGAGTTCGTCGATATCGACCTCAACTCCCAAATAGCCCACACGAACTTGATCCGTAAACCGACGCGGTCCCTCTGCATTCAAAACTCTCAACAATTTCAGAAGCTCGGTCTTAAACTCGGCCTCCCTGGAAACCGCATTATGGAAAAACATCGTCGTATGAGTGTTTGGAGTTTGAAACTTGATAGCAGGGTCCGCCATTGCTTCAATCAATTGCTCATAGTCCTTTTGCAGATGGATCATTTTTTGTCGTTGCCCTGATTCGCTACGAACCAAAAGAATGAACGTCATTCCTTGCGGAGACCCCAGATGACCATCTGGCGTGATCGCCTTAAACTGGCCGCGATGATCGGCTGCAATCAACTGCAACAAATCGTTTTGTGGATAGCCAATACAGGTTGTGTGGACGACGGTCTTCGCTTGATTGTAAATCTCGCAAACCTCTCGAGATTGTGCCGGGATAACGCCATCGGTCAGGAAGTAGAGAACATCAGGACGCAGATCAAGTGCGAACGCCAAAGACTCCATAGGCTCAGTTCCACCGATTGCACCAATTGTGTCCAACCATTGCTTTGTTTTTTGTCGATTGTTGCGCGTTGCTGATCGCAATCCCACAAAATTACCTTGCTCAACCATCGGACGATTTCCATCGTTGTAAAGCACAACGCAGTACGACTGATCTTCTTTCATGACATGGATCGCTGATAGAAGTTCTTCTCGGGCTTTATCCCAACGTGTCATCACTCGCAAAGTTCCCGGGTTTCGTGGATCGGGTTCACGAAACTCTGCCTGCATACTCCCCGAGATATCAACCACAAAGACGAACGAGTTTCCTTGAGAGCGTGTTCCGAAAAATCCAACCCCGCCATCTCCCACTCCTTGGGACGTTCCGCCTTGGCCAAAATTCATCGTGGTGGAATTTTGATAGGCGGGATTATCGAAGGAGAGATCCTGCAGCTCACGGCTGACTTGAAATTCAATCGGTAACATCGGTTCAAGACCGCCAGCACTTCCCAGCCCGCCAAGCCCTTGGGTCATGGAAGATTGGATGGAATCGTGCCAGTTGAATTTTTGCACCTGATAGACAATCAGAGCGGTTGCCAACAGGAAGATTCCATGAACAAAAAGAGAAACCCCATAACCGGCCATCCAACGTCTCAAACGACTCGGTGGTTTATCTGACACAAAGTCTGAATCAGAAATTGAAAGCTGAAACAAATGCTCGGAGACAGACTCCTCTTCTGAATCCGCCTCGGCGAAGACCAAGCTAGAAGAGGTCGAGCTCATCGCATCTTGAGATGCCACTTCATTCGGACGCCAACAACGGGGACAGCGGGCCGGAATGGAGTTCTGCTCAACACAAAAACCACAGTATCCGCACTCAAAAGAGGTTTTGAGCTGTTCCGATGGGGTGCCGGACACTGACGACATAACGAACTTTCCAGAAGTGGAACGGCCCGCTCCGCTTCCATTATACGCATCCGCGATAAGAGGAAAAGCCAATAATTCTGATGAACCGCCACTCCCAATATACAAGGGTGTACGTGTGAGAGCGAGACTTTTCAACTCAAGAAACCACGATTTGAATGACTTTCGAGAGTCAGGGATGGTTTCATTCTTCAAATCATCAAGAGCCAAAAGAGTCGGTCAGAACTCAATTTCGAGAGCGATTATCACCCAAACCGACTTTGGAAGAGACTGCTTCGGGGAATCGAGGGGGTACTGAAGATTCCATTATGTCTCGCACGATTGGAAGGAGCATCTCTGTCATTTCTTGATGACCAATCTCGTTCAAATGCAAGCGGTCGCAAGCATAGTATGGTGGAGGCTCGGGCAGTTGTTGAAAATCAGATTTCAAATCCGTGAAATGGATTTGTGGATAGCGAGAAACAATTTCGGCAACTTGTTCATGGCTATGCTGAACTTTCTTGGGATACTTTTCAAACGAATTCGCAAAGATCGGTAACACAACCACACAAACAGCAAATCGATGTTCCTGTTGAAGCTCAGCAAGTTGTCGCATCCCACGCTCAACCGGACACTCTCCCTCAAGCTGCGTGCGCCGGTACTCCATTTCAAAATGGCTAGGTTGAGCAAACAATCGGTGGTGAACAAAAAAAGCAAGACGGGAGTTTTGAACAACATGGTCAGAGATCGTTCGAGAACTGAAGAGTTGATCCCGTGACTCCTTCTCCTTAATTCTAAAAAAAGAACCACCCATACGAAAATCGTTGAGGCATACGGTAAGTAAAACGAGATCCGGTTGGTACTTCAATCCTTTTGTTCGAAGAGTTTCGACTTCCTGAACCGTCTGATACCCCGTAACGCCCATGTTGAAAATCTCATAGTGGACAGGGTTGTTTGAGTTGTTATTGAGCCTCTTTTCCAACAGGTAAGTAAATCGATCATCATTGTTTTTTACCCCATTACCTGCTGTCGTGGAGTCACCAATGCAAATGATTCGACGAGTCCCCGAAGCCTTAACTAATCCGTGTTCGCGATCTCTCAATCCCTCAAAATTGAAATAACTATTGTCGAGATTTCCAGTCCCCTTACTTTTCGTTTTTGGACGATAGTCGTAAACAAGAATCGGGTTTTCAGAAGCCCTGATATCGTCGACTCTAATAGGTGCCAACGGATGTGGCGGAGGATCGAGAACTCTAATGCCGACTTCAGCGACAAAGAGCGAAAACATTACGCTGGCGAAAGCCAAACCAATTTTTTTGTAGCACTTTTTCATTGTATCAACGAGAGATGGAAACGTAAATTTTTCTGACCAATCCAGAGTGAATTTGTAGTGCCAAACCAGAATTAGGTCAATGGGTTTGACTTTTGAGCGGGGAAGCCATCTCAATCTGAGAGTAGAACGACGGCGTATTAGGCGATAACACCGCTTCATCCATTTCTTCAAACGTCAGCAACCAAAATTGTCGGTCGGAATAATAATCCAGGACTCTTTGATTCTGTTGAGGGCTCATGCACCGGGACCAGACAATCCTCGATGAATCAATGTCTGCGTGATTATAAACCCATTCTTTGTGTACATTGTGATCCTCGGCATAATGAACGAACACAACATGCTGTCCTGGAATGTTCTGGAGTTGAGTGACCAGTTGGGAGCGTTCGCTAAAGTCTTGCCCCTTCTGCCATGCTGGCATGAATTGAAAGAGCACAAACATACAACCGATCCCCCAGACCATCATTCTGCCGACAACTTTTCTCCCCGGATTCCAAACTCGTAAATTGTCCAATCCGATCACCTGAAAGAGGGTCATCGGTGCTGTCAAAGGTGCCGCGTAGTGGGGAAACAAATAGATAATTTGAGTCACTGCCAACCCCACCGCGAGACAACAGCCCAGACAGACAATCAACCAGCGATCTCGGTAGTGTCGTACGCACAACAGTAACGGCACAAGCGACGCAGGCCCAACAAAGAATCGCAAAAAGTTAAGGAGTTTTGTGATTAGCTCTCTGTTCCAACCGAAATTGACTGAAAACGCCTGATAATTGGTACGCTCCCAAGAGTGATAATACTTCTGAAATGCATCGTGACGATACTCGGGAATCGGCTCGCCATCACTCTGAAAGAAAAAGGTGGGGTTTGCCGCGTACTGATCGTTATGAAGCTGATAAGGCATCTTCCAAGGATCACCAGTCACCTGGTAATTAAAATAGACCTGCCAACTGAGAGCCATCATCGGGATCACAATACACGCCCCAGATAATCTCAAACACTGCTTGAGCGAAAACGCATTCGAAGAAACGAGAGCAATCATCAACACACTTGTCGCCACTAGAAAAAAGACAAAGCCTTCATAGGACCGGGAAAGAGCCAGAATTGAAAGCCCCAGACCAAAGATCATTCCATCTTGCCAGCGTTGTTGGGAAATCAATCGACGTAAAGCACCCAACAAGAGAGCACCTCCCATTGCCGCAACGGCTCCTCCCCAATAGGAGTTCCCCCAATATCCAGGCGTCAAACGCAGGGTCATGATCATCGCACCGAATAACGCCCATCGTACGGGAACCCAGGCTTGTAACATCCAACAAACCGCGGCACTCGCCAATGCCATGCTGATCCAGACACCGAACACAGGATGTCCACCAACCCGAATTCCCAATGCAAGAAACAGAGATTGCCCGGGAGGATACTTGGACATGTACGAGGGTGTCTGCAGTAGATGAAAACTCTCGAAATGTTCCCAGAGCGGATGTGTCTCATTCGTCAATCGACCATCGGCAAACGTCTCTGCAGCGAGAAGGTAACAGAACTCATCGTGGACCGAAGGTTCGGGATAGTCCCCCCAAATCAAGGTTGGTAAGTGCAAGCTGAGACTCACCACACCGACTGCCACGATCGACCAATTTCGATGTGCAGCAAATTGATGAAACTTGCGCGACATTGATCGAACGAAAATATTCCGATTGATGCGGTCTGGCAGGAACCAGACGACTGCAAACAGAATCAGAATGCCGACGAGCTCGAAGCCGATAATCATAAAGCGAGAATCTTAGCACTGAGAGAATATTGAGACACATGAACACATCGGAAAGATAGAACATTCCGTGCAAATTGGTCAACGCAATTCCAACTCTGCAAACCTGTGAAAAGGAAGAAATACGCAAACGGATATTGTGTGACATACGGTGCGAGAGAGGCAATTGTCTGCCTTCACAGATTCACCAACGCAAGAAAAATACACCCGGAGGGATTCGAACCCCCAACCCTCGGTTCCGAAGACCGATGCGCTATCCAGTTGCGCCACGGGTGCATGAGGTGAAAATTAAGTCAATTTCACCAGAAAGCAGTTTAACACGTTCTGTAGGTCAGGGAAACCGAAAACGGCTCTCCATTTGACCAGTGATTGAGACACCAAAGAAATTGCTTAGGTTCGAGAGATTTTACAGAGTCTACCGGCACTCGCTCTCAGACAGGCACATATTGATCGCTCAGACGCGATACCGCGTCTTCAGGATTCATATTGAACAGTGCCCGGCCACCTGTCCCCCAAGCGCCTTCCTTGTAATGGAAGACCGCCGCACATTCTCGGAGCAGACCAACCGCCTCCACTTCTTCCATATCTCCTCCTTCAACCGCCTCGAAACTGACATTCACGGCTGCGAATGCCGTCAGCAAACCGGTTTGTGCATCCCGGGCGAAAGTGACTGTTTCCTGCCAATCACATTCCACCCAAACTAAATCTCGAGGTTTCCCAAGCTGTCTGGCCATGTCAAAGAACTTTGCTTCCAGAGTTTCGCGTTGATGCCGAAATTGTTCCCGAGCCTGTTGTTCTTCCCGTTGATAAGCCCACCGACGAAGTGGTTGATTTAGGCACGCAGCAAGGAAAAAGAGACCAACGAGAATGCCGATAATCCAATAAGCGATGATGAGGAACATGGTGGTCTTAAAACTGGACGCGGAAAATGTTGATCTCACTGGGGTGTGAGCCAACGGTGACACCTCAATAAGACTGGAAGTACAATTCTTCTGATATCGTAGGCAGCAGAGAGGAATTCCGCGACTCTGCGTGTGAGAATCCCTGAAATTTTCCAGCTCACTGAGAATGACTTGTGAGCAGGAAACCTAACGTCAATACTGTAAGACAGCCCGACGGGCGAGTTTGATTGATCAATCATGCGGAAATAAGGATTCGTCGCAATGCCATTACTGGGAGCCCACATGTCGATTGCTGGCGGCTATTACAAAGCCGTCGAAGCTGCTGCCAGGTTCGATATGGATTGCGTTCAGATTTTCACCAAGAATAACAATCAATGGCGAGCCAAACCCATTTCCGATGAGGACGTGAGGTTGTTTCGGGAAGCGATGGACGAAACTGGTGTCCAGAAACCGTGTGCTCATGCCAGCTATTTGATCAATCTGGCAAGTCCCAAGGATGAACTGTGGGAAAAATCGATTGACTCATTTGTCATCGAGCTGGAACGGGCTGAACAGTTTGGATTGCTGGGGGTTGTGCTCCATCCGGGAAGCTATGTCAGTTCATCACCGGAAGAAGGTCTCGCAAGAATTGTTGCCGCCTTGGACGAAATCCATCGTCGAGCACCGGGACTTTCAACCCAAACATGGTTGGAAACAACTGCGGGGCAAGGGACAAATCTTGGCTATCAGTTTGAGGAATTACAGTACCTGCTGGAAAATGTGAAGGAGGCAGAACGATTGGGCGTGTGCCTCGATACCTGCCACATTTTTGCGGCCGGCTATGCGATGAACACCAAAGCCGAATATGAGGCGACGTTCAAAAAACTGGATTCGACCATCGGCCTAGATCATTTGAAAGGCTTTCACCTCAATGATAGCAAAAAGGAATTTGGAAGCCGGGTCGACCGACACGAACACATCGGAGAAGGTTTTCTGGGTATTGAACCGTTTCAACATCTATTGAATGACAAGCGATTCGCCAATCACCCGATGTATCTGGAAACTCCGAAGGAACAGGATGATCGTGAGATGGATCCTGTGAACCTTAAAACACTTCGCGCGCTGTTGAAATCTGCTCCCGTTCGCAAAAAATAGATCACCTCAGCTACGGTATTTCCCCTCAGTGAATACTCTTCGAGGAACACCTGACCGTCAAAGTCTGCCCAGCTTACCGGAAAAGAACGGATTTTCGATCTGTTTTGCAAATCGGTTGGAACAAGCCGAATGTGGCTAATAGTTATAACCGGACCGGTCGATGCAAACGATGAGAGAGTATCACAGACAATCTCGGGACTGTGTGCGCCTTCTCTTAAAGCATCATTCAAAGAGAGAGAGATTCAAGATGTTGATCTCCACAGACATTCGCAAAAAACTGACAGTCCTCGCCATCGGTAGCAGCTTACTTGCAGGCTGCTCTTCCGGGCCTGAAATGCGATTCACTCGTTTTTGGCCAGGCGGTGACAAACCACAGTCCGCGGCAAACGACGAAGCTTTGGCCGAGAAATGGCGAGATCGACTTGCTGCCAGCGATTCATCCGCCGAGAACGAGCCTAAAAGCTCGAACGATGTCTTTGCGATTGCCAAGTCTGAACAGGAAGCGGAAGAGTCTCGCAGTAGTCGCTTCAACATCTTCCGTCGTTTTAGTCGAAAAAATAAAGAAGAAGAGATTGTTGAATCGACTTCCGAAGGATCTCCAGAATCACAGCAACAAAGATTGCTACTTGAACGCCGCATTGCAGAACTGGAAGCCGAGCAGCGTGCATTGTCTGACAATCGCGCGGCGGCCCGTGAGTCCAGGTTCCGGTCTGCATCACAAACTAATGAGTTAAACGATCCGTTTCTTGCCGCCTCAAGAATGGCTGACCAAACAGTCGGTCAACCAGCTCCCTCGCCACAAGCGAAAGACGCAACGCTTCCCGACTGGGCAAAACTGCAGCAAGAAACCGCATCCGCGCCTCAGGCTCCTGTAAAAGAGACAATCGCCCAGAATTCAGGTAATCAATTTGCTCCCGGTTTCGAGGACACTCTTCGAGATTTGCAGGCATCTGCTGCTCAGGATTTCGAGGAAGATGCGGAAGAGTTCGAAGAAGAAATGGAAGAACAAGCGGAACTTGCTGCCGCGAAACGTGCTCCTTCCATGCCGTTTGAAAACACAATCAACGCAGCTCCTGCTGCCGAAACTCGGGTTGTAAAAAATCCGTTTGCGGACTTCGAAAGAGAAACGCCCGTCGCCAAACCCGCTCCACAATCGGTGGTTTCTAACGAGCCAAAACTGGACGCTCCGATTACGGAAGAAGGCAGTAATCACCCCTTAGCTGGGCATAATTCTGCCGCAGAACAACAGCAGGCGTGGGCTCGATTAGAAGTGCAACAGTTGATGAAACGATCACGAATTCAGGCCCGCGCCGGCCAGTTCCAGGACGCTTTGGCAACTGCTGTTTCAGCCGAACAACTGGCGAACAGTGCCAATGTTGAGTTTGCTTTGCGTGATCAGACTCCGGCACAATTGGTCAGCCTGATCAGAATGAAGACCGCCGAAACGACAAATATTGCCTCGACGAATCAACCGGGGATGCCCTCAGGTCGAGCCAACATCAATATTCAACCGGCTCCTGCCACCGGGGTTGCCAACCGATCACAAGTTGATACGGACTCACCGCTACCTCAATGGCCGGGACGTGATGTTGCGACACAACCACAGCAAGTCGCTCAGGCTCCCGCAACGGCCGTCACAGTGCAACGTGCAAGCACTCCGTCTATCGACAAGCAATTCAAAACGGCTGAGTTTCTTAATCCACGACCATCGCAAGTCACTTCACCGGGAACAACCTCGGAAGCTCGTGACTGGCATTCAACCAATCAAAAACCACGGTCACAGGGTGGTTTTATGCAAGTCACTCGATCACCACGCCAAAATAACAACGTACAAACTCGACTAATCAGTTCCTCTCACATCTATTCTCCAGAAAACCTGCAATGGACCAAGCTCGACGCTTCATTGGCAACGATCAGCGGAAGCGATCCAGTGCCGATGCCGGCCCCGAGCGAGAATCCTGTAGAGCGACCTGTTTTTGCTGAAGAACAGAATCATGAAGTCGCTGCGGCTGAGGACATCTTTGCAGGGTTTGATGACGCTGAAATGATGGACACAACACTCGAATCAGATGCACCATTGCATAATTCCGCCCCGACAGCACCCGCTGAAGAGGGGGCGACAAATGAGGCCTCTGTGACCATCATGGGTATCCCTCTGCATAAACTGGCATTATTCGGCCTTGCAGGTCTGATCCTGATGGCGGCCATCTATCATCGTCGTCGAACATTAATGATTCACGATGTCTAATTTAAGCGAAACATCATCACAAAGAATCCTCGGACGACCCAAGTCGCTCCGGGGATTTTGTCTAGGTGAAGTCATGTTACCAAACCTGCAAGATACTAAACGCATGACCGGTTCGGATTAAGTAATTTGGCCACACAGGACAAACTCTGTCGAACCCGTAAAATAAATCGGTCTCTCAAGCCTAACATGCTCGACATTCTGTTCTTCATATCTCGTTCGACTTGACTTGGTTTGGCATTCAGAAACATCGGGAAACATCCGATTTCTTTTAGGAGGCCCAGCGAAACATCTCATGATGTGATCGGGGCATTCGAGCCTTATTCATTCGGATAAAGCAACAGGAAATTCACTCGGGCTCAGGGAACTGACCGTATGTGGTCACAGTTTTATCGTACTCATAGCCGCAAATTGATGTGGTTTTTGGTGATCACGTTCCCAATTCTGTACATCGAATCAAATTCGATGCCTTCGAATAATGATATTGAAACCTGGTTGCCCGATAACCAGGAAGTCCGCGAGGACTACGATCGCTTTAAACTCGACTTCGGTGCTGAAGAGATCATCATCGTCGCATTGCCGTCGGCAATGGAAGAGTCGGGATTGGTGGATGCTTTGGCAAAGCGAATCACCGGGCTACCTGGGGTCGCGGAATGCTACTCACCCCGACAACTTGCCTCCGCGATGACAGATATGGAAATCGCCCCTGATGAGATCGATCAACGGCTGCGAGGTCTTTGTCTCTCAAAAGACGGAACAATGCTCGCTTTGATGACAATTCTGTCAGCAGAAGGGACGGCCAATCGAGCACAACTCGTCGAGGATTTACGCGGCGAACTCGCTTACTGTCAGCTAGAAGATGATGAATACCACCTTGCTGGTGCGCCAATCATTGTGACCGAACTGGATCGTCTTGGCGGACAGGATGAAGCCGCAAAGTTTTTCATGTTGACCATGTTGATCAGTCTCTTTTTATTGTACTACACACTGAAAGACTGGAAGCTGACTTTCGGGATTTTGGGACAAACCCTGTGGGCCATTGAATTGAGTGGGGCTATTATTAAATGGTCGGGAGGAGAAGCCAACTTCATTCTTGGTGCGTTGTCGATCATGGTCATGGTCTTCACATTGGCAGCCTCGATTCATCTCACTCACTACTTCCGACACTGCCACGGCGAGGATCGTTTGGATCAAGCCCTCAGGATGGCCTGGAAACCATGTTTTCTGGCTATGTTGACCACTGCCATTGGACTGGCATCATTGATGGTGAGTGAAATGGCGCCTGTTCGACAATTCGGATTTGGGGCCGCATTAGGGGCGATTGTGTCACTGCTGGTTGGCTTTGGAGTCACGCCAGCTATGTTGACTCTCTATCCACTCCCGGATGAAGTCGATCAAGGTCATGATTATCGATTGTCCCGCTTCGCATTTTGGGTGGTCGATCATTCCCGATCAGTTGTTGTCGCTACGCTCGTTTTAATTGTTGCTTGTGGCGTCGGCTTAAAAACGCTGAACTCTCGCATCAATGCGTTAGACTTCCTTCCGCAGGAAGGAAAAGTGATCCAAGACACCAAGTTGCTGGAAGAAAAGTTCGCCAGCACTTCATCTATCGAAGCAGTCGTCGACTTCGGTGGATTAAAGATGCCGTTTGCCGACAAGTTGTCTCATATCCAAAACGTCTGTACGACCCTTGAAGATCATCCATCCATCGAATACGCGGTTTCAGCGGCAACATTTCTCCCTAAGCAATTGCCAACGGATGCCTTTGAAGCAGCCGCCCTGCTCAATCGTGCTCAGCAGTCACAAGGTGATAGTGGTTTCATATCACGCGGAAATCGATTGTGGCGAATTTCGGCAAGATTCGCAGAGAACCTGGAACAATCTGACAAACAAACAATCGACGAACTGGTTGCAGCCACCGAAAGCGATATTCCCATTCGTTTCACCGGTATGGAAATTCTTCTCGAGCATGCTCAGAAGCAAATTTTTACAGGGTTTTGGGAGAGCTTTGCCACTGCATTTTTAATCATCACCACGGTGATGGTGATTTCGCTGAGATCACTCAAAGCCGGCCTGATTGCCATGATTCCCAACCTGACCCCCGTTTGCATTGTATTCGGCCTATTAGGCTGGTTGGGAGTTCCGGTAGAAATTGGAACCATGATGACAGGTAGCATCGCACTCGGCCTCGCCGTGGATGGTACTTTTCATTATCTGGTACGGTACAAAGATGCCTGTGAATCGGGAGATTGCTCCACGCGTGCTGCTCGTCGAGCTTTACTGCTGACAGGGGGAGCGATCTTGAATGCTTCCGTCATTACAGCCGTCGGAATGACCGCGTTGGGGCTGAGCAGTTTCGCACCAACGGCTCGATTTGGGTTTATGATGACCGCATTGATGCTGGCGGCAGTCGTGGGTGACTTAATTCTTCTCCCTGCATTGTTGAGCCTACGAACTCAAAAACGTGGTACCAAGAGCCAGGACAAACCCGATTTGCGAGGTCCGCACGCTCCGATGCATGCCGCTACTAAGACTCATTCTCCGCGGGCACAAGAGATTCGTCGCAAAGCAGGATAAAAAGCGAAAGCTTCTTGCCGGTTTAACGACAACTGCTCAAATGAGGATCTACGACGTTGGTCCATACTTTGTAACCATCGTCATTCAAGTGCAATCCGTCTTTGGCGAAGAGCCCCGGCTTCGGGGTTCCATCGACTCCCAACATCGGAGTGGCAATATCCAAATAGGTGAGTCGAGGATCTGTCTTGCAGTATTCGGCAATACGCTGATTGGCATCAGACATTTTGGGATACATATCCCAACGCTTAATGCTCGGCTTGATGGCGATGTACATGATCTTTGTGGCGGGAAGTTGAGCGTGGACCCGTTTCTGAAAGGTCATGAAGTCTTTGGCAACAATTTCAGCCGACTTCCCGGCAGCAATGTCGTTATCACCGGCGTACATCAACACAACTTCAGGTTTGTGTTTGAGTACCAGTTGATCAACGTAGGCAATCGAGTCGGCAATCTGCGAACCGCCAAAGCCTCGATTGATGTATTTTTTCTCAGGGAATGATTCTTCAAGATCCCATAGGCGGATACTCGAACTTCCCACAAAGAGGACACCCTGCTGAGGTGGAGGAGAGGCCTGGTCCTGCTCCTCGAATTTTTTGATCGCAGGCCCCCATTTTGCGGACGGGTTTTCAGCCATGACGAAAGGAGGTGAGACAAATCCGAGCAGCGCAGCAGAAATCAGCAAACAACGCATGAAAACCTCACCTATGAATGAGAGGTAAAAGTCGATGGAGACTTAGATTCAGCTTTCGCTCAGCACAGTGAACGGGCTGATACGAGAAACCTTTTCTTGCAGCTCTTGCCGTTCAGGCTCTGTTTTCGCAGCCGCAAACAGCTTGCGATACTTCTTTAATTTCTCTTTACGCTTCCGCTTTTGAGCGAGTTCGCGATCTTTGTGTCGGCGTCCCATAATGATCTCAACTATCGTGAATATTGTCTTCTGAATACTAAATCCAACAATATATAGGGTAACACGCGTCTCGAAGCCGGTCAATTCAACGGAGAAAGCAGAATGACCGCGAAATGGACACAAAAAAACGGGCCGACACCATTTGCCGACCCGTTTTGTCGTTTCAACGTCCGAATTCGGAGTTACATCACTTTCATACCAGTTCCGGGAGTCGGAATCGGATAGAGTCCGTTTTCATCCGGCAGTGTTGGAGGAGCCGCATCCCAAGAGAGTTCTTTCGGGAAGAGACTGAGGTCCGAATTGAGGGCTTGTTCCCAAGTCACTGTTTGACCGGAATAAGTCGCAAACCGCCCCATGATGGCGGTCATTGTGCTCTTGGCACCATATTCACCTTCGTTGTAGGGGACATCGTTCCGAATCGCAGCAAACAAATCGTCGTGCTCGGTTTGGTATGGGTTGTTCTTTTCACCACGATAACGCCACTTCTCGTCACCAGATGTGTAAGAACTGGCGCTGATGTCGGCAGTTCCTTTGGATCCGTGAGCGTGTTCACTCACACTATTCCAACAACGTGGCATGTGACGACATTGGCTGAACATTTTCGCGCCGTTGGCATATGTGAACTCGACAGCATGGTGATCGAAAATCTCACCATACTTCTTGTCGGTACGATATAGACGACCGCCCATTCCATTTGCGGTCATTGGGAAATCGTCCATCAACCAGTTACAGACATCAATATTATGAATGTGCTGTTCGTTGATGTGATCACCACACAACCAGTTGTAGTAGTACCAGTTGCGTAATTGGTATTCCATTTCGCCACTGACTTCTTCCCGCGTTTTGCGAGGATCCCAAACTCCGGCGTTATTCCAGTAACAACGCATTGCAACAATGTCACCAATCGCGCCATCTTTCAGTCGCTTCATTGTTTCCATGTAAGTGTTTTGGTGATGGCGTTGAAGACCGACACCGACCTTCAGATTCTTTTGCTTGGCAATTTGAACATTTTCGAGCACCTTACGAACACCCGGTGCATCGGTGGCCACCGGTTTTTCCATAAAGACGTTCTTACCGGCAGCGACTGCCGCTTCAAACATAATGGGACGGAACCCGGGAGGAGTCGCCAAAATGACAAGATCGATATCGCTTGCCATCATCTGCTGAAACGATTCCAGACCAATGAACTTGTGATCGGCATCAACACCAACTCGCTCAGGAGTTTTTGAAAGCTGCTTTTGGATTCGGCTTAAACTATTTTCCAACTGATCTGGAAACGCATCGGCCATGGCAACCAGTTTCACTGGACCTGCTGTCGAGAGTGCTTGAGTAGCGGCACCGGTTCCACGGCCTCCACAACCAATCAATCCCACTTTGACCGTCTCATCGCCCTGAGCATACGCGCCTGATGGCGTCGCCAAGTGTCCAAGGACGGTGGCACCAACCGCAGCCGCGGTCGATTGTTTGATAAAATCCCGCCGATCAGCGGTGTTCTTGTCACTCATTAGTTTCTCCCGTGTGTGAAAGTGTTGACCTGAAAGGCAGGCCTAAAAACAATCTGAACCGATCCTGCACGAGCACGCGCAGGTGGTTGATTCTCAATAACAATGCGACTCAGAAACCAGTGTGAAGGATCAGAACCGCAGAGTCAATTATTACTTATTCCCACCATCAGCGGTGATCTTTGAAGTCCTGGCCCCTTCAGGAATGATTGGGCCAAGCTTTTTCGCCTCAATCTCTTTCGCAGTGGGAACTTTCAGAGGTCTCACAACGCGAAATCCCAAAAATTGTGCATCGGTATGATACCACACACTTTTCGGTAATTGGGGATCCTGAATTTTCCAATCTTCGTTGGAAGCGCGACGAGCGGCGGAACGTAACATTTCTGGATCGTCATCCCAAGAGCCGCCCCGCACACAACGAGGGTAAAGTTCGCCTACGACAAACAGTGGGTTTGATGTCATCTTTTTATCAACAATCTGTTGATAGGCATCTTCGTGATATTGATCGAGGCACCATTCGGCCACATTGCCGTGCATATCGTACAAACCCCAAGGATTGGGTTTTTTCAAACCGACCTGCTTGTAGGCATCGTCTGCGTTGTCAAAGAACCAAGCATACTCTTCCAATTTCTCGGGATCATCGCCGAAGGAGTAAGCGGTTGTTGTTCCCGCGCGGCACGCATATTCCCATTCCGCTTCGGTCGGCAGACGATAATAGTCTCCCGTTTTGGCAGAGAGCCATTTGCAATACATTTTGGCTGCCAATTGAGTCATACTGATTGCCGGAAACTGATCGCGTCCCATATTGAAAGTCATATCGGTATATGGCTTGGTCGGTCGGGTGACAGCATCCGAATTCTTCTCTTGATCGTTCGTTCCCATCTTTAGCCGCAAACGGTCTTCGTACTCCAGAGAAAACATCCAAAGTTCGTACTGATTCCAAGTGACCTCGGTTGTTCCCATCCAGAATGGGGCAATCTTTACTTTCACCTGCGGTCCTTCATCGTCTCCACGGTCAGCTTCAGATTCTGCACTTCCGAGCATAAATTCGCCGCCTGGAATGGGAACCATATCGAATGAAATATCAGTTCCACGGACTTTTTGACTGTATGGCTTCATCTCGACATCTTCAGCATGGGCGGCAACACCACCAACGAGTAAGATGGAAAGTGACAACAGTGTCGACAGGTTCAGAGTGTTCCAATCTGGATATTTCAATGCAGAGTCTCCTGAAATTATTGTTTTGTCTCGCTACGGGCGGGATGATCTTGGTGGGAGGCGACGCCATCGCTCAGTCCTCGTCCACGACAAAAACATTGCTACGTTTTGAGCGGACAGAGGCACAAATGGGCGTCCCTTTTCGTATTGTAGTATACGCGACCGATCAGTCGGCAGCAAACAAAGCCCTCGATATGGCTTATCAACGAATCAAAGAGTTGAACGATATTTACAGTGATTATGACCCAAATAGCGAACTTTCCCGGTTATCACGGTCCTCCGGGCGGAAAACACCTGTCCCCGTCAGTCATGAACTCCTCGATATCCTCCAGGTTTCTGACGAAATCTCTCGACAGTCAAATGGCGCGTTTGACGTGTCGGTCGGCCCTTATGTCCGCCTCTGGCGCCGTACTCGACGACAGAAACAGCTTCCCGACTCTGATCGTATGGAAGCCGCTCGAAACTCCGTCGGATATCAATTCATTGAAGTAAATCCCAAACAACAGACGATTGGATTGCTCCGAGAAAACATGCGGCTCGATTTAGGTGGGATCGCCAAAGGTTACGCAGCCGATGAAGCAATGAAAGTGCTACAAGAACACGGGATCAATTCTGCACTCATTGATGCCTCGGGAGATTTGCTCGTGAGTGAACCTCCCCCAAACACATCTGCCTGGACCATTGGCATCGCCGCATTGAAGACTCCCGAGGGAGAACCGACACAGTTTTTGAAAATCTCCAATGTCGCCGTTGCCACATCGGGAGATGCGTATCAATTCGTCGAAATTGATGGCACCCGGTATTCCCACATCGTGAATCCGAAAACGGGCATGGGACTGACGACTCACAGTAGCGTCACGGTTGTCGCACCGACAGCCACTTTAGCCGATGCGTGGGCCTCAGCGGTCTCAGTAATGGGACCAAAGACAGGATTGCGAGTCATCGCGAGTCAGCCGAAGATCTCTGCACTGGTGCTGACGCTTGAGGAAGAAAATGCAATCTCAGTCCGCTCGTGCGACTTTCCTAAGACGGTTGACGGAGAATAAGGCGGACTCTCATCCTCTCCTCATTTGAAATCATGTCGGATAGCCGTATTTGGCCAGCGAAAGCCCCCACTCTGATTGGAGAATTTGTGTTTGCTGGCGGCCAATTTCCAAAATCTTCTCCTCGACCTCAGAGTCAAATTGTGGCGCCATCGGCGGCCCCGTTGACGAGTCGACCATACCATTCAGTCCCAGCATTTTCGTCCGCGTTCGAGAAGAACTAAAGCGATACTTCAATTTTGGCAAAACGGAGTTCTCTAACTGTTTGAGTCGATCGATTGGTCTTTCTGTCCAACGTCTGTTTGTGGACTGATTCTCTGACAGTCGAAATGTTTCTTCGGAATTGATTCCCAGGAATTCAGATAACTCCCCAAAAAAACCTTCTGCATCAGACTTCAATTGCTCAAAGACAACAATCTTCACCCGATCTTTCCCAAAGCAATTCGTCTAAGTGCGGGCGAATTCCCCCACTCGCAACATTCGCTCCAAAGGGTGTGCTTGATGATCGAATGATAACTTGGCCCATTCGTTTACATCAAAATATCGAGGAGCTGGCCCAACATACTTTTTCAACTCTCGTCCGCTGGCCACATTGTGAGATTTCAGCATTTGAAAGTATTGCGATTTTGTGAAGTTAAGAGGCTCTCGAATTGTGATCAGAATTCGGCAATCTCCAAACACAACATGCAACAGCTCTGCAAAGTTCTCGCTCTTCTCTTGAGAGAGTTCGCAAATCGCTTCCTGAGAGTAAATCGAAATTTTCCCAGCACCGTTAGAGGCCTCAATTTGTCGCCGTAATTCCGAAATATCTACCGCCGATAACTGAGGCTGGATGCCAAGAGTTTTGCGGAAGCCATATTCTTTTCGCATTCCCAGTAAATGCTGGTTCAGTTTCTTAGCCGCCGCAAAGGGGTAGTGACCAAACACTCCGCTGCTTTTATACTTCCCCAAGTAATTAACTTCCGAATGACGGGCGAACAGAAAACGCTGCAATGTCGTCGTGGCAGTTTTTGGCAAGCCGATATGAATACACGGTAACCCGCACGAACTCTCGGCAGATTCACCCGACATTGAGTGATGATGACTGGCAGGCGTGGTCATAAAGAAATACTTCTCTACAAAAATCAGCGTCGCTTCACCGGGGATCTACAAATTTGCGACTTAAACAGAGGTGATTGGGCTCTTCCCGTTATAAATCATTCTGTGAATCGCAGAAATATCAAATTGTCCTGAACGTATCGTCAACATGCTCAATTGCATTCATAGAGGACCAAATTTCATCGGCTGTAATTCGTGATTTCCTTTAAGTCGAGGGTTCCATTATGAAGAGCGGTTGCCATTAGCACACCGTCAACGCCCGCTTGTTCGAGAGTCTGCAAGTCCCGAAGATTGCGAATACCACCTCCCGTGATGATCTGTGTGTCCTTCGAGACTTCGCGAATTCCTGTACAAAGTTCGGTCGTCACTGGGCCGGTCTCCGAACCAACCGCTTCAAGGTCGAGTACGATGAGACGTTTGTAACCACGATTGATCAAACTCACCGCCAGTGACCTGGCATCAACGGCAGAAAGGCCATCGATCTTCCCCATCGGTTGACCTTGCTTGAGGTCGAGGCTGAAGATCACTTTCTCGGGACCAAAACGATTCAGAAATTCATCGAGTAACTCGCTACTCGGATTCGTTTCCAAGGCGAGAATCACCGCATCAACTCCCGACTCAATCAGATTGTTTGCTTCATCGACCGTTCGGACTCCCGCGTCAACAATGATTCGAAAACCAGCCTCTTTCAGATTTGCATAAGCGCGTACATCAATCCGTCGTGATTGCAGTCCGTCCAGATCGGCCAGATAAAATTCCTGGAATCCGAACTCTGCAGAGAGAGCGGCTGCGACTCCCGCAGGAGAGGTTTCTGTCGTCAAGAGGCTTTTAATCGGACAATAAGAGGCTCTGTTACCGGCAATTCCGTGGACAACGACTCCATCCATCAAATCCAAAACAGGCAGAATTTTCATAAGATCATTGCGAGAGGGGAGTCTCGTTTCTGGGGAACGTGTTTGTTAAAATAGTTCAGCTCTATGTGATCAATTTTCAACCCATCAAATCATTATGGCCCATTCCAGCACACGAGACACGACTCCTCAACAATCCGAAACAACAGACACCAAGCCGGGAGTGGTTCGTTGGTGTTATCGCCTCATTGCGTTGTGTAGTGGATTGTTCATTTTCACAATTTTTGTGATGGTGGCGGTCACGATGTCTGATCCGCGGGTGGCTACCAACGAATCAATGAAGACATTTTTTGATCGTCGCGGACTTACCATCATCACCATTGAAGTGACGACAATCCTGTCTCTCGTTACGATTGCCTTTCTTGTTGATCGTCGCGAGAGTTGGAAAAAGTACCAACGCGAGTATGCGGAGTGGGAAGCACGCATGCAAAAGGTTTCTGCGGAGAATACCGCCCAGTCGATAGAGAATGCGTCAAAGCCGGGAGAGAACGATGAGTGAGAAGATTCGAAAGGAAATCGAATCGCTGCGGGAGAAACTCCGTCGGCACAACCGGCTCTACTACGTCGAAGCACGCCCTGAAATCACCGACCTGGAGTTCGACCGACGACTCAAACAACTCGAACAACTCGAACAGGAACACCCCGAGTACGATTCTCCCGACAGCCCCACCCATCAAGTCGGGGGGGATGCAATTGACGGCTTCACATCGGCCCCCCATCGTGAACCGATGCTCTCCATCGACAATGTCTACGATGAAGCGAAACTGAATGACTTCACCGAACGTGTCGAAAAACTGCTAGATGGTGAATCCCCGCAGTACACAGTCGAATACAAAATCGATGGCGTCGCGGTGGCTCTCATTTACGAACAGGGAATATTGGCTCAAGCGCTGACTCGCGGCGATGGCCGTATGGGTGACGACATTACTGCCAACGTGCGGACCATTCGTAGTGTGCCACTCAAACTGATGGTCGACAATCCTCCTGCACGACTTGAAGTCCGAGGAGAAGGCTACATCGCAAATTCGGAGTTCTCCAAACTACGGGCGAAACAGGAAGAACGTGGCGAGCAACCGTATGCCAACCCTCGCAACACCACTGCCGGATCACTCAAGCTGCTCGATCCCAAGATCTGTGCCGAGCGTAAATTGTCATTTCTGGCTCACGGAGTTGGGTCAAACGATGGCGTCGAGTTCGAATCGCACCTGCAATACCTGGACTACCTCCAAACCGCCGGCATTCCCGCCACTCCCAACGTCAAAGCCTTTGATAACATTCACGACGCGACACAATACGCCCACGAATTGGGTGATGCCATCCCCGAACTCGACTTTGAAGTGGACGGCATCGTGATCAAAGTCAATTCGACAGCCCAGCGTCAGAAACTCGGCAACACCACCAAAAGTCCTCGCTGGGTCATTGCCTATAAATGGGAAAAGTACGAAGCCGTCACACGAGTCAAAGAAATCGAAGTGACGGTTGGTAAATCGGGAACATTGACACCTCTGGCACATCTCGAACCGGTAGAAATCGCCGGCACAACCGTCTCTCGTTCCACTCTGCACAACAAAGAGCAAATCGAAAAACTCGATGTCCGTGAAGGAGACTGGGTCGTCGTGGAAAAAGCGGGCAAGATCATTCCGCACGTGTTACGTGTCGAAGAGCATCGCCGGGACGGCTCGGAGAAACCGTACAAATTCCCCATGCAATGCCCTGCCTGTCAAACAAACTCTGTGCAAGATGAAGGTGGCGTTTACATTCGTTGCCCCAATCCGAATTGTCCGGCTCAACTGAAACAAACACTCACATTCTTCGCATCACGCGGTGCGATGGATATCGAAGGTCTAGGTGAAAAGCTCTCAGAACAATTGCTCGATGAAGGTTTCGTCACTACCCTGCCCGATATCTATCGATTAAAAGACAAACAAGACGAACTCCTTGAACTCGAACGAATGGCACAGAAGAAACTCGACAATCTGCTTGAGGGAATCGAACAATCCAAAAAACAACCGTTGTGGCGATTATTGACAGGTCTCAACATTCGTCACGTCGGAGCACGCAATGCCCAAATCCTCTCGGAGAAGTTCGGCGAAATGGACGTGATCCAGAAACAGTCCGCCGAAGAAATTGCCGACGTTGATGAAATCGGTCCCATCATCGCCGATTCTGTCTATCAATTTCTGCACAGCGATTATGGTTCTCGACTCATCGAAGACCTGCGAACCCTCGGCCTCGACTTCGGAGAACCCATTACGGAAGAACCTTCAACCAAAGAGGGATTCCTCGATGGTAAGACACTTGTCGTCACGGGGACTCTCAAGCGATTCACTCGCGATGACATTCACGAGATGATTCGCAATCATGGCGGCAAACCCACGGGGAGTGTCTCGAAAAAGACCGCTTATCTCGTCGTCGGGGAAGATGCAGGATCCAAGTTGAGTAAGGCTGAGTCCCTTGGAGTCGAGACGATCAGTGAGGATGAGTTTCTGGAAATGATTGGCGAAGATTGAAACTTCGTCTGTAAATTTGTTGCGCTCGCAACAAGTGCAGTTTTCACTCTTACGACCAATTCTGTTTCCGAACACTCAACCGCCGTTTTAAGATTTGAAGATTCGGAAATTCGGGAACACACCTTGACCGAATCTTGATTCCGAATCTTCCATACTCTTGAGCAACTTATTGTCATCGTTCGTCTTGCGTTGATCTGGAATGCCCCCAAAAGAATTTACCGACTTTGGAAACAGGAAGGGTTAAAAGAGCCGAGAAAGTCGAATAAACGCCGTAGGCTGTGCGATTCCCATGCGGGCATTCCACTATGTTTGTATTACGCCCTTCCATGCGGCGTCTTTAATTATTTTATTCCAGTATTTATTACTCCAACGATATGAGAAGTGCGGTAGACCAACAATATCGACTTTAGCGATTCGTGTACTTGCGATCTGTCTTGCAGTCATCGTCGCGACGTTTTCAGGGCCTTTTTCTCGTTCCGCTCAAGCCATTACACCGTGGGGTTATTTGTGGTGTTTGTACTCTTATCAATGGTGTATTGATGATTGCGAAGAGAACCACATATATGATCCCTTCTGTCGTCACTATTGTGTGAATAAAAAAGAAAGATGCTTGGATTGATTTGTGTCTTTTCTTCCTGTAACCCATACTGTCATTGACTGGACTGCGCACAAAGATGGTCCATCATTATGACGGGTTGGGTTAGGTAAGGATGAAAGTAGATCAGTCGGGTTTGTGCTCTCCAATTTATCCCAGCCAACTCTTTTCCATAACGCAGGAGTTGTCTCGATGCGATTGGTTTCTTTCCTTTCTGTTTCTGTCGCGCTTAACTTGGTTGGATTCGGAATGCTGTCTGCCGAGGAACAACCCGTCAATGCGGTGAATAACTCACCCGGATGGACGGCACACTCGCCGAGAGACGAGATTCGTCCAGAGTTTTCGTCCACACCCGCCGACAAAAACAACTCCTCGGGCACGTTGACGATTACAGCCGATGATCGTGAAGGTCTCGTCGGTGTTTGGAAAACGACAATGCCCGTTGATGGAGGCAATTGGTATCGCTTCACCGCACAACAATTGACCAAGAATGTGAATCATCCTCGTCGCACTGCCGTCGTACGTTTGCTCTGGCAAGACAAGGACGGCAATAAAGCGATTCGTGACGAGCCGACATACTCATCCTATCGTCCGGGTACTAATCCCCGTGCTGAACCGGAGTTTGTCCCGCCCGGAAAAGTACAACCAAATGGTTGGGAACACCTTGATCATATCTACCACGTCCCCACTTCTGCATCTCAAGTATTGGTGGAACTGAATTATCGTTGGGAAGCGAACGGACGGGTGACTTGGCGGAATGTACAACTGGCTCCGGCTGAAGCTCCCAAGCCACGCAACGTCAAATTGGCAACCGTGCATCATCGTCCTGCTGGTGGTGAGACCAACCTGGAAAAGTGTCAGCAGTTCGCCCCCATGATCTCCGAGGCGGCACAACAAAAAGTAGACTTGATTGTCTTACCCGAAACTCTCACCTATTACGGCCGTAAATCGACTTATGCCGACTGTGCAGAATCTGTCCCCGGTCCATCAACCAAATACTTTGGGAAGCTCGCAAAACAGCATAACATGTACATCGTGGCGGGATTGTTAGAACGGGACGGGCACTTGGTCTATAACGTGGCCGCGCTCGTCGGACCTGATGGCAAGTTGGTTGGCAAATATCGGAAAGTCACTCTGCCACGCGGAGAAATCGAAGGAGGCATCACGCCGGGCAAAGAATACCCGGTGTTTGAGACCCGCTTTGGTAAGGTGGGCATGATGATTTGTTATGACGGCTTCTTCCCTGAAGTGGCCCGCGAACTTTCCAACAACGGTGCCGAAGTCATCGCCTGGCCAGTTTGGGGATGCAATCCGATGTTGGGTGAGGCTCGCGCTTGTGAAAATCATATCTATGTGATTAGTAGCACTTACACCGATGTCTCATCGGACTGGATGATTTCTGCCGTCTATGGACACGATGGAAAGCCTCTGGCACAAGCCACCGATTGGGGATCGATTGCCGTTCATGAAGTCGACTTGAATAAACCACTCTACTGGCATTCATTGGGTGATTTTCATGCCCAGATTGATCGCCATCGTCCGGTTGTGCCGGGAGACGCTGATGCTCGTAAATAAGCTCATCTTGTCAAATACTTATTTGATCACCGTCTGCCTTAGTCTCGTTCTGGTTGTCTTTGAAATTGATCATGCAAACGGGGCCGACTATCAAATTGCGACCTTTGCCGCCGATGTGACAATTCCCATCGGCCACCGCTGTATGGGGATTCTGCCGACGAAAGCGAAAGAAATTCTCGATCCGCTCGAAGCCCGCGGGTTCGTGCTCACCGGGCCAGATCAGCCGGTTGTTTTGGTGGCCGTCGATTGGTGTGAAATTCGTAACGGTGCTTACGATCAATGGCGTGATACGATTGCCGAAGCTGCCGGGACAACGCGTGAGCGAGTGCTGGTTTGTTCGCTGCATCAGCACGATGCGCCTGTCTGTGATCAAGAAGCTCAGTTGCTGCTCGACAATGTAGGGATGCAAAAGGAATTATACGACCCCGCATTTCATGCCAAGTGTCTACAGCGAATCTCGGCAGCCGTCTCTGATGCAATGACTGAAACAACTCCCGTCACGCACATTGGTTTGGGACAGGCCAGGGTCGAAAAAATTGCTTCCAGCCGGCGGGTTGTTAGGGAAGATGGAACGATCACCTACAATCGATATTCAGCATCGGGAGGAAATGAGTTTCATGCCGCTGCCCCTGATGGCCCCATTGATCCCGCGTTGAAAACGATTACATTTTTCCATGGAGATCAGCCAGTTGCAATGTTGCACAGTTACGCCGTTCACCCTATGAGTTTCTACGGTCGAGGAGGTGTTAGCTCGGATTTTGTGGGTTTGGCACGCCGGAGAATGCAACGGGAGCATCCCCGTACATTTCAAATTTATGTCTCCGGTTGCAGCGGAGATGTGACTGCCGGTAAATACAACGATGCGACTCCTGCCTCTCGGCAACAACTGACGCAGCGATTGTTTCAGGCGATGGAGACGAGTTGGGGAAACACCAAACGAGTGCCTCTCGAACAAACCACATTCCAGAACAGCACATACGATTTACCCTTCCATGAAGCGGAAGAATTTCGTGCTGAGAATCTCAACAAAGTCCTGCATGACAAATCGGCCAAGGAAGGAGACCGGATTCTGGCCGCCATGAGTCTTAGCAGTTTGCAACGAAAAACACGCAAACAGCCATTGGAACTTCCGTGTCTCGACTTGGGAGCGGCTCAAATCGTTTTGTTTCCGGGGGAAGCATTCGTCGGTTATCAATTGATGGCTCAAAAGATGCGTCCCGACTCGTTTGTGATGTCGATTGGATATGGCGAATGCTGGCCCGGATATATTCCGACCAAGAAGGCCTTTGATGAAAATTTTAATCACGATTGGCGCTGGGTCGGTCACGGCTCGGAGAAGATTCTTAAACAAGCCATGCAAGAGGTCCTGTTACCGGCGGAGTAATTAAGTATTCATAACGACTGACTGTCCAGTGATTGCTTCTTCTTGGGGAGACTGTTCGGGTTCCGCATGATGCCTCAAAGTGATATGTGCATAGATTGAGTAAAATGTCGGGACCATGTACAACACCATGATGGTTGCCGACAGCAATCCGAAGGCCAGGCTGACCGCCATGGGGATCAAGATCTGAGCCTGGAACGATTTTTCCAGTAACAGAGGAATCAATCCTGCGACGGTGGTGACTGAAGTCAATAAGATGGGTCGCAGCCGTCGTCGTCCTGCATCCAGCAATGCTTCTTCGAGTTCCAAACCGTCATTGATACGATGATTGATAAAATCGACCAACACGATGGAGTCGTTCACCACCACACCGGTTAAGGCAACCAGTCCAAACATGCTGAACATCGTCAGTGGTAAGCCGAGTGCCCAATGCCCGAGGATTGCTCCCACAAAACCAAACGGAATGATGGCCATAATGATGGCGGGTTGCATGTAAGATTTGAACTCAAACGTCAAGAGAGCAAACATGCAGATCATGGCAATTCCCAGTCCAATGACGAGGCTCATCATCGACTCCTGTGTTTGTTCCTGTTGTCCTTCCCATAAAACAGTGACTCCCGGATAATCTTTAAGTAATCCCGGAACGAACTTGTCTTGCAATGTTTGTACAACCTGCCGGGCGTTTGTTTTTGAGTCATCCACATCAGCGGAAATTGTGATGGAACGGAGCTGGTCAACGCGATTGATCTCCGACGGCGAGCGAGTCACAGTCACTTCGGCCAATTCGGTCAGCGGACGTTCGCTACCATCTTCGAGTCGCACGCGGATGTTTTCAAAGTCTTTCAATGATCGCCGGTCTTCCGCCGGGTAGCGGACCATTAATTTGACTTCGTGCCGGCCTCTTTGCAGACGCATCACTTCCTGACCAAAGTAAGACGCACGAACTGTTTCGGCAAGGTCGGCTAATGAGACTCCGAGGGTGCGAGCTTCCTCTTTAATTTTGAGTTGGTATTCCCATTTGCCGGGGACCGAGTCGTCTGAAATGTCGAAAACTCCTGGAAACTCTCCCAGCTTGTCTTTGCATTTTTCGACCGCTTCGGTCAGATCGTCAAATTGATCAGAGGGAGAGAGCATTTTGAACTCAATAGGGGTTCCTCCCGGGCCTTGAGCTTTGCTTCCGAAACTGAGAGAGTCGGCACCGGCAATCGGTCCGACCTTGTCTCGCCAGCGTGCAATGATTTCATCGCTTTTGATGGGACGTTCTGCAGGGTCAATCAGTTCAACATCAACGCTGCCGACGTGTCCTCCCTGAGCCGCTCCGCTTCGTCCCGGCATGGCTTGCTGTTGTGAGTAGCCAACACTGTTTCGCACTACTTTGACAAGCTCGGAAGTATAGCCTTCATTCCGATATTTCTTTTTGATCTCTGCTTCGTATTCCTCAATGACTTCATCAAGTCCTGACTTGATCCGTGCTGTGGCCGCTTCGGTGACGTTGGCGGGGGTTCCGTTCGGGAAACTGACATTGGCAACAATCTGCTTACTGTCCAGTTTGGGGAAGACGATAAACGAGACACTCGAATTTCGCACCGCCAGGGTCAAGATGATGATGGAGATTCCGAGACTGACACTCAGTGCGGCATTGCGAATGCTGAATTTTAGACTCGGCAGATAGACGTTGTTGATCATCCAATCGAGTCCCAGACTGGTTTTCCCACGTAGGTATCCGAATAGCTTGCCAAGGGCTAAGACTGGATAAAGAGCGAGGCCGGAGAGCTTCATGAGCAATACTAAAATCAATCCGAAACTTTGGGCCGATTGTGAGTTCCAATTTTTGCGGACTTCGTTCAGGCGTTCAGGGATTGTTTGGTGTGGCACGTGTGCCAGATGACACGGAAGGATAAAGATGCTCTCCAATAACGAGATGACCAACATTGCAATCATAGCCAGCGGCATACAGGCAATAAATTTCCCCATCACTCCCGTGACGAAAAATAAAGGCATAAACGTCATGACAGTCGTGGCAATCGAAGTCATGACGGAAGGGATCACCTCAGCCGCACCATCAATGGCGGCAGTGACAATATTTTTACCCATGCTGCGATGGGAGGAGATGTTTTCCCCCAAGACAATGGCATCGTCAACAACAATCCCCAATGCCATCATGAAGGCGAACATGGTCAACATATTCAATGTCTGGCCAGCGGCCAGGAGAACTCCACACGCACCAAGAATTGAAATGGGAATACCCAATGCGACCCAACACGCCAGGCGAGTATCAAGAAACAACGCAAGTACGATGAGAACCAGGATGAGCCCTTGCATGCCGTTACGAGTGAGCAGATCCATGCGGTCTTGGACATCGACCGATTGGTCTCCCCAATAGACAATGTCGTATCCCGCAGGCAGTCTTGATTTTTTCTCTTCAACATATTGTCGAACCGCACGACAAATGACCAGCAAATCTTCATCGGCTGTTCGTTCAACCGAGACTACTTGCCCCGGTTTTCCGTTGAGGCGAGTGGTCGAAGTGATGTCAGCAAAACCATCTTGGACGATACCGAGATCACCCACTGTGAGAAATCCACCGTTTTCGGTGGTGACCAGCGGGATTTGCGCAATTTGATCACCAATGACGACTTTGTTGTCACCTTTGACGAGAATATCCTGAGTGGGTGTTTTGATAGTACCGCCGGGAAGTTCCATGTTTTGTCGGGCGATGATATTGCTGACAGCTTGCAGCGAAAGCCCATATTCACGGAGCGTCTGCTCGGGGATTTCGACATCGATTTGGAAGTTTTTGGCGGCAGAGATTTTAGGTTGAGAAACTTCTTTCAATGCACGTAACTCGTCACGGACTTCCTCGGCCAAATTGCGTAATGCCAGTTCTTGCTCCAGAGATTGTGAGGCTCCTTCCGGGCCGATGACGCCAACTTTAATGACGGCTTCTCGAAATGTGATTTGCGTGATTTCGGGATCTTCGGCCAGTCGCGGAAATGTGGAGATGCGATCAACTTCCGAACGCACTTCGCTCAGAACTTTTTGTGGGTCAACGGTTGTTTCGAGTTCGAGAACCAAACTGCCCGCGTTTTCTGCCGCGATGGAAGTTTGCTTTTTGATACCATCCAGAGAGGCCACCGATTCTTCCAGCTTCTGACAGATTCCCTCTTCCACTTCTTCCGGGCTTGCACCGGGGTAAGGAACTGAAATTAATAGAATTTCGAGCTCGAATTCGGGGAACACTTCACGATTCATTAGGCCAGCAGACATCACACCGACAGCCAAGATACCGACAAGAATCGTGTTCATCGCTGGAGTGTTGTCGATGGACCAACGCAGGATCGACTTCATAGCGATTCCTTCGCATCTGAGTCCTCAGGAGATTTGCGAGCGGGCTGGGCTTTTAGTTTCATGCCGACTTCTGGCTCGGAAAGTTGGGAAACAATCACTTTGTCACCGGGAAGCAGCGGGCTGTTTTCTTCGTGGATAAGGACACGTCCATTTTGTCGATGGACGACTTTGATGATTTCCACTCTGAGCCCGTCTTTTGATGCCAACCAAACGATATTACCGGGGCGAACACCCGTTTCTGGAAGTGACAGTAACGGTCGTCCTGGAACGACACCCGTAGACATTTTGACAAACATGCCATTCATGAGTGTTCGCGGAGAGCGACTCGTAATTTGCTGCGAATCACTGCTACGGAGAAATGTTCGTGGTTCCGGGACTGTAACTCGACAGGGAACCATGCGGGTTTTGGGATCGAGCCCAGTTCCCGCCAGACGCGATATTTTCCCTTTCCATTCATAAGTCACTCCCGCCAACTCGTAAGCCACGGTCACTTCATTTTCCGGGAGACGATACGCGTCAGCCAAGTTAATATCTGTTAACTCAGGGGGTGGTTCCTCAGCGGAGTTGGATTGAGGCGATTGAATCAACCAGCCAAATTCTTCCATCTTCAGGTTACTGGAGATCTCAACTTTCGAAGTATCTTCGAGCTGAAACAGAGCCGTGCCTCGTTG
>Ga0222718_10000053_pt1 | contig 122525 bp, 161 predicted proteins | sample C33_27DmetaG_FD_165045 | JGI IMG/M metagenome (GOLD analysis project Ga0222718, IMG submission 165045) | Estuarine water microbial communities from San Francisco Bay, California, United States - C33_27D | ecosystem: Environmental > Aquatic > Marine > Unclassified | place: USA: California...
CTCGTCGAGATTGTCAAGCGACCCCCTCGTCGAGATTTGTGAGAATCCTCATAATTTTTTTGCCCGCCCCTTGACATTTTTTTGCGGTTGTGCTAGAATACGCGGTCTAAGATCACAAGGATCTGAGCACTATTATAAGGCATAAAAAGACATAAAAGAGGGTATATTTAGTAGGGCAGAAAAACAATGTATCAAAGCAAACAAAACACACAAATACATTTAAAATAACATTTATTATATTAAAAAAACGTTATTTGGTATAAATTAATACAATATATCAGAGAGATACTGCTGAGATACTACTGAGTATCTCCATGGGTATTTGAATGAATTTTTTGATGACATTCCTTACATACACAGATACATTTTGCTATCTCTTGGAGTATTGTATTCTTACCTTTTTTATAGAGTAAATCCCCCACATTATCGAGTTTATTATCATGTATATGATGCCATTGGAGATCCTCTGTGACACCACACATACTACATGACTTATCACTCATATACTCTCTATACCACTCATACTTCCTTGCCTTTGATTCTGCTGCTCTCTTCTTTGTCAACTCCTTATTATTCTGATACCATCTTTGCTTTGCATTCATGGATAGAACCAACTCACTTCAATAACTTGTGAGGCACATTTACCACCGAATCCAAAACTATTATTCAGTGTCCTTAGTGTATTGGTGCCTGACAATTCTACTGGTGTTCTTACCAAACTATTTGTATTATCATATGATGCATTAGTAAGATTAAAACACCTTGGAATCACTCTATTCTTCATACTCTCAATACTGTAGATACACTCCAATATACTTGCTGCTGATAGTGTATGTCCTATCTTAGACTTGGGTGCATAGATTGGAATACTTCCGAACTTATCAGTGATAGTATTATACTCTACTTCATCACCTGCTGGTGTACTGGTAGCATGTGCAGATACCATGTCAATCTTATTTGTAGGTAACTTTGATACTGCTTTATTCATTGCAATCTTTGCACCCCTACCATCTGTAGCTGGTGACGTAAGATCAAATGCATCAGTAGCAGAACCTACTGGGAATAACTTTGCATGAATCTTTGATCCATACTCTCTTACCTTCTCTGCTGACTGTAGAATTAAAACACCAGCACCTTCACCCATTACAAATCCTTCACGATTATCATCAAAAGGACAATTATGATTACCCAGTGCTCCAATACTTGAGAAGTACTTTAATGCCATCTCAAATACACCTGCGTCACTACCTCCGACAATTACATAGTCATACTCATCCAGTATCCTCATTGCATAATCAATAGAATACATTCCAGTAGCACAACTTGCTTGTAATGCTAAACTTGCACCATGGAATTGATACTCAGTACAGATATGACCCACAATCATATCTGGAATACGATTGACAATAGTAAACGGATTTACACGCTTATTATCTTTGAGTTTTTGATAGTTTGCATCAAGTGCCTCTACATCATTAGAACAGGAACTTATAATTACTGCGACATTAGAACTGTGTGGTAACTTAGAGTGCCTTAGTGCTTGTTCAGTTGCATGTAATGCCAGTTCTTGTGCTCGCGTCATTGTCTTTAATTTTCGCGGCGCTAACCCCTCGGGAAGAAGAGTGTCATGATGACATGGTATGCCATACTGAATCTTATGATCACCCATACAGTCTAACTTTTGAATGGGATTATAATCATTCAGCATATTATCAAAACACTGGGTTGGTGTATTCCCCAGTGCATCGATCATTCCATAACCAACAACATATGCATTACTGACTGACATACTGTACTATCCTCCAAATCCCTTGACTGATTCCTTCACATCATCAATAACTTCAACATGACTCAGTAACTTTGAATCATAATTAAACCAAAATGATCGCATCTGCTCATAATCATCTACCGTAAGACTCTCACCGTTGGCAAGTACAATACGATACAAGTGACGATCATATGATCCATCACTCGTCTGAGTAAAATACCTGGGATCATTTGGTTGAATTAGTTCTGTGTTTGACACCTGTGTAATGCTGCAATGTGTACTTACAATTATAGCGTCTTATATACTTCTCTGCATGTTCATAACATTCAAACCAACACGTCCTCTTCTCTGTTAGATTGTCCAGTCGCCATAAGAACATTGCCCATGGGAATAATTCAAACTTCTTTGAGTTGTTGAATTTAATTGGAACTTCAGTCTTCTTCCTTGGCATCTGGTTTCCTTAGAATAAATGCTCCATTGTCTTGTTCAACCCATTCTAACTCATCTCCTTCCTTCCATCCTAGTTCTTCTAGCATGTCATCAGGTATTGTTAGAATACCATCCTCACTGATTTGTAATGTGGTGCTGATCATTTGGAATTCTCCGCTTTTGCTAATTGACGGTACAATTTGTAATACCTACCCTTCATCTCATTAATGATAGCATTGTCATCATCAAATGCCATATACTTCGTGAGTTGGTAACATCCCTCTAATTCTGATATTAACCTCAGAATATTGATGGATGTTACACTTAACCCACCATGTTTATAACTGTTGATGTCCCTTGGATCACTCATCAGCTAAATGATCTACACATGCTAATGCATCACATGGAGGACATTCCTTCTTAACATGATATGCATCAAGAGCACTTTCGAGTGCTTCTGTTACATTCTCCTTAAACGAACGATAAGGAATGAACATCTCATCATCCTCAGTCTTATAGTCCTGATGGTTCTCTTTGAACTGACGCTCTACCTCATACACAAGGTTAGATACAATATCATTGATGACTTCCATTGTATGTGGTTGAAGTTGATCCCAGTTGTATCCAGGGAGCATATCATCCTTGACACGATTTAGCATTTCTCGCTTACAATGCCACTGACTATCAAAGATGTTGAGAAACTCTTGCCAATCTTCTTGAGATTTAAAATTGGGAATACTCATTTGTTCTTCTCACAATACATGAAATACTTGTATGTTGCTGCCTGATTGGGAGCATATCTTACTATATCACACTCTTTGTATTTGTCAACCACCTCAAATGATGACTCATCGATTGGTGTATTATCACCAACAACCATGGCAATCACTACAAAAGCAAATGCCGTGATGGCAATACTAAATGCGACACCATTACGAAATTCGGGAGTCATAGTTGTGGTTTCTTCACAGGTTGCATTGGTTGACGTGGTTGTAGATTCCAGGGATCTTCTACATACTCATCTCGATTTCTCCATTCAGTGATAGCATTGACAAGATCAATGAGTGAAGCATCTTTACCTTTGTAGGATGCGGCACAGAATACATCATCCCACCAATCTGCTACAATATCATAGAGTTCTTGTTGTTCTTCAGTCATTGTTTCACTCGTTCAAGATAATCTTTTCCTTGTTGATACAAATTGTCGATCAAATCATTGATGTCAGCAGTGGGAATCACATCAAACTCATGGTTGAGATTCTCACAACGTAGAGCATCAAGCAGACATTCTAGAGTCATCGCTTGTTGAAACTCAGGTGTGATAGGTGTGCCCCAGGTGATACCAGAGCATTCAATGTTGTAGAAGCGATTGTATCGTTCTAAGATACGCTCAGCACGTTCAATACGTGCCAGTTTCTTGAATGCTTCATCATACTTATCCATAGCATCTTTGGCGATTTGAAGCACTCTATCTTCTTTCTCTTTACGTGCTGCTTCTTCGATCTCTTTATCGAGTTCTATAGCACGTTCAATATTTTCTTGAACTTCACGTTCACGACGTTCTGCTTCTTCAAACATGTCATCAGGGTAAGTCATTGAAACTCTCCTGAAATACTTTCCATCCTTCATCCAGTTGTTTCTCTGCCCATCCCCATTGACCATGCTCCATACTATCAATCTGAGCACATTCAATCTCATCTTTAATGAGATTACGAAGCATTGTAATTTGTTCGTTAGTCATCGATAATCACCTGATTTGTAACGACGATACTTTGCTAGATTGCGTGGTTCAAAGTCCAGCACATCAAAACGAAGTTCAAACTTCCTCCACCTAAATGTGAAACCAATGTCACGAGGACCAATGCCAATGACTCCATATGGATACCATTCAGGAGAAGCAAAATCATCCCACTGAACTACCATATCAATGAGAGCAAACTTGGTAGAGATTGGGAGCAGTTGGAAATACCACTCGTGCCCAAAGTCTTCGTAGTAGACATAATCAAAGAGTTTCATCAGAATAATTCACATAAAGATTGTCACCACCGATGTTCAGGTGATACATTTTGCCATTGTTGAGATAGATTCCCAACCACACAGCACGTCCCTGTTCCATCACCTCATAATGTAGCATGGAAACGTCTTCAAGGACGATCTCATCAGGATTTTTAATGAATCTACTCATTGACAACATGATCCCATGCTTTCTTGAAGTTTCGATCCCAGTTGTCAGTATATACTGGCAGGAATGCATTCAATGCATGTGCAATGTCATGGGCAGCATCCATACGGTTGTTGTCCATTGCTTCAGTTAGTTCTTCTAACATGAAACTAATAGAGTTGATGTTGGAGAAAGATTCTTCCAACTTGTTCATTACATCCCAGTACTTACTTTCCATCATGCTACTCCATTAGCACTATCAAGTTTGAGTCGCTCGTATGCATCAACCATTTCATTCAGTTGCTCATCACTATAAATGGCAAAGCGTTGGAAGCGACGATATAGTTGCCAGTAACTTTTCTCCCACTGATGTTCACGCTCTTCATCAGTCATTTGCTCCCAGTCACCTTTGATCTTGGGTTCACTTACAACATGTTCTTTGTATTGTTTATTCAGTTTTGCCCATTCTTCATCACGTTGTTTGAAGTCCTGGTATTTCTTCTCCAGGTCCTCATCCATGGTCAGTTCATACTCATTACATACCTTACGTTGATCTTCCTCAGTAACATAATCGTTGAAGACCAGTGACATAGCACCAGAGCGAATAGAACTGGGGCACATACCCACACAGAGCATGAACTTCTCAAACAGTTTGAAATACTGTTTGGCATTCAGATCGGCAGCAGGTGCAGTGATCAGGAAATGCTCCTCAGGGAGGAAGTCATCATCACCAATGGTAGAACCAAACCCACCACTATAGGAGTGAGTGTAAGTTGCATCAAACTTGAATTGAACTTCTGCTTCGTAAGTCATTGTTCTACACAAACAGTGTCAGTAAAATTAACGGTGCGACAAAGAAGAATTAAATTACCTTGCGGTCGTTCTAATCTATCAACCAGTACAAAGAAGTTGGTTGTTCCAATAATAATGTTAATCAGAAGGAGATACAACTGACCTCGCTTCTTCAACCCTTCTATTGTCTTGGGGGGATCAAACCACTTCATGAGGATTAATAAAGTATTCGTTGACGAAGAACTCTTCCTTGCTATTATACTCCCTAAACTGCGTATCTGGTGGCATCAACTCATTATACTTCTCCCATGCAACTTCAGCTTCTGCTCGCTTCATTGCAACACGGAGTTTGTATCCCTCATCTGCATATGCATTAGAAAACATAGGCAATCCATCATCAGACAATACAATACCCCTGAAGTATTGATATGTTGCTTCATCCAGTTCTATGACATACTTCATGCTGGTCCCTCTTTGATAAACTCAACATTAGCAATCATAGGAACTGTCTCCATCAACATATTGATCAATTCATCGGCACTACATGCCACTGGAACTGATTGCTCCTCTATCCTACCATCAAGATAGGTCATTTTTACAGTGATACGCTTCATTGCTTAAACCTCTCTGCCCATAACTTCCATGACTTCTCACGAACACGTTCAAGAATGAGTACACGATCATTCTTCTCTGTTGTAAACTCTTGGGCGGCATCAATCATATGACCCAGAGCAATGTTAATCATCTCATGCTCTTCAGAGTCAATACTCAGATTCATTTGCTGTTCAATCATACCAAAGACTCCCAACGATTGATGTTTGTTTTGAACCGTTTGTTGACTACATCAGTCACAACTTGATTGCACTCACTGTCTCGGAATCCCCACTCTGCATAGAGATTCAAGAACTTGTACATCTCATGTTGTGCAAAAGCAGGTGTATTACACCGACGAAGAACATCGGTAAAATAACCATTTACAGTGTCAATTACACCATCGGGAGTGTCAGTATAACACTCCCACTCACTACGCTTGAGTTCGACAATCATTTGTCCCAGTTGCGAATGTACGTCATGTCAGGGTGAATGCCATTCTCTTCACATCGGCACTCATAAGCAATGCGCTTGAGCAACTCAATGTCATAGGTCTCAATGCTGTTGAGAATCTGACGGCGGAGTTGAGCAGTTTGGGTGTCGTCGGTAATCATGCTGCTTTGAGGATAGCGTAGGCACGGTCGCAGATGTCAGTCAACTCATCGTCGCTGGCACCAACGTTAGGATCATATTGTACACCACCACCAGTGCGGTAGTAGTCTTCATGGACAGCAACAGTACCGTCCCTTTGCAGTTCAAAGATCAGGTAGGTGTTGTCCTCCTGATAGGTGTAGAAGTCGTCCATCAGTTTGGTGAACATGATCAGTTGAGGAATCCAGCGTTTTTGAGCACCGTGATCAGGTGCATGTTGCCATGATAGTACCCCGCGACGATAATTGCAATAGCAAAGACGAAGCAGAGTCCGATGGGGATCAACCCAGCACCGTTTTTAGGTCCTGGGAGTTTAATTCCCATAATATGCCTTGTAGTATGCCACGATGCCATCTGTCCTCACGTTGCCCTGGGATACCCAGTCGTGAACGCATTCATAGATACTTTGGTTGGAATAACGTGGCGAACCATCAGAACACAGCTCAGACCCAAACTTCTTTAGTAGAATGTTCAGTCCCTGTGTTCTAATGTCCATGCGCTCATCACTGTAGCGCCAATCATCAGTACTCATTCAATAGGTCCATTGGTAGTTCTTCTTCTTTGGGGAACTCTTCAACCAGGAGAGACTCCAGGTCAATGTCATCAATGTTCATCAGGTTCTGAAGTTGGAACTCGTTGTAGTCGTCCATGTCAGTAGTTTGTTGACTCCCATAAGATATATGCTCTGAGTGCCCCCTACAAGCGCCTGTGTGCCACTTGTTTAACTAGTTAGGATAGTTGCTCCAGTTCTTCTGCAATTTGGAATAATTCCCTTGCAGTCTTCAAATTCATGCTAGGACTCTCATCTACAAGGGCGCGAACAAATCCACCCAGTGCCCTAGCACCAATCTTAGACTTTTTATCATGAGTAGTCCTGAGCAGTGCTTGCATCTGCTTCAAATACTCTTGTTCTAAACGTCGTGCTCTGTCAGACATGTCAACTTACAACCTCAAATGAACGTGGATCGGGATTCTCTACAGGAATAAAGTTTTCTTTAATAAATGAACCAGCATGATGCTTTGTTTGATTAAATCCATTTAAATCAGTTTTAATTGCTGCTGCACCCTCTTCAGGATGTCCTTGAATCCAATACATTGGATAAACAACTTTTTTTGGATTACCAAGTTTTGCACCCCACATGCCAAATGTACTATTTGCCATGATGAAGTAATCACACATAGACATCAAGCATAAGTCATATGATGCATTATATGACTGAGATTTAATCTTACTCTTATATGTGGGATGTAGTTCTGCCGTGATTTCTTTGACTTCACTCTTCAGTTGCTCCATTGTATACCCAGAGGCATCACGAGCAAAACTCTTCAGATTATTATGAGCCAATCGTAGAATAGCATTCTGATAGTTAAACTTACAATTCAAACCATCATTATCAATCAAACGATCTAATTCCTGACCTACATCACAATTAATCAATTCATTGTCATTATATAGATCAGTGATAAATGTAAATCTCTCTGGATTACTTGCAATCAGATCATTATCAGCAATAACATTATCTTTGTCATTGGTGAAGATCAGTACAGGCAAATCTGATGGTAATTCATTAAGTGCATTACGATAGTAATCTGCACCACAAAGGAACATACCACTGCTTAGATCCATAAAGTCACCTCTACGAACATGCATGGCAATGACTTCACCATCAAACTTATCCCTAAATGCGCGACACTTATCTACAATGTCCTGCCTAAATCTCAACTCATTGTAAAGACGAATAGTATGCTCAGAGTTGATGTTCTTAATTGTTGGATAAATGAACAATTTAGAATTATCTTGGATATTATCTTTAATATAGTTGTATCCTACCTCATCATCCAACTCCATATCCACATACTCTTGATCACTATCATCAATTACCAGTGGCAACTCAGAGAATGTATTACGCAGTAGATTAAAATCCTTACTTGAGATAGACCAATCAAACCCAGTGTCTTGTGCCAGTGCCCGCATCAAAACATAGGTGGAGATCTGACAACCCAGACCAGTGCCACTAGCAGTATATTGTTGTTGATATCTAATCATCAGAAGTAAAGCTCCCAAGTATCATTGACTTTGACACCATGTCCCTGCAGAGTAATGCGCTTATCATGCAAGTCAAGGTTGAATCCTGGTGACATTTGATGCTTCAATGCACCAATCCAATAGAACATTTTACCAGGATTATATGGAATAACTGCATCTGGTGGTCCATATCCACCATATTCAAGAGACTTGACATGATTACTATAATCATCATTCTTGTCATAGCACTTGAGAGAATCCTCCTCCCAGGTACTCAGACCAGCACCAGTCTCAGGTGCAGCAAGACACAATGTAAAAGATAGAGGATTATCTAGGTCCACAGTTGCACCTACCTTCTCATAATCATCCCACACTGCATTATGTTGCAAATGCTGTTCATCATAATGAATTGTAGCACATGGGCGTTCAAGATATTCTTTACTTGCAGGTTTTGGTTCTTGCTCTGGTTTAGCACCAAAGATATGAAATCCTGGTGGTGCAAGATCCTTATTTATTCTGCAAGGACCAATAGCATCATAAAGATGGTATTCAATGACTCCATACAACCATTCAAAATACTCCTTCATGATAGGACCTGCTTCCTCCAAAATCATATGGTAGATCATAGGATCATCCATATATGTTGCAGCACCAATGGTATGGAAGTCAATCGGATTGTCCTCATCGGGAGCAAACTTCTTCTCTTTACCACCATAAATGCCGCGAGGAATCCACCATTCTTGCAGCAAATCAATGCGTTCAAGGGTGTTATCAATCCCTTCCTGATCTAAAATATCTAAAATGCCTGATGTGATCATTCTTGTCTCCTATTCTTCACATATTCAAGTTCTCCCCAATTCTCTGGGAAGCATAATAATAAACAATGTGTCTTCTTATGTATAGGACAATCCTTGATGTTCTCATCGTCCTTACATCTGACACCAATCTCTATTGTTATGTAATACTCAGATACAAAATAAACCCACCCCGATTGAGGGTGGGGAGTTGTATGCCAGATTACATAGTCATCGATACGTGGACTATATGGCATTGGTCATATCAGAGATGAAGAGGTACTCAGTCGGTTCTTCGCCATCAATAACGAACTCCTCAAAGATAGCATCTGCATCATTGAAGCGACTACTCTCTACCAGATCACCGAGTCGTCCCATGTAGAACTCCTCAATCTCTAGCATAGACTCATCATGCTTTGGGTCGGTCGAATTCATTTAAAAACTCCTGAATGTTCTTCATCTCAGTGACAATCTTCTCCAATTGTGATTGGAGGTGCGTCATCCGATCTTTTTGTGATTTGACGAACTGGGGATCCAGTGTAGTAATGTTCATGTAGTGAACTCCTCTACAATGCCAGAGACAACGTTCTCTTCATCAAGTTTGTAAACTTGGGCATTGGTGATGTTCTCACGAAGATCACCATAGTATTGCACATTGAAGTCAGAACTGTCTGCATCTGTGATCAGATCAAAACACTCTTCATCATTGTCAGCAATCACATTCCAAATACCACCGTATTCAGATTGTGGGAAGGGAACATAGTGCTCAACGATGTAAAGATACTTAGATGCCATTGCTCGGTAATTAGACTCCTTGATTTTAATTTATAAATGTCAGAGTGTCAAGTGTCACTCAGACAGAGGATTGAGGTTGCGCCAGCGCACCATCGTGTCATAGTTGTACTCGTTGTACTCATCAGGTACGCTGAGATCGATCATCTCTTCGTCCTCGATGATGTTGAGTTCAGAGTTGACTTGATCTTCAAACATGGTGTTCTCCATGGGGTTGATGAGAGGGGCGGTTCCGCGTAAGGGAACACATTATGGTTTACCCCTCTTTGCTTAGTATACATGGTATGGTCGTCGCGGCCAAGTGATTGTGACACTTACAACCCCGTCCATACTCTGCCACTGTCACACATGAACTTGAGAAGATGATCTCTCTCACCTTCATGTGCTTCAATCTCATGTGGTGCATTCATGTCACCACTGACCTTGCGTCCCTTGTAGCAAAGTGTGCCTTGCTTCAAGGTAAGATCACCATCGATCCACTGTCCTACATGAATAAGTTCATGTACCAATGTCTCTGCATAGGTTCTCTTATCAAGATTAGATTGAATCTCAATCAGAAAGGTGCGTGGTTTACGCTCCCTCTCCATGATGTCACACCAACCATAAACACCCTCGCGCTTCATACCACGATGGTTTACAGTGATGTCAATCTTATGCCGTGGGTAGAATGATTTAGCAAACCACCAAAGTATATCCTCACAGAGATACTTTGGATAACCATACCCACTTGTCTCAAAATAGAGCATTGATCGCTACCGTGGTAACTCTTGTTCCCCATTGTAGCATCCATATGAAGGATGCCACAAAGATCAGTTTATGTGTGGTGGTCATGCCCATCGTTCCATAAACTCCTCAAGGGTGAAGTGTTCATCAGTTGATGTCTCTTCAATTAACTCATCAACTGTAAGTTTTTCAATATCCTCACGATACTCATCCAATGTAGGATCAGTATCAGGATTAAAATCATCGTGGCAGAGATAATCATACTCTGCACACAATGCATCAATCAGCTGCTCCTTTGTATAATTCATTGGGGACAATCTGGATGTGGTTGTGGAAGTGTTGTACAAATACTTTCCCGACGTTCTGGTCTCTCTTGTTCAACATTTACAGTGTGAATAGTCAACACAGTCAATAAAAGAATAAGAGAACCATATGCTACAGATTCAGTTCGATTCATAATCACCTCACATACAAGTAAGAACCTGCCCAATCTGCGTGCTCAAACAACCACTCACGCTGCTCAATCAGTCGCAGATCAAAGCGAACACCTTTAGCAGGAGACTTCCAACTGGCGGACTTATACACTTCACCAGTCTTCTTATCCACAAATGCATGGACAGATTGAGACTGCGATTCAGTCTCCATCAGAATCTTGTGATACTTACGACCAGTCTCAATGTGGAACTTGTAAGGATCAGAATTGGGATGACGTTGCTTGAAGTTCTGCTCCAAGGCACTGCACAGAGCATGGGTGTGCTTGAGAACAGCAGCAGCAATGTCCTCACGCGCTTGCTGAGTCTCTTTGAACTCAGTGAATGTGGATCGCATGGTGGATGTCTGAACTGATTTAATAATAAAGGGTCACCAGTATCCTGGCAACCCCCCTGTGACAGTTATTCAGTTGTAACCCATGCCATTCAGGATGGCACGGCGAGCACCCATTGCTACGAACTCATTGGGGAAGGTGCCGATCTTGATCCAATCTTCCCTCCAGTACAGTGCCCAGTTTGTGCTACCCATCACCTGCTTAACGACGATGGGGTTGTCAATGCCAAGGGGATAAGACATGGTGTCTTGTGCGTTACCCCAATATCATATCACATCACGTCTGGTCTTGCAGCAACTCAAATGTGCCTGGTACAGGTTTGAGATGTGGTTCAGGTTCTGATACCATATCCTCTAGTGGACCATAGTGTCCCATCTTAAAAAGGAGATCCCTGCACTTGTCGTAGTTCTTTTTAAAGTACAATGCATCTTCTTTAACCATTTTAATAATGGAATCATAAGCATCACTTGCAGTGACCTCATCTTCAAGAGTCCACTCAGAGATTGCATTCCGCAGGCGCTCTTCTCGTTGTTCAGCGTAAGACATCATTAATTGTTCCTCAGAAGATTCGTACATGATTAAGGATTGTGGTTCTTGTTCTCCTTGATCTTATTATACCCCCAAACTGCGAGAGTGCCAATACCTAGTCCAGCGAGACAACAGAGTAACATGTGAATTGCGTGCTCCAACGTAGTATGATCAGCGTGGTCCATATTTGGATTTTTTAACTGGCCAGGTTAATTCTAGCGTAATTGTCAAGAGAATGACGAAAGAGAATATAAAGATTGAAGAGATCATCGCACGTCGTGTCCTCCAAACATTGCTCTCATACCATTCAGAACCTTGGCAGTGAAAGCACCCAAACGGCGCGACTCAAAACGCGCAAACAGCGCATTGCTGATGACAGGAGCGGGTACACCAAGATCCACAGCAGCGTGAACCGTCCAACGACCCTCACCACTGTCGCTAACTCCCCCATCGAATTTGCTAAGCTCTCTATCGCTCCGTAGAACATCAGCGGTAAGATCAAGTAACCAACTGCCAACCACGCTACCACGACGCCATAACTCAGCAACCTTAGCAACGTTAATGTCGTACTGATAATCGGCAGGGTTGTCCATTGGGGCGACTTCTGCGTCTCCTGCTTTGACATATTTGGCACCCGCGTTTGCTTCATGTAGGATATTAAATCCTTCAGCATATGCTTGCATTATACCGTATTCAATACCATTATGCACCATCTTCACGAAGTGACCAGCGCCTGGACCGCCGCAATGCATCCATCCATACTCCTCTGGATACCAAGTGAAGTTGCTGTCAGGTTGAGTCCTGGGGGCAGACTTGATGCCTGGTGCGAGTGCATCAAAGATTGGACGGCAGGTATCGACTGCAGTATTTCCGCCACCAACCATAAGACAGTATCCACGCTCCAGACCATAAACACCACCACTAGTGCCACAGTCAATATACGCGATGCCCAACTTTGCCAGACGCTCTGCTCTCTTCCTACTGTCCTTAAAATTGCTATTGCCATGATCAATAATAATATCTCCTTCACGACAAAATTGTAATAACTCATTGAGTGTCTCCTCTACAGTTTCTGCAGGCACTACCATCATAAAGACGCCTGGTTGTGGGAAGTGTAGAGTTTCTCCAGACTTCTCACCATATACTTCCTTGGTTTTAATTACTTGAACAAGGCTTTCCAGAGAAGTGGTATATCCACTGATATAACCCTTTTCGTATTGCTCATCAGCTTTTTTAACATTGTTTCTGTATCCATGCACTTCGTGTCCTGCTGCAATGAGACGGCGGGACATTCCTTCGCCCATCCGTCCAAGTCCGATCATTCCTACTTTCATAGTCACCTTATGGTTCAATGTATCTATAAAGAATCAATTAAAGATTGGGGTTACTGTCATGATTCGTTGACGATATTCCTCACGAACCGCCTTCATAATATGTGCTGGTGTGCCATAGTAACCCATATGCATCCATACACAGTCAATATAACGCAAATCTTCACGATCTGCATCGAGTGTAAACTCGTCACAATATTCAATGATGTCAGGAGGAACCTGTACTTGCTTCCAGGTATTAGGTTCCTCAATATAAAATGGAACAGTCATTAGTACATGCTATTTGATGTTAATCCAGGTGAATCGCTTGCCCAAAAGTCATCCCAGTCACCTTCAGTTGCCTCACTAATATTGAGCATACTATTTTCAATTGCAGTGATTACATCAGCATACTCCCGATACCACTTAGTACCACACATTTCATGTCGTTGATGCTCTTTTAGGGCACTAAGAATAAGTTCCCATTGTCGTTTGTCGAACTTTGGATTCATTCGATTCGTCCTTTTCGATACGAGTCTAACATATGTATCCAAATGTGCAACTATATCTCCTCAATCTTCATATTTGCTATAGATGCAATAGTCTCCTTTTGCTTAAGGAACAATTTAACATAAGACTTTGCTACTTTACGCAGCATATTCACATCTTCAAGCGCATCAATCTCACGGGCAACCTTCTCATATTCAAAAGATTTACCCATGCTCTCTAACTTTATGTCATCTGGGTTCATGATCCATACCAATAATCTAAATCTACATCACCAGTGAGATCAAGTTGTGCCCGCATGTCAGCGTAACGCCGTTCTGCTATGTTATATTCTCTTTCTTTTTGAAGATTTGCCTTCGCAAATGGATCATGCTCATAGTATGATTCCCACTCAGCAGGCTTCCAAGAATTAACATCCTCGCGAATGTCTTCGATCTTCTTCTCAATCTCTTTGAGTCTAAGTTCAATGCGTTCCCAGGGTTGCATGTCTTCTCACACGGTGTGGACCAATTATAAGACTCTTTCAATCAAAAGTCAAGAATCTTAAACATATTTTTTTAAATGCGTTACCACCTCCAAAATACCATCACGGAAGAGGAGATTACACTCTGGATATGGTGCATAATAAGCATCCCACCTCTCTGGAGCAACAATTATTTTACCCGAATAATAAAATGGCGAGCATTTGCCATGCTTACCATTTGCAACCCATGTAAACTTTGATTCTCCTTCATCTTCATGGAAGTCATGAGTTCCTTCACAAGTAACCTCCCATAGTCTTGCAGAGGGATCTAACCAAAATATTCTCATCAATGGTGTTCCAGTGATAGATTTTACCCGCAAAGTCTTTTTAAACCAACCAGGACCAATGTCATAGTGATTCAAAATAGTATCATACATCAATGGTTCAATCATCATTTAGGATCCTTATTAAGATAATATCCTCTCCAATCACATAATCTTATGCATTCATCGAGGTCCCAGTGTACATTCTTGTCTGCTGTTTTGCCCTTTACTCTGTGTACTCTGGATGTAGTAAAGTCTACAAAGGCATGAGGAGTCAGATCAAGATCCTCATTAATCATACCAATTTTAAAGTATTTTTTATTGCGTTTTTCACAATCGATAACAAATAGACCAATGTCTAAGTTATTATCAAGTTCTCTACGCTTAAACTTTGTCTCAAGAGTAACCCCTTCAGTCGCTTCTATTCTATCAATACGCCAGTAGTTCTCTTTTCTATAGTCATTAGTAAGGGCGAGGCACAATAACCCCACCCTATTTAAAACTCTTCTTTTTTGATCGTCCCATTCCATAGATCACTATCGTAATATATTATCTATGCAGTTTTCTCCCATATCTCTTTGTATTTAAAGTTCTCCTTCAAATCAAAGTACATACGATGAGTCTCTGTTTGGACATAGTAACCAGTTAGATTCTTACCATCATCAGTCCAACCATATCCAATGACACACTCATCAACATCTTGCAGATCTAATTTTTTAGGAGTGTGCAGATAATGGTTGAACTTCTGATGAAGATTGACTGGCATGGGCACCTCTGTTGTGTGTTCATATTATAACAGTATCTATAAGAGATGTCCGATTTCTTTGGGATCGCTTAATTATTCACCAAGATCGGTCAATGGACCCCACTTACCAGAGTCACCATCTTTACGATTCTCCAACTTATCAAAGATGTCCTCAATGGTAGTAAGGTTCTCAATGTTAGCAATCATCTCTGCGATGCTCTTACACACATGTGGTTTTTCACCGCGAGCAGCAAATGCCAAAGCATTGCGAAGTGATGAACTTGCATCATCAAGAGATTCTTTAACCGATTCAGCCAACGCCATTAATTAACTCCATTTTTTATTATTATAGCATCAAGTAAACCAAGTTACAATAGAGTAACGTGTTCCTTCCGTGACATCCATAATTTGATGCGGATACATGAAGTTAGCGGGGAACATGATTACACTTCCCGCTCCTGCTCTAATTTGTACTTCTTCATTAAAGAATGCCATATTACCACCACCATAATCATCATTTAGATTGATAGACATAGCAACAGTTCTTGGTTGTTCCTGATAACTATCAGTATGTTCTCTATAGAACCCACTCTTATTATATCGCAGCAGATCATATCCACTATCAGACTTCAAGAAGCATGTGGGGAAGTCTTTAATGTATCTCTGTGCTGCTCCATTTGCCTTCTTGAAGATCATCTTATCAATCATGTTACGATGTAATCTATTCTTATTGATGATCTGTGGTGTAGAGATGGATATAATATCGCAGTTACGAACACTAGGATTCTGTGTATTATTAGAACTAACACCTGCTGGTGCCCAGTGCTCACAGTCCTGATACTCATCAAGAATCATCTCACATTCTTCTGGTGTGAAGATGTTATCATAAACTTTGATATACTCTAGCAACTTATTCTCACCAGAAATTGTTGTAGTAGTCTTAACCAAGTCTTCCCTGTATCGGTGATCTTTATCAAAATAGTATTTGAAACATGGACCATGCAACCTAACATAATGTAAGAATACTTGTGTGCAAGATTCTCCATTAAAAGCATCCCTACCATGCTCACCAACCATACCCAAATACAACATAGCATCACCTGGATGCAAATCAACACACTTCTTCTCACCTGAAGGTGTATAGATCCAAATAGTCCATACTTCATCACACTCCAAGTTAATGGTGAGTGATATCTCACATTGTGGTTTATCTACATGCCCTACAAGGACATTACCCTTCTTATATTCTCTGGCATAAGAATAAGTTGGCAAAACAGATTCGCCAACTAACTCACATACATGTTGATTCTTCTGAACCAACAATTCAATGAATGGTTTAAACTCATACTTAGCATTACTTCCCGACACTTGTGGGTCATCGGGAAGTTCATGAGTATCACAATACTCTTTGAATTGCTTTGCTAAACTTTGTGCTTTCTCTTTAGATATAAAGTCAGGAACAATGACGTAGTTGTTATCAATCAGTTGTTGGTTCATTATCAGGGATTGAGGCGTCAGGGACTTCAGACTCTTCCTCTGCGATCAGTTCTTCGATCTCAGAGACGACTTGCTCCGTGCTGTCTTCCTCAAATAATAACTCAAGACTGAACTCATTGTCAAGCAGACCAAGGTCAATGTCATCAAAATTACTTACTGTTGGAGTATCATCATCTTCCTCCTCCACATTATCCTCTTGCTCTTCCTCTTCGGGAAGGAGAACTGCTGTAGGAACCTGATCTGGTGATACAATATCTGCTTCTTCAACTTCAAAGAGAGATTCATCTACAGCATCATCAAACAGTGAAGGATCAACGTTACCATCAAATACAGTTAGGTTCTCATATCCTGCTTCAAACTGGAAGTTCCTCTCACTCTCACTGACATTAGTTTGAATTCTTTCTTCACCATAGAAGAATTCTTCATGTGCTTGTGCAATACGCTGGTGAGTTTTATGAATCTCTTCACTGGCATCGTGTGCAACCTTCTCTTGAAGAGAGTGCATTGAGACCATCTGATTATCATGATTAGCGACCATCTTCTGCAGTTGCTGATCATGATCAGAGTTCATGCTACGAAGATTATCATCATGTCTCTTCTGCATCTCCTCCATCTGACCTTCTAATTCTGCCATTGCCTCTTGCCAAGACAATGCTTGCTTCCTATCTTCCTCTTCTTGCTTACGCTTCTCTTCCTCCTGACGTTCCTTCTCAGCATTAAAATGATCAACATAACGTTCGATCATTTTACGAGTAGCAGGAGTATTTGGGACAGGAGAATCATATTCTACCTCACCGACACCATCTTCAGTGCCATTATCCTTCCACTGAATTGCCCACAGATGCTCAATATCAGCAAATGGCCAGTTCTCTTCAGTAAAGAAGATACCAAGACCATCAATTCTGATATACTTGTCTGCCTCGATTAAGGTAAACTGTTTCATTCTTCTACCTCTTTTACATCTGCTGTAATTACTTTTTGATCTCTTGCCTGACTCAGCATCTGTGCCGCTGCAGATAAGACATCGATGTTAGTTGAATTTGCCTTCACCATCTCATTCCTAAATGACTCCACGCCAGCACTCGTTGAACGTTGCTGTTGAGAGTTTTCAATAAGTAACATGGGCATCCATGTAATAGCACATCCCCATTCATCTACAGATTCCCCAGTATTAGGATTCTGACCCCTAATTTGAGTATACCAGGAACATTCAAGTCCTTTACAGTCCTCTCCAATTAAAGGACAAAAATTACCAGGTTTAATTTGCGCCATAACAAATCACTTAATTAATTTAGTATACCATATTTAGTTCAATGAGCAGATAATAACATCAACGTAATTTACTGCAAGATCAATACTATTAGCAAATGTATCATTAATTGTTGTAGATCCACTAAATGGGTGATTGTGTGCTCCACCACCACTTGACTCATTCATAGTTCCTGTGGCATTATTACCACTGATAGTGCGAGCACCAGTATTACTAAATGGTGTAGCATTAGCACCACCAGTAGGACCAACATTAGATGGGTGTGTATGATCTGGTAACTCTGTTAAAGATAGAGTATGATTACCAATAATAGTTCCTTGACCCTGCGTTACATTTACTGGCAAAGTCTCATTAATCGTAACACTAAGATTACCACTTGTTGAACTAAGGACAGTAGTAAAGGCAGTTGTTCCACCCTGAACACCACCAGTTCCATTCACAACCCTTAAAGCTTTATCTCCACCCATAGATGTATCTTGAGTCCACCCAACTGGTGCAGTCGCTTGGAAAAATAACTTCCTAGTTCCTGCAGGATACAACCAATAAAAAGAATCTATCTTATTATTTGGGTCCAGCAGATCGAATTGAACCCCATTGCCTGTTAAACGTGCCATATCAAGCGAATGAGCAAAGGATTACATCAATATACTGAATCCTCAAGTCAATATTGCCAGATCCAGAAGCATTAAGAGTTACTGTACCAGAGAATGGGTGATCGTGAGCCTGTCCAATACCACCAGGAGAATTAACACCACCAGTATTGGAAGATCCTGGAACTCTAAAACTACTACCACCACCAGAAGCGTTTGCAGTTCCACCAACATTAGAGTTGTGAGTATGATCAGGAATCTCAGAGGTAGTCAAAGTATGACCACCAACAGTGCCACTTACAGGGGCTGTTGCAGTAAAACTAACGGCAACACTTGAAGTAGTTGATGGAAAAACTGTTGTAAAACTACTACCACCAGAACCAGAATTACCACCAAATCCAAATCCACCACCAGCACCATTAACCAAGCGCAACGCTTTGTCGTTGTGTGCAGTAACTTGTGTCCAACCAGTTGGTGCTGCTGCCTGGTAGAATACACTTACAGTGTTTTGTGCTAATACGGAATACTTAGAAGATAATGATGTACCATCACTAAAAGTAACCCCAGTGGCGGTTAATTGTGCTGCCATCTTACAACCATACTTCCTTTATTTACTTATTTATTAAGTACATTTAATCCAGAATCCATCATCAGTGAACTCCCAACCATCTGCAAGAACTGCTTGATAGTTCTCATACTGATCTTTAAACCCATCGGGTACAAAAGGTGGCCACTGTTCTCTATAGAATTTCTGTGTCCACCCATCATTATATGGTGATGTTGCCTGAACTTCATTCATGAGATCAGGGTAGATCTGACGACGTGGTTCATCACTACCCATCTCACGCATATAAACTGTCTTGCCACCATCAGGTGACTCATAGATTTTAGCAGTCATTGTTCTTGTTAAACAATTTACGACATTTCTTCACTTCCTTCAGTTCATCCTTAATCAACTGATAAGCATCTTCAGGAGAAAGTTTCTTAGACATCTCCATAGCAGTGATGATCTCAACACGGGTGCCAAAGTGCTTCAGTGCTTCTTCAAAACAATTTAGTTCTTCATACATGATCAGAACACCGTTACTTCAGGTGTATTAAGTGCCTCAAGGGATGCTTCATAATCACGTTGGAAGATAGCAAGTCCCTCACGAGTCAACACACTATCATACATTGCATTGAACACTTTGGTTGGCATGGTAACAATGTCAGAACCATACATGAAGCAGCGAGAGACATGATGTGCATCACGCAGAGATGCAGCAAGCACTTCAGTCTTCATCCCATGAACAGTCCTAGTAGTAGCAATAGCACGAACCAATTCAACACCACTGAAGGAATTGTCATTACAACGTCCAACAAAGGGAGACAGATAGGTAGCACCTGCCTTCATTGCCATACATGCTTGTGCAACAGAGAACACAAGAGTTACGTTAGTCTTGATACCCATCCCAGTCAGTCGCTTACAAACAAGCAGACCATCTGGAGTGCAGGGAAGTTTAATAGTGGCAGCAGTGCCAAACTTCTCAGCAAGGCGAACACCATCATCGTACATCTCACCCACGGTGCCAACAACTTCCATGCTGACATCAGGAACACCAATATCAATCATCTCCTGATATACTTCTTCGGGATCACGACCCGCCTTGCGAATCAGGGAAGGATTAGTAGTGACACCATCAACAAGTCCAGTCGCAAAATATTTACGGACCTCTTCGGTATCTGCGGTGTCAAGAAAGATTTTCATTTGTCTCCTAGAGAATAATTCTCCCCCAAATTATACGTTGGAGGGTGATGTTTGTCAATTTGTGCTTGAAGTCTGTTCTCAAGTTCATACAAATCATTAATTAAACCGACTCGTTCCAACTCAAGATACTTTACTCGTTCTTCAAGTTCTTCTACTTTATCAAGAATATTATTGATTGGTGGTTGTTCTTTAATTCCCCACTTCTCAAAAAACCAATATGGATTTTGTTTCATATAATCCCCATGTATTTAAGGTAACGACGATATGCCATGAATCTACCCAGTCGTGGTTGATCTTTTACATCTAACTGATGGCAAATCTCACAATACATTAACCATTCATACCATGGTGTAGTAGGATCTAACTCATGGTATGGGTAATCACTTGTAGATGAATGGGTCACGGTTTTTGTTCCTAAACCTTTGAATAAAATCTCTGACCTTATTAATTAGTTTTCTCATCGCCATTTCCTCATAGGTTGGTGATCCTTCATACCATCATGGTTACCATCACCTGGTAATTTACCATGTGCAAGATACTCTGCTACTTGTAGTGAACCTGTCAATCGTGCAAGATCTTCTTGAATCTTCACATATTCAGAGTATGCTTCGTACAACTCATCTGCCCTAGCAGTAAGTTGAGCAGTTCTTTTAGTGAACCGCTCAATCAATTGTTCATAGTTTTCAGTTGGTTTCATAGTTTGCCTCCAACAACCCCACTATTTACAACACGAGTATATTCATCAAGATTACCTTCTTGTAATGCTTTAAGACGCCAACGAGTCACACTGAGAACAGTATCATACTCCATTCCAGTGATAAAGTGTTGTCCCAAGGGATCTTTTAGAATACTGGTGTGCATACCAAAGCGAGTCTTTTTGATGTAGAACGCATCATCAATCCACTCTACATCTTCGGGAATGTCCTTCTCAACAGTTCCACCAAAGGAATCTTGAAGGCGTGCTTTGTTTTTGGTCTCAGTCTTCTGTTCCGTCATCTTTCTTTTTGTTAAATCCAAAGGGGAGAGATTCTTCTTCTCTCTCTGCCCTCATTTTATGTGCGAGACCACAAACTGTCTCCATAACCTTTAGGGTATCTTCAGTTTTAGATCCCTCTGGCATGTTCCTAAGAACAATATCAAACAGAGGGAAGAACTGATTCGCTGCTTCTTGTACTTCTTCAGGAGTTAGTGGTGCTTTGTTCATTCTTATAGGGATGGGGTCTGTTTACTCGATTGTTGACAAGGGAATTGTGGAGATTCTTAAGTGCTTCGACAGTCTCAGGAGTCTCTTCCCACTCCCAAGTCTCTCCACCTTTGCCAGTAAAAGTTTTCTTTGTCATTTTATTCTCCTGACTGTCTCGATTTTATCACATATCAAGGGATTCTGCAATCTTCTTCGCAATAATCTCATTAGTCACAATACCAGAATGTACTAAGTCTCTAGCAGTATCTACTTGTTTAATGTAATCACAATCTATTGCCTTCCTATTTGACGGGTAAAGAGTAAAGTCATAGTATTTTGTACTGCTCCACATCATCTGTGCGGTCAACCTTGTCATTCTTAGATGCTCTTCATTATGATGATCAAATCTTCTCCATGCTTTACCAAGTCCACCAATGTCTTCTTTCCACTGACCACAATGAACCACAGAATCATTCAAATATAGTGGACATCTTTGAGATGAAGACCATGAGAACACCACTGCAAGTGGTTCTGGGTATAGTGCCTTTAGCTTAGCAGAGTTATGTAGAGAGAACATAGGAGATGATCCAGGTGCTCCCATGTTGATAACTGGACGACCAGTCATTCCACTTAACTGTGCAGCAATGGTTGAACTTAATTCACATCCAACACCAAAAACATAAGAACATCCAAACAAAACAATACACTTGTGCCATGGAATACGATCAAACTCCTGAGTTCTATATCCCATAGAATTCAACCGATAACTGACACCAATATTCCTATATCTCCAACTAGCTGGTTGTGACTTGGCATTCTTTACAAACAGTTCCTTACTATCTTGGTCAAACCAAGAACCACTTTGATCAGGTCTATCCTCAAGTTCGTAAATGTTCATTGGAATACTCTTATGCCATGCGTCTCAGACCAAACCCCAGCATCATATTCATCATTGACTATCGGTTGCCCCTTGATATTTAAACTGGTATTAAGAAGCACTGGATGGCCAGATACTTTACCCCAACGAAGTAACAAATCATGCAATCTTGGTGTATCAGTCTTCTTCACTGTCTGCACCCTGCTGGTCCCATCAACATGCACCACTCCAGGTAACAACTCTGGCATTTTGCATTTAACAGTGTACTGCATAAATGGACTCTCTACCATGTCATCATGCATATCAAAATATTTTGAAGCATATTCAATCGGAACCACAGGTGAGAATGGTCGGAATGATTGCCTTCTCTTAATAGTATTGACAACATCCTTAATGTTATGAACTGTTGGATCTGCCAACAAACTCCTGGCACCAAGTGCTCTGGGTCCAAACTCTGCTCTACCCCTAGCAAGACCACATACCTTATGATACCTCAAGTATTCAACGATTGAAGCATTAGTATCCTTTTGTAGAATCTTGTATCCCAAGTAGGGAGTGAATGGTATTCTTATCTTCTTATGGGCAAGCACCGCACCAATAGCAGATCCAGCATCATCTGGTGCTGGCATAATCCACACTCGTTTAAAGAAGTCATATGCATGTGTGTTTGCAGCACAATTCAATGCACACCCACCCATAATTACAATGTTATCACTACCAGTCAATCTTTTTGTGAGGGAGAGTGCATTACAAAATAAAGTAGCATAAACAGTTTGAGATGCAGCAGCGATCTCCTCAGGAGATGCCTCTGGTTGCCAGTCACCTATCCCCCTATGCATGTTTTGTTTGCACTCAAAATCCATCCCAATCAATTCACTCATAATCTTACCAACATATTCTCCACCATTACCATATGCTGATAGACCCATCATTAGGTATTCTTCTTCATTTGGTTTAAATCCACAACGTTGAGTCATTGCAGAATACCAGAGACCAATGCTATTTGGATACTTGAGCTTCCATAACTGCTTAATATTACTACCTTTGGCAGACCAAATACTCATAGTAGTTGTCTCACCAATACCATCAATCACAAGAATAGCACTACTCTGGAACTTGCTAGTGAAGTATCCAGCACAAGCATGACTGTAATGATGGTCAATAAACTTATGCTTACAATTAAAGTATTTGGTGAAGTTATCTTGGAACATCCCTTGACCCGCCCTAATTTGTCGCAACTTCTTCCTAAGTGGTTGCTCATACCAACAAATTAGTTCAGGTTCACCATACTTTAATGCATGATGAATCAGTTCTTCACAAATATATGGATCGTTCTTCTTTCTACTAAAACGTTCACTTTGACTAGCAAACATGAGAGAGTCATTAGAAAACACTGCTAGAGCAGCGTTGTGACTATTCGATGATATCCCCCATGTTATCATATCTTTTCTCCCAATAACTAACAGGTAATGTTGGATCTTGTTTGATGTAAGGTTCGGTCTTGTTTGCTGGACACATAGAACAGAACGATTCGTCCTCTCTACTCAAAAACTCTTTTAACTCTTCGTCAGTGCAGTCTAAACTCAATGGTTCATATTTTAGATAAGGATCCCACTTTTGACTCAGATTATACTTGTTTGCTTGCATAGGGAGATATGCTAGTGCAGGGCACTTCCATAACTTACCCTCATGTATTTGCATAGCATGTTTAGATACACACTTCTCCCAACTTAATCTAGGATTGTCATCCTCATATGGCATAAAGTTATTACCATATCCCTTGTACTGAGGTATCCAATGGGTATTTGTAAAGTCCCAAAACTCTACATGTACACCCAAATTATGCTTCCATTCCTTTGCTAATTTATATCCTCTCTTGAACCTCCTTACATAATCTTTATGTTTAGTGCTATGAATCGATATCGCTAGGTTTGTTTGTGTTGCTTTTAGTGCTTGAGGGAGTCTAGGGTGTTTATGTAAGAAACTAGCGTTTGATACTAAATCAATCTTAGTTGATGGGTCAGGATATATCATCCTAACCAGATATACAATCTCTGTTAACTCTTCGTTTAATGTTGGTTCTCCACCTAGGATGACAAATGTATCAGGCACCACCCTTTGACTCCAATTATATAGCCATTCTCTAGCAGTATCTAAAGATAAGTTACCAGAGTATCCATGATTGGAGTAATGAGAGCAACCCTCACATGTAAAATTACATGCATGAGTTACATGTAGTTCTATCTGCTTAGTATTAAATTGCATAATAGTTAAAATTGATAACTATTCTCCTGTAGTCATCTGTGCATGATGTTCCAGTATGCATCATGGTAGCAGGGAATTTAACAAATCTGTTTGCTACACTCTCTACTTTAGATCCATCTTCAAACAGAGTGTATCCATCATTTGAATTAACATAGTATATACCAGTCAACATATTATCTGCATGGGGACCAAAGTCACAATGAAATGCCCAATCAAATACAACTAATTCTTCAGTCTGACTGATTGCGTTCGCCTTTATTCTAGCAATCGCACTCATATCCTCCTTGTCAACTATTGGTTCTACAATATTATATGCATTACTAATAATATGATGCTTTGAGTAAATTAAATGAACGTATTGAGAATGACCATCTCCAGGAGCATTTATACCATTGTTAAATGTCCATACACATGAATTAGCAATATCACCATTGTCATAATTACCTGTCCAGTAATTATACAAATCACTATGCATCTCTGCATCCAGGTAATCATCAATGACTTCAATCATATGTTGAATAATTAAAATTGATTAGTAGTCTACGATCAGTTGTGGTACATGTTGTAGCAGTATGTCTTGTAGTGCATGGGAATCTACAAAATCTATTCGCAACACTATCACATCGTGTCCCATCTTCAAACAAGGTATACCCATCATTGGTATTAATGTAGTATATGCCTGTTGTTAATGTTTGTGGGAAGTCAGTATGAAATCCTTTGATAAGAACTTTTAACTTCTCAGTCTTAATGACACAATTTACCTTTATTCTAGCGATAGATGACATACCCTCCTTCTTGATGATTGGTGTCATCAAATTAAATGCAGGACTAAGGATGCTATGCTGAGCAAATACTAAATGAGTGAAATGAAAATGGTCATCTGGATCATTCAATCCAACACATCCAGGAAAGAATACCCATGAACATGATCCATTCAATGTCCCATCATCAGTATCACCTTCAAAATATGAACGAATGTTCTCAAATTCACGTTGAGGTAGATAATCATCGATAATCTCAATCATCAATATAACCAGTAGATTTAAGCATCTCTACAGCTTCATCAAACGACTTATGCAGAATCTGTAGACAAACACACTTACGATTTGTAATCCCAGGATTAGTTGGAATAACAGAGTGTGGTTTTGATACGTCCAGAAGATATGCATCACCAGGTTTTGCCATGAACCTAACTGCCTTCTTCAAATATCCTTCATGGAATATAGCACCATCAGTCTGGTTGTCAATCTGTTGACGGGGAACACTATCATCTGGAGGATAATAGAACTGAGTGATACAATCATCCGTACTAATATAGAAATTAATAATTGCTTCAATATCACTATCAGTATGAGGAGGAATCTGATAGTTCAATTCCATCAATGAAAAAGTACACTGAGACCTATACTCTCTAGGAATTACCTGCAGAAGATCCTCATCATTAGTAGTATTGATATATGAATACTTAATTCCCATAAAACCTATGGGACTATCCAACCCATATTCAATCTTCTTGCCAGTTTTGTTGTAATGATCAATTACAAACTTCTCATTCAATTTACGAAAGAACATCTCATCTCCTAGGTGTAACTGTACTCCCTCCATTCAGGGACATTGGATTCTGCAAGGTCAATAGCAACTGTATTAAATGGTGCTCTTGGTTCCTTCCTGAGTTTTAGTTTAGTCTGCTCAAGTAATTTATCACTTTTTTTAACGTTGCATGAAGAACATGCGACTACCAAATTTTCCCAAGTATCCTGACCACCCTTACTTTTTGGAATAACATGATCAATAGTCAGTCTAGTAGTTGCTCCACAATACTGACATGAATTTTTATCTCTCTTATAAATCTGACTTCTGGTTGGACGATTCTGCATGATACTCCTCACAGGAATTCTAATATAAGTCAACAATCTAACAACCCTTGACGATAGAACCTGTACCTTATCTTTTAGAACTAAAACAACTGCTCTCCTCCAATTAGTAAAGTTGATTGGTTCGTAGCTAGAATTAAGAACTAATACTGTCTGGTGTGGTTGTATCTTGAGATGTTCCATACTGGCAAGGGCATTAAGGACATTATATCACCGATACATTCTATCTGACAAGTCTAAAGAAAATAGGATCTCTTCTACAGTACCTTGACAACCCATAGATTTTTGTAGGATCTCTTCTTTTTTTCTTGTTAGATTCATATCCTTCAAAATGTTTGGGTTTTTTTGCAACCAGGCAAATTCGTCTGGATTAATATCATCAAGCCGACCCTTGTTTATCTTTGATACTATACTAAAGTATTTAATCCTGTCAGAAGCGTTCATATTTTTGAGGGATGCATAAAGTCAACAACAAGAACACACCTGTAATACTTGTTAGCAATCTGCTTTGGAGGCATTACTGGTTGGTGATTAATGTGCGAATGATGAATGAGAAGAGAGTTCTCATCACCTGGAACAATAATCTCTCTATCTTGATTCTCAATCAGTGTTCCAAACATTCTTGATGGATTATTAAGATAGTATATCATTCCCAGGTCAAAGTTCTCATGACTATGACTGTTCCTATAATTTATATCCAGTTCATTATTATAATCTTCTGGATTTGTACCCTTCATTCTCTTCGCCCAATATGATTGGACCTTATATTCTTTTACTCTGGGATTATTTGTTATCCTCGCATAGTTGTGAAGGTGCTTCTTTACCATACTAAAAAACACATACCAACTGGTAAAGTGTCTTAATTTCCTTTGCGGCAATCCATTTGTTGCCTCTACAGATCTGTCCCACTTATCTTTACTAAATCTTAACTCATCATCAATATCATCCAAAAGATTATCCATATGATGGCGACTGAGCATATTATATGCCCTGTAAATTGTATTACCACAAAAATGGAAGTATTCCACATCCCTATTGTCTCTCCAATAAGGATCTGTAGATACTTGTTGCGGTATTATTCTATTGATTCTATAGTATTCATCTCTTATTATCTCATCCAGACGGTCTGAAGGAGATACTCCTGCTTTGTCTGCAAGTTTTTCTAAAAGATCTAGTAATTCACCATCAAGTATCATACTTCTTCTTCCAATAACTCACAGGTAACAAAGGATTTTCTGGTTTAAAATATTGCTCAGTAGCAGGACACATGGAGCAGAATGATTCTTCCCTACGAGTAAAGAAGTTTTTTAGTTCTTCTGCAGTACAATCATGATGAAGTGGAATATATTTTAGATATGGATTCCACTTCTCAGACAAGTTATACTTCTCTGCCTGCATAGGAAGATACGCTAATGCAGGACACTTCCATAACTTACCCTCATGCAGTTGCACACACAATCTTGATACACATGCCTTCCAACTTGCTTTGGGGTTATTATCCTCAAAGGGTTCCATCTTATCACCAAAACCCTTGTATTGTGCCAACCAATGGATGACAGATGGTCTCATCTCAACTGGAGCGCCCAAATCAATCCAGTTCTTCATTAACCTATAGATTGGTTCAAACTTCTCACGATAAGTTGGATGACTGTCATCATGAACAGACACTGCAAGTGTCGTATTAGTCTCCTTCAATGCTACAGGAAGATTCCCGTGCTTGTGCAAAAAGAATCCATTAGACACAATCTCAATATAAGAATGTGGCCATTTCTCTCTGGTCAGATATACAAACTCAGTAAGATCTGGATGAAGACTTGGTTCTCCACCCATCAATGTAATTCTTTTTGGAAGTATCCTATCGTTCCATTGATCAAACCATTCAGTTGCAGTCTCTATACTAACCTTACCAGAGTGCCCCTGATTCATGTAGTGAGTACATCCCTCACATGTAAGATTACATGAGTGAGTCAAATGCAACTGAATTTCATGAGGTACTTTTAACATTACCCTATATTTGCAGATAAAATCATTCTTCTGACATCAGACTGGTTTGTTGGTACATAATGTGCCAATCCAGAAGGGAACATGACTAAAGTTCCTTCCTCAACGCCTTCTGGTTCCCATTCCATAATATTACCGTCAGTAAGACTCATGAATGGTGCTACAAAAGTAGTTGGTCTATGATGCTCAGGATCATACATTATATAGCAGACCATACTAAGATTACCCAATCCATGATTATGGAGGGCATGAGAGTGTGCTAAGTCATAGGTTTGGAACCATGCATTAGCAACTCTCGGTGCTCTCTTGAATAGATCAAGTTCCTTTGTTGCACGCTTAATATCATCAAACAGGATAGTCTCAATCAAAATATGATAGTTATTATCCTGTTCAAAGTCAGAATTTTGTTCTCCCTCATCCATATTATCCTGGGCAAATCTATCGTAAATGTCCAGGAGTTTTTGCTTCTTCTCTTCCCAGTTCTCAATCTTTGTTTGATAAAACGGAATAGCAAACTTATCAATAGAATTCTTCATTCCTTCGTCGGTCAAGGTATTCAATAATTTCTGCACGCCATTCAAGCAGTTCATGATAACACTTCTGTTCATGAGCATCTTGACGCAACTCATGGTCTGGCTTCAATACACTCTCATAAAAGATGTAAAATGCATCTTTACGCTTCTCTAGTTTAGTGGTGTTGTCCCAATCCATTTAGACCTCGTGTTTTACTTTAAGACCACCCACAAATACCTGCTTACTTTTTGAGTATTCAGACGAGTGTGGAATTAACGAGGAGAATAATAGAACAGTACCCTTTTTTGGAGTTACTCTATACTGATTCTTTAAATGAAGAACAGTATCCCCGTCAGAGCAATCGTTAAGATACAGGATAAAACTATAGTCCTCGTTGTGTTTGTGTGAGTGTACTGACATTATACCACCATTAGTATAATCCACCATATGCATGTAATGGTATCTTAATATCTCACCAGTAACTTCTTCAGACTTTCTTAGTAATCTGCCAGTATAGTTATAAAACTTTTCAGGCATCTTAAAATTGAGTAAGTTTAAAGTAGCAGAGCAACTTGGAGATAAAGAGCTCTGCTTATGATCAATTACTTCAGGTTTTGCCATGCAAACCTTTAATAACAAAGTAAAATACTCTGTTACTTTTTCATCGACTTCAAACTTCTTGATCTTCATCTACTGGATTAATGTCTACAATTTGAGACACTGGCACTTCATGTTCACCGCCAATAAGATACCAGTGCTCTCCTTCTCTCTGACCACAGTACATAATCTCACTACTAGGGAACTTGTTCTCCCTGAGCATCGCCTGCAATTGAAGATGTACCAACTCAGATCGTGATATCTTCGTCACCATACACCTCCACATACTTTTTAATCAGGGAATCACGCATATCGTGATATGGTGTGAGATCCAGATCATACTCGTCACCAAAGTTCCAGTTATCTCCTTGCTGAATAGCAGCAATAGATGCTTGAATCATAGTCTTCAGACCTTCCTTGTCACATGTGATTGTCACCAGGGTATCTGGATGTGGATCAGCGTTCATCATGATACAAAAACAGTTCCTTTTTTGACTTGGGTGCGATGTTTTTTGATAAAAGTGTGAGCAGACTTCTCAGTCCTACACACCTTTAGTTGCTCTCCATTATACACTACTACAAGGGATTTTGAACCCATAAGTGGGACAGCGGCATACCCGTCCCTAGTAACAAATCCTTCATCACAATCTTTGTAAAAATTGTAAATTTCTTTTAGTTCTTTGTCAGTGGTCATCCTCTGCTCAAACTTAGGGTAATTCGTGGTTCAATGGTGATTGGGTTGTGGTGTACCCAGGCGGGAATATACAATCCATCACCTGGGTACAATGTTACCACATTATTATCATCAAATTTGTATGTCATCCTACCTCTTGACTGCACAATAAGAACGTCTTGATCATCATTGTGTCTACCTAGTGTCTCAGCACCAATCTTACGAGAAGTGTACATGTGCATCGCATTATATCCATAATCTCTTTTGAATTTTTGATAGATGTTTGCCAAAAATCCAGGAACACATCCACAATCAATACAAAGATCAGTCTCATCACTGATTGCTCTGTAAGTGTCGTTAACCTTCTCTAATTCAATCTGACTTGCAACATCCAGCCAACTAACATTAGTGGCAAATAGATACTGCTTCTTGTGGTGTATGTACTCAATCATCGTTTAATGGTGGCAATAGCGGGTTGACCCTGAACAAATACAGTGTTAACGACCTTCTCAAGGCGTTTGACTGTGGAGATTCCAACGTTGCTGTAGACAGGAACATGGACTAAACCGAATGGTTTGGAGTATTGCTTAGTATCACCAGGGATGAGAGTGCCCTGCTTGATACCTTGAATGTCATCCAGGTGCAGACGAATGACACGTCCAACAGACTGACACATCTCAATAACGTTCATCTGTCGCATGAGAACAAGAGAAGTCAGACCAGGAACAGAGATGCCCTCACTCAGAATAGAGTAATGGAGAACAACAAACTTCTTATCAGGGTCAGCACCAAAAGCGCGAACAAGGTTGAAGAAGTGCTCACGAGTAACCTTCTGATCGTTGTGGAAGGCACCATGCTTACTGGTGATCCAGAGCAGGTCATAACCTAAGGCACGAACCTCAGACATGAAGTCTGTGGTTGCAAGCATACGCATCATAACCTTTGTGTTAGGTGCTGCAATCAGCACCTTATCCATGCAGTCTTCATACTTCAAAGTATCTAGGAGAGTATCACAGTCTCCCTGTGCAGCATCCTCTCCCTTCTCCCTGTGACCAGCAATAGGAATAGCATTGATCTTAGGGGGAAGGATAGAACCATTCTTTACCAACTCTGTAGCAGGGACGTTATAGATGATTCCACCATAGATAGGATCATTCATGCCATATTTGCGATAAGTGGCAGTGTACTTAGGAGTAGCAGTAAAGAAGTAACTGCGGCGAGCACCAGCAGAGATAAACCTGGTAGGACCAAAGAAGTTCTTCTTGATTGAGTTGTGTGCTTCATCAAAGTAAACTACATCTACATCAATTTTAGACTCTTGGATACGATGCAGAGAATGATATGTAGTAAATATTAACAAGTGACCAGGAGTATACTCCTGCCACAACCGAATTTCTTCAGGATTGGTTGTCGTGTGATGCGATCCACTACCAGAGTGAACGTGCAAGACAGCAGCGTTAGTGATGTGCTCAGTGAACTCAGCAGACAACTGTTGTGCCAGGAGCAAGCGAGGAGCAACCACTACAATAGTCTTACGACCAGGGGTAGCAAGCTCACGTTTAGCATCAGAGATAGCAATAAAGGTCTTGCCCCCACCAGTAGGGACCACAATGATGCCGTTTGACCACTGAGTCATGACATCAAGTGCCTTTGCCTGATGGGGACGAAGTTGCATTGAACTCATATCGATAGAGATACTATACCACAAACTGATCCATCGTGACAGGTCCTGTGGTCCCATCAAACCTGTAGTGATACTGAAGTGCGTCCGCACAGACGAAGTGCGGATGATCTGTAGGGATGTCAAGTCTCCTACACATCTCTTTGTGATTATCTTCCATCAACTCCACAGCATACATCATGTTGTTGATGATGTGATCTCTGCTGTGATATTCCTGCAGTATCTCACACAGACAAACAAGGAAGTTACCACTACCAGCACAGTTGTCCATGAATTTAGATTCGGGATCCTTCAGTTGTGACACAGGGATCTCCAGAATCATCTGCTCAATCAGAGCAATTGGAGTGAAGACCTCCTGTGTCTGCTTAATACGCTCATCAGAGCGTTCAATATTAGACCCGTGCTGTTGGTTGTGGCGGTTCTTAGAGGACATTGATTCGTTGGAGGTAGTTTAGTTCTTCTGAGGTGAGACCAAATTGACCAGGCAGATCCTCATAGTTCGTGATGTCAGGTACTTCCGCATTCTTAATAGCTGGAGTAAATCCCGAAGTCCGCTTATAGTTCTCCACAAAAAACCGAATGATCGAATTATCAAAGATCTCACTAAGGCGCGTCCCCTCCTCTTGAGAAGGAATAGGGCACCAAACATTAAGCATACCCACAAATCCATTAGAGATGAACCTCTTCTTGTAGCTGGAGGAGAACGGTACAATGAACTTTAGCACGTCTCCAGTGTTTGGGACCACGTTGGTACGAGCAATCTTGTCACCAGTCTTGAAGACCTCATACTTACCATCAGGAACGTAGTCCTCATTGGCAATCTCCTGACCAATCTTCAAGGGAATACGAGGGTGGTTTGAGTTTGCAATCTTCTCCAGGATGGAGTGCTTAAAAGCAGCATCACCGAAGAGAGGCAGACCATCACGGAGATCCCAGGTGAAGGACCCATCATGAGTAATCACAGTAGTCTTGCCCTGATATGGTTCATTCACCAGGTGCCAGCGACAGATATCCACACCCTCAGTGAAGTAATCATCGGCAGTGTAGTCAATGAGTTTGAGGTTGTAGATAGTAGAGAACAACTTCATAAACTTCTTACCCTTGCCTGTGTTACCCAACACCGATGCAGGGGTCACCTCACACATGTCTCCACCAGGAGCAAGCATCTCCAGATGCTGCTCAACCACCTTGGTCCACAGTTTGTTGTTCCGTGCCTTCTTTGTGGGGTCGTTGTATGGGGGATTGGCAAGGATGGCGGTGAACTTCATGTTTGGGTGGGAGGCAACGACGTTGATCTGTTTATGAATATATTCTACACGACTGCGATGACTATCGCAACTCTCCCACACAGTGAGACGGTTGGGATCGATACCACGTTCCAGGAGTCGAGCAGAATGGGAACCACTGGGATCACCAAACATGTATGTGTTGCTCATATCTTTGCACTGATCAATCATGTTGTCAAGCAACGTGGTTGGAATTGACTGCTGAATCGCAGATGAGACTGAGAGACTGTTAATAGTCTGAGAGACAGACTGCCTCATGCTCTTCTGGATGCTGTTGGAGACTAATCCAATGCGGCGAGTCAACAACTCCATACTCTGAGGATTCTTAGAGATAACCTCAGAGAGAATACCTTCCTTGTCACCAGTGACAGAAGTATATACATCAGACCCAATCACATCATTGATAGAATAAACATTCTGTCCATTACGAATAATATAAAACATAGACAGTGGAATTGACTCCAAGAGTGCCTTGACAGTCTGCTTCTTCAGAGTATCAAGGTCATCAGACTTTTTTGCAATCTCAGTCTCCCGCTCAATGCAGCTCCGATTGTTTGCACCATTGTCATTCAACTGGGTCTCCTTGACAACAGAGGTAAGAGCAGACTTCAAATTGAGATGAAAGTCACTCAGTCCACTGAGATCCAGTGACTCAACGATGCTGGTAACAGTAGAGATGCTGCTCTCAACATCTGCCGCTAAAGCATCTTCAAATGCTTCCTTGCTCAGTTCCTGGAACCCATCGTTCCATTCATGAATGTTGGTGAAGTCAACAACACTATATTGTGACAAAGAAGGATTGCTATCACATGCCAACTGGAATGCCGTGTGAATAGCACGGAGGCACCTCTGAGCATCAAAATCAATGACCCACCAGTCATGATCACCAGATCCACCACGGAACGCAAACTGAGTCCAGAACTCGATTGACTCACCACCACGGCAGTTGATAACAGTATCAATCTTCTCAGCAGTCACACCCAGAACATTTGCAGACTGAGTGATGATCAATGCCTTGGAATGCTCATCCAAGAATCGATTGATGTCATCCTGATTCTTCTTAGCATCAGAAGTAACAACCAGTGCAGGATAATAACACTCAACCAGTTTTTGGAATGCATGACATGCCTTGACACTAGGTAGTGCCATCATGTGATATGTACCTTTAAGAAGGCGATCACCAATGCGGATATTACGCTGCGGTCCAAAGTAATTATGAATGAACTCCCTTACCAGATCCTCATACAGGAACTTAGTTCCCTTCATGGTGAAAATATTCTTCATTGCATCAGGATCATCACCGAAGATCTCCTGATATGCAGATGTTTGATACTTGGCAAAGGCAACCTTCATCTTAGGACGCTTAAAGATCCCACGCTGAACATCCAGTTGCTCATCAAAGTAGGTATAGACAAACTTCTGGTTCTCATCAGGGAACATCCAACAGAGTTTATGGGCAGTTCCAGAGATGTAGCAGATACGAGTGTCAAGTGCCTCACGCAATTGAACGAACTCTGGTGCATTACCACCAATGTGTGCCTCATCAAAAGCAACAAAGTCAACGTTCTTGATCTTATCCAGACGCTTCAGGCAAGTCTGAACTGTACCCCAGAGAACAACGTTCACATCACGATCACGCCAATACTCAAGGTAGGTCTCCCAACCAGGATCCTTGAGAGAGATGTACTTGACTGAAGGGAAGAACTGGTTTGAATCCGCCTTCCAGGACCCCTCAGGAGACTTCTGACGGGAGCAAACCAGGGATACCTTATAGTTGGTATCAACAATATGTTTAAGGACCATTGCAGACTTACCTGCACGGCACTTAGCGAACAGCAAGAACTCGTTGCTAGTACACCATGCAATCTTCTTAAGGAACTTCTGCTGATATGGACGGGGAACAAACTCAACATATTCCTTCTTCTTGCCAGAGAAAAACTTCTCCTCCATCATCTGAACAAGGATCTCAATTGTATAAAGTTTGAGATCAAACTCAAAAGTCTCCTGACCAATCTTCTTGACACCAGGAAGAGTCATCAACCACTCATGAATGATGGTGTCATGGTGATGATCCTTGTCATCACGGGTAGACACGTTCTCCCACCAAGCACAACGAACATACTTGGAATCCAACTGGGTAAGAACCTGCTTCGCTTTACCATAGTCACGTCCACGATGACGGTGCTCCCAGGTGAAGTGGGTCTCGCCAACGTTGAAGGAGTTCTTAGAACCCTTGAGAGTATCGACGTAGATGTTGAGCACGAATGCGAAGATCGTTGTATGCAGTAAGTATACACCATAAAAAAGGGGGCATTGCCCCCATACTATGACACTTCGCAAGCTGGCGTAGGAACATCGTTCCAATGCCTTACGGCATTTGCCACGATAGCCACATTAGTGACCATGTAACAAATAAGAATAAAGGTGCGTATGCAAGCAACAATATCTGCCTCTCTATCATTTTTACCCTCCTTTTGACCTAGTGCTTTTGCCCAGATTCTCCACAGATTCATTTAAGATAATCCAATCTCAATCTTAGTTCATTAATTTGTTCTTGTTGCTCTTTGATTGCTTCAACAAGCACCGCAACCATATTTTGATATGCAACTGCTTTGGTTCCATCTGGACCTTCCTTAACAAGTTCAGGAAGAATCTTCTCAACTTCTTGTGCAATAACACCAATCTCGCGCTCTTCTTTACCAATACGGTTGAAGTAGACACCTCTAAGATCCATGACCTTCTCAAGTGCGTTGGTGATACCAACAACATTCTCCTTCAGTTTTTCATCAGAGTTAGCAGTGACTGTGCCAGAGAAGTTTGCATTACCAGCAGCGTTGATTCTGAGTCTCTCCTGAGGATTGGAGACTCCGTTCTCCATTGTACCAAAGACCAGAGCAAATTGTCCAGAAGTACCCTCAGATAGACCCTTGATGTATCCACGCTCACCAGTGTTACCAATGTCATTACCTTCAAACTTCAGACCACCATATCCATAAGAGGCATTAAGTGCTGGGTCAGTCTGAACAAATCTGACAAAGTTACCATCATTATCAGACGCATCATTTGTAACTGCAGGATCAGTAGAGACAATGACACTCTGCAAGAATGTAGCAACACCGACTGCATTGACAGTATTGAAGTTGACTTGCTGATTAAAGGTACTAATACCAGTCTCTACAATCCAACCGTTTGGAATGTTCCAAACCAGCGATTGAGTTCTAAACTCAACGTTATTTTCAAAAAGAACAGGACCACTAGCATACAGAGAATAACCTGGTTTTGCTGAGGTCGTCTCAATACCAACGTTTGCAGTAGTAGAGATACCAACACCGTCAAACACCCAAACGTCAGATACGTTTGTCAGACCAGATCCATCACCTCTAAATGTTCCACTCCAGAGACCAACATAATAATTGTCTGGATTTGCCTGAATAGGACCAAACTTCTTCCAGTTGTTGTCATTAGTATAAACCCATCCAATCTCACCACCAGAATTTGGTTCTGCATCATAGACAACATTACCAACATTACCTGCAATTTGTGGTGTGGAGATGCCAACTGTATACTCTCTAGCAATAGTTTGATCACCCTGGATCAAAAGACTATTACCTTCCAGAGAGTCATTAACAGTCAGTTTCTTATTAACAACAAGAGGACCGTTAAACTGAGAGATAATAACATTATCTTTACCACCGTCAACCTTAATACCTCTAGTAACAGACAGTTGTTCGGTTTGATCTACATCAAATCCAACTGCACCAGTATCGCTAGTAATATCCTCACCAGTTACAGTAGGAATTGGTGCATTGGTAATTAAATCTTGTCCTGTAGTACCACTAGTAAACTTGTTAACAGTATAAGAGTTACCTTGGTCATCAAGTCCATTATAGAACGGAGTACCTGCATTAACAGAGATAGACTGAGACAGAAGTCTCTCAACTTGCTTGAACTGCCTATCTTGTCTCTCAGGAAGAGCAGTGGAGTAGTTACCAGGTCCAAATCCAAGATATTCAAAGGTATGACCAGATGCACGAATAATAGAGTTTCTTCTAAATTCAACTGGTTCAAACTTAACTTTTCTTGCGACAGCACCAATTACATGGTTTTGCTTCTGAGATCCAAACAGTCCACGGAAGACATCAATCGCAGTATCACTAGTAACAGACTCACCAATTCTCATTATTTCATTATCAATAATGAGATAGTCACCAACATCCCATCCCATGTGAGATGCATTAGTAACAGTCAACGTATTAAGTGTTGGATCGGTCAGCGCAGCTGCCAAGGTAGTAGTAATACCAGCATATTGTGGTACGAGTCTGGAAGAAGATGCTTCATCTGCACGATCAATTCCAGATGCTTGTGCATTAACACCAGTTCTATAGATAAATCCACCACCAGTTGGTGTTACTGTGGTTGTACCAATACCAATCTTAACTGCAATACTATTGACATTATAGACAGTATCAACACTCCAGTGTCCATCAATCAGGGAATTACCTGCTCCACCAATTACAATGGAGTTGCCAACCAACAAACCATGAGAATCAACAGTAGTAATGCTGGAGATACCAGATAAGTTATCATATGTAATAGAACTGATACCAATTGCATCACCAGTTAGATAAGCAGTAGTGTCAGAGAGAACAGCAGAGCTAATCTGAGTTAATCCATTGGTGTTAATACCAGTGATAGCAGCAGGAGCAGCGAATTGTTCTCTATAATATACCGTGCTTGCAGAAGCAACATTAATGTTTACATCATCACCATTACCTATACTTGTAATTCTGTAGAGGTTATTGTAATCCCTGAATCTGTCATCTCTGATTCCATCAATGCGAAGAACATCACCAATACTATTGTGAATGTGCTCAACTGTTACATAACCACGGATGTGTCCCGTAGTTGTACCAACACCAACAACAGACAGGGTATTACCAATTCCATATGCAGATCCACCATCAACAATCTTGATGTCAGAGATAGAACCAGTAGCATCAATCTCAATATTAGCAGTTGCATATTTACCAGTTGTAGATCCAGCAAATCCGACCAATTTTGCGTTATGAAGTGTCTGAACACTACCAGATCCATCACCGTAATTAGCACCAACACTAGTAATGCCAACTTTAGTGATGTAATTAAGACCGTGGTCTCCAGAAGTAGTTACTGTATGAGCGGTTCCAGAGGAAGATGTAATCTCAACAATATTAATACCAGATACAAAGTCTCTAGTTCTCTTATTAATAACCTCTTTTGTAAGACTATTCTTTGGATTATTAACTTCAGTCAAACCAAGTGGAGTTGGCAGAGCGAAGGTTCTAGTCTGTTCAGGATCAGATGTTGGATTATCTCTATCAAGCTGAGGATAAAGATTCTTAAGAGGTTGACTGTATCTAAGATTTTGGAATGGTGCAACCTGTGGTTGAGAATCTGCAGCAATCAAAGTCAGATGGTAGACACCATCTTTTGCATTAGGAATATATTCTTGAATCTCTTCCTTTCTGTATACAAATAAAGTAGTATTATACTCTTTACGCTCAAATCTAGGAAGGCTTGTAGTTCTAAGATTAATATTGTTACTAAAAATACCAGGATTAGTAGTCAGACCAACACTAAAAGATTTTCTATCAGGAGTAGCAGTAACACTAAAAACACCATTAAATCCAGTATTACCAAGACCAGTAGTATTTGCAGTCGAGATAATATTTGAGATTTGTACTTTAGATCCTACAGACAAATCATGGGGAATTTCAGTTTTAATTGTAGCAATACCAACGATTGCATCCCATTCAGTATCCGAAATAAATCTTGGATTTCTGATCTCAGATGTATTTGAGAGGACTACTGGCGATGTACTTTTAAATTTAGCGACTTCTTGATTGGTAAATCCAACGGTAGTGCTAGATTCTTGAAGAACAAATGAATCCTCAGGTGGTCTACCAAGAACAGTAGAATCTTTTGGTACAACGTATCTTACCTTATAGATTCCATCCTCAAGACCTCTGTTATCTGGAGTTCTGCTAATAAATGTTTTTGGAGTTGCTGCGCCAAGAGAACTTGTGCCAAGTCCTACAACAGTATTATAAATCTCATTGTTATCGGATACATTAACATACCATTGCCCAATATTAGCATCATACTGAATTGGGTGACCAATATCACCAGACTTCTTATCAGATACTCTAGATTCAATCTGAAGAATACCACCCTTACTGTTTACAACAACGGCAGAAGCACTAATAGTATCATTCAGAGTTTGTGCTAATTTAATCTGGTCAGTATTAATACCAGCAGTAATAGCATAATAAACTCTATTGTGATCCAGACCATCTGGGAGTTCACCATCATCACTAAGAATACGTACAGATTCACCAGACTTAAACTGATGTCCTTCAGTCAGAGTGAAAATATTGGAGGTAATACTATTGATACCAATAGCAGTTCTACCAACAGTAGATAACTTCGTGGAAGTTACCTCATAGACACCCGTTCCTTGGGTGTCTGGCATTACAATTTTGGCAGTTTTAGTCTGAGGAACATTATTCTCGTTGATGATAACTTTCAGTCTATCATCGACTTTTGCACCAATTCGATATCCCTCAAGTACAGACTTTGGAGGAATATTTTGATTGATCTCATTATAAAGATATAATCTATTATCATTACCAGCATCGATAGTTTTTTGTACGTCAATCGATGCAAATTCAATAGTTACTTCATTATCATCAAGTTTTTGAGGAGGAAGAACGTGAGTGATAAATCCAGTATCATCTCTTGGGAATGCATTATTTCTGAATCCAGAACATACAAGTGCTTTTGCACCAAAGTTGGAGTTAGAGTTCGTAACTGAGTGGTCACCACCAGACTCAGCAACAAAGTGATTCGCATATCCAATAGCGAACACAGAAACCAACTGCAAGAATGCATCATTAGATGCTTTAATATGGAAGTTCTCGTAGTCTGGTTTGTAAACTGCAGAGGTGTCGGTGTGTAAGTTACTTACGGCAGTAGAGTCTTCATATACACCAGAGATTGCATTATATTTTACGAATGCAGTATCATCCTTTTGAAGTCCAATACCCGTAAACTGGGCAACAACCATGGACTTGAATCCATCTGCCTTACTACCATCAGCATGAAGACCGCACATACCGTATACAGAACGGAGTGAGCAGTTAAAGATATATGGAGATGCAGAAGTTACAGAGTCAACAACAATATTCAGTGTTGGAGCACCTGCAACAATAGATGGAAGTGCATTTGCTGGTGGAGTAGATACTTCGTAAGCAATCTTAGTGGGACTTTGAACCTCACTAATTACAAAGGAACCATTATATCCACCAGTAGGTACACCTTCAATTCTAATCGGAGTATCTACATCAAGTCCACCAATAGCTTCGGTGAGTTCAACTTCAATAGTTGTATTTGCAGTGATACCATCACCTGCTTTAATACTATTGATACCAACATTCTCACCCTTAGAACCAACAATTCTAAATTCATCAATCTTGGTTTGAATGTCAAGTCCAGAGTCTGGGAAGTCTGGAGATACATTTCTTCCGCTAGAAGGACCAAAGACAAGTCCAATCTTCTCATAGAAGATATCAAGGTCAGTTCTCTCAGAAGAATAATTTAAGAAATTATCATTAAATCCAACATCGTTTACACCATCAGCATACTCAAAACAAGTAACTTTATGGTGAGAATAATTAGGAACGTACTTTGTCAGACCATAGTCTTTAAAGACAGACGCATTGGGATTAGCATCAAAGAATGTGAACTGATAGAAGTAGCAAGTACCAGTTACACGGAATAAACAGGTCTGTTTAATATCTGCGTCTGCAGGATCAGGAACGAACATCGGACGGATCTTCGTCTTACGAAGGTCCATACCAACAATAGATGTACCACGGGGGATAATTACACCACCGTAGACAGAGTTCATCTTATAAAGATCATTCTCTGGATCATCAATATCAAAATTAGTATCTAAGGTAAACTGAGTAAGATCATTTGACGTAGATCCACTACGAGTCAACCAGTTGTCACCAACTAATGGTTTATCATGAATGGGAATCCATCCAGGTCTGTTATCAATAAGGTGCTCACCAGGATAAACGATGATCGTTGTTCTACTAAATCTATCATTATCCAGACCCTTCTGATAAGAGAATCTTGCTGCTTCTAAAAGTGCTCTTTGAATAGTCTTGAAGGGTCTAACAAGGGAATTGCCCTGGTTTTCAATACTATCCGTCGAGTCAATACTAGAAGGATCGACGTAAAGGATATCACCTTTACTATTCTTGAGGAAATTATCTAAGCGACTAAGACCCATTTTATTCCACTAGATGCTTTTGCTATGATTTATTTATTCATTCTCTGTCGCACTCAAAATATATTCAACAGTGTTAGCAACATCATTCATTGCATCCCTAAGGAACGGTTGTTGACCAGAATGTTGCCTCCCTTTTGTAGTGCCGTTTCTACACTCTTGTGCGAGTGTCCAGCGCCACTGTTGCATACTTTTAGAGTACCAAAGATTTATTTTCATGCGTAGGATTACTCCAGTCGTTGGTAAAATTGCGTATATATTCAATCTTATCCAAGTTATCTTGACTATCGAGAACAAATTCCTCGTTAGCAAAGTGGAGTTTGACTCTAAACTCTAAAGCCAATTCCATAATATGCTGTCTTCTCTCTTTATCATCAGGCAGAGAGAATATACTGAACATCAGTATATGATCAACATTACCTTGTTTGATCAAATATTCCAAATATACATGATTTCTTCCCTCGTTATCACCTGTTTGATGGGGGAACGTATATCCCATCCTATGACAATATTCTTTTACTGTCAACGTCTGGAAATACAAATCTATATATTGAGTTTTAAATCCATCATATTCTGCATACATGACAACGTTCTCGTGATCCAGAATAGGAACACTCCTTGACTGAATATCCGTATCACCAAGTATTCTAAAATATGATCCTGGCCATTTCCTGTGAGGTTGTCCATCCCTCAACAGAACTCTAACATCAATACTTATTCTAGTCTTACCAGTTCTGTTGGGAACCGCACCATGAATATTCTCTTGAGTGAACAGCAAAAACTGATTCTGAGTTATGTTAACAGGTTTACAATGATTTAAACAAAAGTGTTGGAATCTCTGATAATCCCAGTTCTCTTTGAGACAACCCTCAGTAATCCATCTACTCTTCTCTATGTCAAGTATCTGTAGAGAATTAGATTCATATGCATCAGTAAAAGGTAACCATATTGTTCTCAACCCCAAACCATTGCCAACCCATTTACCCTGGTGGAATGGAAGAACTGTACCAACCTTATCTTGATCTGGAACAGTTATTCTAATATTACCAAACCTCTGCACTAAAACATCAGTTGGCAACAGTGGAAGAACTTTCTCAGCAATTAGTTCATCAAATCTTTGATAAAAATCAGTGTCTGCAATATCCTTGCCAATTTTTTTAGCAAGATCCCCAATATGCTTATATGGAACTATTTCATGAAGGTGTTCCAGATCAACCACATCTGGGTAATACTTATGAATAGAATCTAATATAATATCACGAAAGCGATATTTATCAGAATCATAGTTATATATTTCTGCGTCAAACATAAAAGCCCCCGATCCGATTTGAACGGACGACCTGCTGTTTACAAGACAGCTGCTCTACCACTGAGCTACAAGGGCGTCTATTGTGGTCCTGCTGGAGGTTCCACAAGGTAAATGTTCCCAGATATTGTTGATCCTTCATTACCAGACATTACAAAGTGCTCGACCCAGGAAGGGAATATAATCATACCACCAGAGGGAATTTCTGGAATAAAGTCCATTGGAATAGTATGGGCATACATTCCCCATTGATTCATGTATTCCTTCCTGGCAGGATTCATGAATACTGTTTTAGAACATTGAACGGTATCATATATGATAAAACTCCATTGAGCACCAGAATGAATATGAGGATCTTGCCAATCCTCTTTATTATATTCATTCCTCCATACTTGACCAATAGCAAAAGGTTTATCAGAAAATCTACCAATACATTCTGAGATTATAGATCCCAAATATTCATAAGCTTCATCAGTCAAAGAATCCCCAGAAAGGCTTGAATTTACTCCACTCAAAAAAGATGGGGCAAAAGTAGGATTATCATTAAAGTCAATCTTATCTAGATCAACTTTTTCAACAAAAAATGGAACAGAGAACATTGCATGTGGTTCTCTAGAATAATCAAGATTCATCTAACTCAGCAAGCATTTCTGGATTTTCTAATTCCAATTCAAAAAAACAAGGATGACATTCTTCCATTATTAAATATCCAGAAGATTGGAATAAGTGTTCTGGCGTATAACGAAGTTTATGTGTGTCAGCAGCAATTCTACAAGAATAATTTTCTTCTTCTGCTTCTGTCAATTCATCCCAGGTAAAAGGTATGCCATTTATGAAGTACATTTTGACTACTCTTTCTGGTACTCCCAATTCCATTGAATCGTACCAGCAGTATGCTTTAGTAAGCTTGAGCTTCGTACTCATACTGTTACCGTTTCCTAATATTTAGTTTTTAAGGGAAGGCGCTCTTTCTACATAGAGTCTTTGGGTACTCCTTCCCAATAGGAGCGGGGGGACTTGAACCCCCACGAGATAATTCTCAACAGATTTTAAGTCTGGTGCGTCTACCGATTCCGCCACGCTCCCAAAAATAAGTATTCTTAATAAATGACGTTTATTAAGATACTTTATAAGTTGGTGGATGAAAATGACAATACTCATTAAAAGTAATCTTCATTTCCTTATTAGTCAGATTAGCATGTTCTGCTGCTTTTGGTAAATTCCACTTTGCAGTGAACAACATTTCCATCGATTTACGTGTTTCTGGACGCATAGACCTTTTATAATGATTGCCCCCGAAGGGGGAAGCGGAGTATCGGAATCGAACCGACGACATCTAACTTGGAAGGATAGCGTTCTACCGCTGAACTAACTCCGCGAGTGTAATCTGTAAGAGATCTAGACTGAGACTTGGGCGACCCCTCAACTGATTACCTTTATATTATACACTGATCAGGTGTTGTTGTCAACTCCTACCATGGACCACCATATGTAGTATCAGAAGCAATCCCAATAGAAGTATTGAGATTGCCAATCTCAACGTTATTTTTTGCCTCTTGCCTATAAAGACCCCAATCAGCAAAACGAGCGTCACCAACTAACTCTTGAGCCCTGGTAGCAACGTCAGCATAACTCTGAGATTTATCCCACACGGTATTGTACTGACTTATCAACGAAGTCACATCAACTGCAGGTCCAGTAATATCATAAACAAGTCCTAGTTGAGATCCACCAGACTGATAAACCCTAGTGCTAACTCCTTGCCCAACATTAGATGCTGTTAAAGTAACAAAACCCTCACCATCAAGCACCAAATCCGTATTATAATTTGTTAGATTTGGATAATCATAAATCTTCGCAACATCAGCATTAACTCTGCCAAATGCAACGACTTGAGTTGATCCAATTCCAGTGATTGAGGTAAAATTACCAGTAGTTGTACCAACTCCAGCAACAATAGATCCATACTGAGAAGTTATATTGCTGGTACTAGAACCATATCTAACAGATCCAAGTCCAACATTTCCACCTATTGCAATAATATCATTCTTAAAAGAATTACCAGAATTAATATTAACCAGAGTATTATTAGTGGTTGCCTCTGCGGGAGGACCAAATGTTGCAATATCTTCCGTTACTCGCTTACGGCGATCAGGAATTGAATCATTCGATTTTATAAGATTATCTCTTTCTTCAGACAATCTATCTACAACAACTCCCATAAATTACTCCTTATAATTTGATGTCTTTAGTGCTTTTATCACCGCGTGCATCATAATCATATCCAGAGATAGAAAACTGCTTGTCACTGCCAGGATAATCGGCAGGAGTTGCACCTTCATATTCAACAATCAAAGGTTCACCATCAATTCTCGCTGCCCATACTTCATAGAAGCAATAGACATTAGCACCAGAACCAGATCTAACCTTGATCACTTTACCCCACTCAGGAATTTCTCTATCTACAATTAGATCTTGAGAGTATCCAATTTGAGTCAAAGTAACCGTAATTGTATTTGGATCAATCAATCCTTCCCAATAAGAAGGAAGTTCAATAACATTTTTATCCTTTAGTGTCCCTCTAATATAAACACCTGCTTCAGGACCTTCCGCACAGATGTGCCTCAATCTATGATTTTCTTTATTGGGGTGAGTAATGTCAAATCCCTTCCAAGATTGTACATTAATCTGACCATTAAAGGTCGATGCTTTGATCGTGCCAGCAGCGGTAATATTTTGACAAGCAACAATATCCTTATCTAGTTGAAGATTTTGAGCTTTAACATTATAAAGAAGATATGGAGTACATGCCTCTGCTGGATAATCAGGATCACCTGTACTAGATTTTACAATGTAATCATATTTTGACGATGGGGTTCCATTAACAGGACGATCTGCACAATCAGATGTATCAGATTGCTGTGGAATAAATTCTGCCATAATTACCTCTTAGTATCATAATGATATCCAGACACCGAATACTCGTCGTTATTACCTGGATAGTCTGCGGGAGTTGCACCCTCATATTCTGGAATTAGTTTCTCACCATCTACTCGCTCACCATATACATGATAATGACAATTAATAGGTTTAGCAGAGTGAAGGAAGACTCTATTGTCTTCAATTCTGTGGATAATAATATCTTGATGACTGCCAACTGGAGTAATAGACACTGTAATTGAATCAGGATCTACCAATTCTCTCCAATATTCAGGAAGTTCAATTACACTATTATTCTTAAGTTTACCTCTTATGTATACGTCATTTGTTGGTCCCTCAGGACAAGTATGGCGTAATCTCCATCCCTCTTTTGTTGGGTGAGGAATGTCAAAGTTCTTCTTAGCAGATAAAATATGTCCACCACAACGAGACATGACCTCGCCCTGAGCGATGATATTCATTCCAGCATTAATGCTAGAGTTAGTATCAATAACACCCAAAAATGCTGAGGATCCTTGAACTGCAAGAGAATATGGATTATTAATTCCTGTACAAAGAGCACCAGGAATCAGTGGAGGTACTGTAATATCTGGATTGATAGCTGGTCCAATATTTACATTAGCCAATAAAAATGGTGGAATTGCTCCAAAGACTGCTGGAGATTCAATATAAGCACCTCCTCTAATTTGAAGAGGACCCTTTCCTAGAGGGACACTAGGATCACCCTCTCCAACATATAGAGTCTTTTTAACTTCTAAATCAGGTACTTTCATTATAAAAATCCTCCAGTTCTTTGTTGAGATTCAAATGGCGATGTTCCTTTAGATGGTTTAACAGTTGTTGCAGAATCAGCACAATCAATCATACCCCCATAAAAATTAAGAGATGCATTACCAACTAATTCACATGTTCCTGAAGATAGAAATTTTGCAACAGCATCACCATTAACCTCTATATTTTTAGATTTAATGGTAACTTTTTCATTAGATTCAATATTAATATGTCCACTCTGGTTATTAGGACCAGTTGCTTTTAAATCAATATTTCTAGCATCTAACCTGATTCTACCTTTTGGTGCCTTTAGAATTATATCACCTCTTGCTGCATTTATCACCATGGCAGTGTCATTAACAGGATCTTCGCCACAATGAATTTGATAAACACCAGGACATCTATTGATAGTTCCTCCTGCCATCGTACCAGAAGACATGAGCATCATGTAGTGCTCAGCAGACATTCCTGGATGCCCATTGCGAACTAAAACTCCAGCATATTCATATCTAGGAGTTATGTGCCCAAATTTAATGTGCCCGAAGTCGTTACCCAAGTCTATTGGGTTATGTATCTTTGGTCCTGCCATTTGTTATTATACGTTTAGTATCCGTATCCTCCACCACCAGAAGAAGGAGGTGATGGTGGAGTTGGGGTTGGTGAAGGTGGAGTTGGTGAAGGTGGAGCACTAGAGGGTTGTGCTGGAGTAGAAGATGAAGTCTCGACAACCTGTGTTCCCATGTTCAATTGACCTCCAGAGTTTGAACTTGAAGGTGGAGATGGTTGTGATGATATTGGTGATGTTGTACTTGTTGGTCGTATAACCTGAAGTAAATTACCATCTAACCATTGGAAACGATTATCATAATTAGATAAACTTTCACCAATAGTATCCCAAACTAAAGGATGTGCTCTCTGCGTATGCTGAGCACCAACCATCTTCACTCCCCTATGTTGATGTGTTGGTCCATAATATGGCTGTCCATTGATATAACCAGCAAATTCTTTATTCTCAATGATACCAACACAATTTACAACAGATACAATGCCACCAAGAATAGGATCTTCTGGGACATTGCCATCTACATCATCACCAATTCTCTCAACACAGAATACTGGTTTCAATATAGCATTATAACCTGTTTCTGATTCAATGTAAATAAGAGGTCTTTCAACAAATCCCTTACCAGCTTTTACAATTCTAAGTGACTGCAATACACCGAATGGTCCAAAAGTAGGAACTACTTCAGTTCCATTGCTTGGTTCAATAACAACTCGATCGCCATCGCTATAATTGATACCATGATTCTCAATATTAATATCGCACAAGTATAGAATTGTAGGATAACTTCCAACATCTATAGTTGGGAATGCATCAAACTCAGTTGCACCACCTGGACCTGTACCTGGAATAGTAGTTGTACCTCTAAGTCTTGCAAGTCTTTCTTCTTGAGATTCTCCAGTTGGGATTCCACTTCCACTATCATCTTCTCTACCACCTACACCTGGAGTTATTCTGCCACCTGGTCCAATAATAGGAATTCCACCCTCATAAACCGCCCTATCTTCAGGACGAATTACAGTGTCTCCCTCACGAGGATCAATATCTTCATCAGAATCTCTTCCAGGTGGAAACTTCTCCCATCTTCCATCACCTCTTTTAACAACAGTATAATCTGATGGTGCCCAGACTCTACCATCACCACCAAGATCTCCATTTGGTCTAGATATAAATCCACCACCAGGATCTTTAATCACAACTTGAACAACTCTAAGTGTTGGATCCCCAGTCTGAGGATCTACTCCACCATCTGGAGCAGTTATTACTTGAGCTCGAACTCCACCACCCTTGCCACAATTATCCTTAATTTGAATACCTGGTGCTTTTTTGTATCCGAGACCACCAGCAATTAAATCAACACCCAAAAGTTCTCCAGCAGCACTGACGATTGCATTACCCCTCGCACCAGATCCACCACCACCCCAGAAGGTTACTTGAGGTGGTCCACAAAATAAAGGTCCAACATTACAACCATTTATAGACTGAACTGCATCGCTAATTAGACCATCAAAATCAATAGATGCAAGATTATCAATATCTACTAAGTTTGATGCAGATGCTGCGATTCCCTTTGCTTGATTAATAATACTATCTAAATCTAAAGTTATTGGAGGAGATCCACCTTCAAAGATATTCCACTCTTTCGTATCTGGGCACTCTTGCTTTTCTTCACAAACAAGGAATCCTGCAATTTGACCAAGAATACCAAGAATAGCTCCAGCAATACTAAATGCACCACCAAGTAGAGAAGATATATTATTAATAATTGAATTTATAGCACCAGTAAGAGCACCAAGAGTATTTCCTAAAAGACTAGCAATAAAATTTTGAACTGCACATGCAGGAACGTTAATATAACGATCAAGCATCTGAGTCAAAAAGTTGCCAACCATTGCTTTAAGGTTGCCAATCATTTTATTGAACAGACAAACAATCAGTTCAATCAGAGCATCCTTAGCAACTTTTGCTTTATCTCTATCTGGTGGATTTATAAGTTCCGCTAAAAATTTAGTTTTTTCATTAATTTGCTCTTCAACAAACTTCCTAATATCCTTAAATAAGTTTTTTAATCCAAGAGATATAAACTCAGAAGCTTCTGCTGCCTTCTCATTAATCCACTTCTGTTTATCAGCAATCCATCCTTGAGCAGCACTCTCCCAACTATTTAATTGATCAGTTGCCCTCTCAATCTTTGCAATGAGTTCCTTCATGTAAACTCCAATGGAACTCAATTCACTTTCCCCACACTCTGTAGGAGTAGACAAGGGGAAGGATGGTTCCTTCATCATTGTCTTATCACTGAGTGACATAATATTTGGAGAAGTAAAACCTTCTAAAGGATTACCCTGAAATGCAGGAATAGAATGACCACCAACAAGATCCCAATCCTTATATCCACTATAAGGAATGAATCCATTATTCTCTGGTTGATTCTTAGGCAGAAGAAGCTGATCATTATTTGGAACAGTATAAAGATAAACTGGTCCTTCTTTTTTTGCAGGGTCTTCCCAATAACCTACAACCTTTGATCCTTGAGTAATCCCTGGTGTTAGTCCTGTCTTTTTATGACCAGACCCTGCACTTGACGAACCAACCACAACCCAAGGGAGCTGGTCATCACTTTGTACGTTTTTATCTGGAGAGTGAACTCCTTCTATCCTAACCTTTACACGATAACCCCAATTTTTAAGTTCTGAGCGATCTGAAAGAAGTTCATCATCTCTTGCCCAGACTTCTCTAGGTGCAACAATACCCGTCCAAAACATGGACGACTTGCCTTCATCATAAAATGGGTGTGTAAGATAGGTTGCCATTTATATAAATCAATTATCGTGAATCTTGCATTCAAGTGCGGATGGGTTTTGATCACAATAAAGTTCAAGTGGAGATGGATCATGATGATCCCCCGCTTCGATCTCTTCTTTATGATGCTCTACCCAATCTTCGAGGTCGTGTAATTCTTCCTCGATGTGACGACGTTGTTGTGGAGAGGTAGTAGGATCCTCAAGGATATTTTTATCTACCTCGATGTGTTGTTCGATGTTATCCATAATGGTTGATCGAGTTATTGATTATTTATTAGTCTAAATCCAGATAATCTTCTGGTTTGAAGTTAGGGTCATCATAACCAGCATCCAAATCAACATCAATATTTTTACCAACAGATGTTTTATCAATCACATTTGTAATGTTATCAGTAGTTCCACTTGGTTCCCAAGTACCACTATTCCATTTATTGACGAGATCTCTCTCTTCTGCTGATAAGAATTTTGCAATAGAATCATCAGTATTACCCAATACAGAGAATGGATTGGATAATCCAGAACCAAATATACCCTTTGAACTCTCTTGACCTATTGAAATAGGAGCTCCAGAAGTCGCAGTGCTTCTATTTGGTTGTCTACCATATGAATCCCTAACTAATCTCATTTTAGTCAAAGTATGACTCTGAGTCAAGTGAGTGCAGATATCAGATACAATATAAAGTCCACTTAATTCCTTATCAAAATCATCCCCCTTCTCCATCTTGGCGTCTTTTTGTGGGAAGTCAGCATGAACAATAGAACCAGCTCTTAAAGTGTAATCTCCTGGAACTACAATAGTAATGTCTAAACTGAATAATTTATTATAGGTCATAGCACTCTGCAATATGACTTCATCCAACTTTAAATTTGGTTCTGTTGCTTGATCGACCTGCTCCTCTACAGATCCCGTAGGAAGATTTCCAACATCATCCTTTTTAGAGAACCTCTTTGATACAGTGCTCTGGAATACTTCAATAAATTCTTTGGCTAGTTCTGGAACTTCTAGTCCACCATGTATCTTTTGCTCATCAGTGGTTATCTCTTGTTCCCTTGGATTAAAAATGTGAGAGAATGTATTAGACGTTTCTAATACTGTACCATATGAACCAGACTTTAGATTTTTAGATACACTTATGCTTTGATCTGCATCATAACTGATAATCTTTGCCTCATATCCCGCAGGAAGTTCTGTACTATTATTATAAATGTATGCTCTAGCACCTTCAGAATCATCAAATAAATTGTCAATTGATCTAAAATTAAATCCATCATATGTCTCAAAAAATAGGTATCCTGCACTACTCTGAGACTTGGCAGATACTCCTCTAGTAGCAATCTCTGCCAATAGTCTGAATGGTTTTTTACCTCTACCTTCAACATTAAATTTATTTGCAGTGCTATCAACAATAATATTTTTTGTAGTCTTTAGTGCATCATTAAGAATGGCAGTTGCTGTAGCACTTATTTCACCATCAAATCTACGATAAACTTCACATGCTACAAGATCATTCGCAACTGCCTCTCTTGAAAACAAATCAATAACATACATCACCCCACTTTGAGATGATGTTATATTCCTTACCTTCTCCACATATAAAGCATTATCACCCTCATACTTCAACTTATTACCATAAGCATCTTCTAGTGTAAGATGCACCTTCTCTGAACCTGATAATTTTAAATATTGAATTGCAGATACTGCCTGTTCTCCACCACCAACTTCATGTCCAGAATCTGCAACTAGAATAGAAAATCTTACTGTCGGTTCAAGAATACTCTCATAATAATCACACTCTACAACACCAGCAGAGATGTCTTTGCTGCCATTTACTTTATTTGAGAATATCTCAAGTTTTGAGATATTACCTGAATTAGTTGCTAGATTTGCTGTAGGCATGGTATCTATAGATTACTTATTATTTAATCAAGTAGGTGCAATGACTGTAGCATCCTTATGAACAGTCACATTCTTAGTTCCTACTTCACGACCCCTACGGTTTAGAACAGGAACTCTTACAATCTTAGTAGTTTCATGGACTGCAATAACCGTTCCAGTTATTTCATAGTCTGCTTTTGATGATATATCATCTGGAGTGGTTGTAGGGGTAGGTGGTGTTATTTGAGGTTCTTTCTTTTGAGCTCCATGAGTATTAACCCAATTTCCAGGATCTAGGTAACTACTGAACTGACCATTCGCTGCGGGAGGACTATTAGATATTTCCCAGTGCAAGTGTGGTCCAGTAGATCTACCAGTGCTACCAACGTTGCCAAGTAATGCACCCGCTTTGAACTTAGCACCAACACCCAATGCAGGGGGTCTATGTAAATGACCGAAGAAGTGATAAGCACCATGAACAGAATCTTTCCATACAATCCAGTAACCATATCCAGCACCATTAATGTCTGTGGCATTGGCATGAGTCACTTCTCCATCCAAATATGCATACATTGGGGTATCCGTAGGTGCAGCGATATCATATCCATTATGAGTACTATTAGTTCTTCTCCTGTACCCTTTAGCCGATGTAATTACAACACCACCCTTTTGAATGTCTGATTCTGCAAAAGGAGTATAAGATACACTTAAGGCAGTCTGCTCTGCACCATTAATAGCAACACTACCAGAAGTGCCACTCACACCACCCAATTTATCAGAACCGCTTAATGTTGCTCCCGCACTTGCTGGTCTATTTCCTCCAGGAACAAGAGGAGTAGTTGGATTATTACCACCACCACTCCTACGAGCAGCTTGTTCATCCGTCTCCCCCTTAATACCCTTAATAACATTCAGTGCCCGTGTAGTGTCTCTAGTAGCATCCCGCAGAAACTTACGTTCAACTATTTTAGTAAACTCACGAGTTCTCTTCTTTTGTTCTTGTGGAGTCTCAAGAACATAACCACCATTTGCTAACTTTTGCAGTATGTTAGTGATTAATCCTATTGGTGCAGGGATAGCAGCATCAAAAAATGTTATTAATGTTTTAACAATAGCCTTAATTGATCTAGCGTCTGGTTTTTTACCCGCAATAAGATCAGCACCAAGTGCCATGATCTTACTTAAAATACCACTATTAGTTGCTCTTAATTTCTTTACAGCGTCTTTAATTTTATCAAATGGATTGACAAATGAAGTGACAGTCTCAGCAGCATCTGTCATAAAGGAGAATAATCTATTAAAAATATTGCCCTTCCTTCCTTTGGCTTGTTTTGCTCTCGCAACATTAACCTTCATGTGTTGATCACTTGAGGGCATTATCTTCTGGATTCTTGCATTTCTTGCTCTCTTCTCTCTCTCCGATTCATATTCTTCCTTACCAACTACACCACCCTTTTCCTTCGCTTCAAGACTAGCATCTTCAACAGCACCTGCATCTTCTTTATTTGTAAGAACATTGTAAAGACTGATACCAATTTGATCACCAATAACACCACCAATCAGTCCACCTAATGTAGCACCACCTGCAGCACCAAGAAGATTACCAACAATTGGTACGACGGATCCAGCAAGACCACCAACAACACCACCTAACCAAGTTCCAAGTGCTTGTCCAACACCAGCACCAACAGCACCTGCTGCTGCTTTACCAAGTGGTTCTTTAAAAATAAATGCTCTGATTCCAAAGTCAATCAGAGGACCAACAATTGGAATCTTACCAGCGATCTTACCTGCACCAGCACGAAGACCTTTAGTAGCTACCTTCTTACTAACATTTGAAGCAGCTGCTCCAAATCTATTTCTAGTAGCTTTTTCACCAAACCTTCGAGTATATCTCTGTTTAATATCGTCTCTATAACTACCTCCCTCTAGAAGGGTGTATTTTCCTTTTGCATTTCTTTGAGTTTGAAGAGCATTGCCAGTACGATTTTTAAATCCATCAGCATCTACACCTCTACGATTAAGATTATTACCACCTCCTCCACGTCTTCCCTTGTTAACATCATAAGAAGTAGTTCCAGCAAGCATAATTGCGATCATTGCCAGATTCATGAATTTAGTAAAATGACCTTGAAATTCTTTAAATTTCTTTAGTCCATCATCACCAAATAGATTTTTAGTTGTCTCTTCTATTTTATCCTTTACTTTATATCCAAAGTCAATTGCAGTTACTAATTTATCCGCAAGTCCACTAACAACATCACCAATAAATTTAGCGATAGGGGAAATAAATTTAACAAACTCTGCAATTTTTGGTGCATAATCAACCAAAAGCACCAATAATCTACCTAGAATTATTGTTCCTAAAAAATTCCTAATTCCATCCAAAAATCCCGTTCCAGGAATATTAATTCCCTTGGGCATTTTTATACCCTTCTTCTTTTTATTTTCTCTTTTTTTCTCCTTTTCTTCACGAAGATTTTTTTGGTTCGTTCTCGCCTCGAACCTCATTGTATCCTTGTTAAGTTTTAAAGTTCGACCAATAATTTTTTCAATCTTCTTTGTTGTTACTCTAATAGCAGCAACATTCTCCTCCAACGAAGGAGTGATTTCTTCTTCTTTACTATCATCAGATTGTTGCTTTACAAGTGCCCCACCAGAAGGTTTTTTGTAAGGGACAAGTGTTGCTGTTGGTCTTGTTGTTGCAGATGCTCCACCACTTGAAGGCAAAAATCTTTGAGTATTAACTGCCATCTTACTCTACCTCAGTGATTCCATAGATAGCAAGCATCTGAATCCTCAATTCTGTTTGATAGAATGCCTGAAAATCTGTGGGTAAATCTCTAGCACCAGTGGATCCAGGAGCACGTTTACCTCCAGAATCAACAACATTAGATGATGCCATAACACTAACCTGAGGTGTTGGTGCTTCTGGAGTAGGAGGCAAATTACCTTTACCTAGCATTGCTGGGGGAGGTTTAGGTGTTGCTGATGGTGGTTTCGTTGGTTTTGGTATGACACCAGAAAATGGCGCTGCTCCCGCAGAACTCGATAACATATTACCAGGACCTTGTACACCCATTTCAGAATCACTCTCACTTTCCTGAGTTTGCATTTGAGGTGAAGGTGAAGATGGGGGTGGAGAGGTTCTACGTCCAGTCATCGCTCCTGCCATAGAAGTACCAGATGTCGATTCTCTTCTTGATGTGGAAGACGATAGGGGAGATCTAGATGATTGTTGTGGTTCTGGAGATCTAACAGCACGAATAGTTGCAATTAATGCCTGTCTTTCTATTTCTTCTCTTGGAGCAGCAGAATATCTTTGCCTTGCTTCTCTTGCTGCTCTGAATACGTGAGGTCTTCTTGCACCTGGTTCTGTTGGATCTAATAACTTACTTAACTCCTGTATACTTAAATTATTTAAATTATCATTAATATTAACTCCAATTTGTCCACCACCCTGAGCAAATTGAATATCTCCCATTTTAGAATATGTTGGTTGGTTTGTCCCACCACCCATCTTGTTAAGACCAAGGAGGAAGGGTGCTCCAATCTTATCAACTGCTGGTTTAGACATTACAATCTCACCAGGTTGAGCAACAATCATCTGAGTATCTTTTCCTGCACCCCTAACTCTCTTACCAGTGGAATGTGTTACCTTTCCACCAGATGGCATAGTTCTTCTATTTCTTTGAACCCCTCCACCTCTAGAGTATCTTGGAACTCGACCACCGCCAGACATAGTACCCAATACACTCATGGGATCTCCAGTAGCGCCACCAAACTCTAGAGTATCATCTAACTGAGTCTTACCGTCTTTTGCTCTCTCAGGATCATTTGATTGTGTTTGAGATTGCATGATGCCACCAATTGCTGCACCACCAACAACTACCGTAGCAGCTGCTGCAAGAGGATGTGCTCTAGCAAATTTAAGAAGACCTGGAATTGCCTTCTTTGCCATAAACATAGACAGTTTCACTACTCCTGCAAGAACAGACCGAATCAATGCACCTAATGGAGTTGCAAACAGAACAAATGCAGATAATAATACTGGCCACCAATCTTGTAAGAATCTTCCCAGTGACTCAACTTTCTCCCGATTTTTTGGATCTGCCAACCACTCAAGCAACTTGATCATTACTCTTCCGAGTAAAATAGTTCCGATGAATTTAAATAATCTGTCTAACAAATCAAACGTAGGAGCGGCAAGTTTCATTGCCTGATTCATCATAAACTTTCCAGCTCCCTCTAAAGCACTCTCCTTCTTTCTTCTCTTCTCTTTTTGTTTATTACGTCTATCAAGTTCTGACTTCTTTTTTATAGCCTCAAATTGACCATTCAGAACTTTGAATATCTTCTCAACAGACTTTCTTATCGCAGCAACATTCTCTTCAAGAGATGCTTTACGCTTCCTCTTCTTCTTACTATCTTCTCCAGGAGCAAGAAGAAGTTGCTGTTTTTCTGGACCACTTCCAACCATACCACTGGTTGGTTTTGTTGCAGGTTTTGTTGTTGTTTTATCAACTCTCTTTACATTTACCTTAAATTTGCCAGTCTTACTTCTTACTCTCTTCCTCTCCTCGTCAATCAGCATGGAATCTTCAGTAGATACCTTGCTATCTGTCATTCGAGCAGCAACTTGCCACTCTTTTAACATTGTAAGATAATCATCATAACTGAAATCAAAACCATCTTCCAATCCAAGAAGTTCTGCTATCCTTGGATCAATCTCTTCTGCAGCATCACCAAGAAGATCATCTTTTGATGGTCCCGCTGGTACATATGTTTTTGATACTGTTGCTTTTGGTTTTTTTAATGCACCACCCTTTTTTGGTTTAACACGACTCATCTCCGCAATCATTGGAGGGTCATCAGTATCACCAGCATAAGGGTTATCTGGATCTACCTCTTGTTCGTCATAAGAATCCTCTACCTTAGGTTTTTGTACCGTAGTCTCTTTTGGTTTCTTAGGTAAACTTACCTTTTTCGGTTTATCTACAACATAATAATTCCACAAGAACAGAACATACTGCTCCTGCTTCTCATAATCTGCCTTATTCTTCTCTGTTCCAGTATCTACTGCTGCTAAAGGAAAATCTTTTGTATGCTTCTTAAAATTCCTTGCAAAAGTTGAATATACTTTATCTGGATCTACACCAAATTCGCGAGCAAGAAGATTTCTATTGTAAGAAATACGGCTGGCAGCATAACTACTCCACTTAAGCTCGTTCTGCTTAACTGTGGAGTATGGTACAAATTCGCGAATAAATGTTGGTGTTCTCGCCATTAGTTACTATTATTTGCTTGTTGCGCTTTGAGTTTTTCCTCTTCCAAATGAGCCTTCAACAATGCAACATAAACTTCCCGCTCCCATGGAATTAGATTCTCTACCTCAGTTAATGAGTATTTATGGTACTGGAGCAAAGCAAAGTTTAACTTATAGTAGTTCTCCAAATCCATATGGGAGAGGGCTATGCGAAAAAACTCGACAATCCTTCCAATAAGACTGTACTTTTTACTTTAGTTTTTGGATTGGTAACTTCAATCTCATGTGACAACTTGGGCATAGTTTCAAAAAACTTCTCAATCAGTTTGAACTGATTAGAATTCATTTGATCTAAGAATGCAGTAACTTCACTTTTAGGAACAGAATCAAGATCCCAAGTTTCTTCTTCAGTAAGAATCTGACTGATACAAGTAGCGATCAAATCAAATGACTGTTCAACATTATTCTCACCAGAGAAATCAAAATTACTCTTGATAAATTGCTCTAAAGATGGATACTTCATCTCCATAGCAATGGTACTATCAATCTTAATCAATCTATCATGACCCTCCGACTTCTTGACCTTAATATCATCAATATTAATAGTCACTGGGACATAAGTCTCTTCATCATCTGGACAAAGAACATTTACTTCAATCTCTTCACCTACAGACTTACCACGAATGTTCAAGAAGAGATATTCAATATCAAAAGTAGGAAGAGTCTCTACTTTTACTCCCTTTGTCAAAATACAATTTGTAATTACGGTCTTAATTGCTGTAGTGATTTGTTTCGGATCTTCACTTTCCAAGGCAAGAACAAGAAGTTTTTCCTCTCTTACCAAGAATGGTCTGAACTGCAACTCTTCTCCAGTGGAAGGAAGAACCAGATCATAAGTTGGGGCTGCTATAGTAGGTAATGGCATAAACTTATCAATTCATGTGTTTATTTATGGGGTTATTCAGTAGTTCTGAATATTGGGAATGAAGACTCTCCAAATAATGAAGCACCAGGATTAGAGTTGAAAATATCTAAATCCAATCCAGATCTATTATATAAATTTTTCGTTGAATTGAAATCCCATGGATTAAATACAAGTGATGGTGGTGCATATTTTACATCTTCCTTATCTGCAACTTCAGAAATAAAGTATCTAGTATAAGTAAAGGATACTGTAGTTTTTAAGACATTAGATCCCTCATAACTAACTGGAACAGAACTAATTGCTTTAGGGAATGCTTGGACAAACTCATATACTAGTATGTTTTGTTTAGATTCAAGTCCAAAACCCAAATCTTTCTCAAATTTAACAATAGCAAGAGGTGCCTGATAATCTTGTGGATATCTTAGAGTAGATTGAAATGTTGGTTTTTGTAATGCTTTATCTCCTACGTCCTCCCCAACAATATATCTCATCCAAGCCTCAAAAAACTTGATCTGTAAGTATGATTTTTGAGAATTATTACCTGGATCCATTGTCACCATAAAGGTGAAATCAATAGTTTCATCATATAATTTTGAATATGCGTGCCTCTCGATAACTCCACGAAAATCTCTATTAGTTTCTATTGTCCCAAGACTGGATCCTGGAAGAGTAGCTTCCACACAAGTTAATTCAAGTAGCTCCTGTCCACCAGATTCAAATCCATCAAATTTAAAACCTTTTGGCGTTTTAACCACTACGCCATAAACAGATGACAAAGAGGGTCGCATTATTTTGGACTTTAAGTCCGTCATCTTAACGCCAGGATTGATAGGATTTGCCATCTAAATAAGTTTAAGGATCCCTATATTATATGTAGCCAAGTTTATGAGCGAAAGTATTAAAAGTAGATACCGCCCATCGTTCCCCAAAAAATACAAGGGTAACCCCAACAATATTATTTGTAGAAGTAGTTGGGAGCGTAGATTCTGTGCTTGGTGTGACCTTAATGAGAATATCTTAGAGTGGGCAAGTGAGGAGTTTTGTATTCCATATGTATCGCCAATTGATGGTAGAGTTCATCGTTACTTCCCAGACTTTCTTATAAAAGTCAAAGAAAAAAATGGATCTACAAAAACATATGTGGTTGAAGTAAAACCTAAAAAACAAACTAAACCACCTGAGAGAAAGTCTAAAAAAGTGACTAAATCCTTCATCTATGAAGCAAAGACATATGAAGTGAACAAAGCCAAATGGAAGGCAGCAACAGAATGGTGTAAGGATAGACGACTTGAATTTAAAATTATAACCGAAGACGAACTAGGAATCAAGTAATGTCTAAGAATACTCTTTTTGAAGATTTAAGACAGGAAGTTGATGTAGAACCTGGTAGATCTCCATTCTTTTACAGAAAAGCATTCAGGAGACTATCAAAAAAATATGCAGCAGATCCACAACGTCTTATCAGAGATGAGATGAAAGATCGCACCAGTGATGATCCAGATGACAATATGATCAGAAGATTCCCAAAACAGGGACATCTCTTTATGTTTGAATATTCCTCTGAAAAAGATAATGTATCTGTATTTGACCCATTTCCACTAGTATTTGTAATTAAAGTTGAGGGAACTTCTTTTTTAGGATGTAATCTTCATTACATTCATCCACTTAAAAGAGGGATAGTCGTTGAAAATTTAAGACGCAACAAATTAACATTACCTTATAATTCAGTATCTAAATATAATATAAGTCAAATTAAAGGTCTGTTGCTAGACGTTGCTAGGTCTGAGTGGACATCCGCTTCTAATTTACCAATAGAAGACTTCGTTAATATTAAAGACGGCAAATCTCGCTCTATTAATATTACAGACGTTTGGAAGAATAATAACAGATCCTTTAGGAAGATGCTCCGTGGAGCACTAATATATAAAGGATATGGATCAAACGATGAAGATTTTAAAGGTTAATTAACATGCCAACACCAGCAAAAGTTGAATCTGCAAATTCAACGTTTATTTTTGGTACATATAATTCTAATGAGGGCCAAAATACAGTTCACACTTCCCCACCACATAAACTTTCGTCATCAGACGGTAAGGAGATAAACTATTCAGTTGTAATTGACCCAGTAACAAAAAAACAAACAATATACGAAAGAACTTATATTATTGGAGCTCTACAAAGAATAGATCCAGATAAGGCAATAGCAGTTAAAGGACCTGATGGTACATTCCTTCCTACCGAATATGCATCAGGTAATCTTAATGAGAGTTTAGTAAAAAGATTGCAAGAGGACACCGCTCAAGCAACTTTTGAGAACGTTGTAGACTATACAGTAAAAAGTGCTTTAAAACAAACGTCTAGAGACGGAACATTTACGCCAGCACAAGTTGCAGAAGCAAAAGGTGAAAAACCAGAGACGCCAATACCGCCAGACAATCCAGAAAACCCAAGTGGTGGAGATGGAGAAACAGAACCTGTTACTGGTGATGGATCTTTAAACGGACTCACTGTAAGTTCAGCAGCAAATCAAGAGACAGTAAAAAGTTTTGCCGCAGGAAAAAGTGATTTAGTTTATCCAGAAGGTGCAATAGGTAATGAATCCGATTATATGAAATTTACCGCACTAAAATACTTGCCAGGAACACTAAACACTTCAGGTGGTTCCTTTGGTACATCATATCAAAGTGGAACATCACTTGGGCAAAGCGTACAACTTCCAATTCAAGGTGGCATTCAAGATTCCAATGCAGTTGGATGGAATGAAGACACTATGAACGTCTTACAAGCTGCTGGAGCGGAGATTGCAACAGAATTTATTGGAAAGGGTGTTAGTGCTGCTGTAAATACCCTTCTTGATCAAGCTAGAACTTTAAGTAGCAATTCTGGTCCAGCAAAGACTGCCATTAAGACTGCAATGGCAGGTCAAGCAGTGGGATCTAATGTTATAGGAAGAACTGAGAGGGCAATCCTCAACCCAAATACAGAACTTCTGTTCCAAGGTCCTCAGTTAAGAGCATTTTCTTTTAACTTTAAGTTAACTCCAAGATCATCAACAGAAGCAGCCATAGTGAAGAGTATCATCAAATTCTTCAAATTCCACATGGCACCAAAAACTAGTGATGCAAACTTATTCTTAAAAGCACCAAATATTTTCAGAATTGAATACTTTAAGGGTGGTCAACAGCACTCTGGTATAAATCTTATTAAGGACTGTGCTTTACAAGCATGTACCGTAGACTATACGCCAGATGGAACGTATATGAGATATGACGACGGTTCCATGTTCTCATATGATTTACAACTGCAATTCATGGAACTCGTTCCAATATATGCTAAAGATTATAACGAAGGAACTAACGCTGAACACCCAATCGGATACTGATAAATGGCAAATTACTTTACCCACGTTCCAAGCATTGCATATATCTCAAGAGATCTTGAGAATAATTCTTTGAATGACTACACAGTCACAAAGAACTTATTTAAGCGTGCCAAAATAAGAGAAGATATATTTCAAAGCATAAGTTACTTCAATAAGTATACTATCGTTGGTGATGAACGACCAGATCAGGTTGCTGATAAGTTGTATGGAGATTCTTCTTTAGATTGGGTGGTTCTCTTATCAAATAATGTTCATAATGTATATGAAGAATGGCCAAAAACACAATATTCTTTTGATAAGCACCTTATAGAAAAGTATGGGGATTATAATACATTATATAATGGTATTCATCATTATGAAACCATTCAAACTAAATCCAGAAATGGATATGTAATCTTAGAAGGTGGTGTTGAAGTCAATGAAGGATTCTTCAATGCACCAGAATATGAGATTGAGTTAGACACAAGTGTAATTTTACCATCAGAAATTCCTGGAGATTTTGCAACAGGAACAGGTACATATGATCCAGTTAGTGGTGAAGTTAAGACAGTAACAGTTACTAATCCAGGAACAGGATATACAGCATTTGCAGAGGTGACATTTGCAGATCCACCAAATCCAAGATTAGCAACAATTACCACTACACTCAATGTCCCACCAGATGATAGAGAGATTGGAACTATAACTGTCGTTGATGCAGGAACTGGTTATACATTCCAACCATTGTTAACATTCAGTGAGCCTCCTCCAACGGTTCCTGCAGTTCTTGAAGCAGTGATCGGTGCTGGTGGAACAATTCAAAGTGTTGGCATTACATCTGCAGGTGATGGATATACATTCACGCCTATAGTTACCTTCCCACCCCCACCAAATGTCATTGAGAGTGCTGTTTTTGTTAATAACGGTAGCGTAACTGTTGATGGTGGTTTTGAAGGTTGGTACATGGATCCTGCAGGTACTTACTTCTACACTGCTCATGGTGCAAATTCTTATACTCAAGGAACGATTGAACAATATGAGATGAGCAGTGGTTACGATCCAAATACTGCCTCTCAAGTAAATGTACTTACCTTAAATACTGGTGGTCTTAACTTCACATATGCTACTGGCGTTGAATTTAAACCAGATGGCACAAGGATGTATGTTAGTGGTCTAACCAATTCTGGTAATAAAATTGCTCAGTATGACTTAAGTACTCCATGGGATGTACTCACAGCAACATTGGCAGGTAACGTTAGCTTCCCTGCGCTGGCAGGAGTTAGATTCCAAGATAATGGCGATCATATGTTTGTTCTTGATACTCAAGATCCAGACACAATCAAAAAATATGAATGTACTGTTCCTTGGGATATAACTTCCATCTTCCCACTTCCAGTACAAACAGCAAATATATCCGTAATATGCCAACCAACAGAATCATCAATTCGTGGTTTCTCTTTTAAAGATGATGGCACAAAAATGTATGTTAGTGGTACGGATAACAACTCAACGTTCGTAATTACATTAGGTACTGCTTGGGATCTTTCTGCACTATCTTTACTTGGCGTATTAAACGTTCAAGCTGCTAGTGGAGATTCAACACCATTAGATGTATTTACAAATCCCTTTGAAACTTTATTCTTCATTGGTGGTTCAATTAACAGAAGAATCTACACATATGATACTGATGTTACTGCAAAAGCAACTGCAACTGTGGGTGTCGGAACTAGAGCAGAGACAATTGTTGATATTACAGTCACAAAACCTGGATCTGGATATACAACCGCACCACTACCATCGATAGTAATTCAACCACCAATCCCACATAGAACTGCAAAGGGTTATGTTACGATTGTCAATGGTTCCGTAAACCAGGTTGTAATACAAGACCGTGGATACAATTATAGAACTGCACCAATTGCAACTGTAGAAAATCCATTACCTCCAATTACTGCCGAAGCAGTCTTAAAAACAGAGAATGGAGGAGTAAAAGAAATTACATTGACAAATCCTGGAAGAGGTTATAATTCAATGCCAGAACTCTTCTTCAGTAAACCAGGACCAACATATACACCACAAGTAGATGAAGTATATGAGAGAAATGGTCAAGAATGGAAGTTTGATGGATTCAATTGGAGAAGAAGAATAACATTCGGGACTGTCTACTTTGATGAAGTAGCAGATGAATTGACTGAAATTAATGGCAGATTATCTTCTGTACCTATAACAAATTATCAGTACGAAGATAAAAAAGAAAGCGAAAAAAGACAAATATATGTTCTTAAAAAAGAGTATCTTGGTATGCTATTCAATGACTTAGAAGATATCATGCCATATAAAAAAGGATCTGGAGGTTATGTCTCCAGATCCCTTAAGAAGGGTGATAACCCTAGATTATACAACTAATGGTTCTTGATTAGATTATAATAAGTAGCAATAACCAGAAGAGTCAAACAGGCTCTCTCATAGGTCCACCTCATCACCCATAATCAACTCTCAGCGAGACGTTGGAAGTAGGACAGTGCATCATCATCACCATCATCATCAGAAGATGCTTTAGGAGTGATGTCAGGTGCGTTGAAGTCAGAACTAGTACCAAGATTGTCAAGCTCTTGCTTCAGATTTGAGGGAAGTTCAGACTCCTGTTGGCGATTGCCAAAACTAGGAGCGAAGTTACCACGCATGTTGTCTTCATCAGAGACCTCTTCATCCAGGTTTTGAAGACGAGGAGTGCCTTTACGACCAAGAACGTAGTCCAGACGGGTCTGGAGTTGCTCATAGGTCTTGAACTGATCAGCAGCAGTCATTGCAGCAAGAGAGTGCTGCGTCTTCCAGAGTGCTTCCAGAGCATCATCATCGTCCAGCAGTGCTGAAGGAGAATCAAACTCAGACTTATCATAGTTCCAATAACCATCAACCTTGCGAATCTTCAGTTTGAAGTTCGCACCTTGCCAGAAGTCAAAGGGGTTGATAGGAGTCTCATCTTCAAACTCAGGTTGCATTGCTGCCATGATCTTGTCAAAGATCTTCTTACCAAATTTGAAGAGGAAGACGTTGCCATCATTTGCAGGATTGGCAGGATCCTTTACAACATAGATGTTCGCATAGTAAGAGAGTTTACGCTTTTGCTTGCGAACAATCTCCTTATCCTTATCATTACCACTGTTCCACAGGGTACGGTTGTACTCAGACACAGGATCTTTCTGACCAATAGTAGTCAGAGAGTTCTCAATGTACCAACCGCCAGGACCTTGGAATCCGTGAGAGTACATCTTCACCCAGGGAAGATCTTCTCCATCGGGAGCGGGGAGGAATCGAATAACGGCATAACCGTTGCCCGTTTTATCCATTTCGGGCTTCCAAAGACGATCATCACCGCCGCTGGAATTGCTATTCATCTTCTCAACTTCTTTGACCAACTTCTGAGTCAAAGAACCAAGAGAGGATTGCTTCTTAAGATTTGCGAAAGACATTGGATTACCTCGGATTTGTTTGTATTCGGCTTGTGTGTACCCGATAGGGCACTTGCGGCGAGTACGGACCTATAATAGTGCAAGTGCCCTTAGTTGTCAAACTTCTTTTTCTTCGACCTGCTCCTTCATGTGACCAACCAGTTTCTCCATGTTACTGAAGATCACATTCATGTCAACGTTCTCTGGCATACCCAGCATAGCAGCAGATTTTACGATATTTGCCTTCATTTTCTGTGCCTCAGGATCGTCAGACAGAGACAATCTAGCATAGAGGACTTTTTGCTTGTCAATCAGTTGTGACAAGAGGTCAACGTGTGCCAATTTATCATCTTTATTCATCTGATAAAAACTGAACATGTTTTTATACAGTTTTTCTTGGAGATCGTTAATATGGACAATTTCTGCCCGCACAACATCTGAGTCAAAAAATGTCATAAAACGCACTCCTTTAAAATTTTCCTGAATTTAAAGATATCAATATTTAGGAAGGAATCATACTTCTTAATATTTTTGGAAACTTGCTCCCAAATAGGATCCTGCAGTTTTTTGTCAAAATCCTTACTGAACTGAAAAATACGATTATATATTACTAACGTCTCGATGCAAATATCACCACTTAGATGTTTTTTGAGAAGGGGTGGGTGACCCGACTTACAATCAAAAACATCCTCAACATCATATTCACTAAACAAGTCAGTAGACTCGTTTTTAAAAATATAACTTAAAGACTCATTCCGCTTCTTCCACGAATTATACGTTGATTCCCCTTCACGGATAAGTTGCCCAATCCACATAGCACTAGCATCCGTAGATTCAACAAAATTAGATACAAAAAAGTTAACGACTTCTTGATCGTTCTTTTGGCGACTCATCTTCTCAAACCAATAACGATCCTTCCTCTTATAGAAGGACTGTAGAGAGGCACGAGTTTTACCGTTATATCTGTGGTAGTCGTATTTATCTTTTGTGAAGTGATTCTTCAATCCCAGATAAGTTTTATACACGTCAAAGGGAGTCATTTTAACAAAAAGGGTTTTCACGAAATTTTCCCCGCGATAAATTTTCCGACTTTTTCTGAATTAAAAGATCAATTTTGCTCTGGAGGTCCTCTTGAGGAAGTTCAACTCCATTGCATCATACTTAATCTTCTCCTTCAAAGGTTTAGAGATTAGTTTAGGGACTGACTCTAGATCAATGCTATTACACTCACAAAAGTAAATGATAGCATCAATATAATTCATATCCACATTGTCTCTCACTAAGTATTCAATCTCTTGAGCAAACTTAGTGGGACAAAAAAACTTTTTCTCCAGTACCTTTTCAAATTCGTCTTCATTTTTACTGGGCATAGGTCTCCAGTTTGTAGTTAAGAAATTCTCTAATGTACTCTTGGAGTAGCTTAATGTATTTGGTTTTGTCGCGCTCTTCATAAACAACACATTCTCCATTTTCACATGCCATAATAATGACAAGTTTTTTTACTGATATACCAGTGAGCTCATAGAGCATACACCCATACGCCATACACTGAACAAAATAATGTTCAATCCACTCTACTGGTTTTGGTTTTTTTGAGGTCTTAAAGTCAATAATTGCCAATTCGCCATCGAATTCGGCAATACAATCTACGGTTCCAGCTACACCAAGAACCTTACTATATAGAGAACTTTCTAAAGCATGAATATTGTCAATCTTGTTTAATTCTGGTTTAGCAATCTTAAAAAGATAGTCTGATAGTGGTTGAACTTCAGGTAGACCTTCATTTTTTAGATAACACTCAGTAAGAGTGTGCATGTCTGTACCACGACTAGTTGCTTGTCTAGTAATTCGATCCGCAGTCTCTTCGCCAACCTTCTTACGCCACTTAGCAAAGAAGGCACGGTTCTTGTGACTAGTGACAGAAGTAATGGATACTAGTTTCAGTAACTCATCGGCATCTGGCACTTGATAATAACGGACTCCATCAATAGTCTCCCTGCTAAGGGCAGGGAGATCCAGATCAACATGATTAAACATCAATAACCTAATTCGTGTTTTGCAAAAAGATATTCCTTACAGAGACCAGAACGAACAATATCATCAAGACCAAACTCAATGATGTCAAACGATGGCATTACCCTAAGAATCTTCATGAAGTCGATGATACCATTTCTCTCATTGGTTTTTTGCAAGTCAGTCTGAGTTGCATCACCACAGAAACAAATCTTAGTGTTATCACCTGCCCTTGTAATTATACTATCAAGTTCATGAAAATTCAAGTTTTGGAATTCATCAACGATAATAATTGCTTTATCAAGTGTAGTCCCTCTGAGGAATGAAGTAGACCAGAAGCTTACAGTACCCTGAGTCTTCAAGTTACCATAGAGCATCTCAAAATCAGCATCAGTTGCCATCTGGAACATGTACTTAACCATGTTCTTATAAGGGATCTGATAGATGTCCGCCTTATCCTCATGAGTTCCAGGCAGGAATCCAATCTCTCTAGTTGCTACCAGAGAGCGGACAATGTAGATCTTCTCGTATGGTGTGTGCTCATCAAGAACATCTCTAAGAGCATTATAAAATGTAATGAAAGTCTTACCTGTTCCTGCTGCGCCATAAGCGACGATGTTTTTATCATCGTCAAAAGAATCATACAGTTTTGATTGATTGTCTGTAAGGGGATCAATCTCCAAAAGGAATTCGGAGTTGATTGGTTTACGCCTCTTCATTTGTTTGGCGGTCATGCCAACACCGATTGGTTGTAGGTCAGACTTTCTCTTTCTTGCCATACGGATAAATCTTGGGTAGGTTGACTTGTATTTAGTACATGGTGCCACAAATACATCGCAGCACCAGCAGCTGTTCCCCCATCATGTGCAATAGGGTCGATGTAAAAGTTTATGTGAGGGAATTCTTTGGCGTACTCATAGTTATTAACACAGTTTAAAAAATATCCACCAGAGAGCACTACGTTTTTCGTTTCGACTTTCTTAAGAAGGGATCGAATAAGACGAATTGTGTGCTTCCTAGTTTCATTCTGTGCTTTTTTAGTTAAGTTTGCAATGAGATCAAAATTAAATTCTGGGTTGTAATACTCCGCAGGATCTAATATTGGATCATCATAACATCGCCTATAACTATTTAATATAGTTTGATTGTCTGTAATCCAAGTATCTGTACTTTCATCATAAACAAACCACTCTTTAGTACATGCCTTGTCGGCATCACCATAAGGTGAGATTCCCATCAACTTACCAGCACTATTAATACCAGTAATCTGCATGATGCTATTGAATATCCATCCACAACTAGCAGTTGGAGATAAGACATACTTATCATTTACAAGAACTGGTTTAGACTTAGTTTTAAAACAGTCCCCTTGTGGTGTGTAAACCTGCTTCACGAGTTCTACTTGACCTTCAGAGAACTTATACATGGATTCAGATTCTCTAAGGGTAATATAATCATTAAAATAATGACCACCACCATCTAAAACAAGTGCTGCCGCTTCATCAAAACCCGATGCATAAAATGCATTGCAAGCATGATATAGATGATGCTCCCAGTAATAATGAGCATCTCCAAATGTAATACCATATCTACTAAGATTAGTTTTTACGTCCTGGATGATGTCCTCATCTGGATAATCATAGATATGAATTCCATTGATCTTCCCATAAGAAGAGAATGTAATGTGATCTAAGTGACGTGTATATCTAACGATGTCCATAAGACACCTCATCATACTACCACGCAACCACTCCTCTTCTTTGATGCCATTATAGCGATCGTCTTCCATGTAGTAGATCAACTCACCGTCCTCAACCAATGCGATTGATGGGTGATGAGAGATGTTAACTCCAAGAATAAACATAATTAAAGCTTCTTAACTGTAGATCCAGGTGCCTTAGATGCTTTGTCAAGAACTTCATTCCATTCTGGTCTCTGTTTGATCAGTCGGGACTGCCAATCACTAACCTCAACACCCAAACCTGGAGAATTCTCAGCGGTAAAGTAACGCTCCCAATCTGGGTTATCAATCTTCCACTGATCCCAATCGTGAATACTCATCTTCACTTCTTTGGTTTCACCAGTCTCCTTATGCCTAACAGGATATGTTGCCATTACTTCCACTCCAATGCTTCTGAGATGATTGGGAACTGCTCAATGAAGATAGCACGAATGTCTTCAGCAAGTTCCATGTGTTCCTTCTGTGTGCCGTTTGCAGTACGCAGATCCAGGTAATGCGCCCATGAGCGAACATTACCGCTCATGTAGAGTCTTGTTTGTGTGTTTTGTGGAAGCACAAAACGAGCACACTCCTTTGCCACACCTTTGTCAAGCAGTGCATTATAAACTTCAAGACTTTGCTTGAAGTGTTCTGCAATCATCGCCTCCATGTATGCTTTATCGCGTGGATTGATATCATCAATAGAGTTTTGACGATTCTTTGTATCCTGACGACGAAGATCTGGAATAGGAATTTCTAATTGAAGTTCCTTACTATCAGCATAGCGTTGTGAAAACTGCTGATATGTGAACGAACGATGCCGAAGCACTTGAGTTGCCACTGCAAGTGAGGTATTTAGTTCAACCGTCATGAATGCGTGCTCAAAGATGCTCCAGTGACGATGCTTAATGCAATACTTCAGGAGTCCAGCAAAACTATCGTTGTCCTGGTTCTTTGGGTTTGAAACACGGGCACAGTATGCAATCTGCTTCTCCGCATCAGGGGTAACACTGATAAGTTTTGCGCTCATTTAGACCTCCAAATAATCATTAAAAATTTCTAGTGCAGTATTCCAGTGAATAAATTGTCCTCTTGGATTCTGTGGGACAAGACAGAGAGTCCATCGTCCGCGATCTGTAGGATTGTTAGTCCCATGAAGCATACCGATGTTTACTAGACTTGGTTTGTTTGTGTTTGCCTCGTATAAGAAGTCGCAATCCTCTTCCTTTGCCCATAGATTGTCATGGAATTCCGAAGTTGCATTGCCATAACCAAGCATCTTTTTTCTAAAAGTCTTATCAGACTTCCACCATTGTATCACGCCTTCCTCAGGACCCCAAGTGATATTGATCTTTGCATGATGGGTATATCCCCCATGATCTGTATGAATAGGAATCTTTGAATATGGTGGAGTATAAAAAACTTCCTTCAATGCCAGGATAAGTCCAAGATCATTGAACCATTCTTCTACTGGATAGAATGGGTAATCATTGATATAAAAGTGCTTAATCTGTTTCCCTTCCTCTTTGAACATGTCAAGAGGACCTATGGTAAAGGGAAGGTTAAGGTATCTATGATACCAATTAGTCGCAGTACCCATCATCATCGTTATAAATTTCATCATAGTCCCCATCTATTGGGAGAGAGGAAAATCCTTCTGTATATGAATCAACATCAGAATAAACTTCAGACTCAATCTCTTCTAATAGTCCCCTCAATCTACCCAAGAGTATCTTTAGCTTCTCTCTTTCCATCTGCAATTTAGATACACTTAAACATTATAGTACAAAAAAAGAAGGGTCGCAACCCCCCTTAATTTACTTGATCTTCCAGCTTGGTGTGCCCATGGATTTTAAATCAACCCATTTGGCATAATGTACACCACGATAAGTTAAGAACGCAAAAGTTCTATCTGGATCGTGCTTCTTAGGATCAAATACTGGAAGGTCATAAAAAAATCTGACCTTCAGCATTCTTATCTCCTCAATCTATTTTATTGAGGAGCAGTAGTTCACCATACAATAGGAGAATAAATGCTGCGCTAAAAAGGGAACCGAATCCCGCAACTTTTAATGCAAGCATATCTTCCTCACTTGATGTAGGTGTGACCACGGTAGCAGAATGCTCCGTGAACTTCATCACGCTCTTCGCAGCGACGATCAAAAATCACTCCGCGATAAGCGGTGTGAGAGATCTGTGCATCATGCAGGCGAGCCTGCTTTTCGATTTGCTTTTTGATGAGGTTAAGTGTGTTCATTTGTCGTTACCTGAAATACTAGGGTGAATTTAATCTCCCGTTCCTTCAGTCGTTTGCGTCCCAGTAGAATTCACATTCAGGTACAGATTCCTTTACAGTCTCTACCAATTCTACCACCACTTGTGGAGGTAGTTCTGATCTATTTTTTGTGATCCTGAACAATAATGCATCAGCATCAGTACAAGTTATACTTGAATATAAAAGTAATTCTAGCATGGGATGAACGCTCCGTTCCGCGACTTACTTGCGTCTTATATCTCGACCGCACACTCATAAGGTGTATGACGTAAGAACTTTCTCTTCATGCTCTCACGAATACCTACATTTTCAGGACGAGAATAATACTCATCTTTATATAGATTCGTGATTGCTTCTTGAGATTGCTCGCAGGTCATCATCCAGTCGTAGGCACCACTGACAAGATAGTCACTGGTAACCTCTTGTGTACTGAATGCCATGAGCAGCATTAGAAGAGGCATAAGATGAACGTACTGTCATTATACACTGACGTTACTATGTATGCAACTTATTCGGTATAACGCTATACCGTTTTTAATATTACTCAATAATATCAAAGAAAAATACCTGGGTTAAACGCCCCGTAGAGACATCAGAACCAAATCCAGGTTTAATACTTCTGTGAAGTAGATCGCCACGATACAAAACTAAACGATTATAAACATTACCGATCATGGTGATTAGATCACCCTCTTTGGTAAAAATTCCTGTTCCTGAATTTACAGGAGCATTTGGTGTCAAATACAAAACACCCGCCCATTGAGATGTATCAGTATGAATCCAAGTCTTAGCATCTTTCAAACACAATTGAAATCTAAAACTATCCATTGTATAGTCAAGAGTCTTTGCCCTTAACATGGGAGCAATCTTCATCGTCACCATGTCTTGATACTCTTCGTCTGCCCTATCACTACGAAGTCCTGGAAAATAACCTTCAGTATTAAAATCCAGTTTTAAAACAGATTCTCTTACTATATCAGGATGCTCTAAAAATTCATCTATAATGATAGTATCAACTCTCACAAGAACATTCCCTGCTCACTCATGTATTTAAGAGTCTCCTTCAAAGTACCACGATGATTCAATCCAATGGCAACTTGAGGGTACTCTGCTTCACTACCAAACTCAGCACGGAACTGTCTATCACTAAAGTCAACACCAAGCATAAATTCTCTTACGTCCTGACCACAAGCCTCAAGAACCATCTTTGCTCTTTCTGATTCTTGGCTACCGTTACCATAAACTAATGCTTGCATTTTAATCTTCGCAACTACCATTTGTTTTGTTTTATCACACCAAATGTAAGGTGTTTCAGATCCGTCTTTATGAATGACGCTATACCTAGTCACGCTGTCTCCAGTCGTCAGGTTTATCTTGCTTGAACCAATCTACAATTTCATCTGCAGATTCAAACCCCGTTTTATAATTAGATGGGTCGGGGTCTCCTAGTCCCATCTTATTCATAAAATCATCCATGCTACCCTCTTGAATATCATTGGCAGCTTGACGACGTGCTTTGTTTAGCCATTCTCTTGCTGTTGTGTAAGACTTGGATAGTTTCTCTGCCCAAATCATATCACTTAGTTCCACTTCTTCCTTATTAGAGATCTTTCTGCAGATGCCTTCTAAGCGAAGACGATACTGAGTTGATAGCATGGTGATCTATACCTTTAATTTTATTTATTGAGACCTGCAATAACAGCGCCTAACTTCTCGGCACGACCGAGATAATAGTCTCTCTGCTCTTCCAGAGCACAGTTAATATCATCAACAATGACTTCAACGTCAACGTCATCATTGAAGTAAGTCTGAATTGCTTCAGTCAAGTATCGTTTCCTATTCCACTCAGGAGAATAGGGTCTATAGTTTGACATAATAAAACGTATTCATATTAATAGTTTAATAGAGTCCTGACAATTTGTCAACTAGTGTTCTTTATATTTGTCAGGATTCTTCTTCACATCATATATGAAATAACCAAAGGGAACCAAAAGTAAGGTTCCCAGAATTGATCCAACTAAAGCAGGATCAAGCATTGTTATCAATTTGTGAATCATTGTCCTCTCCGTATTCCTTTAAGAGATTATTGACAAGTGTTTCACTCCCATCTAGATTTTTGATCTCATAGAGAGGAGACTTCATGTACTTTTTGATCTTTTTATATTCTTTGATTAATTTTTCTACTTCTTCTTTTTGAACGAAGACTTTTGCTTTACCATCTTCTGCACCAAATCCATTAGACATTATTTCTTACCTTTAGGTGGATTATATAACTTTGGATTTGCTGTACCAGAGGATTGTTTAAACTCAATAAGATCATGTCTATACATGTCCCAGTAATGATCAAAGATATCTACTTTTTTGCCAGCCATAACCAAATCATAACACTTACGACCACTCTTTACATAAGTTACAAAGTAAGCAGTGCAAGGCAATGACTTATCATCAACTGACTCTGGATCACAATCCTCATGAAGTATTCTGATTTTATTACTCAACTACGACCTCCCCACTGGATATCTGAATATGCCTCAGCGATGACAGACTTAGTAATTTTATACCTAGTCTGCAACTTCTTGTCCTTAACCAAAACCATGATCTCGGCTTCCCTAGGATGAAGTCCTTCAAGCATTTGAATGAACATCGTCTCTCTACGGAGACTGGTAAGGGATGGGTTGCCTCCTTGCAAATAATTGTAGAAGTTCTGCCATTCCTTACGAATAGAAGTTGCTCTCTTACGAACAACTTCATCCATTTTAGACAGACCGTCAACCCTATTCAACTTCTCAATCGAAGCGGACAGAGATTCGTTTTGTGCAGTCTGCTCTTCTGCACGAGAGTAAGGTACATCACCCTCAGGAAGAGCAGACACAGCAGTGTCATCAAAATTCCAAATCAGAAGTGCAACTAGACCTTCAGTCCTATACTTTTGCAACACCTCCGCCTTTTTAGCAACTGTCCTTTGTCCATGAACCAGATCAAGGATCTCATGCATGAAGGGGTTTGGTTGCAATTCAGGAATAGGTTTAGTCGTCTTCTTCTTCGTAGTCGTCATAGCCATTTTCAAATCGTACTGCTAAAATTTCATCGGGAAGAATGTTCCCATTTTCGTCAAACATTTCGGGATGTGTATAGACTGGTGAAGACATTAGTACATGTTCTTTCGCCATCCAACCAACCACTCCGCCCACAATGAGCATCATTATGGAAAATAATGCGGAGAATGTAAGTGTAATTGCTAACATCGGACTGCTCCCGAGATTACCTCTTTTTAAGAATACCAAGTTTTAATTCAAAATGGAAGTGTATCTCTCGACTTAGGAGAGAGATGACCTTCCCAAACATTATGCCAAATGTTTTAGGTTTTGGTTTCTCCCTCCTGCTGCGGTGTCGCAACATTAACTCAAATCCCCGATTAATATCTGGAGATTCTTCTGATTTATTTAGTTGACTTCTTTCGTCTTCCTGGTTTTTTGTCATTGCTGTATCTCCAGGCATCTTCAAGAATACCATAGAGATATTCTTTTATTTTTCTTGCTTGTGGTTTTGGAATGTGACCATACCCTTCTCGCAATTGCTTATGAGTATCGTCTTGACCACCTTGAAGATATTCTTCAAGGTCCAAAATCAACAAGTTGATCTCTGCTGCCGTCGTGCTTTCAATAAACTCGTCAGCATGGCGGCGCTTTGCATTACATATTTTTAGATAGTCGTACAGTTTAAGTACAAATTTACCTTCAAAGGCATAGTCAATTGCTTTCTCAACATCATAGTAGAGTGCAAAGTCAATGTCCTCTTCCATTAGTGCAGACACCATTTTAAAATTATATATCAAAAAGTGGATTTAAACAACTGCTTGGTTTCATAAAACCAAACGTAATCTAAAGTAGATTCGTTTAAAGTTTTGAGTGCTTCTTCTGCTGTTTCAACGAGTGGTTGACCAGCAAGATTAAAACTGGTGTTCAATAGGATACCATGACCTGTCAAGTTTTTGAACTCCCTTAGGATATCATACATGTGACCAGATGCAACGGTTTGAACCCTACAGGTTCCATCCACATGAGTTACACCAGGGATTATATCAGACTTTACAGGAAATGAAAGTGTCATAAATCTGCTGGGCATAGCATTCTCAAAATACAAATGAGCATCTTCCTCTAAGACCATGGCAGCAAAGGGTCTATACCATTCTCTCTTCTTTATTTGGTTAACTATATCTCTAGCATCAGGATTCAAAGGATTGAACAATATAGATCTGTTACCAAGAGCTCTCTCACCTGCCTCTGCCTGCCCGTAGAAGACCGCTACAGACTTGTTTTGGCATAGTAGATCAACTACCCCCTTAGTATCCACTGTGACACCTTTATACGATGTTATATCATGATCTACTCCATGATAAGAAGTTGTCTCAATAGGATGTATTGTTTTATCTTTTGATACTGTTCTGTACACATACATGGCAGCACCTACAGATATGCCACCATCATTACAAAGAGGTTCAAAAAAGAATTCAACTTCTGGGAACTCTTGAGTCAACTCATAATTAGTTACAATGTTCATTGCATATCCACCACTCAAACAAACTTTCTTGACGCCAGTTTTCCTAGTGTATTTTCTAACCAAATCAATTACTTGATTCATACACTCTTGCTGAACTTCATAACAATAATCAGCATACTTTTGATAATTATTGTCCGTAATATCAAGATGATACCTATCCTGATCACCATACAGAACAGATAAAAATTGCGAATTATCATTAAAATATTCGGTTATACTCTTTAGTGCGTCAAATCCACTTAGATTTATTTTTGGAATAGATTTTCCATATGAAGACAACCCCATTGCTTTACCACAATCCTGAAGAGTTTGTCCCATTGCTAGAGCAGCACTATTATATAAGTTACCAATATTAGCCCACCCAGAATTTATATCACGGATCTGATATTCACAATAATTAACAATCTTTTTTACATCACTACACTTAAACTCTCCATCTGTAGCATATCCCTTATACAACTTCTCAAATTTGTTTGGATAAGTAGCAAGATAAACAGAGTCACATTCGTATGTTTTTAAATGCTTCTTACTAAATTCTGCGCCTGCTGCATCAATAACAATCACTAAGGACTCTTCAAACCCACTGTTATAAAATGCATTCGATGCATGAAACAAGTGGTGCTCATTTAGTGGATTAAAAATCTTTGCTTCGGGAGCAAAAGATTGCAAAATGTTGTTTAGTTTTATAGCATCAGTGCGATCTAGTTGATTAACTGACATAATGTAATCAACATTGCCAAGAAGATTGTTATCGATAATCGTATCAATAATTGCATTATGACTCGTGTCGTGCTTTACTCCAGTATATCTCTCTTCTTTTAAATATCTTTCAACCTTACCATCAACAACAAAAGTTGCAGAGGAGTCATGACCACCACCAAATATAGTTAAAACTCTCATAATAAATATCTATTATTGAACCTTTGTGATGGAAGTTAGGAATAAACTATTTGAATTATATCAGAACCTGACTCCAGTTGCTCTTCCAAATTGGTTGAGTCCTGTTATAGAAGATAAGAACTCGTGTATAAAATCTTATGTATGGAGAACAGAAAACCTCCGCAGAATAAGAATTTGTGAGTTACATATCCGTGGTAAGTTTATTGCAGAGTCTCTTGTTATATATCCAGACTTTCAATACAATGCCCCAGTCTTTGGAACAGAATATGTTAAGTGTGGTAATGTAAAATATTTTGGAACCATTGACTTCCATCCACTAGAAGGAAGTAAAGAATATTCAGACAAATATATTCAAACGTATCTTGGAGATCAAGAAGATAGAATAAAAAATAAATCAAAGATCTATGATCTAGACACATACTTCTCCAAAAAACTTTGGATCAAGACTGATCGTCAAGATTTTTATGACGAGTATATTGATAAATTAGATCTATACCTTAGAAGATATCAAGAATGCACAAAAAGATGTGAACAGTCTCCTGCTCACATCTTTCAAAAAGGTTATGACCATCATTTATCATACACTGATCCAGCATATGGTATCATAAAATCATACTATACAAAGCAATTTGCTAGGAAGTATATTAATGGTTTTTTATTTGATCTCGCTCAATTACCAGGAACGTAACGAGCCTTCTTTAACCACTCAACAGTATCCCTAGAACCTCCAATAACTTCATCGTCAATCTCAACCTTAGGGAAGGTTGCATTCATTCCAAATTTTTCATAATGTTCTGCCTTGGTAAAATCTTTTCCAAGTTTAAATTCAGTGTAAGTCAATCCAATTTGATTTAGGATTCTAGTAATATAGAGACAGTAAGGACAATCATCTTTTGAGAAGATAATAATTTCTTCTGTCTGTTCAACATCTTCTTTTTTATGCAAAATGTGAGGATCGTATTTGTAAACCATAATTTTATTATACGCTGAAGATTACCCAACCCCTAGTAGAGTCAGAATATATTAAATCAAAGGATGCACCTTCTGTGCTGACAACTAAATCAGAAGCGTCACTCATAATATTATTACCATTTCTATTAATTGTCAAGTTGTTAGAGTCAAATGTGCCTCTGACATCCACAATTCTAACTTTATCTCCCTGTTGTGGAGATACGGGTAACGTGAGAGTCCATGTACCGCCACTAGTATCTGCCCAGACAGTTGTCCATGGATCAATATTAGTGTTGTTAGATGCACTAAGATATGTAGTCTCTACACCTTGGATAGGAATCCATCTACTGAGAGAGGAGTTCCACACTTCGAGGTTACCTGTAGTATCATTTCCTCTAAGTTGAGGAGTTGTGACTGTGCCAACTCCAATTTGACCTTTGACAAGTACATCACCATTTGCTGCAATATTACCCTTTGCCAGCATAGCAGTTGTTGCTGCACCAATTATAACCTGAGTTTGTGTTCCACCTGCACCGACTCTACCAATAGTTGCAATACCACTAGTTCCATTACTCAAATCAATTTGATTTCCTCTAATTGTATCTCCAGAATAAACATATCTCCACTTCTTAGAGTCTTGTCCAAGGTCAAACGTATTAGTTGTACCTGGAGTAACGTTAGAGTTAACGTTAGCATCAAGGACAACTGCGTTCTCAGTACCAACACCAGTGTTAATTGTACCTCCCTGGAAAGTTACAGTACCAACAAAGGTTGCAACCCCAGCAACATTAGTGTTACCCTGTACTGCAAGGTCATCAGTAATAGTAACTCCTGCAAGTTCAGTATTACCAATTACTTTAAGTGCATTAGACCCAGGACTTGTAATACCAATAGATACTGCAGATTTTACATATGCACTCTGAGATTGCATTGTGCCTGCAACACCAATGTCTCCAGAGAATGCAATGAAGTTTTCATAGTATCCAGTGAGAACAAAATTTACTAGGTTCTGATCTTCAGAATCACTTCTAATATAAAGAACATCTCCACCAGCAGCTCTTAAATCAGTTCTAACATGAGTAGTATCTCTAGGGACAGTATAGTTGAACTCAAGATAATCTGTTGATGTTGTTCCAAGACCAACTCTTACCTTGGTATCAAAAGATCCCCTATTACAAATATAAAGGTTGCCCCTAAGTTCCTTATAGTCTGTAGGAACCATGAAGAGTAGACTGCTACTCTTGGAAGATGCAGATACTCCCTGAGCAAGGAATCCACCCTCTTCTCTATTCTCAGTCTCTGCAGCAAGCAGTGTAAATGTTACGTCAGTATGGTTAGCACGTACAACAACACTCTCACCATCACCAAAAAATATACTATCAGTTTCGTAATATTCTCCTCTTGGAATTATTCTGTTAAATACTAGGTAACCTTTTGTAGTGTCAAAGTCTGATATATTTCCTGTAGAGAGACCAACTCGAATTTTAATTTCGGATGCACTACGATTAGTGATATATACCTTTCCTTCTACCAACTGACCAGCGGGTGCGGTATAAAGAACCTCGTTCGTATTCAGTGCAGTTGGCTTGATAGTTGCTAGAGATCCAAAAGCCATCGGATATATCCTGAAAATTGTTGCAGTAATATTATTTATTTGATATAATATTGGACAAAAAGATATGATAATTCTAACTGGTGCCAAAGGATTTATCGGCAAATGCTTTGCAGATAAACTTGATGATGAAGTAATCCTTGTGGACCAAGAAGATGCTTGGAGACTTTTTACCGACTTTGATGAGTGGAATAAAGTAAGTCTCATCTTACATCAAGGTGCAATATCATCAACTACAGAGAAAGATTTGCAGAGGTTGTGGCACTACAACGTAGCATTCTCGTGTGCCCTGCTTAATAAAGCAATAGAATATCAAATTCCAATTAAGTATGCATCATCTGCATCAGTGTATGGGAATCAGAGCATCCATCAAAAAGCAAAGACATACAATCCACTGAATCAATATGCAATCTCAAAGTTGCAAGTGGATTACACTGTCTTAGATAATATTGATAAGTTCTCTCTTGTCCAAGGGTTTAGATACTTCAATGTCTATGGAGATGGAGAAGATCATAAAGGTAATCAGGCAAGTCCCGTAAGTAAATTCACCAAAGAAATTAAAGAAACTGGTGAGCTCAATCTGTTTAAAGGATCTGATAAGTTCCTTAGAGATTTTGTATGGGTTAATGATGTTGTGAATATTGTTCTCAACAATAATGCTGGTAGTGGTATCTACGACATTGGCACTGGTTCACCAGTGTCATTTCAACATGTAGCAGAATTAGTTGCAAAAAAAGAGGGTGGTAAAATTAATACCATCCCATTTCCAAATCATTTAAAGGGTAAATACCAAACCTATACTTGTGCCGATATGAAGTGGATTGGTAATTATAATTTTACAACAGTAGAAGAATATATCAATCACCACGAATGACTCGATAACTATCAGAATCAAAGTGTTGGGTTGAGAACTCAAACAGTTCAGTATCATTCAAAGCAACCATCTGATGTCTCATCCCAACAGGAATATGAAATTTTTCTCCAGGTGTAAGAACAATCATCTCCGCTGTCGATAAATCATTTTCATACCCATAATATAAAGACATGAGACCACTCTGCAAATAGAAGGTCTCATCTTTTAATTTGTGATAGTGCCATGAGCATCTCTTACCCTTCTCAAAGAATAAAAGCTTACCACAATACATTTCATTATTAACGATCCACTTCTCATATCCCCAACCTTTGGGAACATATTTAATTGAAGAAGTCATTAGAATTTACCGCCTTATCATCTATGTAGTAGTCCGCTGAGGGTTTACCCATAATGAGTTCATGATACTTACAATTCCAAATCCTCAGTTGAAGTTCCGTTAACTGCCTCCAACGAGCATCAGCTTGAGTTGCATCATCATGATAGGTTCCCATACCTCTAGCAGTGAAGTACTTAATGTAGTGACCTTCATCATACAACTTATTAATCTTCTCAATGTTCTCCCTCATGGGAGTGCTTGCTTCATACTTACATGTCTTACAAGTGCCATTCTTCTCGGCAATAACACCATCAATATCAATGCAATATGTCTTCATTCCAGGTAGTAGTGCTCTCATAGTCCTGCTACATCTTCTTCCTTTAAAGTATAACACCCATAGTGTTGAACTGCAATAGCAGATGCCTTATTTGCAACACTTATTGCTGCTGCAATATCACCATATGTCAAGAATGCATATACCAGTGCCGCTAAAAAAGTATCTCCTGCACCAACAACATCAAATACATTCACGCGCTCTGGTGCATAAATATTCTCCATGTACTTAGCACCTTGCTCACCCATAGTAACAATAAGATTCTCTGGGTTTGGTGCAACAGTCAGATTATTATATTCTCTCAAATTAATTTTAAAAAATACATTTGGATAACTGAACAGCTCAGTTTTTTTAGTATCAATAAAGACTGGTCCTGAGAAGTTCTGACAAAAAACTTCCAAGTCGTTCTTAGTTAAATACCCCTTATCATAATCAGATATAACCACAGCATCATACTGCATATGAATAAATGCAGATTTTACTTCGGATACTCTTAGGGGATCAATATCAGACTCCTCATCAATACGTATCAGTTGTTGATTACTACCACGATCAACTACCCTACGCTTTATGATTGGTTTCTTATTGGTAATATGATTTACAAAGACACCAAAAGACTCTAGATTTGCCTTGACATTAGCAGACATACCTTTATGTGTCTCAGTTCTATCATATTTAAGAACTGGTACAGGAGCTTCTGGACTAATACGTTCTACGTCTCCATAGACATATTCATCATCGCAAGTCTCTCCTATCAATAATACGTTCAATTGTTTTTGTGGTTGCATAGTCACCAATTCTACTAAAAAATACTAACTCAGCAGCGTACATTGATCCAATGACAGACTTACCCTTCCAATCAGAACCAACAACCATTACGTCTGGTTGGATAAAGTTAATTAACACTTCTAATTCTAAATCAGAATCAAAATAATGTACCTTATCCACTGCTTTTAAATTTTCTAAAAAGAACTTTCGTTCTTCCTGATTATATATTGGTCTGGAAGGACCTTTTTTTTCCGCAACTCTTCTGTCAGTATCAATACCTACATGAACTCTATCGCCTAGAGATTTTGCAAAATTTAAAAGTTCTAAATGACCTCTATGTAGAAGATCAAACGTACCATTTACAAAAACTTTTCTCACGGTCGATAATCCAAATGAATATTTCCAGATATTGTTGACCCTTCACTACCATGAGCAACCATGTGCATAAGGAATGATGGGAAGATTATGATAGAACCAACTTCCAAATCTGGTTTATAATCAAGCATAAAGTCAGGTATTCCACCACCACTAATCTGATTTTGAATATCCTTCATAGAAGGATTGAAGAACATTGTTTTAGATCTAGGCACAGTCTCGTAGATAATAAAACTCCACTGAGAATGTGGATGTATATGGGGATCTTGATAGTCTGTTTTGGTATAGATATTCCTCCATATAGATCTAATCCCAGCATTCTCATATGAACAATTTATTTGATTAATATTCCTTGAGATTACCTCGTTCAAATGCTCCCAAGTTTCGTCAGCAACTTCAATATTCGATCCAAGACTTGTTTTAATTTCACTATCCCAAGTAGAGTTATACTCACCACATTCTATACTAATCTTGCTGAGATCAACTTTATCTTCAAATATAGGAATAGCAAATAAATCTTTTCTCGTCATAATTTTAATTGGATACTTCAATCAATACTGCATATTCTGGAAGGTAAAGATACTCAATAGATGAATTAGCAAGAGTGCGAAGAGCATCATCAAGAGTCTCTACAAGAGGTTCTCCACCAAGATTAAATGATGTATTAAAGATAATAGGACAACCAGTTTGCTTATGAAACTCTTCAATCAATCCATAATAATGTCGATTAACTTCCTCAGTAACTGTCTGAATTCTACATGTACCATCAACATGAATGATAGCAGGAATCTTTTCCTCAATTCCTTCTTGACACTTGACAGCATACATCATGAATGGGGTATCATCCATACCACGAAGATCAAACCACTCATGAACGTGTTCTTTTAGAATAGATCCAGCAAAAGGACGGAAGTATTCACGACGCTTCACTTCATTAACATGATCTTTACCATTAGGATCACGAGGATCATAAAGAATAGAGCGATTACCAAGGGCACGAGGTCCTGCCTCAGATCTACCCTGATACATTGCAACAATATTCTTATCTTTGATAAGATTTACAACATCTTCATAATCAGCACCAGTTTTAATGTCAGTTGCACCCCAGCGAGTAGCAACTTCTTCAATCTGATCTAAAGAATAATCATACTCAGGACCATAGTAAAGATCCTTAATTCTATCTCTAATTTCCATGTCACCAGTTACAGAATGATAAACTAAAAGTGCAGCACCAATAGCAGTTCCAGCGTCGTTGCTAACTGGTTCTACAAAAAGATTGATACCCTCATCTTTAAGTTGTTCAAGATACCAATAGTTTGCAACACAATTTAAACCATATCCACCAGAGAGGACAACATTCTTGTTTCCACTCTTCTCAACTGCTTTACGAATCAAATCCAAAACCATCTGTTGCGATTCAACTTGAATGGCATATGCCATATCCCTACGATTCTCAAGCAAAGTGAGGTCACCAGGTTCTGGAGGAGTCTTCAAGAAGGTATATCTACCCTCATTGACAACCGCACCATTGGGATACGTTGGAACAATTACATCTCGATTAGAAGTCTTCCATTCAGCAGTTCCACCATGATCGGAATAGATCTCTGGAATCTTGTCATTAGGTTTTCCATATGGGAACAATCCCATAGTTTTGCCAGCTTCAATGGGTGCCCATCCACAATATTGAGTTACTGCTTCATATGCTTTTGTAATACCAGCACTCTCATCAAGAATGAATTCATGAGTTCCCTCTTCATTCTCACCTTCACTAGTAAATTCTTCGATCCTTGCAGATCCCCATGGACCTCTACCTGCTTGGTGTTTGTAGATAGTCTTAAAATTTGCAGGATATTCACAAGTAAACATGGATTCCAATTCCCATGTCATATCATTTTCTCTACCGACATTCATCGGAATAAAAGTTCCTGCACCATCCACAACTAAAGATACTGCAGACTTAAATCCAGATCGATAAAAAGCACATGCAGCATGAAGTTTATGATGAGTCCTGCTCAGGTCAATAACTTGAGGGTGCTTATAGAGATCTTCTTTTCTATCAATCAGTCCCAACTTTCTAGCTAGACCTGTGTAAAGATCATCACCAGTAAAGTCAATTCGACCGCTCTCACCTAGTGGTTGAGTATGAGCAACAACAAGATAGTCAAGTTTATCTGTGTATTCCAAAATCTTGACCATAGATGCAAGAGGACCTCCATCATACTTGTGCCTAGATAGTCTCTCTTCTTCAATAGAGAGAACCATCTCACCATCTTTTAATAGGCAAAGACCAGAGTTATGTCCTCTAGCGATTGCTGCAATCCATTGTGCCATTCCTACCTCACTTTAAATTATTAAGGATTTCTTTAACTTGATCTTCTACTTTAGTTTGTTGAGTTGCTGTCTTTACATCATCCAAAAATCCTTTTGTTGGTTTTTTAATTTGTGGTTTAGTTGCGTTTAAAGGTGCTCCATAAGTGGAAGGAGAATTCAAAGGGGGAGAAGGTAAAGGTTGTTTTTCAGTTTTAGTCTTGTAGTTCGTATATGCAGTTGATTTACCCAGTCTCTTACGAACAGAAGCAATCACTTGTTTCTCTTGATCCTTAGACAGTTCCATTGCTTGATCGTTATAGCGATCCGCTGCTTCGTCCATAGTCAAACGAATCGGAGAATAAACTCTTCTACCCTCACCAACATCAATAATATCAAAATTATTACAGTCAGGATAAGAAATATTAATTGGGTAAGTAGAACCAGTTACTACAGTTGCAGTCTTATCAAATGCTCTAGCAAGATGCTGTCCCATACTGTCACACCCTAAAAAGTGGTCAGCGGCATGAATAAGACCTGCCCAGGTCCGCATTTCAGTAATCTGAGGTCGAGCAACTTTATACTTTGACTTCTCTTCATTTTCCTCAAGTGGGAATTGAATCTCACTCATAATGATAACTGCATAATCTTTTTTCAACTCATTAATAATACTAACAATATTATTAAGGGAGAAACTACGAGAAGATGGATCAGCAATAAAGTCCTCACCCACTGCTTCAGTAGACCTACCAAAAGGTTGAACAATTAAAACTTTATCTTTACCTGTTCCTTGCTTAACTTCTTCTACAGCGTTGAATCCAGAGATGACTTCCATCTTAGACAACTGAATTGTTGGTGCAGGAAGTTCCCTTGGTCCATCAAGTTCATTAATTTGAATATCATATGCTTGAGAAAGACTACACTTCTGATTGTAGTATTCCCAAATACGATATGGTTCAGTAGTAACAATATCTCGGTGCTTGAGTTCCTGTTCAAATAGTCCCTTATGCCAATTATCGAATGCTTTACCATCCAGAGTTGGATGACCTTTAAAAAAATCTGTTCCTCCCTCACAAACGATAACAAAATCGTCGTGGGTCTCTGCATATTTTTCAAATGCAGGGATGGAGCAAATTACTCTGCCAGCTCCACCATTGACAAAAAATGCTTTTGATCTCATTAAATCAACTCCAAATGGATAATGAATTATAATCTTGGGTTATTTATCACATGAACATAACCTGCACCAATCGGTCACAGTCTTTGAACATTGTCTTCTCCATGATAGCACCATGAACAATGCCAGCAGGATATAACACTGCCTTATTATACTTCATCTTTGATAAATGTTCAAGGTTTATTACATCTTTTTTAGGATCATATTGATAAAATCCTGTTCCACCTTCACATTCATCCAATGTATTTAAGTACACAACACATGCCCATTTTAAAAAGTCAGGGTCTCTATGAGCAATCATGTTTCTACCATCTTCGATAATCTCACGATTACTTGTCACGTTAACCATGAATCTCATACCAGACCAGTAGTAGTCATGATCTTTTTTATTAAATTCAATTCCCCAACCAGGATGCTGACACAAAGACTCAAAAGTATTTTTAAGTTGATAACCAAGTTCAAGAGTATCTTCACACACTCTACGACCTATTGCTCCAGCAAGAAGATCTTCATTATCACTTCTGGTAATCTTCTTAGAAGATATTGCATACTCTCTTACATTATCAGGATCTTCATAAAGGTTATCAATCTCAATTACTTGACTATCAATAACCTTAACCACCTTTGCAGTCAACTCAGAATTCAATTCAAACATTATAAAAGTGGCATTGCTCCATATTGTGCAGTTGGATATGAATGCTCAAAAGCACTCTCAGGAATTACATCGTATCCAATTGTAATCCTTTTACCAGTGTAGTGAGAGTTATTCACAACTCTATGTCTCACATTACCATTACCAAAATATATGTTTCCACACTCATTCTTCACCTCCCAATCCTCAAACTCGGTGGTGGTATCCTGTGGTTCTATAGAAATATATCCGTGATATGGTGCTGTGTGATTGTGCCAGTCTAACACCGTATCATAATCATGCATATTTAACCATGCTTGTAACCAGATATTTTCTTCCTTTACGTTCTCTCTAATTATATCTCTAAGTTTTCTAAAAATCTTATAGTAATGTAGAGATGGAGAAGAGACACTAAAAATATTATAAAGATAATAACTCCAAGTAGTGTCTCCAAATCCTTCCGATACAAGATTAGAGTGGCAAATATCTGCCACTCTAACAATATCTGATTGATTTTCTTTTATATAATCAAATTTATAAATTTTATAATTATCAATCATAAAAATCAATAAGAATCAGAATGCTCCAGCTGCTGGATCTGTAGAAGGTTGAGGTTGTTCTGGGAACATGTAGTATGCGACATTAGGAGGTACATTGTTTGCTTGCATAACAGCAGGAAAGTCTCTCAACTTTTGACGAAATACCTTCCATGTCTCCAAAAGTTCAGCAGGCATATCAGTACTGGTTTTAGAATCGCAAGATTCAAGCATCGCATTTCTCTTGGCACGAAGCATTTCCCAAGTAAGATCAAAGTCTCTATCAACAATCTTCTTGCTAACAGAGAATCTATCAACTTGAATCTCACCGTCGATAACTCTTACCGAATGAGAATCGTAGATATCGCCAGGCATGATTGGTGTACCATAAGAGAATCGTGGATATCCATCGATCTCAGGAGATTGTGGATGAACAGTTTCTCCAGTATACTCTTCTTCCAATTCATTGACAACTGGACCTCTGAGCTGACAGATAAGAGGATTAGTTGCACAATCAACTTCAAACCAATCAACACAGTCTGCTGGCATTACGCGACCATCCAAGATATCATCTTCTGTCAAAGGACCTGCAACTTCAGTTCCATCAGCACCAATTTGAAGATAGATCTTATCAGGACCATCATATACAGTAGTGCGGGTTCTACCTGCGTCTATGTCATGATCAACTAAGAATTCGTTGGGGAGAGCGAGATCATACTCTACTCTGATTTGTTGTGTAGCCATAATTGTTTTCGGATTTGTTCGGGTTTACTCCTTCGTTTCTATTTATAACAAATAAAAAAAAAGAGGGTGCGGTTAGCACCCTCTTCACTTCCTTCACACGGAATCTTTATTTTATCAGACATAAGTAATCTTGACAAGTCCAGCACCACCCATGCCGCCTTGTCCACAATGACCACTACCACAATAAGTAGTCATACCATTTTGTCCACCATGTCCAAATGGAACGGTCCAACATCCACAACGAATCCAACAGAAGTTGAGTTGCTGGAACACATTAGTTCCAATGAATGGAGCAGAAGTTGGGTTAGAGAAACTACCATGACAATGGCAGAAGTAACCTTTTGGATTCCAATATCCACCCATGTGATTACCCATTCCAAAGTCACCACCATTATCACCTGGTGCTCTGCAGCACATATTCTCAGAGTGGCAGTTTAAAGACCAGCTATTACAGTGAATACCACCATGACCGCCGATTGCACAGAAGTTGCTCAAGTTACATCCATTAACATAAGAAGCACAACCACAGCAACCAACACAATCTCTATAACAGCAACGATAGACACCTGCAGCACAAACGGTATACTGCCAACCACCTTGGACATCAATGGTTTTAGTATTATAGTAACCACCTTGAGCACCACGGAAAACCAAACAACGACTACAGTTGCAGGACCCAGATCCGCTTCCACCAGCACCCCACATCTCAATAGTCATTCTTCTGACACCAGTTGGAACTGTCCAGAGACAGCAACAACCAGGAGTACATGCATTTGGACTACCCCAGAACCACTTGACGTTCCAAGTGTTTAATCCATCAGCTGCAAGTTTATCTGCTGTAACTGATCCACTTGGCAAACTAGATCCAGATACTTTTTTATAATTAGAGTATTGTGCCATTTTTGATGCTCTCTATAGAAGTATTTAGTATCAGAAATATGTGATCTTAACAAGACCACTGCCACCTGTTCCGCCTTGTCCACAGTGACCACTACCACAGTAGCTGGTCATACTATTTTGTCCTCCATTACCATATGGAGCAGACCAGCATCCGCACTTATTCCAGCAACTTCTAACAGATGTCTGAACATTTGTACCAATTAATGCTGCACCAGAAGAGTTTGTTGCTTGTGGGTAGCAGTGACAGAATCCTCTATCATAAACAAATTCAGCACCACTCCATGTTGGGCTCATTGTTACCATTCCAAAGTCACCACCATTATTACCTGGTGCTAGGCAGCAGTCATTGACTGAGTGACATAACGTATTCCAAGAGGTGTTTGCATAACCATTCTCGCCACCTCTAGCACAGAAGTTGCTCAAGTTACATCCATTAACATAAGAAGAGCATCCTTCGCAACCAACACACTCTCTTGAGCAACAGCGATAGACACCTGCAGCACAAACGGTATACTGCCAACCTTCTGTGACACTGATCATTTTAGAGTTGTAATATCCACCCTGAGAACCACGGAAGTGATGGCATCTATTACAATTACAAGATCCAGCTCCATTACCACCAGCACCCCACATTTCAATGTGAAGTTTCTTTACGCCAGTTGGAACTGTCCAGAGACAGCAACAACCACTTGTTAACGCTGCAGGAGTACCATAAAACCATTTAACACCATAAGTCCGATTCAAAGCAACTGTAAAGTCTGCCGCTTCTACCGCACCATCTACGATACCATCCGCACTAATTTTTTTATAACTTTCGTAAGAAGCCATTTGCTTTGATTCTCCTATCAGACGTATGTAATCTTGACGACGCCACCGCCGCCCATGCCACCTTGTCCACAATTACCACTACCACAGTAGGTAGTCATACCACCCTGTCCACCAGTACCATAAGGTACATGCCAGCATCCACAACGGATCCAACAGTTCACCATTGCTTCACCAGATCCAGATCCACCTGAAAGGAATGGTGCATTTGTTGTGCAAGTATAATGATAGTTACAGTGGCAGAAAATAGCACCACTCCAAGCACCAGTGTGGTTGCCCATTCCAAAGTCACCACCATTCTGGACAGGTGCTACACAGCAACTGAAGTAAGAGTAACACGCAGTTGACCAGTTGGTTTCGGACATACCCTGCTCACCACCAATGGCACAGAAGTTGCTCAAGTTACATCCATTTATATAAGAAGAACATCCTCTGCATCCTTGACACTCTCTAGAGCAGCAACGATAGACACCTGCAGCACAAACGGTATACTGCCAACCACCTTGGACATCAATGGTTTTACTGTTGTAGTAACCACCAGCAGCACCTTTGAAGTGATGGCAGCGGTTACAAGAGCAGAATCCGTGACCATTACCACCAGATCCCCAAATTTCAAATGTGACTCTCTTTACACCAGTTGGAACTGTCCAGAGACAGCAACAACCAGGTGAGCACACTTGAGGTTGTCCATAAATCCACTTTACAGAATATGCTAGACCAGCACCATCTGCTAAAGCTAAATTAGGAACAGTACCGTCTTTAATCTGCCCAGAGATAATCTTTTTGTAACTTCCGTAGGATGCCATTTTTTACATTAATCCTCGTTTTATTATTTATATAAACACACATAATAAAGAAGAGGGGGAACTCAAAGTCCCCCCGTATCCTATACATCAGACGGTGAAGATTCTCCAACCGTATGTGTCGTTGTAGAAGATCAGATCGAATGCCGCACCTTCAGTTGTTACCGTTAGATCCGCTGCGTCACCCATGATGACCTTGCCATTTCTAGCAATTGTCAAGTTGTTAGAGTCAAATGACTTAGCAACGTCAAGAATTCTAACAACATCACCTTTGTTAGGAGATGCGGGGAGAGTAACAGTGAATCCACCAGAATTTGTATCACACCAGAGAGTCTGGAAGGCAGTTGCAGTGTAAGTTGTGTTTACATCGATGTTCTGGAATCCTCCGATGGGCACCCAAGCAGTTCCACTGTATCCCTCAAATGCACCCAGATCTGTGTTGAATCTCAGAGCACCTTGGATAGGAGCAACGGGTCTTTGTGCTGTGGTTCCCTTAGGTGGAACCATTGCCTCAACACCCATTCTGCCGCGTGTTACGAATCCGCGAACCGCGAATTCAGTTGGGCAAGCGGTGTTAGAGTTACCACTCATGGTCTCATCAGAGGAGAACTCGTTGATCGCCTCACCAATCTGACCACCCAGTGAACCCAGTCTCAGTTCTGTCAGACCAGACAGGTTGAACGCGGAAGCGTCCAGGGTAGCAGCACCAGTCAACTGGTTAACGGAGAAGAAGTCACCAACTCTGAAGTTACCACCTTGGTCAGTAGAGACGAAGAACACTCTACCAGGACCAAAGTTGTTGGTCTCATTACCCTGCTGTACGTTTGCCTCGTTAACGTTTGGATAGTTGGTTTCAACCTTGTTACCAACGCCAATGGAGAGGAAGTCGTGACCAGTCAGACGTGCGTTAGAGAATCTAGTTCTAACTTCGACCATGGAACCACCGCCACCATCAAGGTTGTTGGTGGCACCAAGTCCAGTACGTGTATCAGGTGTTCTGATTCCCTTCTCAGGAGATACAGTAACAGTTACGCGACCAGAGTAAACAACAGGAGAATCTCCAATGTCACCTCTATACTGAGTATAGGAAGTTTGGAATCCAGTTACGTTGTTAACAATGTAGAATCTTGCTTGATCATTGACCAAATCACTACCAATACCAGTGGTCTTAATACCAATCGCGTCACCAACCAGAGGTAAGTTATCACCATCAGCAAGATCAAGTTCAAACAGAACGCCCTGCTGACCACCGACAGATCCTGAGACTGCGGAGACTTGGATAGCACCAGTTGTACCAGATCCAACGAAGTTCAACCACTCGCCAGGAATGAAGGAGGTAGTACCAATACCAACGGTTTGACCAACGCCAATGCTAGGATCACCGTAACCAGGATAGTACTTGAAGTAGATCGCGTCAGAGGAAGTTTGGTCGTTGATGAAGGTTGCCTTAGCACCAGAGGTTCCACCAGTGATGGTGTTACCGATTGCAATCGTACCACTTACAGTACCAACTGCAGTGTCGAGCTTGTCTCCAAACAGTCTCAGAGTTCTTGGAGTCTCAGCAGTAGAGAATCCAGATGCAATAACGCCGTAGTCACCGTAAGAGTTGTTACCACCAACACCACGAATTCTAGAACCACCACCTGCATAGTAACCCCAGCGGCAGTAGTAGGTGAAGGAGGAGACGATCTCAGCACCAGCATCATTATCAAGAACGAATCCAGCACCGTCACTCAGAACGTTCGTGAAGGCGTCGAAGACCATCGTGCGGAATCCAGAATCATGGACATTACCGTCGATGAATACACCAACACCAGCACCACCAGTAGTACCATCAGTTGGAGGATTACCAAACGCAGTACAGTCCTTAACGTAAGGCGACTTATTCAGAATTGGGGAGAGGGGATTATATGCGAAGTAGATACCACAAGCAGTTGTACCAACACCTGTTCTAATGGTAGTTGCCTCAAGCTCATATGGTCTATTTGCATCATAATCGAATCCAACCATACCATCAACGTTCAGACCCTGAATCGTTGTTGCGTCAGACAGTTGGAACATGATCTGACGGTTGTTAGGAGTTACACCGTCAGAAGACAAACCTTCAGCAGGTCTAATCTTAGAAGATCTCAGCGTAGAACCAACAACAGAAGTGAATGGAGGAACAACAAGTGGAAGTTGCTCAACAAATTCAGAAGAAGACAGTCTAATAACAGCAGGAGACAGGTTCAGGACTTGTCCACCCTGTACATAAGTGTGGGTAATAGACGATACACCAGCATTAATGGTGAATGTATTGTTGTCAACAACGTCAATAACGTTGAAGTAAGAAGTCAGAACGTTTCTTGGGAAGAACGATGTGTCAACACCAACAAACAGCGTACCACCAGAGACGTATACGTGCTGAATGGTGGAGATACCAACATTCATCTCAATTTGCTGAGGACCGTTGATTGCACTTACGGTGAAGTTGAATCCATCAGGTCTTGTTCCATCAGGGAAGATGGTTGTTGTGATACCAGAACCACCTGGGCAGGTGAATTCAAGGTTATCGAGTCTAATTGTATCTCCAACTTGGAGACCAGTCATTGCTGCACCAACAGTACAGGTTGCAATACCAGCAGCATTATCATACTGGAATGCGTTAACCGCATAAGTATTACCACCAGAGAGGCAAGAGAACTCAATGTCTCTCAGTCTAACGGTGATATTTGGATAAAGAATACCGTGGTTTGGTGCTGTAACTGTAGACAGACCACTTACTTCATCATAAACAAAGTTAGTAATATCTGTAATCGCGCTTGCGTTATCACATGCTGCCTTCAGCGTTCTGAACGCCATATCTGGGGTGCTACCATTAAAGGTATCTTTACCCAGCTCAGGGTCAACGTGATAAATTCTAGTAGAATCACCGATGGTCATCCAAGTAGGAACAAGGTCTGTTCCAATACCAAGAGACTGATATGTCATTCCAACACCCAATCTTGTAGGTGCCGTTTGGTCTCTAATCAGAACGTCGCCAGGTTGAGTCAGCAGAGCATTGGAGTCACCAAGCGCAAGTGCTGCCCAAATATCAGGATCAGCTCCAGGAGTAATATTGGTGAAGGAAGTAGTTCCAAGACCAACGTAGGAAGAGGATGCATACTCAACAACATCATTTCTGTAATACTCAGTTGCTGTAGAGTATGTACCAGCATATCTCAAACCTCTATTATAAATTGTCCATGCTGTAAGAGCAACACCAACAATGGTAGATCCAATACCAACAGTAAGACCCTTAGTTGGGTGTACATACTGAGTAGAAGTTGCATCTACCTGATAGGTATCACCACCAACGGTTACCAAATCACCTCTATAATAGGTAACGCCATCTTCATAGGTGCTCAGACCTACAGCGTTATGACCTTGCGCGAGGAATTCCCACTGAGTATCAAGTTCAGTTGGAGGAATTGCTCCCTGTACAGAGGTCTGAATAGCGACATAAGAGTTACCAGCGTAGAGAACAACGTCTCCAGTCTCATAAACTGTTCCTGCATCCCAGGGTCCTTCACCATTAAAACCAGCAACATATGATACAACGTTGGGGTTTGCTGGTCCATCCGTTCCAATACCTGGGAATACGAGACCTGCGGTAGTTCCAATACCCGCAGTAACACGATATTGAGTGTTACCATACTTAAGAATATCGTTAACTTTGTAGAACGTACCTTCTGTATACGTTCCTACGTTACGGATACCCTCAACATGGAGACTCCAATATGAAGCATCGGTGTCGTACCAGTCTGTTTCGCTCGCAGAGGAGGTGTGATTGGTAGTGACGACGTAAGTGTTAGCACCAAACTTGACGATATCATCAATGACATATTCGGTGCTAGGAGCCCAGTCGCCTCTCCAATTGAATTTTAGTCTTCCTAATCTAAAATCAGCCATCGTTAGTTAATTCCTTTCTTACTTAGGTCCTTCGGTTGTATAATCATATGTGCCGTTAATACGGGCGACAAGGTATCCATCACTATCTATAAAATAATGTAGATTTCTGAAATCAAATCTATACTGTTGATATTTATCATGTGGATCGTTCTTGTAGGTTTTATCCTCAGTTGTTTCTTCCACATAATCTTCACCATCAAGGAACCCTGGATATTGAGTTCCATTAGTTCTATGGAAGTCTCCTATTTCGGTGCTCCCAGAACCCACTTTTGTGTAACGAAGCATACCATCTGCGTCTCTACGCAGGGCATGTACGATGAAGTCATTCGATTGAACAACATGTTTCATCGAACCGTCCATTCTACTTAGGTTCATGAGAACATCCTCCAGAAAGTTCCTTCCCAAATAAGCTCGACATACCCACCAGCAACGTCACAGTTTAAAAATGTGTCAATGAACCCAGTGCTGTCTTTTATTTGGTCTCCACCTTGAGCATATACTGTAAGATTATTTATGTTCCATTGGTATTTGGAATCTGCAAGATGAATAGTATCTCCTACAAATCGAAGTGTTGGTAGATACACTGCAAAAGGACCTGCCGAGGTATCACTAAAGTACTTCATATTGGTTCTCAATGTATCACCATCATTAGAACCATTTAAATCAGTCAATCGAGATTTTTGGATCTCTACCCCAGACAAGGTGAGTCCATCATGAACTCTAATTGTCCCTTTATCAGTATCAAAAGTTACTTCAGCAAGAGCACCAGTAAATGTAGAGTGCTCCAACTCCGTCCCTTTACGCAGTTGTACCCGTTTGGTATTAGCCATTAAGGTCCACTAAAATGCGTTATATTTATTTATCAGTTTAGATAACTACAATTCTAGTGGGTTGAGGTTCTTTAAATTCAATGTAGCGATCTTCGGTAACTTCATTTCCTCTGTTAATATTGACAAGACCCTCACTAATATGAGGTGCTGGAGTAAAGGATTCTGCTTTGGTTCCAGTAAATCTAACCTTCGCACCTTCTGGGAAGGTTCTGAGTCTGAAGATCGTGATACCTCTGGAGATATCTCCAGGAATTCCATCGTTGCTAAGACCAATTCTAACCTGACCAACTGCGAGATTGGCAGAGGTGAACTTGACATCTCCTCCGATTGTGTCTCCACCAATAGTGAAGAGAGTAAACTTGACCTCGACGTTGGATGTGCTCTCTGCTCCACCAACAAATCCAGTAAGTGTACCAGAACCAATCTCGACATTGGTCTCGCTCTCTGGAGAATTGCCAGTGACAGTGAAGAGATTTCTGAGTCCACGAGGAACGATGACTCTCGCTTCGGTTGTGCTGGAGAATCCAAAGATCGAACCCGTACCCGCGTGCGCGAAGCTTGCTCTCTCGACCAGGTTGCCATTGACATCCAGACCAGGAGTTGCAGTTCCTTCTTCTGCAATAGATGCACTCTCGATTGCAGTGCCAGTAACACTGAAGAGTGTGGTTCTTTCTGGGAGATCGAAGACTTTTGCTTCGGTGGTGCTGGAGAATCCGAAGAGTCCACCAGTTGTAACATGTGGTGCAGGAGCAACACTCTCGCGAAGATTTCCTGCGAAGGAGAACAGTGCTTGCTTCTCTTCTGCAACTGCGGTGACTTCTGTTGCAGACTGGAAGGAGAAGAAGGAACCAGATCCAATCTCGACATTGGTCTCTCTCTCTGCAGCATTGCCCTCGAAGGAGAAGAGAGTAGTCTTGTCGATTGGATTGAAGACTGCTGCTTCTGCTGCACCAGTAAATCCATAGAGTCTTCCAGTTCCAACTTCTGGAGCAGGAGTAAAGGACTCGTCCAGTTCGCCAAGAACTTCGACAGGTTGAAGACCAGTCTCGGTAACTCTGACTTGGAAGGTGGTGAATGCCTCGTCGGGGAGGAATCTTGCCTGAACAAACTTCTGCTCGGAGAAGGTGAGTAGAGGAGTATCGACCTGACCTGTAAATGTGAACAGAGTAAAGTCGTCTGGTGGATTTGCACCGACTGCTTCTGCGGCACCACCAATTCCACCAAACAGTTTTCCAGATCCTTCTGGAATGAATGGAGTGAAGGATTCTGGTTCGATTCTGACACCAGAAGAGCGAACAAAGAAGGATCCAGCACCAGTATGCTTGGGCAGAACGAAGATCTTGGGAGTACCTCTGACAAGCAGATGAGTGGTCTGGATCGTTTCGTATGCGAAGCTGAACTGAACGTCGGTAGCAGCACCAGAGAATCCAAAGAGAGGATTCTTCTTCGCAGGTACAAATGCTGCTGCTTCTGTGAAGGAGACAAACGAGAATATAGATCCGCGACCAGCAGGAATCCATGGAGTGAAGGATTCTGGTTCGATTCTGAGACCAGAATCGCGAATGAAGATGGTGCCACTTCCAAACTCTTCTTGTCCAGTTGCCTCTCCAGACCCAACAAAACCAAAGAGAGAACCACTTGCTGCCCATGCAGCAGTAAACTTGAGTTCGGATTCTTGCTCATTGACTGCACTGATACGGAGACCACCTCCGATCTCAAACAGTGGATCAATATTATCAATTCTAAGAGCAGGAACGAATGTTGCCGACTCTTCAAAGGTAACCAGACTAAAGAGAGATCCACTACCAATCTCAGTTGTTGGTGTAGTGGATTCTGCTGCATTACCCTCAAAGGTGAACAGAGAATCATTCTTACCAGGTACAAAGGCAACTGCTTCCGCAGTTCCAGTGAAGGAGAATATAGAACCAGATCCAGCATAATTTCCTTTGCTGAATGCTTCTGGTGCAGTACCAACAAAGTCAAGTTGCAGACCTTGAGGTTCAAGACAATCATCTGGGAAGAGAGTGCCGTAATCCTCGTGGTTGTATTGATAATACTGATTTACATAACCATAATCGATCTGGTTTGGTACTCTTCCAAACTCAGATACAACTTCATTAGCAAGAGAGCTGATAGGATCGCTGAGATATCCAGACAGTTCTGGAGATTCTTCGACATTATATACAGACTCCCTGATGAATCCATAATCATCACCTTCACATGCACCGAAGGAAGACTCTTGATTGTAATGGAAGGTAACTCTCTCTGCTGCGCCAATGACAGAACCAAGAGATCCAGATCCAATTTCTCTGAATATAGATTTCTCTACAACTTCACCATGTACGGAGAAGAGACCATCATTAACTGTGCTGAGAATAATGGATACTGTATTAGTATCAAATCCAAAGAGCGTTCCAACTCCGTCGTAGTTACCCTTGCCGAACTTCTCAACAAGTTCACCTTCAAAGTTGAAGAGTGCTCTATCGTCCTTAGCAGGTACGAATGCAACTGCATCTGCTGCTCCAGATAGAGTAGGCAGGTTGCCAGTGCCAACCCAATCTCTTGCTCTGCTGAAGGTTGTGTCGCCTCTGAGTTTAACAAGGTCACCCTTAGAGGTGAACTTAGGCAGAACGTATACCTTACCAGTACCAAGAAGTCTAAGATGAGTGTGCTCTTGATTACCAACAAAGTTTCTAACCCTTGGAGTCTCAGTAGAACTGTGAAGTCTACCAAGTCCAAAGGGAAGTCTTGTTGTAGTAGGAGCAAGAGTACCGAAGTCTTCCTTCTGCCAAGGATAGTAGATCTCGTCGTAACTTACATCACCATAATCTTCTGCAACGGTGATTGTATCGGTGATGAATCCATAATCAATAGACTCAACATTAACAACAGAAGACAGGTTGTATGCAAATGCTCTTCTGTTGATCTCTTCGTTATTGAAGGAGAAGACTCTATCAACCTGATTGAAGATGACTTCATAATCTGCTCCACCCTGTACCAGGATGTCCTTCTCACTAATACCAACTTCACTACGAACTGCCTTGAAGGTGGTTGTACTCTTAACAGTAAAGAGTTTTCCAGATCCTTCATTAAGAACTGCTGTTGCATCAGCAGCATCAGCAAATCCGAAGAGAGAACCGCCACGGAATCTATTGGGATAGAAGTCCCAACCACCGTCTGCCTTATAGTGCATCCTGATTTGGACGCGAGGCGTACCATCAATATTAATCCAACCAAATCCTTGATGCTTAGGAATGGTGTAGTCGATTGCAGTACCAACCAGTCTGGGTTGCTTGTTACCAACAGATCCTGTGTAATTACCCTTGACAAAGCTCTCTGTTGCACCACCACCGAATGGCATTCTGCCAGTTGCTGCCTTGGTAGTAATATCAACACTGATAAGACCGAAGTCATCTTCACTGAGTCCAGTTCCTGTGGTTAGTTCCTGGAACTGAATATTCTTAACACCCCAGTGGTCTAAGACAAGATCAACAACACTTGGACCAAGATTATAAATGTAATCTGGTAAAGCACAGTATACTCTAAATCTCTGGCCGTAATTTCTTGCCTGAGCAGGTAGAGTTGCTGTATATGTTTTTAAAGTATTGAAGGAAGAATTGGCATAAGAGACTCTTCCAAATTCCTGCCAAGTTCCATTAGAACTCAGATACTGGAATACTAAATCTTCCGAACTATCGTCTGGGGACTCACCACCATTGCTACCACTACCTTTGATAACATCAAAAGATACAAGATCAAGATGTCTAGTGTCAGATTCAAACTCAAAATATCTTTCAAGGTTATATCCACTGCCAAACGCTCTGGGTGGACGCTCTCTAAATGATATGTGTGGACCAATATTAAATCCACCACTAGTTCCAGATCCAGTTCCACCAGTCTCCAGTTTAGTGGAGAAGAATACCGACTGGTATGAAGGATCTGTAAGATCATTCGGTTCAATAATGAACGGATGACCTGTAATCGTTTGAATATAATTAACGTCTCCGTAGTCTTCGCTCCTCAATACAGTCTCATTGAGGAATCCGAAGTCATCGGATCTAAAGTCAATCGAATCTACTTCGTCATACAGGTAAGATCTACGTACCTGTGCTTCACCGACGAAACCAAGAATTCTGTCTTGCTTGTTGAATATTACTTCTGTCTTCGCTGAACCCTTTGTAGAAAGGTGGAAGATGGATGTAGGTGGAATGGCAACAACCGCATCCAGAGCTTCCGCTTCGACTGGAGGCAGGACGCCTCTTCCCAACCAGGAAGAGGTAGTCCTGTCAACGGCAACGCCTTGGAAGTCGAAGACCCTATCAACTGGGTTGAAGAATACCTCTGTTATTGCTCGTCCGAACAGTGCGAACTCGACACCACCAACACTTACCCTTGTAGTGGTATCGTCTGCTGACAAGTGGATACCGATCTTACCCATCGGTACGCCAGTTGTATCCAGCGTGATAGTTCCAAAGTCTTGTATCTGATAGTATTGCTCGATGGAAGCAGTGATCTCACCGTAGTCTTCTGCTTCTACTACCGCATCGGTAATACTACCATAACTAAGTTCCTCATAATTGAGGATAGAAAATTGGCTATACGAATAGACCGCTCTCTGGGTCGTAAAACGATTACCCAAAGAACGCAGGCTACCTATTCCCTCATACTGGAATAACGCCATCTAATCGCGCTTTCTTTTATTTAGTAAACCTGGGATACAACTGTCCCCGAACTGGTCTATTTGGTTCAGCAGCAGGAAGGGCAGATGTAATATTCAAATCATAATTAATAAGTCTTCTAGTACCGTTAGTCTCAGTTACAAGAGTTCTATTAATCTGTTGATCATACAAACTCCGTACTTCAGTATCGCTTAAAGATCTATCACGATACATTCTTACAAGACTAATACCACCTTCAAAAGACTGACCAGAACTACCATCATAAGATCCAATCTTATATCCTAAAACTGGTTCAATTGCTGTAGCATAAGTGAATTCAGATCCAAGTTTCCCATCTAACCACCACTTGATAACTCCTTCTCTTCTAGTAATAACTACATGATGATTGGTGTTAAGTGATATTGTAGATGGATAAGTATATGTATTTCCTTCACCATTTATTTGCATAACAAGATTAAGTGTACTATTGGCAAATAAAATAAACTTATTATCACTATTACCAAAGTCATTCCAACTAGCAATCAATGCAGAAGGGTATATTGCATTTGGTGTTCCAGCCAAATTAAATGATACTTCTATCGCAAAGTCACCTGCAAAATCGAAGTCGGGACCATCATCTAGTCCCGCATATCCAGTGTCAGCAAAGACAATATCTCTGCCATTAAAAGAATAACTACCAAAAAACGTAGCATTATTTTGAGGGAATCCAGTGTCGTACCATTTTGTATTGGTTCCAATACCAGACCACCTGTTGCTAGGGACACCATTATAAGAGAGAGGATCCATGGAATCTAATTCCAAGATCTTCTCACTACCAACACCAACACCATCAGGCAAATCTAATCCTATCTTTGAAAATCTTAATTGTTTTGTTGAGTATGCCGTTGAAGCAACACCAACAACGGCAGACGTTAAATTAGGAAGAGAATAATTTGCCATCAAACAGTCCTCGCACAGAATGCAATTCCACGAGTAACTGTAGTTTGATTATATGATGCAGTGATTACTGTCCAGACTTCACTTGGACTAATCGTAAAGGTATCTCCCTGCTGAATGTTTGCATTTGCAGCATTGTAGTAGAACTCAATCAATCCAAAATCATCAGGAATATAATATGGACACGGAATTAAGTGAGCATTAATTGGTAGTCCTTTAATTACTGCATTAAAGTTTGCTTCTGGAGATACTCTACTAGTTCCATTGTCTTCTGTTTGATATGGATATCCACCTCTGAAGGTCTTTGGTTGATCTTCAGATCTATAATAAATTCTAGCATGGTAAGTGGTCATATCCTGCCGATATGACATACTTTGATATGTGGTATCAACATAATTCTCATCATTGCTAGCATAACTTATATAACCATTCCATGGGAACTCAGCAGCTCTCTTCTGTCCATTACCAGCACTAGTGTTGTAACTAGTGTTGAGATGAGTTCTAAATGTTATGTCTGGATATATTGTATTTCCAGTCGTAGGAATTATTTTCGTCATTCCAGAAAGGAATACATGGTCATAATCCCATAGAGTAGATTCAAAATTATGGAAGAAGAATGTATCAAATGTATTTGTAGTAAGGTGTGTTGATGACAGCGTAGGATATCTATATGAGAATACAACAAATCTTGGATCTATACTAGATCTAAACAAGTTAAGATCCAAATCAAATCCGTAGTTTGTTCCATAGGTCACGAGTGCTAGTTTATTATAATCATGAGTGCTATCTGCTTCAGAAAAAGACAAATTTTGATTAGTTGCTCCACCAATGTTATCTGTTTGGAAGTCTAAGTTTGATGCACCACAAACTCTCTTCCTATATCCCGTTCCACCATGCTTAAACTGTGCTGCAGTCTGTCCATTATCTACATTTGGATAATACTCATTTCCATCATAATGCATATAATCATTAAATGACAGTATATCTAGATTTCCTGCACTATTATCCTGCCTAAAGCATCTAAATGTATTGCCATATAATTTATTTGCTTCTATCTGATGCTTTTGAACACCATATGGTCTACCAGATCCAACAAGATCTTTATCCCAAAAAGCAGCAGTAGTTCCATACCCAACAATAGTTCTATCTCCAGGATCACCACTCCAAGGTAGAACAACAAGTCTACCCATCTCAGGACCTAAACCATTACCTTGAGATTTCCAATAGTAAGTTCCTGCCTGCCCAACCTTAAATGTATATTGTGAATATCCATCACCTGGATTAATATTTAAATCCCAACCAGCAATTACATCCCAACCAGTCGAATCTGCAGTATAGAAGTGTGGAAGAGTTACAACTGGATCATAAGTGCTACTGTAACTATTTGCAATTGATATTGTATCACCTTCCCTTACCGTTACAATACTTAATCCAGCACCAACTGCTCCTGCTCTGTCTGGTGTATGTATATCAAACTCCCAAACATAAGTATTTCCTGCATTACCATTACCCTGATAAGTTTGAGTAGTAACTGCAATAGAGATTGTTGTTCCATTACCAACTATCTCATCAACACATACTGGGAATGAGAGATCCTCAGCTCCGTTTGCAAATCCACCAATGTCATCAGCAGATAAAGTAACTATCTCTCCTGAAGTATATCCAAGTCCAGGACGGTTAATCCAAACGTTTTGAACACAATTTGCATCTCTAGTGACATAAAAGCTAGCACCAGTACCAATACCAGTTGTTGATTTTGGTCTTACGTCTTCATAATAATCTAGTGCATTAGTATCACCACCACCAGTGATTGAACCAAGACCAACAATATATCCAGTAATCTCACCTTGAGCCCAACCCAGAGACACCATTGCCTGTTCCATCTGGGTGATAACATCAGATGACGCCCACCCAGCATTTACCTTAAAAGTGTTTGTAGTAATTGCCATTTATCCTTATGCCTCCAGTTGAAGAATGGTGAGGTTTGCAGTAATTGTTTGAGTCGAACCAGATAGGTTTTGTATTGCGACGTAGATTTTATTAGTAACAGGTTCATCCATGTTGCCACCCATAGCAAAAGGAGTAATGATTTGCTGGGTAGAAATTCCAGTGGTAACAACCTCTGCAATCACACCACTACCAGGTGCTGGATCTTCTCCAACACTTCTACTCACATCATTTAATCTAGATGTACTATCAGTATATAGTCGTATCCAACCTGCCGTAGATAGACCAACCTTCATCAGAGCATAAGACTTCTGACCAATGATATCAGTGTTGCCGATTCCAAGATTTGCAATCGCTGTTGTCACTCCACTGACGATGGTTCTTGACTGAGCACCACCCCCTGCTCCAGTAACAGTAGCAATACCAGCAGAGGCAACTACATTCAGACCAGACGCAAAGTTAATTACAGTAGCAGCAGCACCAACACTGACCCCATCGTCTTGAACATTAACACCAGTTCCTGCAGCAGTTACATTTAAAAGTGCTGAACCATCAATGGCAGGTAATGCTCCAGTCAATTGTCCAGATTGAAGGTTTGTAAGACCAGATCCAGATCCAGAGAATGTTGTTGCGGTAACAACACCAGCAAGGATACCGCCAGAAGTAATAGTGACTGCAGAACCAACTAGTGCAGATGTTGCATCTAACTGCCCATAAACACTAGCACCAATCGATGTAGTCTCAAATCTTGGTCCAGGTGATCCTCCAGTACCATAAGATAAAGATACCCCACCAACAACGTTAAATGATGCAATATCAAAGGCAGCATTAGAATTGCTAAGATTAATTCTATCAAATGCTCTAATGTAAAGATCTCCAGATCCTATCTCATCAATATAAAAATCTGTTCCATTCTCGTAAAGTTTACCCTTATCTCCAAATAGAACCTGATTAGTTCCATTTAATTGAATATTATTTGCAAAGGTTGATACTCCAGTTACATTAAGTCGATTGAACCCAGAAGTATTAGAAGTATCAATTCCAGCAACAAATGCTGTAATTGTTGCTATTCCAGAAGAGAATACAAGATTTGTTCCAGATGAGAAGTCAAATGTTGCAGCAACTCCAACTGGGGTTCCATTGCCTCTTATCTCTACACCAGATCCGACAGCAGTAACACCAGTAAGAGCAGATCCATCAAGAGCAGGAAGAGCACCTGTTAACTGACTTGCAGGAACTGTGCCATAAAATGATGTTGCAGATACAACACCAGCAACAGTCAGTGCTTCAGTAATAATTGTGGTCTTAATTCCAACATTACCACTGGAGTTGATGTACTGTCTGATATTACCTTCACCATCAGAGAGAACAATATTATTAGATGATGTTCTGAGATCTAATCCATTTTGATTACCACTATATGCACCAAGAAGAACATTATAAGATCCAGATGTCAAATTCTGTCCTGCTCTATCACCAATAGTCGTATTATATTGACCAGAAGTTACACCGTATTGTGCAAGTTGTCCAAGAGCAATGTTATGTCCCGCACCACTGTTGTTCAAAGATAACGCTTGATCACCAATAGCAACATTAGCAGCACCACTACCACCAGTTATATCACCAATTTTTATGTTCTCTCCACCAGTTCCAAACTTAATTCTGGAAGGTGCGCTTATCTCACCATTTACTACAATATTACCATCAACGTCAATGTTGCCCTTAACTGTGAGCATCTCTGATGGTATGGTTGTACCGATACCAACTTTAGAAGTTGTGCCAATACCAACTCCGTTTGTTCCCTCAAAGAATCCTGTTGCACCACCACTAAATGTTGCAGTTATAATTGCAACTTGCCCAGTCTGAGTAACAAGAATATTATCACCCGCAGTGATGGTAGTAACACCTGTAGTATTAACACCCGTCAGTTGAGATCCATCACCAACAAACCTCAAAGCAGTTACAATACCTGCAACATTAACATCTGTACCAATACCAAGTGGTAAGTTTACAGACCCACTACCACTCAGAAGTTGTATCGACTGTTGATTGTCTGGAGATAAAATATATCCAGAGATTGCTTTAAGACTTTGTGCTGTCAGTATTCCAGTAAACTCTGCATCACTTGCAGCAAATTTTGTTGCTGTAACAATACCAACGTTCAGGTTTGGTGTTCCAGTAAGTCCTGCTGCAGCAGTTGCAAATCCAGCAATGGAAGCATAATTAGCAGTGGAAGCATTGCCAGCAGCAGTAGCAAATCCAGCAACGTCGGCAAATGTGGAGACACCTACATTAATACCTGTAAGTTCTGATCCATCTCCAACAAACAATCCACCAGTGATGACACCAACAATTACGTTCGGAGATCCAGTAAGTCCCTGTGCATTAGTTGCTACACCAGCAGTTGTTGCATAGGTAGAGATGCCAGCATAAGGAGCAAACGCTGCCTCACCTGCCTGTGTTGCATAGTCTGCATTAGTTGCACCCGCCGCTACAGTTGCAAAAGCAGCAGACCCAGCGATAGTAGCATAATCTGCATTGGTTGCTACACCTGCACTGGCAGCGTAAGTTGCTACACCAGCGAGACCAGCGTAGGTAGATACTCCTGCAAAAGATGCATAGGTAGATACTCCAGCATTGGTGGCATAAGTTGCAACCCCTGCAATACTAGCATATCCCGAAACGGTAGATACTCCAGACTCCTCGCTATAAGTTACTACGAGACCGTCTGAAGTAATACCAGATAAAGTTGTTGATAATGCAAAGGTATCAACAGCGATTGCATTTATTATCTGACGCTGCTGTTCAAAAGTTGAATTTACACCTACATTAAAAGCGGGCATAGCGATTATTATCTCCTAAAAAAATAGGAGGGATCGCACCAGGCAACCCCTCCATGACAAAGTATATTGTGTAAAGTAATCAGTCGAGGCTGACGTTCAGAGTAACTTTGATTTGGTCACCGTTGTTCTGGATGTTGTAAGGACCATTTGTGAATCTCTCAGCAAAGAAGATGCTGCTGTAGAGAGTTGCACTTCCGATACCTGTCATCGCAGGAATGGTGGTGAAGGTGCTCTCGTCCTCAGTGGTGTGGATAGTGTAAGTACCAGAGGTTGTAGTGGTGTTAGCAGCACCAGCAGCAACGTAGATTACATCACCAGCGACCAGTCCGTGAGTAGTAGCACCAACGCTTACTTCAGCATAGTTGAAGTAGACAACGTTACCAGTAGCGTTCTGAATGTTGTTCTGCAGTTCGCTGCTCAGATAGACTCTACCAGTCTTCTCATCGATACCAGTAATGGTGGTGTCATCGAGGATAGCAGCAACCTCACCGCCGATGTTACCGTGAGTAACACCCATGCCAACACAAATGTCCTCAACAATCTCTTGATAGAAGGTAGCAACACCAGAAACTGTTCCAGTGTTCTTTTTATCAAGAACGATGGTGGTGGTATTCATGATACCAACAACTCTTGCGCCTGCAGCAATGCCTGCACCCTCTACTCTCTGTCTAGTGTTAATACCAACATTAGAAGATACAGTCAGAGTAAACTCAGATCCTACACCAGCAACAGATGGGGAAGAAGCGAAGGGGAAGAGATCGATATAAGAGTTACCGATAGTTCCACTTGTCTGTGCTTTAGAGATGGTCAGACCAGTTCCGACGTTAACCGCGTGCTCAACACCGTTCAGGGAGATTGGCAGATTGTTTGCTCTGATCAGATAATAACCATAGATGTTATTAGCAGCAGAGGTGAAGGTGAAAGTCTGCTCAGGATAAGATGCAGTTGTTGTACCGACACCAAACTCAAGAGGTTGGTTAGAGAAGGTAGCAGCGTTCTTTACAGTAAGAACGATAGTGTTACCATCGATTGCCGCAACAACAGCGTTAGATCCGACATTACCGCCGCTTACATAATGACCAACCGCGATATTGGAAACAGAGGATACCGTGATCGTGTACTCGTTGACGTTACCACTGCCAGTAGTGGTAGCGATTGGGTTAAGAATGGTTCTTACATTCCACTCACTTCCGTTCAGGAAGATTCCATACTGTCTGGAATAATCCTCATCATGACGTGCATTGATGATGGAAGGATAACCTGTGGAAGGCGCAGTGCCATAACCTACAAGACCTGTAGCGTCGTAGGGTTCGTAATATGCGGTCTGAGAGGGAACATCAGTCTCAGTTGGAACTGTATTTGAAGTATACAGTTTCAAGATAAGGTTTCTGGGGATATTTCTATCAGAATTAACCAGGTATCTGAGCGACTGAAGTTCACCGTTGTCGGATACTAATAAAGCCATCTGAGTGGACTCCTAATGAACATGTGTTTCCTATGATTTATTTATAATGTTCCTTAATTATAGGATTAGTCTAAGGAACAATGAGCATTTTTGAATGCCAGTACAAGAGACAACGCTAAAATCTAAAATATCACCAGCAACAACGTCTGTAGTCCAGGTGGACAGTGACTCGTCTCTATTTTTCTTTTGACTTGACAACCGTGGATACTCAGATCCTACGATAGAAGTCAAACTATCTGGATAAGTATCATACTTATCCTTCTTAATATCTATAACAATAGAACCTTCGTTCTCTGAGACTAAGGTCCAAGATTCAATTCTACCAGATACATCAAGACCAAGAGATCCCTTTACTCCAGGAGTAATATCATTAGATCCATTATCAAGAACAAAATTAATTGTTCTTGTTAGATCTGCAACTGTCCTTAATGCAACACCAAAAAAGTCGCTGGATGTAGCAGGTGGATTAGTAAAGATAATTTGACTACCACTTACATTGTAGTCAACCCCAGGACTAAGAACAACATCATTAATTGATATGATCAATCCCTGAGCATTTACTGGAGTATAAGGATCACCGTTAACAGTAAGATCAAATGTAGTTTTTACCCCATCAAATTGAGATGCAATACTATCAAGAATTAAATTCTGATACTGTACACTCTTTGATGGAATCTCATAATTTACACCAATATTATAATCTGGTGTACCAATACTGGCGTCTTGATCATCATCTAACGTGATTATGTAATCTGCCATTAGAAGCTAACTCCTGGTTGTACTAAGACCATACCAGCGACAACCTTTGTTTTGGTTCCATTTGCAGAGGTCACAAATACGTCATAGACATATCTACCTTCTGCCAAAGTTCCAGTGACAGCATCCGTCATGGTAAGTCTCAATCTACCCTGAGCTCTATCAACAAAAGTGACATCGAAGTCATACTTTTTTGTTGCAGTATAGTGCTTCCGCATCTCACTAGATGCAGTATAACCAAGGAGATTGAGGGGAGACTGATCTTTATTCCTTACAGTAAAGTTTACTTGGAAGTCTGTTCCCTGCTCTAGGGTCAGATTCAATGGTACTGCTGCCATTATAATCTACACTGGGTTTCATATATTTATAAACTATCACCTATGCTGGATAATCCCATTCAGTAATACGATCTATTTTGTGGTGCGGTCCCCAACCACCAGTGTAGATATAAGGGACAGTGCGAATTGGGCAACTATCACCAGTACATAGAAGGTCATCTACAATTCTCCAACTCTCCATAACTTCATCAGCATGAACAAAGTGAGACTGGTCTCCATTTATAGCATCATAGAGGAGTTTTTCGTATCCGTCGATTGCTCTATCTTGGGGGTAGTCGTGAGTGAGTGTAGCCAATTCAAGATTATCATTGAGCCCAGGAGATTTAATATCCATCCTAATGTCCAGATGAGGATTAGGCTGTAGACGCATGACAATACGATCGTTGATTTCACCTTCATAGAGTTTTAGCGGTGGTGCTTTAAGTTTGATTACGACCTCTACACATTGATATGGCAATTTCTTACCCGTTAGGACGTTAAAAGGTACTCCCTCCCAACGCCAGTTATCAATGAATAAAGTACCAGCAAAATGGGTAGGAGTACCACTATTAGGATCAACGCCCTCTTCATCACGGTATCCATGATATTGTCCAAGAATAATATTCTCACTCATTTTAGTGGCGGCAAGCACCTTTGTCTTCTCACGTCTGATTTCCCTAGCATTCATTTTGCTGGGTGGTTCCATTGCTACCAAAGCAAGTACCTGAAGAATGTGGTTCTGTAGCATGTCGCGTACAGCACCAGCAGTCTCATAGTACTGTGAGCGTCCTTCACATCCAATAGTTTCAGAAGCAAAGATTTGCACTTCATCTACATACTGGCGGTTCCAAAGTGGTTCCAATAGTATATTGCTAAAACGAGTGGCAAGGATGTTATTAACAGTATCTTTACCGAGATAATGGTCAATGCGATATACTTGTTTCTCGCGTAGATGTCGCTCCACCACAGACTGTAGAGCACTAGCAGATTTATAATCGTACCCAAAGGGTTTCTCGATAACCACCCTAGTTTTTTCTGGGTCTTCAAGGAGTCCTGCTTCTTTGAGATTGATGATAGCATTCGCATATCTTTCTGGTGGTACGGACAAGAAGTAAGTATTGTCGTCAAGATAGTCAGGAAGTTTAGATAGACTATCAACATTATCTAGATCAACAGAGACATAATCCAGATGGTGCAAAAATTCTTCTGGATATTCACCCAGAGATTCTTTCCACTGTTGTACTGTTGGTTCTCTCCTAGCACATCCAGTAATCAAAAAATTATCTGGAAGAAGTTTTTTCTGCCAGAGTTTATACAATGCAGGAATTAATTTTCTTTTGCATAGATCTCCAGTGGCACCGAAGATGACTATTCCTTTAGTGAGCACATCCATTTCCATCGTATTTGTCTGATTCGTAATAGTTATTTTCACCTTTTCGTACCCCGAAGTATATCGTGGCCAATACAAAGATCGGGGCAACCCATAATAGGACATCTGCTAATTTCATTTTAGTAATTCCTCCAGAGATTCTGGGAATGGAGGTAAACTCTTTTCCCTTACAGTCAAATAATCTGGATCGATAATCCTAATCGCTTCTTGAAGTTCTTGGAAGTGTTGAATCTCATCATTCATTATCTCCCAGATTTTTTTATCATTCCAATCCTCATATGCAAGGTAATGTGCATATGTTTCTGCAGCGTGCAATTCTATTTCATAGGAGAGATGGTAAGCAGCACGAGGAGCCAACCAATAATAAACCACGTTAATCCAATAATAGACAAGTACGAGGTGTCTGGCAAAAAAACGATCAATCCAATAAGAATTACCACCCCGACTTTCCATATACTCAAGATGCTCTGTCTCATTGACTGTCTGTGCAAAGTGCTCTTTCATCAAATGAAGGTGCCATTGCCCTCTCAATCCAAGTGATTCCCTAAAATGCAATACACTTAAAAACGCAAAATAGGGTGCCCGAGCAATTTCCTCAAGCACCCAAAATCTTTGAAAGTGTCTACCTCTATAGAGGTAATCAATAATTGCTATCGTAAATCCTAGTACTAGTTCGTTAATTTTTTTCATAACCTATACTCGTCTAGAATGTCTAATACGTTATTGATTGCATCATCTGCAGCCTTACGTTCTTGATCATTCCAGTGAGGATACCATCTCTTGTGGTAGATATTATCTTTTAGTTTTAAAACCCGTGAGAGTAAATCCACTTTACTCACGATTCCAGTAGGCATATGTTCTGATGCTAACCACTACTATATTAGATAGTTTCAAAGATGAGTCAACTCAGGTGTCAGGATTCACAAACATCGCTGCTCGATAAAAAGTATTAAAACTAATCACACACCTCTCACCTTTCTCTGCATCAGTCTCATGCTCCAACCAACTAGGAAACAATAAAAGACTTCCTGGTTGAACATTAATCTGAACTCCAGAACTTGCATACTGAGAATTAAAATTCTCATATAAGTCGTTCATTTTATATGGTTTTAATGGTGTTTGAAATCTGAGAGGAACTGTATTCTCATCGGTCTTGACATAAAAAGCACCACTAATAACACTCCCTTCATGTCGGTGTAGAGTAACTTTATCACCTTTTCTCATTTGATTATACCAAGCACCTGTAATCTCAAGTTCTTGAAGACATGTGGTATCAGTATAGTCTTTAATACATTCCAATAGTTTTAATCTAAGATCAGCAAGATCTGAATCTTGTAAAATGTTACTATCTTGTCCAAAGCTAGAATCAGAATCTTCTAATAAAAAATGAGGAGCAGATGTATATTCCGTAATTTTTTTATATACAAAATCTAGATCAACATCAATCTCATAGGCACCAACTGGTGTTGGAAACAATGGAACAACATTTTCACTCATTATAATTAAACCTCTTAAAGTCTTCTTGATAATATTTACAAACATTATCCATGATGGATTTTGATAATGTAAATTCTTTTCGTTTGGGGTTTAATTCTGTTTCTTCATCACCATAATATGAGTATTCTTTGTCCTCCAATTTATCACCAGTTAATTCATAAAACCAAGATCTAAATGAATTACCAAGACCATCTTCAAATTTCCAAATGATAGTTTTATCGCTTACAAATTCATGTTGTGGTCTAAACCAATTTTTTGCATAGTGATGAACCATTCGTTCATAATCTATCCAATAGCAAAAATTATCATAGTCATCTAAAGGTTCTATATCCTCTTGAGTATAGGACCTTTTTATTGCAATAGTAGAAAACTCTGACCAGAATCTGGTAATAGGATTTCTACAAACTGTAAATTGTAATGAACTTGATACATCTTCAAAATATTCATACAGTGGGTAGTGCAAGTGATAACACTCAATACCATATAAAATTACATCGTCATCGCACGTATGGTTTGCAATCTCATAATCATTACTTAGTAAAGTTTGAGTAATGAATCTCCCACCAGTTCTTGGAATATGTACATGATATATTGCCGAATTATTTTTATAAAATAATGACATAGTTCTCACTCATGATGCTACTTTAGATCTGGATTTGGTTGAGAAGGAACAATAGGATCGCGAGTCTTGTTCTTGATTACAATAAAAGCATCCTTATTGTACTTACGAGTTCCTTTGACTGGTGCCCATTTAGTGCCTGCACCATCAATTTCGTAAACAGATGTGCCGCCAATTTCTACAGCAACATCATCATCTACTTCCCATCCAAGATTTTTAATAGCAGAAGCAATCTGCTCACTCAAACTTGGTTCAGACATAATACGTTCTTCTGGTTCAAGACTTCCAAGCATAAAAAAAGAGGGTGTTAACCCTCTTAGTATATCACAGAGCGTTGCCTCGTGGCAATACTTCTTCAGGAAATACAAAGTTTTCATGTGGTTGATCCACTGGTGCCATCCAGGCACGTAGACCTTCATTCAATAGAATGTTCTTGGTATAGAACGTCTCGAACTCAGGATCCTCTGCCGCTCTGATCTCCTGACTCACGAAATCATAAGCCCTAAGATTAAGAGCAAGACCAATAATCCCCAAACTACTGACCCAAAGACCCATGACAGGAACAAAAAGCATAAAGAAATGCAACCAACGTTTATTGCTAAACGCGATTCCAAAAATCTGCGACCAAAAACGATTAGCTGTGACCATAGAATACGTCTCTTCCTCTTGAGTGCTGTCAAACGCTTTGAAAGTGTTTGCCTGTTCTCCATCTTCATACAAAGTATTCTCTACTGTAACGCCATGAATTGCTGAGAGCAATGCTCCACCCAGGATACCTGCCACACCCATCATATGGAACGGGTTGAGCGTCCAGTTGTGGAAGCCCTGTAGGAAGAGTAAGAAGCGGAATATCGCTGCAACACCAAACGACGGCGCAAAGAACCAACTGGATTGTCCGAGAGGGTAAATGAGAAAAACAGAAGTAAAGACAGCAATCGGACCTGAAAAAGCGATAGCATTGTACGGTCTAATCCCTACGAGACGAGCGATTTCAAACTGCCGAAGCATGAATCCTATGAGAGCAAAGGCTCCGTGGAGCGCCACAAAATTCCAGAGTCCTCCCAATTGGAACCACCTGATAATGTCCCCCTGAGACTCAGGACCCCAAAGTAGAAGAAGAGAATGACCCATAGCGTCAGCAGGAGTTGACACTGCCGCTGTAAGAAAATTAGCACCCTCAAGATAACTACTTGCGAGTCCGTGAGTGTACCAGCTTGTAACAAACGTCGTGCCAGTAAGCCAGCCACCAATTGCGAGATAAGCAGTGGGAAAAAGAAGTAGTCCAGACCAACCCACAAAGACAAAGCGATCTCGTTTAAGCCAGTCATCAAGGACATCGAACCACCCCCTTTGTGGAATAGGTTTTGAAAGAGTTGAAGTTGTCATAACCCCCATTGTTTTTACTTTCAGTATTTAGTTTACAATACTTTACAATAGAGGTCAAGCACTAATTAGGAAAGTAAATGAGTGAGAGAGTAAAAACAACAAATATAATGATCACAAATATCATCAGACCTACACCTGCCCAGGGAACCCAGGCAGGCATAGGTTCATAGTTGTGATTATGAGACATGAACAGTACCGATCATACCAGCACCCTTGTGAGGACCGCACCAGTATGTGTAGTCACCAGGTTCTGGGAAGGCAACATCAAACTCTTCACCAGGCATCATAGCAAGACCTTCGTGACCGAGTTCAGGATGATCCTCTACAATCACATTGTGAGGAGGAAGCATGTTGTTAACAAAGTGGACAGATTCACCAGCAGCAATAGAAACCTCTGCTGGTTCAAATACTAGGTTACCATTAGCACCCATCATGACATCTACAGCCCAAGCAGGTGTAGCAAGAAAAAGTGTAGCAAGTAGTGCAAATAAAAACTTCATTAGGCAATTGCAACTAATACTATCTAGGTGGTTCAGGATGCTTTATGTCTATTGATATACTATTATAGCGAGGATTTGTTTTGACTTCCTCACTTACCATTTCACCAAACTCATCACAACAAGTACACCAAATCTTCCTTAGTTCCTTTGCTTTTTCTTTATCTTTTATTTCATACTTCTGCTTAAACCATTCGTGCCAAATCTTAGCACATTCATCGCTCTTTTTTTGTAGATGTGGTTCCCTGTACACTGTTCAGGTAGTCCTTTTCGTTTTGATAAGGATGCTTTTGCTTGGTCCAGATCTCATATCCTTCAATAAGATCTGGTATTAACCACTGATCTACCCTATAGCAATACTTCCAGTTGACGGGTTGAATACAATTCATCACAACAACTTGGAAGAATGCTACTAAGTGAATCCAAAAACTATACATTACTATTTAATGTAATCGTTCTCCTTCAACCACTTCTCTGTTAAGGGAGTAGGTTTATAAATTTCCCACATCTTCCCCGTAGCACATGCTTCTAGTGCTTTAGCAGTCATTCCTTCTGTGCGACCTGCCCAACCCGCTTCTGCTTCCCAGGGAACTGCCTCAGCAGGATAAGTGCGCTCTGCCATTTCACGCCAGATCATAGGAACGTCTTCTTCTGGATTAATAATTGCAATCAAATTATTCTTAATGCTGCCTGCCATACAGTCCTGTGCAGCGTGCCACCCTTCATGACGCATAACACTCATCAATACACTTTGACGATGCATGAATCGTTCATTCAGGAAGAAGTTGTTGCTCACTGTATGATAAACACCTCGGTGTCCTGCAGGGAAATACCTCTCTGCCCCTAAAAAAACTTTAACTCCGATCTTATTAAGGGTGCGTAGCATTGAGTCAAACTCAACATCAATAGCAGAATAATCCCTATTGGGATAGTTATCTTTAAGATCTTTGATACTGGTAATCTCTCGAACATCTTTAGTACACTCTCTTAATAGCATACATCCCATGGCATCCATGGAGTAGAACCCTTTTGTGATCTTGTCTTCGTTAGCAAGTGCAGGAGTGCTCATCATGATGGCACCAATCACTGCAAGAATAGTTTTTTTCATAATTTTTATTTAGATAAAATGCTGTTAAGTAGATGCCTTGCTTCTGAGAACCTATCAACATAATGAATTAATTTCATATCTTGACTACTAATAAACCCATTGTCAAGCATCTCATCTTCAATCCAATGCTTTAAAGTCCTCCACATTCGACCAACACAAATGATTGGTTTTTTATCCATGTGACCAACTTGCACTAATTGATAGATAAGAGCCATCTCAAGAAGAGTTCCTACACCACCAGGAGTAACAATAAAAGCATCACACTCTGCAAAAGTTTTTAATCTTGAATAAAAGGTATCGTGCTTTTCATACTCTTGCACATAACTATTAATTCCTTCCTCAAAAGGAAGATAAATTGCCTGCGCTATAGAGCAAAGATGCTGTCCATCACACCCCTCCATTGCACCTTTGTTTGCTGCTTCCATAGTTCCAGGACCACCACCTGTTACCACAGTCCAACCTTGTGCAGAGATATTTCTTCCAAGTTTCTCTACTGCTTTATACAAATTAGACTCTGGATCAGTTCTAGCAGATCCAAAAATTGCTATCTTCATATTTTGCCCATTAAAAAAGGGACCCGTAGGTCCCTTAATTATATCAGTTATTCTGATTATTATCAACCGATAGTAGGTGCGGTGAGAGCAACAGGAGTGCTTTCAGCAGCAGCAAGGTCGAGAGGGAAGTTGTGAGCATTACGCTCGTGCATGACTTCCATACCCAGACCAGCACGGTTGAGAACGTCTGCCCAGGTGTTCAGAACGCGACCCTGACCATCAATGATGGACTGGTTGAAGTTGAATCCGTTCAGGTTGAATGCCATGGTGCTAACACCAAGAGCGGTGAACCAGATGCCGATGACGGGCCATGCTGCGAGGAAGAAGTGCAGCGAACGGGAGTTGTTGAACGATGCATACTGGAAGATCAGACGACCGAAGTATCCATGAGCAGCAACGATGTTGTAGGTCTCTTCTTCTTGACCAAACTTGTAACCATAGTTCTGGGACTCGTTCTCGGTGGTTTCACGAACCAGCGAAGAAGTAACCAGAGAACCGTGCATTGCACTGAACAGAGAACCACCGAAGACACCTGCGACGCCCAGCATGTGGAAGGGGTGCATCAGGATGTTGTGCTCTGCTTGGAAGACAAGCATGTAGTTGAAGGTGCCACTAATACCCAGAGGCATAGCGTCAGAGAACGAACCTTGACCAAAAGGATAGACCAGGAAGACTGCGGATGCTGCTGCAACAGGTGCAGAGTATGCAACACAGATCCAAGGACGCATACCAAGACGGTAAGACAGTTCCCACTCACGACCCATGTATGCGTAGATACCGATCAAGAAGTGGAAGATAACCAGTTGGAAAGGACCACCATTATACAGCCACTCGTCAAGCGATGCGGCTTCCCAAATAGGATAGAAGTGAAGTCCAATTGCGTTGGAAGAGGGAACAACTGCACCAGAGATGATGTTGTTACCGTACATGAGTGAACCAGCGACGGGTTCACGGATGCCGTCGATGTCCACAGGAGGAGCAGCGACGAAGGCGACGATGAAACAGATAGTTGCTGCCAACAGAGTTGGAATCATCAGAACGCCGAACCAACCGACATAGAGGCGGTTATTGGTGGAGGTTACCCAGGAACAAAACTCCTCCCAGGTAGATGCGCCTTGTTGGCGCGAAAGAACAGAATTAGCCATTTTTAAACAGGGTTAGGTATGAGTTCGGGGGGACGAACCAATATTAGTATTCCCACAGCACCCTCCACTGCGGGTATGAGAGGCATCTTTTACTTGCTTATCCTCGGTAAGGTGGTTAGACCCTTTTCAGCAAGACAACAAAAAACGGAACGCTATGAATCTTAGAGATTCGTTACATTCCGTAACGTGTTGATGTATTTATAATACCACTATGGTCTGGGATCCGTCAACCCCCCTAGGAAACAAAGTTGATCGTGCCCACCATTCCGCTGTGAAGAGTACACTGGTATACAATAGATGCCTGAGCATCGAAGGGAACCGTAAGTACTTGTGTACCATTGATTGATCCAGAGAGGAAGTTGCCTGGTGCCCATGCCGCACCACCATCAGATACTCGCAATTCAAATGGGTGAGCACTTCCTGTGGAGTTCTCAAAGATATAAGTAAATCCTCTATGGAGATACAAAGTTGGGTTTGCTGTGGTATTTGCCACACCAGGTCCAGCAAATCTGTAAGATGTAGAACCATCCGCAGTGATATAGTACTTAGTGGTAAATCCTCTGTCACTTCCATCACCAGTTGTACTATTAGTAGTGAATGATGTTGACGTAGTAATACCGCTTATATTAACGCCAGTATTTGTTGTTGATAACTTCAGGTTATTATCATAATAAAGTTGAACATCTGAATTCTCATTGAAGCGAGCAAGAGTCTCAAACGATGGATTCTCAATCTTTAATTGATTGGTGCTGATGGTCAACTCACCAGTTGCACTAGTTTCTTTAATGAATGAATCTGTGCCATCACCCTCTAATGATAAGTTAGATGCAACAGTCATATTACCTGTTGCAGTAAGAATACCAGTTACAACTGCACCAGTGTTTGTGGTTCTAAATTTAAGAGCATTGTCATAGTAAAGATCTACTGATCCACCATCAGTAAAGGTTGCCATTTTTTGATGGAAAGTGCCCCTCCTAATCTCAACTATTCCTGTAGCATTTCCAGGAGGAGTTTGAATATAAAGATTAGATGATGATGAAGCACATCCAATAAATCCGTTAACTCCATTATAGTTTATATTGAGACCTTCGCCACGATTAGTTCCAAATCGTAATTGATCAAAATCATCAATATTAACACTATTTGAAAATGTAGTAACTCCACTTACATTCAAGTTTTGAGTTTGTGTGGTTCCATAAACTGTTGCACCATATCCAGTGGTCTGAATTCTCAGAGCATCTGCATAGTAAAGGTTAGTATCAGCATTAGTATTGAACAAAGCAGATTTGTTACCACTAGTATCGCTAAATCTGATTGCACTTCCATTTGACTGGATTTGCAGTTCTCCAGTTCCAGCATCTCTAATCACAGACGCAGATCCAGTATGCCAAATCTGAAGATCATTGGTATCACCAATGTTCAGAACATTATTATCACCAAGGTAAACATTGCCCTGGAATGTAGAGAGACCTGATATGATAATCTGTTGCGAATCAACTCTAGTAAAAGATCCATCGGTTCCAGAGATAGGAACTCCTGTCAGACCAGAACCATCACCAGAGAATGCCGTAGCATACATGGTTCCAGTGACAGTAACACCAGTACCAATGGTTTGAAGCTTCAAAGAATCATCTTTGAACAGTTTAGTACCCGAAGAATCAGCAGCAATTAATGCACCCTTACCAGCATATGGATCTGTTACCAAAAATTCTTTTGTCTCAATATCAAATACCGCATTAGTATTTCCAGCACCGCTCTTGATAGAATTGCGAATTGTTCCACTGACATCAGCAGAGTCAATGGTCATGTGAGTTACAGCAACACCAGCATTGGTTGTACCAATATCAATAGTTCCAGTTGCATGAATAGTATTAAAGAATGATGTAGTTGTAGTAGATATGCCAGCAGTTGATCCACCACTACCAGGGAGATTGGTTAATCCAGATCCATCACCATAGAAAGTTGCTGCGGTTACAGAGGAAGAAGCAGATACATTTGATAAAGATACTGCACCAGTAATACTAACTCCAGAATTAGTTGTCTGAAGTTTTAAATCCGCACCATGATAAAGAAGTACCCCATTATTACCAGTTGTTGGTATTAATTGAATATTAGTATTATTATTCAAGACCAGTCTTGGTCCAGATCCACCACCACCCTGTACCGTGAGTGGAGAATTTGTTTTTAGAATATTTTGTCCGCCGTTATATATTTGGAGTGGAGATACTCCTCCCCCCAGAAATACATTTGAATTAAATGTAGATACTCCAGAGACTGTAATAGATTCTGTACTAATTGTAGTGGTGCCAACACCAACTCCCCCACCACTGATTCCTGTTAAGTTAGAACCGTCACCATAAAGAGTAGTGGCAGTTAATACACCAACGACACTAACGTTCCTTCCAACCTGAAGGTCCGTGCTGATAGCAACATTAATGCCATTTAGATTAATGTTATCTGGACTGGAGATCGTAGGAGTACCAGCAGATCCAACAATATTAATCTCTCTTACGCCAAAAGATCTATCTGCCATTATTCAAACACAGGTTTTTTAGTATTTATCACTCGTAAGATATTGTGACGTTACCAGTAACACTCATTCCACCACCCTCAAACATTCTTCTACCACCAACAATTACAACTGGTTGACTTGGTGTTGATTCATTACCAGTCTCTGCATCGTAAATAATGATTGGAGTAGATCCCTCAAGACTGTTAACGTCTGCCCAAGGACCACCACTAATATCACCAGCACCAGATACTGCAGTGTCTTGCCCATAATGAAAATCAGCACTGGATTGTACTTGTAATGTAGTAACTCCAACAGGTTGGTTATGTCCTCTCAACCAATTCCTAACATCTTGCCATCCCCAGTCACGATTGTTCTCTAATTTAGTTGCGATTACTCCACATGCAACAGGACATGCTGCACTTGTTCCACTAAATTTATTATCATAATAATAAGTAAATCCACTCTGTCCACTTGGTACAGAATCGTGTCGAGCATATCCAGAACCACTTACATTAACTGCAGTAAGGATACCATCAGCAGCAGCATAGCAATCAATTTCTGATCCCATATCACTATAGGTTACCTTCCTCTCTCGATAACCTTGTGCAGAACTATACTCATCATCAAGAGCACCAATATTAATAACAGGATAAGTATAAATGGTTCCACCAACACCAGTTCTAGTCATTCCACCTTGCTGTGGAAACCCTCTTCTATTGGTATATGGATATGTTCTCAAACCAAATTCATAGAAGAAGTTTGTTCCAACAGTAACTCCAAGTCCAGTATTCCAATAGTTGTCAAAGTCTGGATGATCAGAACTTGTCTGCTTTTGGTTACTATTTCCTGCTGCTCCAACAAAAATAACACCAGCATCAATCAACTCATCCAATGCTTGTGTTGTTGAGTTAGGAAGCATCTCCCCTTTCATTCTATAACTATCACCCCAATATCCAACCCATCTCATAAATCCTGGTTTTGTATTTAAACTACTATAAGGACTACGAGATGAAGAAGAGGAATAAGATACTCCACTAGCACCGCGATAATAGTAATATGCATTATCACTGGGGACAGCGCGATATCCCCAACTGTTAGAAGAGATTGTGGGATCCTTTGTTCCGTATTCTGGATTAACAGGTTTCATTTGATGGAACAATTTCTGAGCATCAAAACCTGCTTCGATACCAGAACTAAATGATCCATATAAATTCAATACCCACTTGTTTGCATTATATGCCCACCCCTGTGTTCTACCAAAAGTTGCAGCAGCACACTGAGTTCCATGAGTACTATTATAAGCAGTGCTAGTGTTTGATCCATTAGAATTGGCTCTAGTATAAGAAGTACTAACCAAAGCAGTTCCAAAAGTACTAAATCCAACAGAGCGATTTGAAGTACTTCTCCACCAATTTACTGCAACACTACTAACAGGAACAACTGTTCCATCCCATCTAGTCTCCAATCTATTACCAGGATCTGCATTGAAATAATCAGGGTCAATATAATAAGGAGCATCAACAATTAAATCAAGTGCATAGCATCTTCCATTTGGATTGAGAACATTACCCTCAATCATGTCTTCGGGACCAAAGATATATGGATCACCGTCAGGGTTCGTAGTGTTCTTATTAATATCAGCAATATCAGATGGATTATAAAATTCAATATGACCTAACCAAAATCCTTCATCAGCAACAATCACGTCAACATTTTTTCCTGTAGCAAATTTTGGGATTCTATTATTAAAAATACTTGCCGCAGAACTTGTAGAATTTCCTTGCGAGAATACCCAGGGGTCTTGCTTTTGTGAATGACGATACAATTGAAATCCACTACGAGTCATAGTTTTGTAATCAGTCGCTCCACCAGTGGTTGTAAGCTGACCAAATGGTTGCCATGCACGATAATGAGTGGTTACACCAACGTATCTAAAATCCTGAACTGCTGCTTGAAGTTCTAATGCTGGTGGTGAATAATCTTCCCTTGCCTCATGACAATAGGAGACCTTTTCATGTGCCTCAACTAATGCAGCTTCATCATCTGTTAAAAGATAAACTGCTCTGGTAGGACTATGTTCTTTTAAATCATCAACAGCAATAGCATCAGATGGAATATTATCCTCTAGTGTACCATCCTGTGTCAGAACTTCATGAATGTACTGCCAATCTTCTGGGGCAGTACATCCAACGGAGTAACGCTTCTTTTCCATATCTTATCAGAGCAGAGTTCCTCTAGAGAATCTATATGTAGTTATACCAGTTGTTCCTGTCAATGGTGTTGCTTGAAGTTGACATGCACCACCAGATACTGTAGAAGCAAAGGATACAAGAGGATCAGAAGAAGAATGCATAATTGCAAACTCATTAGAGTATGCAGCAGATCCATCTTGCATGACCAGAACTTTTTGAGTCTGCATACCATTTGCATGGTGAATATGAACAGTATATTCTGCAGTCTTAAATGGAGCGGTAGTCACATTAAATTGATCAATAACGACTGGAGTACCAACAACTGCAGCAAATGTTCCAATACCTGCTTCTATACCAAATGTCTCAACCTGAAGAGATGTTAATGGAAGATCAGTCTTAACACCAACTGCAGATGTAGTGTGAATACCAGTAGCGTTATCAATAAACTTACCACCAGATCCAGTAGATACAGCAGGACTAATATTAATAGTTGCAGTTCCAGAAGAGATAGTTGCAGTTACAGCAGCACCAACAAAGTTAATTGTACTTGCAGTGCCAACATTAGAACCTTCTTCCTGGATGGTAATTCCAGTTCCAGATGCAACAATGCCTGTTAGGAGAGAACCATCACCAACAAATGCAGTGGCAGTTACAACACCAACAACCTTAGTTGGGGAATTAATGAAGACTCCACCATGACCATTAGTTGTGCCAATACCAACTCCACCACCCAATCCAAACGCTTGTAGTGCAAGAGATACATTACTATTAGAATAAATGTTTCTTACATAACCATTGTTCTGTAAGACCAAGCTACCTGTAGATCCAAATGGCATCCACAGGTCACCACCATAAAGTCTTACGTCTCCAGCAATATCGAGAGAGTAGGAGTTATTAACAGGAAGACCAACACCAATTCTGCTACAAGCAATTGTACCAGTCGTAACATCAGGAGATCCAGTCAGTCCTTGAGCAACTGTTGCAACCCCAGCGACCTGTGCATATGCATCACTGACAGTAACTGTTGCAATTCCGTTAGAGAGAGAAGAACTTACATTATTGCCAACAAAGTTGATCGTTCCTGCAGTACCAACATTGCTACCCTCATCTTGAATAACAACACCAGATCCAGAAGCAACAATTCCAGTTAATCCAGATCCATCACCAACAAATTGAGTTGCAGTTACGACACCAATAGCATTGATACCACCAGTTACTAGAGTCTCAGTGGTACTGATTCCACTTGCAGTAGCGTTGATTGTATAAACACCACCCAGAGTACCAATAGTAACTCCAGTTCCAGCAACAATAGAAGTAGGAATACCAGTTAGTCTCTGACCAGATCCAGAGAAGTGCAAAGCGGTAATGATTCCAGTTGAACCACCAATGCGAACATTATTAGATACCCACAGTTCATTAATTCCAGGGTTGAACTGCAGAGCACCAGTGTCAACCATGCTGCGAACATACTGGTTACCACCAACTGCAGCTTGTAGTGTAGGAATATTATAGAATTGGTCGTCATCAACAGACTCATTGATGTAGAACGGTCCATTGAATCCAGTGGTTGCTGTGATAACATTAGCAGTAATAATACCAGCAGCAGTAATATTCTCATCTACCTTCAGAGATCCACCAACATGTAATCTCTCTTCAGCAACTGTGCTACCGAAGGATACGTATCCATGATTATAATCACCAGGAGAACCACCCTGCATATACATGAGGTACTGAGTAGCGTTAACACCGCCACCTGCTTCAGACTGCCAGATGAAGTGTGGAGTATTTGAGAATGCTCTAGTTCTAAACAGCAGCGCAGGACCAGCAGAACTGTCATACTGCATGTATGCATAGTTCTCTGCATTATCAGAATCTTGAACTCTAAGTGTAGGTGTAGGTCCTTCAACACTAAGGTCATCCCTTACAGTAACTCTGTCACCGAAGGAAGAAGTTTGACCAGCACCAACAAATAGTCCACCAGTTGTATTGATCTCACCAACAGTGATGTTTGGAGTTCCCGTAAGGTTGGAAGCAATACCAGCAACAGCAGCATATCCAGAAGTTACCGACTCAGTTGCATAGTTTGCAGTGCTTGCAACACCAGCAACAGAGGCGTAGTTTGCAACACCAGTAAACGTTCCTTTAAACTCTGCTGCTGTGACAACACCAGTAATATTTGTGTCTCCGTTGATCTGAAGGTTGCCGTAAACAGTAGCACCTA
>Ga0222718_10000055_pt1 | contig 118239 bp, 120 predicted proteins | sample C33_27DmetaG_FD_165045 | JGI IMG/M metagenome (GOLD analysis project Ga0222718, IMG submission 165045) | Estuarine water microbial communities from San Francisco Bay, California, United States - C33_27D | ecosystem: Environmental > Aquatic > Marine > Unclassified | place: USA: California...
TATCTTATTACCAATACCACTACAGGTCAAAAATACATAGGCAAAAAACTAGCAAAATTTAAAACTACTAAGCCACCACTCAAAGGCAAAAAAAATAAAAGACGTGGAACAAAAGAAAGCGATTGGAAAGATTACTGGGGATCCAGTGATAGACTAAACGCAGACGTTGCACAACTAGGCGAAGACAAGTTTACAAGAGAAATACTATACCTATGTAAAGGTAGGGGCGAAATGTCCTATATAGAGGCAAGAGAACAGTTTGATAGGCGTGTGCTTGAAACAGATGAATACTATAATGGTATTATTAATGTTAGAGTAGGCGGATCAGACAAACTCAAACAGGCATTGCTAGAACAAAACATCAAGGCAAAACAATCTAACACTTAAGGTTGGCGGGCCAGTTTATAATACCGCTGAGTAAAGGGTGACGTGAAAATCACACTCGTACACGTTGAGCCGCGTCCGGTAGTAGGGCGGCAGGATTGGCGTAGATTGACTGTTAGCAATCGAAAAACACAACACAGTTCATAAAAACTCTTTAGCAATAGGAACGAAGCGAGAGGTATTACGGTGTAGCGTATATTTTAAGAATATACGGCGTAGCGTAAGATGTCGACGTAGGTTGGGAAAGGTCAGAGCCCATTGAACTAAGTGTATAAACAAATAACCTACTTCCAATGTCTCGGCTGTGGCGAACTCACATGAAGACCAAGATTAGATGGAACCAGCGATTAGGTTCCGTCTGACTGAAACAATCTACATGAAGTAACTACAATATTACTTCGTAATATTGCTTTAATTATTGTTTATCACTTCTATCACACATAATCAAATACGAAGTAAATAGTTTGAGCGTTAGCGAAAACAAATATCTACGAAGTAGATATTGAATATATATGCATAAATAATGTATAAGACAAATATAGGTAGGAACACTAATGAGATTAATTGATATTACTTCAACAGATTCTGACTTAAACGAAGCACCTGCTGGTTTTTTTAAACAAGGACTTAAGAAGATAGGTGCAAAAGCGGCCGCTAAAGTTGGAATGAAGGGTACAGCCGCAAGTTTAGCCCAGCAAGTAGACACTGGAGCGTCAGCAAACCAACTTAAAGTAGATCTTCAAGGATACTTAGGTGGTATTGGCGGTAGTTTAAAGAAATTAGATGCTACTGAACTAAAAGCATTTTTAGCAAGTAAAAAAATGCCTACTAATTCAGTACCTGCAAGCGGAATTGTTCCTCCAAAAGAATTAGATAACATCCTTTTAAAAACATTACAACAAAGTAAAAAAGTTACAGGCGCACCGGCTGTTGGAGCAAAACAAGATCCATCAGCAATCGGAAGCGGAACAGCACCAGCAGGTGGTGGACAAGCACAAGGTGGATCACAGGCACCACAAGCACAAGGTGGACAAGCACAAGGTGGACAAGCACCAGCACAGGGTGGCGGACAAGCGCCAGCGCCAAACGATGCTAATAATGACGGTAAAGACGATACAACAGGAAAAGTTATTCCAATGAAAAAACCTGGAGCGGCACCTGCCGCAGGCGGACAGGCTTCTGCTGGAATTCCTGATGCATTACAAACACAATTAGATGCGTTGACGCCAACTGAGAAAAAAGCACTAGCAGGAATAATATAATGAAACTAACAGAAGTAACAGGTTATAATTCAAAAACAGCACAAATCCTTAAAGAAGGATTTCAAGATCTTACTGAAACACAGATTGTTTATCTAAACAGGTGGGAAAAAGAACTTTGGCCATTAGTTGAACAATATGTTAATGAAGCGGCACAACAATTAACTCCAGATCAAATACAAGATATTTTTAAAGGAGCCGAAAGTGTTGCTGATGCTAGTGGCGAAAACAAAAATACACTAGGAAAAGCCGCCGGTGCTGTAGGAGCGGCCGCTAAGTTACCTATAGATATTGCTAAAAAAGTAGATGCCAAAATTAATGAACTTGGTAAAATGGCACAAAATGCTGGTCCAGTTAAAAACATGGATCAAAAATTTGAGCAACTTAAAAAAGACATTACTGCAAATAATTCAGATTCAAAAATTGTACAAGGAATACAAAAAGTAAGCGATTGGGCAAAAGAAAATCCAGGCAAAGCAAGTATTGCTGTAGGTGTTCTTACAACTATAGCGGCTTTTGCAGGCGGACCAATGGGTGGCGCGGCCGCTGGTTTGGTATTACGTGCTTCTAAAGATTTATTACAAGGTGAAAAATTATCAACAGCAGTTGGTAAGTCAGTTAAAACAGCGGCATATGGTGCTCTTGCTGGTATGGCAATTCAAGGTTTAACTGATAATATGATTGACAATATTGCAACAGGTAGCGAAGCAGAAGCAGACGCAATGCTAGATGGTTTTGAAAAAGCTAATTTTCAAGCGTCTGTAGATGGCGCGGCGGCAGAAGCGGGTCTTGATGCAGGTGTGCTTGATGGTGCTATGAACTATAGCAGTGAAGGTAACATAAACGGTTTCTATTACAACTATGATTTTACTATGACTGCAGATCAAGTTGAAAAATTTAAAGCACTTAAAGATGCCGTAACAAATTCAAAAACATTCAGCCCAGAGTTTTACAAAGCGGCTGGCGAATTACACGGATTTCTTTCAACAGCACAACAAGCAAACACAGACTTATCAGCACTTGCACGAACAATAGCAAACATTCCAAAAGATGTGTTGACAGGTGATCAGATGGATGCGGCAATCGCTGTGCTTGACAATGCAGATGAAGCAATTGAAAAAATTATGGCTGTAGGAGGAGGCGCGGCTTCGGCGGCACAAGGTGCTCTTGCAACTGTAGATGATAATAATAAAAAAATGCACAAGGTCAAACCAATTGATCCTGAAGAAAAGAAACAATTAGAATTAAGTTTAAAAGGCGGAGAAGATTCTCCAGCAGACGATAAAGTTGCAGTGCGTGGAACTGAATCTGTAGATTTTTCTAACGACATGGATGTGTTGTTTGATGAATGGTTGCGTGAAGCAGACCCTGCACAAGGTGAACTTCCATTAAACAATCCAAATACAACAGGTGCAAAAGTTAAAAGAGGTTTTGGAAATTTAGTCAAAGGTGCAAAAGGCGCTGTTGGTAAAGCGGCTAGTAAAGTAAAAGCTGGTGCAAAAGAATTAACATCTAACGTAACAGCGGCAAAACTAAATTCACAATGGAAAAAAATGGGAGAACCAACTGATGCAGGATCTATATACAATTTACTTACAACATTTGGTATGGACGATGCAATGGTGCAACAAATTGCAACAGGTGCAAAAGTTGAATTAAAACCGTCAGGTGATGCAAAGACTGTTACAACAGCACCAGGCAAAGATGCAGGAGCAAGTAAAACAGGTGATGCGGCTGATACAACTACAAGTACAGTGAAAAAAGGTGACGTACAAGAAATAGGTGGTGTGCAATACAAATGGGAAGGCGCACTATGGGTTAATGTTTCAACAAATAAACCTGTAGGAATTATACCAGCGATTGAATTAGGATTACCTAATCCTAAAATTGATCCTATTGTAGCGGCGGCTAAAAAAGATCCAGAACTTGCAAAACTAATTAAAGCACAAATAACATCAAAAGGTGTAGAAGCAGGTACAGCTGGCGCGGCCAAAGCGGCTAAAGCAGGTGTTAAAGGTACTGGTAGTTTAGATGCAGGCGGAGTTGGAGCAGATAAAACAAAAATAGTTCCAGGTAGTAAGCCAAAAGCGGCACCAGTAAAAGCGGCACCAAAAGCGGCACCAAAAGCGGCTAAGAAATCACCTAATCCAAAAGCACCACCTAAAAAAGCAGTAGCTTAAAAATAAGGTAATTTACTTTCTTTAGTAATATTAAGATTTTCTTCAACTAACTTACCGATAATTTCTCTATCAGCAAAGTCTATGGCATATGCTTCGTCAAGACTAAGTCCGCCTCTCATGTGCCAACAAAGTTTATAAGTTTCAAACTTAATTTGTTTAACCCTGTCGTCTAGGACCTTAACCTCTTGCAATATACGCTCAAGAGGCCAGGTTAAGATCCTCATACGAAAAAATTTGATTGATCAAATACAATTGGCACATCGTAAGTTTTAGGAGCACCAGCTTTTATTTCTTCTGGTGTTGCTTCAACTTTCATAGGCTTGTTACTAAAATTATCTTTAATCTTCTCTACGTGATTTCTAATTGCATTGTATACTTTTGCATCTGCATTTTCTACAAACTCTCTGATATGTGCAGTATTTGTAACAGGGTCTTCTTCCTGATATTGAATAGCACTAATACTATCACAGATCATATTAACGTTTATGTCTGTCATTGTCTTAAATGATGATTGAAATCTAGCAAGTTTTTCTTCTTGTTTCATATCTTCATTAGATACAGTTTGTAATAAACGTTGTTCTTCAAAAGTTTTCATTGCTACTGATGTAAATGTTTTATAAGACATAGGACGTATTTGTACTAAAAATTCCCCAGCTTGTAAAATATCTTCATATTTTGTAGTAGTGTATTTGTCAAGCAATGTACGCATATCTAATTCAAATGATTTTTCAATATCTGTATTAGGCACTTTAGTATTCATTGTTAACTTTTCACCATACGTAGCAATTCTTATTGCAATTAATAAAGTGTCGAGGTCGATGCTAGGACATTGCCAAGCATCTTTTATATTAGGACAACAACTTTGCAATACATCTACAGTTGACTGACCATTTAATAATGCATCAGGAGTATTCATTGTAATTTCATCCTTTGCGGTCATTGCAAATATTGGCAACTCACCGTTTTCAGGATAATCTATTGTTCCTTTTGGCCAAAACTTACCACCACTTGGTAAACTAATATAAATTTTAGCTTGCCTGAAGTGTTTTGCTAAGGGGTTAGCCCCTAGTGGTTGTATTGGTTTCATTTCCATATTATCTGACATGTTTATTCTCCAGCTAAATACATTGTGTAGTAGCACTCGTATTTATAGGACTCAGTTAAGTAGGTATTTAATATATGGCAGAAGTATCAGTAGAAATTCCAGGTATCGGACAGGTAAACGCAGTTAACGCGGCTACAGAGTCTACATTACAGGAAATTCTAAAAGCAATGAAAAAAGGCGGTGGCCTTGGTGGTGGCGGCGGCGCAGGTGGTGGCGGCGGCGTAGGTGGTGCGGCCGGAAAAGCTGGTAAAGAGCTAGGAAAATTTGAAAAAGAAGTAGCTGAATCAACTACAGCCCTTGACGATATGGGCAAAGCGGCTGTTTATGCCGAGCAAATGATGCAAAGTCTAGTATTAGGTGGCATCGGCGCGGCAATCGGAGGCATTACATCATTTGGTAAAGAACTACTCACAGGCGGTAATAGGCTCACTGACCTTGCTAGTGCAGTACCATTAGTAGGAGATTACCTATCTGTACTAACAGGTGTACTAGATGATCAAATAGATTCATTTAGAACAGTAGCATCATCTGGTGCTTCATTTGGAAACGATATGTTTGAAATGAGCAGAGTTGCTGGTAGTGCTGGTATGAGCTTAGAAAGATTTACAGGATTTGTTGCAGAAAACGCTAAAACAATGAGTTTGTTTGGAGCAAGTACAACAGAAGGTGCAAAGAGATTTGCAGTTGTATCAAAAGGATTAAGAACAGGTAAAATTGGCGAACAGTTAATGAGCATGGGGTATACCATGGATACTATTAACGAAGGTTTTGTTTCGTACTCCGAAGAGATGGCAAAGTCGGGTAGATTAGAAAATATGTCTAATGCTCAACTTATTGCTGGTTCACAAAATTATCTACAAGAAATGGACAAGTTATCAAAAGTAACAGGTCTGAATAGACAAGAATTAGAAAAAGCAAGATCTGCACAAATGGATGATGCTAGAATACGTCTTCATGCTAATACCTTAGATGGCGATGCTAGAGAAAACTTCTTAAACAACATGACTATGTTGAATACCACAATGCCAGGAATGGCAACAGCATTTGATGACTTACGTGACGGTGTTGCACAAACTGATGAAGGTATTGCACTTGTTAACGCTGTTGGTGATAAAGCATATGAAGTTGCAAAAGCACTTGAAGAAGGTGTAGACCCTGCTACACTTAATAATATGTTAGCAGACATGGGTCCACAGATGGACAAATTCTTTGGTGGAATGAATGGTGCTCAATTAGAAGCATTAAAAACAACCAATCCGGCGTTGTATGCTATTGCTAGTGCAACAGGACAAATTAATAGAATAACAAAGAAAAGTAAAGAAGATATTGATGCTGAACAAAAACAAAACGCAAAAATGACAACAGTTATGGGCGGTGTTGAACAAGCAATTGAAGGATTTAGAGGAAAACTAAAAGAATACTTCTTAGATAGTCCGTTATTTGAACAAATAACAGGTATGTTTGACGGACTGGGCACAAGCGGAAGTTTCTTAGATGATGTATTTGTAAAAATTAAACCCACACTTGACAAGGTGTTTACAAGTTTAAGTAAATTTATAACTAGCTTTATGGCAGATCCGCAACAGGCAATGTCAGACCTAGGTGACAAAATAATGGGCTGGTTAGGTGATGGTATAAAAGCATTGTTTAGTTCATTCTTACCTAGTTTAGATACAGTACTTGTTGGTGCAGTTGCAGGTATTGCGGCATTAATATTTGCACCAGTAGCGGCACCATTCTTAGCAATAGGAGCGGCATTGGTGGCAATGTTCAGTTATGAAACAATTAAAGGTTGGATAAGTGCAGGTATTGATGCAATAATAGGACTAGGCACAGCAATAATGGAAATGTTTAGTTGGGAAGGTGTAAGTAGTTTCTTCACAGATGCATGGGACGCAATAATGGCAGTGCCTAATGCAATCATAGGACTGTTTTCTGGAGAAACTAGTTTCAGTGATGTAATATCTGCCGCTTGGGACGCTATCATGTTTATACCTAATAAGATACTAAGCATATTTGATCTAAGTGTAGGAGATATATTTCAATCTGCTAAAGATATGATTATGTGGCCTATCAACAAAATTAAAGAAGTATTTGGAATAGAATTTTCATTTCCAAGTATATCTGATATGTTTAACTCTATTGTAGATAAAGTTAAAGGATTCTTTAGTTTTGATTTTAAACTTCCAGACTTTACAGACTATCTACCAAAATGGTTAGGTGGTAAAGGTAAGTCACTATTTGGAGGAGGCGACGACGATCCACCTGAACCAACTTCTTCAGCATCTAATACAAAAGCTCCTGATACAGCTAAAATGATGGCAGAATTTTCACCAGAAGAACTAAGCACTATAGGCGATACCATGACTAGTGTTGGTACTCAGATTGCAGATTTAAGTACAAAAATGGGTGATTTGAGTGGTTTAGGAGCCAGTCAGAAACAGGCGAATGCATCGTTAGATCTGTTAAATACTAATATGCTTAAAATTGCAGAGCTAATGGCAGAAAACAATAAATTGACAAAAGGCGTCAAAACTGGTGTTAACGGCCAGGGCGACTTAATGACAGGATAAAAAAATGAGTTGGAAAAGATATTTTACAGAAGTCCAGCAAGGAACTAATAGTCCTTTAGGATCAGGGGGCAATCAACCAGGTCCAGCAAGAACCAACTATAGTTCTTTTTTACCTGATGTGTATGTTGGTGCTCCTAATAGAGTAGAGCGTTATGGACAATATAACACTATGGATAACGACAGTGAAGTAAATGCGGCACTAGATATCCTTTCAGAATTTTGTACTCAATTTAATAAAACAAACAAAACAAATTTTTTACTAAACTTTAAAAAAGACGCAACAAATTCTGAAATTAAAATTTTAGAAAACTATTTACAACAGTGGACTAAAATGAATAATTTTGAAACACGTATGTTTAGAATTGTGCGTAACGTTTTTAAATATGGAGATCAATTCTTTATTAGAGATCCAGAAACTAAAAAATGGTTTCATGTTGATCCTGCAAAAGTATCAAGAATTATTGTTAATGAAAGTGAAGGCAAAAAGCCTGAACAATATATTGTAAAAGATATTAATTTTAATTTTGCAGATAAAGTAGCAACAACACCTTTCCAAACAAACGGAAATGTTACCGGCGGCGGCGACGGCTATCTAACAGGTAGTGTTCGAGGCATGGTAGGTAATACATCTACAGGAGGCTCCGGAGGACAAGGACGTTTCGGTATGGATCAAGAGCATGAAATTGCAGTTGATGCAGAACACATGATACATTTAAGTTTAAGTGAAGGTTTAGACAACAATCATCCTTTTGGTAATTCATTACTTGAAAGTATTTTTAAAGTTTACAAGCAGAAAGAATTGCTTGAAGACGCAATTATTATTTACAGAACACAGAGAGCTCCAGAGAGAAGAGTATTCTACGTTGATGTGGGCAACATGCCATCACACCTTGCTATGCAATTTGTGGAGCGTGTAAAAACGGAAATACATCAAAGACGTATCCCATCGAAGACAGGCGGAGGCACATCAGTCATAGACAGTTCTTACAATCCGCTGTCAACCAATGAAGATTACTTTTTCCCACAAACTGCTGAAGGCAGAGGATCTAAAGTTGAAACACTACCGGGCGGAACAAACCTAGGTGAAATTGACGACTTAAAATATTTTACTAATAAACTAATTAGAGGCTTACGTATTCCAAGTAGTTACTTGCCAACTGCGGCACAAGACGAAGGACAAAGTCAATACAATGACGGCAGAGTAGGCACAGCATATATTCAAGAATTAAGATTTAATCAGTATTGTATGAGATTACAAGGTCTTTTAATTGAAGACTTTAACCAAGAATTTAAACGATATCTAATGGAAAAAGGTGTTAACATTGATGTAAGCATGTTTGATGTTAGTTTTCAACCACCACAAAACTTTGCAAGTTATAGACAAAGTGAATTAGATAATACTCGTGTGCCAACATTTACACAGATGATGGCAGTTCCATATATTTCAAATAGATTTGCACTAGAAAGATTCTTAGGACTTTCTAAAGAAGAAGTTGCAGAAAATGAAAGACTGTGGAGAGAAGAAAACGATGAAACTTTACAACAACCACCAACAGATGCAAGTGCAGAAATGCGTACAGCAGGTGTAAGTGGTGCAGGTATAGCAGACGACTTAGGCGGAATTGAAGATGAAATGCCTGAAGGCGAAGATGCTGGAGCCGCAGGCGAAGGTACTCCACCGGAAACTGTTACAGATCCTGGCGCAGGTGGCGGCGCAGAAGCCGACGCAACTCAACAAACGGTATAAATACTAACATGAACTTACGAGAATTTTTTTATTTTGATAAACAGAACTTAGATCCAATTGAAGATAAGGGATACGATCCTTTATCAGACGAATCACCAATGGATTACGATGACACTCGTAAAACAAGACTTAGCTTACGTATGATTAATAAAGCACGTAAAGCATCTGAACTACACAACGAAGAAAACGAAAAAGAATTATTTTTTGTAAGACAAATGTACGGCTTAGCCGCTAACGCTGAACCAGGAGCGTAATTTGTCTGTAGCGTTTGTCGTAGGTAACGGCACGAGCCGTGAACCAATTGATCTAAATCATCTAAAACAGTTTGGAAAAGTGTATGCTTGTAATGCAGTATACAGAACTTTCAGACCTGATTACTTAATTGCAGTCGATGTAAAGATGATATTAGAAATAACAAAACATAGATGGCAACTAGATAACGAAGTATGGACAAATCCTAATCGAACGTTTAACAGTATGCCAAATTTAAATCTTTTTAACCCGTCAAAGGGTTGGAGTAGCGGTCCAACAGCATTATGGATGGCTAGTCATATGCATGGATATGACGAAATATATGTATTAGGCTTTGATTTTAGAGGATCAAAAGATGCTAATGGCGAATATAAAAGGGTAAACAATTTGTTTGCTGACACACAAAACTACAAAAAAAGCTATGATCCAGCTACTTATTTTGGTAATTGGGAAAGACAAACATTAACTACAATGAAAAGTCATCCTGATACGAGATATATAAGAGTAGTTGAAGAAGGAGATTCATTCTTACCTAAATCATTGAAAGATGTCGCCAATCTAGAGCATCAAACTGTGCCAGAATTCATTAAGTTTTGGCAAAAATCCTAACATGCACTCAAAACGAGCTGTTTTGAGCCTATTATCCATACATATATTAATAATAATGTAAATATGTGTACAGCCTTACGATAACACAACAATTATAGGAGAATAAAATGGCAGACATTAATAAAATTGAAGCAATGCTAGAAAAACTCGTAAACGAGGACAAAGCAGGTGCTGAAGATTTATTTCACGAGTACGTGATTGAAAAATCAAGAGAAATTTATGAAAATCTACTAGAAGACGATCTAGATATCGAAGAAGCATCGAAAGATGATGAAAAAGACGATGAAGATGACAAAGAAGTAGATGAAGCGTCAGATAATGACGACGAAGAAACTAACGAAGCTACTGACGAAGAAGTTGATGAAGCATCAGACAAAGAAGTTGATGAAGCATCAGACGAAGAAGTAGATGAAAACTTTATGGAACCAGCTATTGAAGCGCCAATGGATGACATGGGCGGCGATCCAGCAGATGACATGATGGGTGACATTGAAGCAGACGGCGACATGGGCGATGAAGAAGGCGAAGAAGAGCTAGAAGATCGTGTAGTTGACTTAGAAGACGCTTTAGATGACTTAAAAGCAGAATTTGAAAAAATGATGGGTGACGAAGACGGCGGTGACGACGAAGCAGGCGACGACATGGGTGACATGGATGATGCAGGCGACGACGAAGACGATGCTGAAGAAGAAGCATACGCACCAGAAGTTGCACCTATGGAAGCTTCAGAAGATGAAGTTGAAGAATCTGTACAGAAATCCGCAACGGAAACAATGCGTGAGTATGTAGAGAAAGTTGCTGAGCCAAAAGGCGAAGACAACAAAGCGACATCACCAGTTGCAAGTAAAAATGATATGGGCGGAACAGCCGGTAACATTGCACAAGGTGGTGACGAGAGCGGTGGCAAGGCACAAGCACCTAAAGAAGATAATGCAGGGAACGTTAACGTACCAGGCGGAAAAGCTTCAAAGTCAATGACTAAAAATACAAAAGGTCATGGCGCAGAGAAAAAAGGTGCAGGTGAAACTGCTACTGACAAAAAGTCTAACATCGGATCATAAGAAATATGTTTAACTTAACCGAAACTCTATCCTTCGACCAAGCTAAAATGGTTGTTGAGACAACTGAAAATGCTACTGGAGGCAAAGACCTTTATCTTAAAGGAATTTGTATACAAGGCGGTGTGCGAAACGCTAACCAGCGTGTATATCCTGTAAGTGAGATCAGTAGGGCTGTAACTACGCTCAACGATCAAATCAGCGGTGGATATAGTGTACTCGGAGAAGTTGATCATCCAGAAGGACTTAATATTAACCTTGACAGAGTAAGCCATATGATTACTAACATGTATATGGAAGACTCCAACGGTTATGGCAAAATGAAAATTTTACCTACCCCGATGGGACAACTAGTTACAACAATGCTTCAAAGCGGAGTTAAATTAGGTGTTTCATCAAGGGGATCGGGTAACGTTAAAGAAGACGGAAGCGGTGAAGTTTCAGATTTTGAAATCATCACAGTGGATGTAGTTGCACAACCCAGTGCACCGGGGGCGTATCCAACGCCCATCTACGAGCATTTAATGAATGCACGTGGCGGGTATAAGGCATACGAACTCGCAAAGGCTACAAAACATGATAACAAGGCACAAAAATACTTAAAGGAATCTCTAGTTAATATAATTAGAGGCCTCCAGTAATTAAGGAGAAATAAATGTTGGATGCATTAAAAACACTCTTTGAAGGAACTGCACTTAGCGAAGAAGTTAAAGCAGAGATTCAAGAAGCGTGGGAACAGAAGGTTAAAGAAAACCGTCTAGCGGCAACGGCTGAACTCCGTGAAGAGTTTGCTCAAAAATACGAGCATGACAAATCGTTAATGACTGAAGCAGTTGATAAAATGCTTGAGTCAAAACTATCCGAAGAAATTGCAGAGCTTGCAGAAGATCGTAAGCAACTAGCAGAAGCAAGAGCAAAATATGCAGTTGCTATGCGTGAAAACGCTGGCAAACTAAAAGAATTTGTTCTACATCAGTTAGGCAAAGAAGTCGGAGAACTTCATGAAGATCAAAAGGCTATGGCCGGAAACTTTTCCAAGCTCGAAGAATTTATTGTTGAAGCTCTAAGTAAAGAACTTGCAGAATTCTACGAAGATAAGAAAGATTTAGCAGAAACAAAAGTTCGTTTAGTACGCGAAGCTAAGTCTCACTTACAAAAAGTGAAAGCAGACTTCATCCAAAAATCTTCAAAAGCTGTAATGGAAGCAGTTGATAAAGGTCTTAATAAAGAGATTAAAACTCTTAAAGAAGATATTGAATCAGCTCGCAGAAATGACTTTGGACGTAGATTATTCGAAGCGTTTAGCAACGAATATACTAATTCCTATCTTAACGAAAAGTCAGAAACAGCTAAATTGTTGAAAGTTGTTGACGTAAAAGACAAACAACTGGCTGAAGCAAAAGCGTTAGCAGATGAAAAGGCACTACTAGTTGAAAGCAAAAATGCTGAAATTAAACGTGCAAAAGATCTTGTTGAACGCAACGAAGTACTAAACAGTCTTGTTGGACCTCTTAACAGAGACCAAAAAGAAATAATGACAGACTTACTGGAATCAGTTCAAACTGCAAAATTACAAGGTTCTTTTGATAAGTACCTACCAGCAGTTTTAGCGGGTAACACTCCAGCGAAGAAGAAGGCGACACTCACAGAAGGCAAAGAAATAACAGGCAACAGAAAAGAAACTATCGATAGTAATGACGCTATGCAAAGCTACAGTAATGTAGTTGACATTAAACGCCTAGCGGGAATCAAATAAGGAGAAAAACTATGTCAGAACTATTAAACGGTCGCTGGCAGGATACAAAGAGTGCCCTACTTGAAGGTCTTAGCGGACACAAGAAATCAGTAATGGACGTTACACTTGAGAATACTAAGAAGTATTTGGCTGAGAGTGCAACAGCAGGTGCTACTTCTGCAGGTAATGTCGCAACTCTTAATCGTGTTATCCTACCAGTTATCAGACGTGTAATGCCAACAGTCATCGCAAATGAACTTGTTGGAGTACAACCAATGACGGGTCCAGTGGGCCAAATTCACACTCTACGTGTACGTTACAGCGATACAGCTGATGACGCATCCGCAGGTGAAGAGGCTTTAAGTCCTTTCAAAATCGCAATGGGTTATTCCGGCGATGAAGCAGGTTCAGATGCTGGTAAAGCAAATGCAACTGCGGCACTTGAAGGATCAGCTGGAAACAGACTAAGCATCCAAATCTTAAAGCAAACAGTCGAAGCAAAATCTAGAAAGCTATCAGCTCGCTGGACTTTTGAAGCGGCTCAAGATGCACAAGCTCAACAGGGCATTGACATCGAAGCTGAGATTATGGCGGCACTAGCACAAGAAATAACTGCTGAAATTGACCAAGAGATCCTAGGATCACTTCGTTCATTAGCAGGATCAGCGGCGCTAACATACGATCAAAACGCAGTATCAGGTACTGCTACTTTCGTTGGTGACGAACATGCGGCTTTAGCAGTTCAAATCAACAGAGTTGCAAACTTGATTGCACAGCGTACACGTCGTGGCGCGGGTAACTACGCAGTAGTTTCACCGTTTGCGTTGACAATCCTACAATCAGCAACAACTTCTGCTTTTGCAAGAACAACTGAAGGCTCATTTGAAGCACCAACAAACACTAAGTTTGTAGGTACACTAAACAACGCAATGCGTGTTTATGTTGATTCATATGCGGCTGATACAGCTGATGTATTAGTTGGTTACAAAGGTTCATCTGAATCAGATGCACCAGCGTTTTACTGCCCATACATTCCACTAATGAGTAGTGGTGTTGTACTTGACCCGGCATCATTCGAGCCAGTTGTGAGTTTCATGACTAGATACGGATATGTTGAGTTAACAAACACTGCATCATCTTTGGGTAATGCGGCAGACTATCTATCTAAAGTTGCTATTACTTCAGCAAACGTTAGCTTTAGCTAATCTTAGACTAGAAAAATATATTAAAATAGGCGCTACGGCGCCTATTTTTTTGGCTAAATTTTCTGGTTGACTTTTTGTTGCAAATAAGGTATAAATTATATACAAATAATAATTTATGAAACATAAACATTTAATAGTACGAGCAGAAGTAAGTAATCCTCCAATATACGAACAAACTATTACTGATTGGACTTCTAATTTAATTAGAGACATTGGTATGAAGATTATGATGGGTCCTTATGTTAAGTATTGTGATATGGAAGGTAACAAAGGATTTACTTGTGTTACTATTATTGAAACATCACACGTAGCAATACACATATGGGACGAACAATCTCCAAAACTAATCCAATTAGATGTCTACACTTGCGGTGATTTAGACACACGAATAGTATTTGATGCATTAGATAAGTTTGATCCTGTAAAGATTGACTTTAAATATTTGGACAGAGAAACTGAATTTATTCAAGTATTAGATACTAAATAATAATACAACGTTCAGGCGACATAGCCCGGAAGTAAGCAAATATGCTGAAGGAACGCACTTAACTGTAACAAGGAGAGTGTAATGAACAGATACGATCACCTACTTAAATCATACCGCGAGCAAAAAATAAGAGAACGCAAGGAAAAAATCCTTATGAAATCTCGTAGTGAAGTTAATGTGAACGGAAATGGTACAAGTGGATACGCTGTCAAGCAGGGTACTAACCAAGGTATGGTACTAGCACATCGCACAGCACGTTCTACAAACAATTGGTAGCAAACTAGGGGGTCATAATAGGCCCCCTACACATAAATGAAAAACAAAAAGAAAAACACACATCAACGTCCTAGTGACATACGCAAGCAGATATTGGATCAGTTAAAGCGTGAACGTGACCCTATGGCACGTGAACTACTGCAACAACGCTTACATCATTACAATACACTTGTAAACAAGAAATAGTCAAACTATATTAGTATCTACCTAGATTACAAAAAATTTAATATTTTGGTAAAAAAGAGGTTGACTTTATATATAAAGTCTGTTATATTAAGTACATAAGCAACAAAAAAGTAATTAATTTTTGTTTATAGTGCAAGGAAGAGGCCTTTACCAGAAGGGTCGAACTTGACTAGCCAGGGGTGGTACCCAGGTGCTGTAGTAGAAATACGCAGTATCACATCGCAGTCACTAGCGGGGTTAGGTTGTACGTATTAGAATGGTATTCGGGTACGTGCTTGTAGGTGTAACCAAGTCCTACCTATTTTGCTTATAATTTAAAAAGACTCTTCGGAGTCTTTTTTCTTGACTATTTTTCCTTAATGCTGTTAAATGATAAATACATGTGTCTAGTAGTATGTAGGTACATACTTTATGCGGAAATCCACCGCGTATTACCTAGAACGTAACAAAGGAGAAAAAAATGGGACGTCCAATTAATAAAAGAAACTTCGGTGCAACAGGCGCCGCGGCGGCAACGATTCCGGTAAGATATCACAATGGTTCAGCTAGTGTTGAAGGATACATTGTAAATCAAAAAGGATCAAATAAATTTACTGTTACAACTGACGGGTCAACTACATATGTTTGTAGACTTGTTAACGAAATTGCACCTAATGCGGCAGGCGAAGCATCGCTTGTTGGTATTGCACCAGGTGGTACAGCAACTATTTTAAGTAAATTGTTTAATAGAAAAGCAATTGACTGGAATGGCAATGCTTATACATGGGAAGCACAAGACGATTCAAGTGAATCTTTATTGGTACTAACAGCAATATAAGTTTAGAATAAGGGGCTACGGCCCCTTATAATAGAGGATCTTGAATGTCAAAATTTGTAAATATACCCAACGGTGACTATACAGTAAGCGTACAAAGTGGCGGAGTTATAACTCTTAACACAGGTACAGAAACTGGATATGTTAAAGTTACAGGAGATTTAGTTGTTGAAGGTGATACAACAACAGTACAGTCTGAAAACTTAATTGTTAGAGACAACATCATTGAAGTAAACAATGGTGAAACAGGTGCTGGAGTTACACTTAATACAGCTGGATTACGTATTGATAGAGGTACAGAAACAGATGTCAATATCTTGTTTGATGAAACTTTATCATACAATGATCCTATAACTAATACAAATAAGACAGGTGCATTTACTTTTAGAGATGCAAACAATGCACTGATTGGATTAAGAGTAAATTCTATTTCAACAGGTGGAGGCGATCTAAACTTAATTAATTCTGGTAACGGAGTAGTAAGAGTAGACGGAACAGCTGATTACGAAAATCAAGTTACAACTGATGACATTTTAACAAATAAAAAATATGTTGATGATGCGATTGTAGCAGGTATTCAAACTATTACAATTAAAAGTATTACACAGGCTGATTCAAAAGTTGAATTATCAGACAGTAGTATCGATGGCGGAGTTAGTAACTTTGAGATTAAGATCGATAATAGTGTAGTAGCAACATTTGGACCACAAATTACAGAGATTGAAGGGTTTGAATTTGAAGGTAATAGAATACGTAATGCAACTAGTGGTAACGAATTTGTATTAGGAAACTTTGGTTCAGCTCCAATAACTTTAGAAAGTGTATTAAAATTACCTAATCAAGCAAGTGTTCCTGCGGCAAGTGATGGAGTAATACTATATGGTGATACTCCAGGTTTTGGTGATACAGGATTATATTATGTAAATACAAACAATAAAACTGACGAAGTAGTAGGTAGAAATAGATCACTACTATACAGTATGTTGTTTTAAAGGAAAGAAAAAAGATGGCAATAGCAAACGCAACAATAGGATTAACAGATACAACATTATTAACTGTACCAGCTAGTAAAACTTTCGCTATTACTACTTTACTTGTGTGCAATACTGCAACATATGACGTTAGTGGTAATAATGATACATCATTTGATCTGCATATTATCAAAAGCGGTCAAGCAAAAGGTGCACAGAATCAAATCTGTAACAATATAACTGTACAAGGTGCAGATACATTTACATTTGATACTGAAAAAATAGTAATTGATGCAGGAGATACTGTAGTGTTAGTTAGTCAAGCACCAGCAAACTTATCTGCTACAGTAAGTTATTTGGAAGTTTAATGAGATTTTTAAAAAGTCACAGATTAAATCCTAGACAAATGGGGGCATATTCAGAAGGCATTAATAATGATGTATCTGGACAAGTACGAATGGAAAGTGAAAACAGTTTACTAATTCCAAAAGGTCCTCAAAATAAAAGACCTTTTACAGCAGAAGAAGGTTTAATAAGATACAATACAGATGAAAATAACTTTGAAGTTTATCAAGGTTCAGTTTGGAAACCAATACGTTTTAGAGAACCTGTTACTATAACAAATCAAAATTTAGGTGACGGCGACGGAACTGAAACAACCTTTGGTCCATTAAATAGTGGTGATAGTTTTTACCCTGTACCAATTGCAGAAGCTAATGTTTTAGTTTTTGTTGAAAACGTTTTTCAGTTACCAGTTAGTAACTATACACTGGTACAAAATCCTTCAGCAGGACCTAATGCTCCATATGCCACTGGCTGGTATATTGTATTTGGTACTCCAGTACCTTCAGGAAAACCTGTTAATATACTACATAACTTTGACAAGTAATTCCTATAAATACAACATAGAGGAGTTACAATGCCAATACAGGTCCAAAGAATTGGCGGCCAGTTACTTGCCGCAAACCTAGAAAGAGAATTAGCAGATCTAAAGTTTGATACTGATCTACTTGTCATTAAACGTGACGGCACTTTAGGTGTTAATACAAATACAACTCCAAGAAATTTAACAATTAATGGTACACTACGTACAGCTTCGGGCAATAGTGATCCAGACATCATATTTGGTAATAGTTTAACTGTAGGAGACCTTACAGTTAGTACAACCGGCGCCACAGCACCAACTGGAAACATTACTTTAGAATCAACACATGCTGACGGATTTATATCAGCAGGTGGTATAGGTAGTTTAAACTTTGCAGTAAAGGCTAACGGTGCAATTGAAGCATTAAATACAAACGGTAATTTAGGATTTAGATCTACATACGTTGCTGGACAAACTGAGGCATGGAATGGTAACGGCAATTACGGTACATATTGGTATCCAGGTCCAAAAAATAGTGCATCAGCAGTAGATAATGATGGTGACAGATTATATGCAGAAGCCCAATCTATTTCAACCAGAGGTGCTCCATTTACGTCAACAGAATTAGATGTATTTGACTGGGACCAAGACGGTGATATTCAAGCCGATGATGTCCTTAAAACACTTACACTTAATACTCAATTTAGTGGAGGAACATATTTTCAAGCATCAAGAACACTAGCAGATCATCCTAATCCAACTGCATTAAAAAATTATATTATTGCAAACTATCCTGATAGTTATCCAAGACAACTTCAATTACAAACAGGCGGAACTTTAAATGTAACAGGAAATATACATGCATCAGGTAATATTACCTATGGCGGCAGTACACTAACTATTGGTGACGACAGTACTGATAGTGCAAGATTTTTTGCAGAATTTAAAAATCCAATAGTACCCGATGCTGACTTAACCTATTCATTAGGACGAGATGACGATAGTACAGGACCAGATCCTGGAAAAAGATTTAGTTTATATGCAAACACACTTGAAACAAATTATCTAAATGTTATTGATATTATCTATCAAGGTGTAAGATTAACAAAAGATGTAAAAAACATATTTGTGTCACAAGGTAACGGAAGTGATCTTAACAGAGGTACACATCCTGGTGCGCCATATGCAACTATACAAAAAGCTCTAAGCGTTGCTACTTCGGATACAATAGTTAACATTTATCCTGGACAATATCAAGAAGCATTTCCATTAACAGTACCGCAAGGTGTTTCAATTCAAGGCGACACTATCCGCGGTGTTGAAGTTTATCCAACAACTGCAACACAATCTGAAGATGCATTTTTGATTGAAGGCGAAACAACAATCGAAAATATTACTATCAAAGATTTCTTTTACGACAGCGGTAATGACAAAGGGTATGCATTTAGATTTAAAGAAAATGCAAGTATTATGGAACGTAGTCCTTACATTAAAAATTGTACAGTTTTAACAAAAGGTACAGCTATAAGTGCAAGTGATCCTAGAGGTTTTGGAAGCGGAGATGCAGGTAAAGGATGCTTAGTGGACGGAAGTGCAGTAACTCAAGCAAGTCCAAGAGCTAGTATGTTATTTTATGGAGTTACATTTATTACTCCTGGTGTTGACGCATTGACCATGCGTGACGGTGTTAGAGTTGAATGGTTAAACAGTTTTAGTTATTTTGCTAATCACGGAATTTTAATTGAACAAGGTACAGTAGGTAATTTATTACCTGATAGTACACGTATATTTGGCGGCGAATTGAGAAGTATAGCAAGTGCCGCAGTGTATGGAAATTATGGTATTAAATCAGATGGTGCTGATTGTTTAGCATATGTTATTAACGGCAATTTTGCATACATAGGTGCAGGAAAAGATCTTTCTAATGATAATACATTAACTATTGATGCAAATAAAGTTGTAGAAGCAAATAGCGGCAAAGTTTATTATACATCGCAGGACGAAGCTGGCAATTTTAATGTTGGTGATTTATTTTCAGTTGATCAAAAGAATGGCAGAACAAGTTTTGATATTGAAAGCATCTTTGCAAGTAACTCTGTCGTAAGGATATTAACAGATACTAGCGAAGTGTTTATTGATAGTAATCGTTTAAGTTTAGATAATATTGTTGTTACTGGAAATACAATTTATAGTACTAATGCTGATTTAAATTTAAAGTCAGCTACAACCGAAATTAATTTTAACGGAAATGTAAACACTACAGGCAATTTTGATATTACAGGAAATGGTGTAATTAACGGAAGTATAATTACAATCGGAGATGATCCTACAGATACTATTGACTTTAACACACCATTTAGTCAAAATTTAGTACCTGGTTCAAGCGAAGGTAACGTATTAGGAACAGAAGATCTTGCATGGCGTACAGGATATGGCTCACAGGTTAATGTAAATGATATTAGATTAACTCCAACAACAATTTCAACAACAGACTCAAACAGTAATTTAGAATTTAGAGCTAACGGAACTGGTAGTGTAAATTTTGAAAATGTTGAATTAAAAGATAATAAAATTATTGGTAGATTTAGTCCAACAGGAGAATTTACTATTATTGAAACAGACGAAAATGTGATTCCTATTTTTAATAGTTTTGAATCACTTAAACAATATTTTCCATATTGTATAGTTTGGAATAATATTCCTATATTTGCAACTGCTAGTGTAAGTAGAGATGCACTGTTTCATACAGCAAATTTAATAGCAGGATATTTTGATAATGATTACGACAATGTAATTGATAATAGTACTTTATACGCAGAATTTTCAGATGGCCTTAAAGGAATTGCAATTTATGGAAATGTTGCAGATGAAACTGCAATTACATCTGCTTTAGGCAATTGGAAACTAAGAACTACAAGTGTTTATGAAAATGAAATGAACGGTTTCTTAGGAGATAGTGTAGGAGGATTAAGAGACGTTACATTAGAAAGATTGCTTAGATATTTTATAATTGAAAAAGGATATGTAAATGCATATAGTGACTTAGGAACATCGAGACCTACAGTGCTTACGGCGGCAATGGATATTGCTAGAGGAGGCTATCAAGCAGGTGGCTTACCTGGTTATAGTTATCCTGATTTTGCATGGTACACAGATCCAATAGGTATTAGCTATGACAAACTTGTTGTGGAATACTTGTATTTAGGTATTAGTTCTTATGCAGGATCACAGGCTTGGAGAAGTGGAGATAGTACGCTTACAAATAAATGGAGTACCTATACAAGAGCAATACTAGAAGCAACTGATACTACTATTATTCCTATTATAGAAAATGAAACATATGATTTTCCTTTAACACAACCTGTATTAGATTATTGGACTACAGTAACTAACAACGTTGGCGGAACAAATAGAGATGTAGAGATTTCAGTAACAAATTCATTAAAAATGGATGCTACTAGTAACCTTACTTTATCAAAAGGTACAAATGCACAGCGTCCTAGTACAACTGGAGCAATAAGATATAATACAGTTTATGATTCTTTTGAAGGTGTAGTCGGCGGCGGCGCAGTATCTCTTGCAGGAATATTTGATACAGACCGTAATACATTCTTAGATCTATCAAATAATCAATTCCAGTTTACAACAAACAATGTTACTAATCACACTCTAAATGGCACATTATTAGAATCAAACGGATTTAGTTCAGGCAACCAATTTTATATTGACGGAAATACTGTATCAGCAGTAAGTGATAACCAAAATGTAATATTACGTTCAAACGGAACTGGTACAACTAATATAGAAACTTTAACATTTAGAGATAGTATACTTACTGATACTACTAATGCACCAACATTTTCATTTAATTTAACAAATGATAATGGCGAAGCATTTGTTAAATTTGACAACGTAAGTGGTATGGTTGTACCATTTGGAACAGATGCACAACGTCCGTCAACTCCAGAAGTTGGCCATACACGTTTTAGTACAACAAACGAATATCTTGAAACTTATAACGGCACACAATGGATAAATGCGGCTGGACAAGTTGAAGCAATCCTTGAAGAGGATGTCAGTGATTTGAGCTTCCTTTGGAACATTATACTAGACTAAATCCACCTTTTGGCTAAATACTACTAATGCAGATAAGACGGACCAAGTCCTGCAGGACAAACTGTGGTTAGCCGGCAAAGAACGTATGTTGAAAATCGGGCTAGAGGGACAGGATCCCCGTATTGAGGAGAGAAGATGGCAATTGGTCGCATATCCGGTCCGCTCTTAAAGTCCGATCTATTACGTAACGGTGTAGATCTAGCTTTTGAGACAGACCTTTTATATTTAGATGTTACAAACCGTCGCATAGGCGTTAGGACAACTAATCCTCAATATGCATTAGACGTAGCAGGTGTTGCTCGTGTATCCGATCTAGAAATTACAAATAATGTTTTTAATGTAGGTAATGTTACTATTGACGGTAACAATAACTCCATTACGACAACCGCACAAGAATTTACAGTAACTACAGCCGACAGTGTTTTAATTGGTAACAGAGTTGAAGTCGGTGATTTAGAAATTAATAACAGTTTTATCGAAAATAAAAATACAAACGAAGATTTGTATATTCGTGCAAACGGAACTGGAACAATAAACATTGAAGGTAATACAAACATTACAGGTAACCTTCATGCAACAGGAAATATATCAGCAGACGGTGATATTCAAATTGGTGACGCTGACACAGACAATATTATCCTTAATGCAGAGATTGCTAGTGATATTATTCCAGATGCAAACGACACATATAGTTTAGGTACAGCAACTAAGCGTTGGTCAACAGCATACTTAAACAATACATATGTTGACACATTACAAACAAACGACATTGACTTTGGCGATTTAGATCTAGTTTCTAGACCAGGAAATATATTATACGTATCAAGTCAAGGTCTTGACACAGCAACAGGAACACATCCTCAGGATCCTGTTTTTACTATTGGAAAAGCATTACAACTTGCAACAGCAGGTGACACAGTTTACATTTATCCAGGTGATTACAACGAAACATTACCATTAGTAGTTCCGGCAGGAGTTACAATTAGAGGACAAAGTTTAAGAAGTGTAACAATTACTCCAGATAGTACAACACAATCCGAAGACGTATTTCATATGAATGGTGAAACAACTGTTGAAGAAGTTACTATTAAAAATTATTATTTTGATTCAGGTAACAACAAAGGTTATGCATTTAGATTTGCACCAAACTTTACAGTAACAGAAAGATCACCTTACGTTAGAAACGTAAGTGTAATCACAAAAGGTACAGTAACATCAAGCGACGATCCACTAGGATATGACGAAGGTGATGCAGGCGCAGGTATATATCTAGACGGTAGTGTTGCAACTGCTTCAAGTAGAGAAGCGGCAATGCTGTTCCATAGTTGTACATTTATATGTCCGGGTGCAAAAGTTTTAAGAGCAACTAACGGTGCAAGAGTAGAATGGTTAAACAGTTTTTCATACTATGCTGATAGAGGTATTGATGCATTTGATAGTGCCGCTGGCCTAAAAGGTAACGGTAAAACAAGATTAAAAGTTTCAGGACTAACAGGTAATCCTAGTGCAAGTGAAACAATTACATTGTACGATGCAGGCGGTTCTAGTGTAGCATCAGGAACAATTAGTTCAAGAGATGGAAACTACTTTTTTATAGATGGTAAAGTTACAGGATTTGTAACTACACCTAGTAGAGCAAAGAAAACTGTAAGTGCTAAAGGAAATGCCGCACTTGGAGCAATTAGTCAAATTGGTACAGAATCTTTATACTTACTAGGCTCAACAGATTATTTAGAAACAATTTCTCAACCAGACTTTGGGTTTGGCACTGGCGATTTACAAATTGAATTTTTTGTTAACTTAGATGCAGTTGATGCAGTTCAAACTTTGTTTGATTTTAGAGCTGGCAGTGCAACAGATAATGCACTTCATTTATATGTAGGTGCAGACAATCAACTTTACTTAGATAACGGTACAACTAATATTGTAAATCCAGCAAATGTTCTTAATGACAGTGCTTGGTATCATATTGCAATAAGCAGAGTAAGTGGAACACTAAGAATGTTTATTGACGGAACGCTTGTTGCAACTACAGCTAACACAACAGATTTTGGCACAACGAAACCATTTAAGTTTGGAACAGATTATAGTTTAACAAATTTCTTAACTGCAAAAGTTGACGAATTTAGAATACAAAAAGGCGCAGGAGTAACATCATTAACTACACCAACTGCGGCTCTACCAGGAACATTAAACACAGTATTACTATTACATTTTGACGGAGATGTTGGAAGTGTAATTATGGATGACGATGATACATTTGTACAAGATGTAAGATTTAGTGGTGGCGGAACAGCAACAAATATTACACTTTCAGATCTTAGTGACTTTGGTGCAGAAATAAGAAGTATTGCAAGTGCAAACGTGTATGGACAATATGGCGTATACGGAGACGGTCCAGGCGTAGTAATGTACTTAATAGGACAAAACTTAGCATATATAGGTGCAGGCAAAGACAACAGCAATGATGTAAGTTCAGTTGTACAGTCTAATGAAGTTGTAAAAGCAAACGGTGCTAATGTTTATTACAGTACAGTTGACCATAAAGGTGATTTTAGAGTTGGCGATTTATTTAGAGTAGATCAATCAACTGGCGAAGTATCTTTTACTAATGCAGAATTTTTATTCAATAATAACCAAGGTATTACTTTTACAGACGGGTCAAATACAACAATTATTGACGGTACAAAAGTACAAACAGGAAATGTTAAATTTAGTGGTAATACAGTTGAAACTGTTTCAGGAGATTTAAACTTAGATGCTAGTACAGGAATAATTAATCTACAAGATAATGTAAATGTTACAGGTAACTTAGATGTTACAGGTAATGTTACAATCGGCGGCAATATTACAATTGGCGATGAAGCTACAGATAGTATACAAATTGGCGGCAGAATTGACAGTAATTTAATACCAGCAACAGATGACACATATACAATAGGTACTGATGTACTAAGTTGGTCAGAATTCCATGTAGGAAAAATGCTTGTTGATACGTTAGAAATCAATGACAATTACATTCAAAGTAACTCAAGTAACGGTGATATCAATTTATCTGCAAACGGAACTGGTAAAATTGTAATTGATAACTTAGAATTTGCTAATAATACGATAAGTAATGCAAGCGGAGATATAGTTCTTGATCCAAGTTCGGAGATTGTTACTGTAACAGGTACAGGAAGTTTAGTTCTACCAAAAGGTACAACTGCTCAACGTCCAGCAAGTCCTGAACCAGGTATGATTAGATACAATACCGAAGCAGGAGTTTTTGAAGCATATGACGGTGCATGGACTAACTTAGGTGGTGTATATGATGTTGATAGAGACACGTATATTACACCAGAATTAACTCCAGGTGCAAACGATAACGTACTACGTTTTTATGCAGGCGGAGCACTAGTAGCTGATGTTAGTGAGCAAAGATTTAATGTTGTTAGATTAGAAGTTGATGATATTGCTGTACATGGTAATGTATTAGAAACTATCACTACTAACGAGGACCTTGAATTAAGAGCTAATGGTACAGGTACAATAAGTATTGAAAACTTTAGTTTTAACGGAAGTACTATAACTAACTTAATTGACGGCGAAACAACAATTTTACGTCAACAAGGAACAGGATACTTTAAACTTGAAGGTACTGGCGGATTTGTTATTCCGGTTGGTACTAACGCAAACAGACATCCTACACCAGAAACGGGTATGATGCGTTACAATAGTATTGAAGACAGAGTTGAAATATACGATGTTTCAAATAACTGGGTGTCAGTAGCTGGTGCAACAGGTGCTGTTACTTATAATGATGCAGAGGAAATAGCAATTAAACTTGCATTAACAATTTAGGAAAGAAGAATGGCAACAAATTTTAAAAATGTAATTACAAAAGAAGTAGGAACTGTACGAGTTGCTGTATATACAACTCCTCCCGCTAACAACACAACTGTTATCGGTTTAAGTGTTGCTAATATTACAGACAGTATTGTTTCCGCAAGTATATTAATTGGTGATAGCGGAAGTAGTGTTGGATATCTAGTTAAAGAGATGCCTATACCTGCAAATAGTACATTAAAGCCAATCGGTAAAGGTGAAAAAATAATAATGCAAGCTGGTGACACTTTGTTTGTTGAATCTAATATTACAGATTCGTTAGACGTAATAACTAGTTTGGTGGAGATAGTATAATGAGTAATTTTTTAGGTCAAAGTGTAAGTGAACTTGTAAGTCAAACAGACGCAAGATATTTTTATGGTTTAAGAAGAACAGATCAAGGTGAAATTTATCTAGTAAAAATAGATCAATTAAAATCCGGAGAAGCAGTTGAAATTAACACTCCAGGTGATCCAGCTGATAACTTAGAAGATTTCGAACAAGGCGAAGACTTTTTCGAAGGTAGAGATGTAAAACATCAAAAGGTTTATAAGAACCTTAATTATGAACAGTATAAATGGGATAACAGGAGTTTATTGTATTATATTGACGATAGTGGGCAATTAGTTGCTAGAGTTAATGAAGATTACACATATCCGAGTGGTGTCTAATAAATACATATATTATAAAGGTTAGAAAAAAATGGCAGATTTTAAATTAAGTAGAATTAGATTTACGTGGAGAGGTCCTTGGATTTCAGGCTATGACTATAACATAGATGATATGATCGAAGTTGACGGTAAAACGTTTGTCTCATTAAGAGTACATACATCAGCAACTTTCGAAAATGACTTAGAAGGTTCAGATGTTTCACCAGCAAGTCCAAAATGGCAACTACAATCAGACGGTTCTGAATGGAGAGGAAACTGGACAGTTTCAACTAACTATTCTGCAGGTAATATTGTAAAATATGGTTCAGGTATTTACAAATGTATCGAAGGACATACAAGTTCACCTACATTTAGTTCAGACACAGACGGATTAGTTGCAGACCAAAATAAATGGATTATTGTTGCTGTTTCTGATGCAGACTGGAAAACAACTTGGAGCGTTAATACACTTTACAAAAGAAATGATATTGTAAGATATAGCGGTATTGTTTATAAAGCATTGAATCAACATATTTCTGCCAGTACTGTTGCATCAGGCTTAGAAGCAAACCAAAGTGATTGGGCTGTAATTGCAGACAGTGATGCTTGGAAAGGCACATGGAGCATTGGTTCAAGATATAGAGTAGGTGATCTTGTAAAATATGGTGGTATTACTTACCGTTGTATCTTAGGACATACATCTGCTGATAATATTACTCTTGGATTAGAGCAAGATCAATCCAAATGGGAAATTTTAATAGATGGTATCGAATACAAAAGTTTACACGAAGGCAATACAAAATATAAAGTTAATGACATTGTAAGACGCGGACCAAATCTAAACAAATGTATTACTGCACACACATCTACAACTTTTGCTGAAGATACAGCAAACTGGGAAATATACTTACCAGGAACAGAATACGAAGGAAATTGGCAACCAGCTGAAAGATATCAACCAGGCGATGTTGTACAATATGGTGGTTATACTTACAAAGCAAAAACTTATAATGTATCTTCCGCACCTAGCACAAGTACTGATGACTGGGATGTAACATTTACTGGTTATAAATTTAGACAAACTTGGAACATGCAAGGTGAAGACAGTAGCTTTGTACAATACCTAACAGGTGATGTTGTAAGATGGGCTGGAAATATTTATATTGCATTAGTTGATAATTTAAACGTAAGACCTGATAGTTCTTCTGTAACTTGGGAAAAATTAATCGACGGACGTGATTTTAGAGATTCATGGGAAGACAACGTAGAGTATTACGAAGGCGACATTGTAACTTGGAGAGGTACAAGTTATGTTGCATTAGCCTACCACAGATCAGATGCGTCTGCTAGTAGACCAGACTTAGACCAAGATGTACCAGATGAAACATATTGGAAAATTATGATTCAAGGTACCCTTACAAATAAACTAGCTGTAAAGGGTGACTTAAAAACATTTGATGATCAAGATTCAACAGCAGTTGACACACTGAGACTAGCAATTGGTAAATCAGGTCAAATTATAAGATCTACTAGTGGATTACCTTCATGGGACACAATTGATTTTGCTGACAAAGTTTATTACGTCGGTGAAAACGGTGTTGATGATCCAACTGTAGGCGGAACATTAAATGCACCATTCAGAACAGTTAGATACGCATGTAACTATATTCTTGCAGACGAAGCAACACGTTCAGGACTAAGAACAAGATATTACGATAATGCAACATACAGAATGCAACTTAATCAAAACTATGTTGCACAAGAAACTGTTGCTTGGGTCGATGCACAAATTGCAGGCGGTGCAGGTATATGGTCTGGATTTACATACGACAGTGCAAAATGCGAAAGAGATACAGCAATAATTATTGCTGGTATGATACAAGATTTAACATACAGTGGAAACTTATTTTCAAGAGAACATGCTAAAACATATTATAATGGTGCAGTAAGTTTAGTTGATGGACAAGAAGCTCAAACTGTAGCGGCTTTGGAATATGCAAGAGATTTAATTAATAATTTCATTCTTCCAGGAAATGCACACACAGCATTAGGACTAGTATACACACAAAATATTCCAGCAGGCGTAGAAGCGGAAACAGGTGTATCTACTAGAATTACAACATTATTTACAGGTATTACAGATACAATTACAAACGGTTTAGGTAGTCTACCTACACTGGTTGCACCACCAGCAAGAGGCGGAGCAACTATACGTGTAATGACAGGCGAGTATGCAGAAATACTTCCAATTAGTATTCCAGAAGATGTAGCTATTGTTGGAGACGAATTACGTTCAACTACAATACGTCCAGCAATTACTGGACAAGATATTATACTAGGTGAAAAAACTTATGTACATGGAATAGCACAACCTCAAGAACAATTAATTGTTCCATCTAGTAACGCACAATCTAATTTCTTCCTAGCTAGAAACGGGTGTGGTCTAAGAAGACTAACACTTAAAGGATTAACTGGAGTGTTAACAGATGCTAATGATTATGGCACAAAAAGAACTACAGCAGGTGCTTATGTTTCATTAGATCCGGGCACTGGTCCAGAAGATCAAAGTGTTTGGGTTAGAAATAAATCAACTTATGTGCAAGGTGTTACAACAATAGGTACTGCTTGTGTAGGAATGAAAATTGATGGAGCATTACACAACGGTGGTAATAAATCTATGGTTGCTAACGACTTTACACAAGTATTAAGTGACGGTATCGGATATTGGGCAACTAATTTAGGTAAATCAGAACTTGTTAGTGTGTTTACATATTATAACCATATTGGATATCTAGCAGAGAATGGTGGTATATTACGTGCAACAAACGGTAACAACTCTTACGGAACATTTGGTAGTGTTGCTGAAGGATTCGATGCAAACGAAGTTCCAATTTCAGCACAAGTAAATAACCAAAGTGGCGAAGCAAGAATTGATAGAATAATGACTGATGGTAATGAAATACTTCATTATGCATATGAACATGCAGGTCAAGATTATACAACTGTAACAGCAAGTTATACTGGTCCAGGAACAGGCATTGATGCACGTTGGACTGAGTTTAGAAATAATGCTATTAGCAATATTCGTTTAACAGTACCAAGTGATTCATCTCAAATAGGTGGAGCTGGATATAAGTTTATTAGCAACTATGCTAGAGGCGGCACAGATAGTACATTATTAATTGCAAACGCTGAAGCAAGAACTTCGGCACAGTTAACAGGAATGGCAGTTTATATTACAAACGGTGCAGGAGCAGGTCAATACGGTTATATACAAGCATACGATGAAGATACTAATACTGCAACAATTTATAGGTATAGTACTGGAACAGCAGGATGGGATCAACTTATTCCGGGTAGACCAATACAATTTGTACTAGATGATAGTACATTCTACGAAATTGAACCTCGTGTTACAGTAAGTAGTCCTCCATGGACACAAACAGGAACAGTTGTTCAAGCAGGACTTGGACTTTCTGGGTTTGGCGCAGGAAAGTTTTATTATCCATTAAGTGGAACTAACGATGTTTATGTTACAGCAGACGGTGGCGATACATGGACAACAACTAACGTTAGCGAAAGTGATACATGGGACGCTAGAGGAAAACGCGGCGACTTAATGATGTTTGCGGCAGGCGGCTCAGCAAACTTCCATTATTCAAATGATGGAACATCATGGGACACTTCTACTTTACCTGATACACTTAACTGGACTGGTATTGCACAAGGTGGTTCTAATGATGATAAAATTATGGTTGTAGCTACCGGATCAGACACAGCATATATTGGTACGATTGGAACAGGCGGAGATAGTACAGTTGCTCCTACAAGTTGGACAGCACTAACATTAAATGCAAGCAGAGCATGGACAGGCGTTGAGTTTGGACAAGGAATTTGGTTTGTGTTTAGTTCAGATGGATATTATGAATATTCAACAAATGACGGATCAAGCTGGACGGCTGGAACTTTACCAGCACCTAGTTCACCAGAAGTGTACAGTGATGTTGCATATGGTAATAATACTTGGACACTAACAATGGACAACAGTGATAGAATGTTTTATAGTGATGATGCTGTTAATTGGCAAGATTCCGATATCAAAGGCGACAGCGTTAGAGAAGATTGGACCATAGCATATGCAGGTGGTGTATTTGTAGTAGCAAGTGCTCAAGGTACAAATGCATACAGTAATGAAGGTAAACATTGGACAGTAATTGGAAGTCCTAATGCTAACCAAACATCTGTTGCAGGTGGAATATATTTAGACAGACCAACATTCTTAACAAAAGGTACAAGTGCTACTGGTGAAAGAATACAAGGTGGTAAAACTGCACATTTAAGAGTTAACATTGCAAACAATAATATTAGTGAGTTTGTTATTATGGATCCAGGTAGTGGATACACTACACAACCTAGTGTTGTTGTATTTGATCCTGAAGAGTATACAGAACCAACTCTTGTAGTAAACTTAAATGACAAAGTACTTGCACAACCGGAAATGTATAATAGAGGATCAGATTACTTAACAATGATTGCTACATTGACTGGAACTGGTTTTGCAGATGAATACCAAAAAGGTAATAAACTTCAAATTAAAGGTGCAACAAAAGTACCAAAAGCAGGATCAAACATTAACTTTGCAGGACAACCTGATACACTTTATAAAATTGTTAAAGTATTAAGTAGTTCAGGAACTGCACCAAACTTTAGTGCTCAACTTCAAATTAGTCCGATATTAGCAGTAGCTACATCTCCGGATCATGAAGAAGCAATTACATTTAGAGAAAGATATAGTAGCTGTAGACTTACAGGACATGATTTCCTAGATATTGGTACTGGTAACTTTACAGATACAAACTATCCAACATTATATAAGTTTGGTAGATCTGCCGCAAATGAAACAAGACAAGCAAATGAAATTGTTGAAAATAATGGCGGAAGAGTATTCTACACAAGTACTGACCAAGATGGTAACTTTAGAGTAGGCGAACTATTTAGAGTTTCACAGTCAACAGGTGGTGTAACACTTAATGCAGATTTCTTTGACTTAGGTGGATTAGATGAATTGAGATTGGGTGGTATCCAAGTTGGTGGTACTCAAGCAACAATTAAAGAATTTTCAACAGATAATACAATGACTGCTAATAGCGATAGTGTAATACCAACGCAAAGAGCAATCAAAGCATACTTAGAAAATAGAATTACAGGCGGTGGTGCAACATTGTTTACTAACGCAATTACAGCAGGTGTTGTAGTAGTGCAAGGACAAGAGATATCAACTACTGAAGGTATAATAAACGTAACCAACCAGATGAACTTAACAAGCGGATCACCAGATGGTGATATGGCGGCACACGGTTTCTTCATTCACGGAATGGATGATCGCAATGAGTTTAACGGGTAAGGATAAATAGTATAAGCTAGGGAAACGGAGCATAAAATGGCAGAATTTAAATTAGGAAGAATTAGGTTTATATGGAAAGGGGACTGGACAGGTTCTACTTCATACCTAAAAGATGACATAATCAGATATGGTGGTCGTACATACGTTTGTATTACGGGACACACATCTACATCAAATTTTTACACAGACGAAAGTAACTGGAATAAATTTAGTGATGGTCAAGAATGGAAAAACGATTGGACCACAGCAACTTTTTATAAACAAAACGATATTGTTGCATATGGTGGTATTTTGTATATCTGTAACACAGGACATACTGCTGGTTCAATTCTAGAAGACGATCAAGAAAAATGGGATTTGTTTGCTACATCTATCGAATGGCGCTCCGCATGGTTAGCTGGACAAACATACAAAGCAAACGACTTGGTCAAATATGGCGGAAACATTTACTTTTGTAACACTGGTCACACTGCCGCGGCTACTGATGCATTAGGACTTGAAGCTAATATTGTAAGTTGGGATTTGTTCTCAGAAGGTGTTGACTGGAAAGGCCCATGGGCTCCTAGCACAAGATATAAAAGTCAAGACATTGTAAAATATGGCGGAACTGTATATGTTTGTAACCAAGGTCATACTTCAGGTGCAACTAATGCAATTGGCTTAGAAGCAGATCAATCTAAATGGGATTATATGAACCAAGGCTTTGAATACAAAGGCGCTTGGGGAAATAATACAAGATATAAAATTAATGACGTTGTAAAATACGGTGCAACACTTTGGATTTGTACAACTTATCATACTTCAGTTGTAGCGGCTGATGATTCAGGAACAGGTACATTAAAAGCTGACGAAGATAATTGGGCAGTTTTTGTTCCAGGTTTAGAATTTGAAGATACATGGGATTATAATACAAATTATCAACCAGGTGACTTTGTTACTTTTGGTGGATATATGTATGTTGCGGCAAGCAACAACTTTAATATTCAACCAGGTATTGATTCAACTTGGGAATTATTAACAACAGGATTTAGAAATAGAGGCCTTTGGGGCGATGACTCAACTAACCAAGAATACAGAGTTGGTGATGTTGTTAGACTAGGTGGATATACTTATCTTGCTACATCTAACCACAGCGGATTCCGTCCGCCAAATGCGTCTTATTGGGAAAGATTAAACCAAGGTATTGAATGGAAAAATACTTGGACAGATGCTACTTTCTACGATGCAGGTGATGCAGTACGTGAAGGATTAATAAGTTACATTTGTATCCTTGCACACACATCAGCGGCAGGAAATAAACCATCAGTTGATTCAGCAGGTACATATTGGAATAACCTAGCATCAGGTGCTGAAGAAAGTGCATTAACAACTGACGGCGATTTACTTTACTTTAGTGGATCAGGACCAGCAAGATTACCAATTGGTGATGAAGGTCAAGTTCTTTCAGTTAGCAGTGCAGGTATTCCGCAATGGGTAGATTTTGGTAAGCAAGAAGATATTTATTATGTTGCAAGTAATGGTGTAGATAGTAAAGCACCTACATACGGTGTAACACTTGACAGACCATTTAAAACAGTTAGATATGCATGTGAACAAATATTAAACGGACCAAAAAATCCAAACTCTGCATATCTTTTAGAAATAAACAGAAGCTTTATACAAAAAGAATTAGGTAACTGGTGTTTAGAACAAATTGTTAACCAGATTACTCCGTTCTTTATTGGATTTAACTTTAGCCAAGCAGAGTTTGAAAGACTAATTGGATTTGTAGTAGATGCAATGGCCTTAGACTTAAGGCATGGTGGAAACACAAATATGCGTAGAGTTGCAACAACATTTGCAAATCAAACAGACGGCGATTGGTTTAACGTAGGTGGCGAAGCACAAAACGTTGCGGCACTTAATTACATGTACACACTAATAGAAAATGTAATTAATAGTACTGCACCGGCAACTAATTATCAAGACGAACGTAGTGTTCCAGTAGGTGATCAGTCAATACAAATTACCGATTCAACAAAACCAGCTGAAACAGGAATTTATGCGTTACTTGATACTTACAACACATACGCAAAAAATGCAATTACACTAGGTGGAGGTTATACTATTCCTGCACTACAAGAAATACACAAAACAGTACGTGTAATGACAGGTGAATTTAAAGAAGTACTTCCAATCAGAGTACCAGCATTAACTGTTATACTAGGTGACGAATTACGTAGTACAAGAATTAAGCCAGCAGGTTCACTTACAGACAGTAGTGACACTACTTACAGTTTAGCAGGTATATTACATATGCAAAGTATTATTGATGACATTATTCAAGGGTCATCAGTTACAGCACAAACTGGAAATACACTTACGCAAAATGTAACTAAGCCCCATTCAAATGCAGGTACAGCAACAACTTTAACAAATCTTGCACAACAACTTTATGATTATATTGACTATAAAGTTAATGGTGTTTCAAGTGACTCAAGTGCTCCAGCATTTGGCGGAACTAATACAAGAGTTGATGATCAAGATGTAATGGCGGCAGTAAGATTGCTAGAACTTAATAAAGATTTTATTGCTAGAGACGTAACAAAGTATATCGAAGTTAACTATCCAGCATACAATTTTGACTCAGTAGCTTGTGAAAGAGATGTAAGAGAATATATTAGTGCATTTATATACGATCTAGTATACACAGGTAACTATAAAACATTAATGTCTGGAATATTCTATCACAATAGCGTTAGCGGTTCAGCATTAGAAAACATGTTCTTGCTAAGAGACGGTACTGGTGTACGTAATGCAACACTAAGTGGTTTGACAGGTACATTAGGATCAGCCAACGCATATGGAACTAAACGTCCAAGTGCAGGTGCTTATGCATCACTTGATCCGGGCTGGGGACCAGCAGATACAGCAGTATGGATCAACAAAAGATCTCCATATGTACAAGGTGTAACAAACTTTGGTACAGCATGTGTAGGTATTAAAGTTGACGGATCACTACATGATGGCGGTAACGACTCTATTGTTGCTAACGACTTTACACAAGTACTAAGTGATGGTATTGGTGCATGGGTAACAAACTTAGGTAGAGCAGAACTTGTTTCAGTGTTCTCATACTACGGACATATTGGATACCTTTCAGAAAACGGCGGTAAGATACGTGGTACTAATGGTAACTGTTCATACGGTGATCAAGGTGCAGTAGCTGAAGGTGTTGATGAGACAGAAGTAGCTATCGAAGGAAATATCGATAACCAAAAATTAGAAGCACAAATTACAAATGTTTTAACTGACGGAGAAGCTATTATTCATGTAGAATATAGTCATGCAGGACAAGACTACACTGCGGCAACATATGGATTTAGTGGTGCAGGTTTTGGAGCGGCAGTAAGTGCGGCAAACGTAGTTACTGGTGGTATTAATGAAATTAGACTACGTAACCCAGATGATGGATCTACATACGATGCAAATGGCAACGCAGATTCATTTGGTGGACGTGGATTTAACACAAGTACAAACACAGCACAGGCTGGAACTACTACACAAATTACTCTTTCAAACACAGAATCAGCCGCGGCTGGCGACTATGTTGGAATGAGAGTTGTTGTAACAGCAGGTAAAGGCGTTGGACAGTATGCAAGAATTGTAACTTATAATGCAAATACAAAAGTTGCAACTGTAGCAAAAGAATCAGATGGAACAGCAGGTTGGGATACTTTCCATTTTAGTAACGCAATTGAAACAACACTTGATGCTACAACAGCATACATTGTTGAACCAAGAGTTTCATTTACTGGTGGCGGCGGTACAGGTGCATTAGTAAGAGCTAAAGTTAGTGATGGAAGAATTACTGAATTTAGAATTGTTAATCCAGGAAGTGGATATACAAGTGCTCCTACAATGACTGTAACAGATCCAAGTTCAACATTAGATGTTCCGCATACAGTAAGATTTGGCGACGGTGTTTTAACACAACCAACATTTAGTAACAGAGGTGTTGATTATGAAACAGCAAGTGCTGAAATTACAACAGGTGATGGTTTTGCAGATTTATTCCAAACAGGACAATATGTAAATGTTAAAGGATTAACAGCAACACCGCAAGAAGGATCTAACTTAACAATTAACGGAGATAGCAGATTCTTTAAAATTGTTGCAGTAAGAGAACTTTTAGGTAGTGTTGGTAACCAAACAGCAAATCTTCAAGTTAGCCCTGATTTAGGAATTGAAACTGCTCCTACACATGATTCAACTATTGAAGTAAGAATTAGATATTCACAGGTACGTTTGACAGGACACGATTTCCTAGATATTGGTACAGGTGGACTTGCAGATACAAATTATCCTAATACACCTTTACAAGCGCCAGACGCAACTGACGAAGTTAAAGAGTATGGAGGCGGAAGAGTATTCTACACAAGTACCGACCAAGATGGTAACTTTAGAGTAGGTAGATTGTTCAACGTTGAACAGGCTACAGGACAAGCGAGCTTGAATGTTAACGCATTCTCACTAGCAGGACTGCAAGAATTATCACTAGGTGCAGTTGGCTTAGGAGCTGGCGGCGCAGTAATTAATGAATTTTCTACAGATGGTACAATGAGTGCAGACTCAGATAATGTTGTACCTACACAGAGAGCAATAATTGCTTATATTAACTCACAGATTGGTGGTGGATCTAGTTCACTTAACGTGAACGCCATTACTGCTGGTGTGGTAAATATTACTGGTGATACAATTAGTACATCAACTGATGTACCGATAAACGTAAATGCTCAAATGAACTTTACAGGAGGCATATCCGGCGATCCGGTAGCACTACAATACTTCTTAAAGTAACTGATAAATACAAATGGAGATAAAATAAAATGGCAAATGGCGTACTAGGAAAAAATGATCTATCAGCTAATACTAACACCTCAGTTTATACTGTACCAGGTGGATCGTATACTGTAGCATCAATAAACATATGTAATAGAGGCTCAAACACAGCAAGCATTAGAATTGCTATTGGAGCTTCTGGAACACCAGCAAATAGTGAATATATTGAATTTGATGTATCACTAGCACCAAACGGGGTCTTAGAAAGAACTGGTTTGGTTATTGGTGAAAACCAAATATTAATTTGTAGATCGAGTCAAGCAAGTGTTTCGGCAGTTGCATATGGTATCGAAACTACATTACCGGCGTAAAGGATAGTATTATGGGAAGAAGAATATCAATTGGAGCGGCACCAGGAGGTAATACTATTGCTTATGGTAGCACTGCCCAAAGACCAGATACCGCAGGTGCTGGATTTTTAAGATTCAACACTGACAGAAATTTTCTTGAATTTTACAACGGAACAGCATGGTTACCTGTAGGTACTTTCCAAACTGTAAGCACAAGTTCAAATACTACTGCATCAGCAGGACAAGCAATCTTTTTAGATACAACAAGTGGCGGACGTACAATTACATTGCCATCAAGTCCAGCGTTAGGCGACACAATTAGAATATTTGATGTAGCAAGAACCTTTGATTCAAATGCATGTACAATTGGACGTAACGGTGAGAAGATAATGGGTGATAGTTCAGACATGACTATTGATTCCGAAGGTGCTTCCTTCGATATGGTATATAGTGGATCAAGTCAGGGCTGGAGACTATTGTCTGTATAATATTATATAGAGGAAATTAGTAAATGGCATCTTATGCAAGTTATAAAAAAGTAAAAGCAGAAAGTATTTCGGCAGGCGCTATCACAGGCGCTAAATTACAGGCCGGTGCTGGAAATGCATACGGTGTTCAATGGATTTACAACGAACGTGGTAGACTATGTCATAACTGTGCCAACAATGGTAACTGTTGTGAACAAGCTAATGGTAAGTGTTGTAACTGGACAGTACCAGCAAACGTTGGCAAAGTAACATTTGAATTATGGAGTGGCGGAGGTGGCGGAGCAGGCCATACTTGCTGTAACTGTTGTTCTTTTAGTGCTGGCGGAGCAGGTGGTAACTATACAACTAAAACTATTGAAACACAACCTGGTTGTACATATACTATATGTGCAGGAGGATCGTGGAGATGCGAAAAAGCACATACTTGTAGTGCAGGTATGGGATGTCGTTCATATGTAAATGGACATAATCTATCAAACTTCTGCGTAACAGGTGGTTGCGGTGGTTGGATGTGTAACGGTGATGCTTGGGGACCAAGACATCAAGGTACATGTGCAAACTGTAACATTTGCGGAGGTTTCGGAACAGATTTCACAATTATGGGTACAACAGGATTTAGAACAGGTGGTTCAGCATGTCGTTGTCATGGACAAACAAGTTTTACTGGTCAGGCGCCATTGATAGGTAAAATGCAAGCTGTATCAACTTCTGAAGCATGGTGTGCATGTGGTTGTTATGTTAATTGGCCAGCTGGCGGCGGACAGTCAGGCGTTTCACCTTATTGTGAAACTGCTGAAAAATGCTGTGCAGGTGGATCAGGCCAAGGTGGTTCTGGTATAGTAAAGATAACGTTTGTTTAGGATAGGGGAATAATTAATGGCATCGTACGCAAGTTATAAGAAAGTAACAACAGCACAATTTGATGATAACTCTATCTCAGGTGCTAAGTTACAGCCAGGCGCTGGTAACCAAGCATGTATTAAATACATTTATGCAGATAGAGGTCTAGCATGTCAAGCATGTGCGGCTAACGGTAGTTGTTGTGCTCAGTCATGTGGACGTTGTTGTTTATGGACAGTACCAAGCAACGTAAGTAAATTAGTTTTTGAAATTTGGTCAGGCGGCGGAGGCGGCGCAGGACAAACATGTTGTAACTGTTGTAGTTTCTCAGGTGGTGGTGCCGGTGGTAACTACGCTATGAAAAGTATTAGTACAACTCCAGGATGTCAGTACACTGTATGTGCAGGAGGCAGTTGGCCTTGCAATAAATCACATACATGTTCAGCGGGCATGGGGTGTAGATCTTACATTAACGGACATAACCTAAGTAATTTTTGTGTTACTGGCGGCTGTGGAGGCTGGATGTGTAACGGTGATGCATGGGGTACATATGATAAATCATATGGCTGTGCTAACTGTAACATTTGTGGTATGTTTGGAGCTGATTTTGGAATTATGGGATTTGTTGGAAACAGACTAGGACACTCAGGTTGTCATTGTCAAGGTGCAGACCATACTTCAACAGGTGGAGCGCCTATGTTAGGCGGAATGGTACACCAAATGAGTTTAACAGAAGCCTGGTGTGGTTGCGGTTACTATGTTAACTGGCCTGCAGGTGGATCAAGTACAGGATTATCAAGCTACTGTGACAACGCTGAAAAGTGTTGTGGTGGTGGACAAGGACAAGGCGGATCGGGCATCGTAAAAATTACGTTTGCTTAAGAAAGAGGAAATATTATGGCAACATATGCAAGTTATAAAAAAGTTGATGTTGATAGTATCGACAACGGATCGATAACAGCAACACAGCTAGAGCCGGGAGCAGGACACAATTTAGGTGTACAATGGATCTATAACCAAAGAGGTTTAGAATGTCACCAATGTGCTATGGCAGGTGATTGTTGTGGACAAACTAACGGAATGTGTTGTAACTGGACTGTACCAGCAAATACTGGAACAGTAACATTTGAAATTTGGAGCGGCGGCGGCGGTGGCGCTGGCGGTACTTGTGCTAACTGTTGTATGTATACAATATCAGGACAAGGCGGAAACTATGCTATAAAAACAGTATCGACTCAACCAGGTTGTACATATACAGTATGTGCAGGCGGTGCATGGCCGTGTGAAAAATCACACACTTGTACTGGCGGTATAGGATGTCGTTCATATGTAAATGGATACAACTTATCAAACTTCTGTGTAACAGGAGCATGTGGTGGGTGGAACTGTAACTCAGATGCATGGGGCGTATATGATAGATCATGGGGTTGTGCAAACTGTAATATTTGCGGATTCTGGGGTGCAGATATGGGCATGATGGGTGATTCAGGTATGCGTTTTGGTAACGGATATCACCACTGTAGAAGACGTGGACAATGGACTGGAGCGGCACCAATAATTGGTAAACGTTCGTTCAACTCTGCATCTGAGACTTGGTGTGTATGTGGTTGTTATGTTAACTGGCCCGCAGGTGGCGGACAGTCAGGTGAAAACAGCTATTACGACAATGCACACAAATGTTGTGCGGGTGGAGGCCAGGCTGGATCTGGTGTAGTAAGAATTACATTTATGTAATAATGATAAATACGAATAAGGAGCAATGAAATAAAATGCCAGTAAATTATATAGAACAAGAGTTTACATACCCTATTCCGGATGCATGGATCTCAGATCAGTTTACCGCGGGTAAGACAGGAACTTGGACATATGAAGGTCCAGAATTTTTAACATTTGAAATAGATAACACATCAGGAAAAGAAACTGGGTGGTGTTTATGGTTAGATGAAGATCTAGAGAGACCGTGTGCGTTAGACGTAACTAGAGTCACTGTAGATTGTAAAACAAATCCGCTGTTATGTGAAATAGCAAATGATGCAGGAAAACATTCTGCACTGCAATTACGCGAAACACGCGAATGGCAAGATTTTGCAACTAGTCCAGACGGTTATGAAAACGTACAAACATTAAGAGATCAAGATTTTGAACCACGTGATATTTACGATGAGTTTAACATTACTTACGATTTTGACACAGGTGAGTTTAACATTCCAGTAAAGAATCATGATACACATGGTGTACCAGATAGCTTTAGTTGGGATGAATTTAGAAAATTAAGAAATAGAATGCTCGAAGATGCAGACGGTGTTATCGACGACGGAATGCCAGATTCAATTCGTCAAAAATGGCTTGATTATAGACAGTTATTAAGAGACGCACCAACAGCATTAGCTGAACATGATGCAGGTTTAGCAATACAAATGATGCCACGTCCACCATTAAGTGCTCCAAAAGGTGACGACATGGTTGATGATGCTGAACTAAACAATCAAGACTAATTAAACCTATTTCGCTTTTATCATTTTAAAGACGTCCTCACTATAAATATTTTAACAATATTATAGGAGGACGTTTTTTGTCTAGATCAACAGCATTTTTTATCAATGGTGGCGCAGGCCGGGTAATCACATCAATACCTGCGTTTGAAAAATTCGAAGAAGAAAACCCAGATAACGATTTTATCATTGTATGCGAAGGTGGTATGGACTTTTATAAAGGACATCCTACATTACATAAACGTGCATATGACGTTTGGCATAAGAATCTATTCGAAGATTATATTAAACATAGAGATTGTGTAAGTCCAGAACCGTATAGGGTTTGGGAGTATTACAACCAACAAGCAAGTATTGCACAAGCATTTGATATTATTATTAATAACAAAGGTTTAAGAGATATGGGCGATCCTAAAGTAATTCTTAATAAACAAGAAATAGTCAATGGATTTAACATTGTACAAGAAATTAAAGCCAAAACTAAATTAGATAAAGTATTGGTATTTCAACCTTTTGGAAGAAGTACACAAAACATGGGCGATTTTATAATTGATCCAACTAGTAGAAGCTTTCATCTAAATGACGTTATTGAAATAATTAATCAACTTAAAAAAGAATATGCTGTTATATTAATGAGTGAATTTCCTGTAGCATTAGATGATAATGACAGTAATAAAACTCCAGTAGCTATGCCACAGATTCCAGATACAAGAACTTGGGCAAGTATAATTGAAATTGCAGATCACTTTTTAGGTTGTGATAGTTTAGGACAACACCTAGCAAAGGCACTAGGTAAATCAGCAACTATTGTTACTGGAAGTACTTTTCCAATCAACATATCTTATCCTAATGATAATACATTTGATATTATTGATGTTGGCGAAGGTAAAAGAACATATAGTCCCATTAGAACAACAATGGAAGATTGGCAAGATCGTGTAAATGACGAAGTAATGGAATTAGGAAAAGATAATATTTCTAAGGTAGTTAATAGTTGTAAAAAAGCATTAGGAAAAAGTGAAAAATTTACCGGAACATTTATTCCGATGGCACCTCAATCACAAAGTTGTGACAATCCTAATCATGACCACAGTCAACAACAACAACCAGCACAAATTTTAAATAGAACAGGAAGTTAATGGACTTTGATACTTACGCTCATAGTTTGTTGCCTACGTATTACATAGAAAGTAAGTACGACAATTATAACGACTTTATGCAACTATTTGATATAGAAGCAGAAAGTCATAGAGATAGTGGTGATAGTACAATTTTTCACTTGCATAATTGGGAATTTCCTGCTATAATTAGTAATGATTATCAAGAACATATAAAAAAACATGTTAAAAATTTACCATATAAAAATATACAGCATAGTAAAAGTTGGTGGATAGATTATCCAAAACATAGTTATGCTGGTATGCATTCACATACACCGGGTAGGCAATTTACTTGTGTGTTATTTTTAAATGATTACATAGAAGAAGAAAAATACCCACATGCAGGATATTTGTATGCTACATTGAATAATGATAATAGAATGAGTTATGAAGAATGGAAGCCTGAAGCAGGTAAGTTAATAATACTAGATGGTAGAGTATGGCATGGCACATATCCTACACAACAACAACGAAAAGTCTTTGTAAGTGACTTTACATTTGACGTAGGAGAGTTTTAAGATGGCACAATGGATAGCAGGTATAACACGAGGTCATAACGGAGCAGTTTGTCTATTAAAAGACGGCGAAGTTATTTTTAGTTTAGAAGAAGAACGATTAAGTAGACAAAAGTATGATGGCGGACCTTTAGCAGGTATGGTTAAAATACTCGACTATACAGATAAAATTGATTACTTAATAATTGCACATACACAACCATTAGGTGAGACAGCAGGTAAAATTGATTTTAGCGGTGACGATATATACACTGGACTTGCTCGTAAATTAGGATTAATTGATAGGAAGTACGAAGGTACTGAACACCCTCAAGTATTAGATTATGCATTTGTACACCATAAACTACATGCGGCGTGTGCATTTTATCGCTCAGGATTTAAAAGTGCAACAGCAGTTATTGTAGACGGAGCAGGCACATACATTCCTATGAATTTTGGTAATACCTCTGAAATGACATGGGAGTTAGAAACAATATTTAATTGTGAATACCCTGCAAATATTAAAACAATATGGAAGCACCAAGGCGGTCGTGGACCTTATATGGGTGCTAAGATGAATATACCTAGTGAGCGTGAAGGCGAAAGTGGAACACACGAATTAGTACTTGACGATACAGCAGGAATTGTAAAAGCATATGAAGCAGTAACACAATACTGCGGCTGGCAACCAATTGAAGCAGGTAAAACTATGGGTCTATCACCATACGGCAAACCAAACGATGGTATACCTCCAGTATATACAGATGATGGCGGTAATGAATGGGTGTCTGCAAATAGAAATTTAATTATTCCAACTTATCCAAACGGTGCTGTTGTAAATGAAAACAGATATGAAGCCTTAAAAACTGAACAATCAGTTTATGAAAATGGTGAAGATTTAACAACATTACAAAGTCGTAGAGATATGGCGTATGCAGTACAAACAGAATCACAACAGCGTGTACTAGAACTTATATTAAATGCAGTTGAAATGACCGGGAATAAAAACGTTGTACTCAGCGGCGGCTATGGACTAAACTGTGTAGCAAACTATTTCTTCTTAGAAACACTTAACGAACATGGTATTAAATTGTATGTTGAACCAATTTCAAGCGATGCTGGAACATGTATTGGTGCGGCAATGTTACATTATCATCATATGATGCAAGATGATAAACAGCGTACATATGCAGATAGTTTATATTTAGGCCCTGCGTACTCTTATACTGATAAGGAAATAACATCAGTAGTAGAAAAATATGATGCAGAAATAAAAGACGCAGAAAATAAAGATGTTATAGAATTATTAACAAATAAAAATATTGTAGCAATGTTCCAAGGACGTTCGGAATCAGGACCGAGAGCATTAGGTAATCGTAGTTTATTGTTTGACCCATCATACGAAGATGGTAAAGATCATGTTAACAAAGTTAAGCGTAGAGAATATTTCCGTCCGTTTGCTGGTAGTATACTACACGAACATGCACACGAATGGTTTGATATGCGTGGATTAGAAGAAACACCGCACATGATGTATGCAATGAATTGTCAACCTGGTATTGCTGAAAAGATTCCTAGTATCATACACGTTGACGGTACATGTCGTATACAAACAGTAAAAGAAGAACAAAATAAAAATTATTATAATTTAATAAAAGATTTTTATAATGAAACAGGATTACCTATTTTGTTTAATACAAGTTTTAACTTAGGCGGCGAACCATTAGTAGAAACACTTGACGATGCGATAAGAACATTATATGATAGTGATATAGAGTACCTATACTTACCTGAGTATAAAAAATTAATTAGTGTGAGAAATTAAATGACCATTAAGAAGCAGATATTGGATCATATCCAAGATAACTTCTCCGACACGTTTTCTTTACAACAAGAATATAGAAGTCATCCAGGATATAGTAAACTAGAAATAAAAAACTTTTTACCTATAGATCTTGTACAAAATATGGCTAAAGAACTAGACGAAATTCCTTTAGAGGATTGTAAAAAATTTACACGTAAAGGTAGTCGTATGTATGAATATAATAATGTTGATAATACGCCTATTCAAGATGCTGTTGTAAGTGCATTACACGGAGCAACATTTTTAAAATGGTTACAAGAAATAACCGACACTGTTGATTTAATACCCGATCCCCATTTAGTAGGAGCAGGATATTGCAAAGCATTTACAGGTGATAGTTTAAAAGTACACACAGATTTTAATTGGAATGAGCAACTTAGATTGCATAGACGTTTAAGTGTTATAATTTACTTAAATCCTAAATGGCAAGAAAGTTGGGGAGGCAATTTAGACTTTTATGACACTGATAGAAAAACAGTTGTAAGTCGAGTTGTACCAGACGCAGGTAACTTAGTAGTATGGAGTTATAATAATTTAGCATATCATGGATACCCCGAACCAATGAAGTTACCACAAAATCATAGTAGAAAAAATCTTCGTCTATTTTACTATGTTAGTAACGCTAAACATGATGATAAATTTCCACCACATAGAAGTTTATACTGGTTTGACGATAAAGAAAAGGTTCCATACGATAAGCCATGGGAAAAATAAACTTACAATTACCAGACTTTGATTATAAGAATCTTAAATGGGTGCATGAAGATAATGTAACTATATCAGATCGTACAGACGAGTTTGAACAACAAAATTTAAAATACATTGATGCAGGATATCATACTGACAATAGTATGTACTATCGTGCATTTGAAGTTACTGAAGAAATACATAATTTCTGCAAAACATTATTTCCTAGATATAGCGTAGGAATAATGAAACAACCTCCAGGTCAAACATTACCAAATCACGAAGATACTTATTTTCAATTTGCAAATAAAAATAATATCGACCCGTACAAGTGTTGTAGGGTTAATATTTTTTTAGAAGATTGGAAAAGTGGACATTATTTTGAAATAAATGAAAAAAGTTTCTTGCATTGGAAGCGTGGTGATGCTATAATAATAAGAAGAAATCAACTGCATTTGAGTGGAAATATGGGTATGACCACAAAGTATACTATGCAAGTAACTGGAGTTTATGATGAATTTACGAGGCGCTAAACCTGTAGTAGACTACTACTTTAAACATTATATTAGCAATTTAGATTGTAGCTCAGAGCTATACAATGACAGTTTACCACAAGAGTTTACTGAAAACTTTTATAATTGGATTAACAGTAGTAAGTTAAACAACTTACAAGGATTAGATCTATTTCCTAGTAAACGTCTTGTATGCGGCACAGCACAAGCATTTGACCATTTTTATCTAAAACACAAGGCCAAACGCTTTAGATTTTATAAGGGCGAATTTATGTACCACAGTGCTTGTTTAAAGCATGGTTTTGATTGGGCTTACATAGAAGATAGTAAACTAGATAATAACGATGCTGTTATTATTAGTGTTCCGTTTAGCGATGCAGGTATACAACTACCAATGGAGAACATTTTATATAATTGTGCTGGAATGGATATACCTGTACTATTAGATTTTGCATACTTTCCGTGTACAAAAAATATTAACTTAAACTTAAAAAAATTTAGTGCAGTAGAGACGATTACATTTTCAATTTCAAAGGCATTTTACGGTTGTGAATTTTTGCGTGTAGGTATGCGTTTACAGCGTAAAGATGAAGACGACGGTATTGACGTATTCAATTCTGTTGAAATGATTAATAGAATACCGTTAAGTATTGCTAACAATCTAGTACAAAACTTTAGTATAGACCATAATTGGAATACTTACGGCAATGTATATATGCAAGTTTGTGCAGAAAACAATTTAGAAGAAACAGATTGTATTATGTTTGGACAAGGCGGCGAAGAATATGCAGAAAACAATAGAGGCGGAAAGTACAATAGGGTAACTGTTTCAGACCTTATAGGACAAAAAATAAATGTTTAACAAATTACAAAACTGGCTACCTGTAACATTAGTAAACGAACTAGACAACATATTTACAGGCGACAAAGTATCATGGATATATACACCTAGTACTGTAAATTATCAAGAAGTAAACAAAGTAGATGGTATTGAAGACAGTCATCAGTTTGTACATTTACTTTACGATCAAGGACAGCCTGTAAGTCATTTATGGGAAGGAGTAAGACCATTAATACATTTTTTTGAATATCATAAAAAACTTCAAGTGTGCGAACTTGGCAGAATAAAAGCAAATATGTTATTTCAAGATACAACAACATCAAACAGTTACAATACACCACATATTGACGTACATGATGATGAATGGACAAGTTTAGTTTATTATGTAAACAAAAGCGATGGTCCAACTGTAATGTTTGATAATAAATTAAACCAAATAGATCAAAGTATTTTTGAACAAGGTAATGCAGTATTTTTTCCAAGTAATAAATTACATAGTAGCACTAACCCATTCAATAATTATAGAAGAATAGTAATAAACATAACAATGAAGACAAAGGAGAACAAATGACAATAGTAAGCAGTCACAATGACTGGGATCCACTAGAAGAAGTGTTTGTAGGAATTGCAGATCATGCACGTATTCCAACAGTAGATAAATCAACACACAGTTTTGGTTTTGCAGATTGCAAATATGAACATATCAAAGACTTAGAAGGTCCTAGTCCTAAATGGGTTATTGACGAAGCAAATGAAGACCTTGACGGTTTTGCAAAAGTATTAACAGACTTAGGTGTAAAGGTAAGACGCCCTGAATCAATTGATCACAGCGTGGAGTTTGGATCACCAGATTGGAAAACTACAGGTTGGTATACATATTGTCCAAGAGACTTATTACTGCCTTTAGATAATGTTATTATTGATTGTCCGGGTGCTATGAGAGCAAGACAGTATGAAACAACAGCATACAGAGAGTTTTTGTACGAAGCAATGGAAGGCGGTTCACAATGGATTAGTGCGCCACGTCCTAAATTGCTTGATGACATTTATCAACTTGAAGATCTAAGTATTCCTACACTTGTAAACAAAGAAATTGTATTTGATGCACCTAATGTAGTACGTTTAGGTAATGATTTGTTGTATCAAGTAAGTAATTCAGGTACATTATTAGGCGGACAGTGGTTAAAAACTATCCTTGAACCTTTAGGATACCGTATTCATCTTGCTGAAAAGTTTTATAGTTATTCACATTTTGATAGTACAGTTATTCCACTACGTCCTGGACTTGTATTGTTTAATGGTGACAGAATCAACGAAGATTGGTACCCACCTATCTTTGAATCATGGGATAAGATTTTCTTCCCAGGTGACAAAGTACACGACATTGGTACTAATTTAGCAAATGGTGTATCACCTTGCAGTAAGTACATTGGCTTAAACTTTATGAGTGTTAATGAGGAACTTGTTATTTGTGATGAGAACCAACACGAACTTCGTAAAGTATTAGACCAGCATGGTATTGAATCAATCGGATTACCTATGCGTCAAGCACGTACTTTGTCAGGCGGTTTTCATTGTGTTACGTTAGATACTAAACGTAAAGGAACACGAGAAGATTACTTTAATTAATGCGTGATAATAACAGAGGACATTGGCTTCCATTTTTAGAATGGATGATCACAACCAGTTGCGACTTAGCTTGCCCTGGTTGTGATCGTTTTATTGATTATAATCATAACTGGACAGAAAGTTATGATGATATCGATAAGAATATGTCCTTTTGGTCTAAACATTTAGACCCAGATAACTTCACACTTATAGGTGGAGAGCCTTTATTACACCCTTACATTTACGATATTATTCGTAGTACACGTAAACACTTTGATCATGCAACTATTGAAATATACACAAATGGATTATTGTTTCCAAAAAGACCTAAGCTAATAGAATTATTATTAGAGTTAGGTAATGCTAAAGTTAGTTTAACATATCATAATAAAGATCCTGAAATAAGAAATATTATTGATCGTAATATTAAGAAATATATTTTTAAACATTACGGATTTTATCAAACAGCACCAAACATTTGGAAATATAAAGATGTTACGTTTGAAACTACTGATCCTACAGACGGTGGCTGGTATGATTATAGACAAAATATAAACGGAATACTTAAACCTTGGACAGATAATAAACCAGATGAAAGCTATGCTAATTGTATGGCAAATGTATATCCTATAATATATAAAAATCGTTTGTACAAATGTCCTCCGATTAGTATGTTAGAAACACATTTAACAAAAAGTTTTCAATTAGGTGATGACGACTGGGCACCTTATTTAAAATATAAAGGTCTAGGAATAGACTTTGAAGAAACACAATTAGAAGAGTTTATAGATAATATACGAAAACCAAATTCTATTTGTGCAATGTGCCCAGCTAACCCTCAACTAAAGCCACAACAAGATGCAATAGTAAAACACAGAGTAGAAAAATTATGAAAATACCATCAGCTTTCTTACAGGGCGGCGCACGAACATACGAAACACTTGTAAACAAATATGAAGGCATACTAGGCTTTGATATCGACCAAGAAAACTTTGTTGTACATCCTAAAATGATATTGTTCTTTGAATTTGTGGGCAATAACGCATATATGCTACAACAAATGCCATTAATGTTAGAACGTTTTAAAGATAGTGAATTATTTTTAATATTAGATGATAGTTATGAAGGACTAGCAGACAAAGAGTTTATGCAAATGTTTAAAGATGCACTTACGCAAAGTAAATGTGTAAAGCATTGGAGAATATTATCTAGTAATATGAAAATGAATGACATATGTAAACAAGTATTTGGGCATTCAGATAACTTTCAATATTTTAATATACATCTTCATCTTAATAGTTACGATAATATAGATATACAAGAACACGAATGGGCAGTTAACGCACAATTACGAGATAAAAAGTTTATGTGTGTTAACAGACAAGAAAGATATCATAGAATACTTACAGTTGATCATTTATTGAAAAATGACATAGCAAAACATACTTTCTTAAGTTGTATGTTAGGAGAATATAAAGCTCTTATAAACAATTCAAAGAAACAATGGTCTGAAGATGAAAAAAATCTAAGACGATTTCTTGATCCTGATCTTGATAAATTAGAACTTACACAAGAACAAAAGGATAGATTGTCTTGCTTACCGTTACAGCTAGATGTAGAGGAAAGTCAGCATCATGCAATTAAAGTTAATATGCCAACACTTGAAAATTATTTCCAACAAAGTTACTTTAGTATTATAACTGAAGGTGATTTTTCTAGAGGCGAACAACGACAAATGTTTACTGAAAAAGTATTAAAGTGTTTCCTTTATGGGCATCCTTTTGTAATAATTGGTCTACCTGGAACACTTAGCTTACTACAAAATTTAGGATTTATAACATTTAGTTCTATTATTGATGAAAGCTATGATAATGAAGTTGATGACGAAAAACGTTTGTCGATGTGTCTAAAAGAAATAGATAAATTAAATTCATATAATATAAACGAACTAAAAAATATATATAATGATCTAATGCCTATATTACATCATAATTATCAAACATATAAAGTAATAAACAGCATGCCAGCACCTAATAAACTAGCAAATGATTTAATTAGTTGGTATTCAAATGATTAACAATAAAGTCTTTAGTTGGTAAATCCAAATCTACTGCTTTTTTCTTAATAATTTCTTTCTCAGCAATTGGTAAATTCTTAATATCCAACAATTCTGGATATGTAAGTACATTGATATACCAGTCAGCATTAAATTTACGTACATACTCTGTAATATTTTCAATATCCTGATAGTTATTTAAGTGCATAACAGTATTAAATTCTAATTTATAGTTTTTATTAACTACATAATCTATAAATCGTCTTACTTTAGTCCATACTGTTCCTGATCTTACTTTTTCAGCAACCTTACCTACTCCGTCAATACTTACAATAAACATAACTGATTTAAATAACTTCCAAATTACTTCCAATTCACTATTAGGCATATACATTGCGTTAGTATTGTATACAACATCAACTTTTTTCGGATCCTTTACTAATTTTAGTAATTCTAAATGTCGTGTTGTACTTAATGGCTCGCCACCTAGGAATAAAATTTTATTTACAGTACTAGGAATACTAGTAATAGTGTCAATAGTCATATAATCATATTTTGCTTTACCATTTTCACGTATTTCTTTAGCTCTCCAACTAGTACTAAACTCACTATTACATCCGTCGCAAGTTAGATTGCAAAGATTATCAATACCTATTTCTAAATATTCTAATCCGACTGAATCAGTGTTGTATTTTTCATTAAATTCTTGACGTAAACTTCTATGTTGAATACTTTCTTCATAATAGCACTTTTCGCATCCACTTATATATTCGCCCGAAGCACTTAAATCACGAAGTTCTTGGTATTCAGGACTGTGTAATACGTTTTCGATATCTCCGTTAGTTTTTCCAATAGGATGTTTAAACCGACAACACGGATATACTCGGCCACCTGGTCTTATGTTTGTATGTTTCCAAAATGCACTACATAAAGTTGACATAATCTATTTCGTACCTATCTAGTTGGTTATATACTTCTTTAAGCAACAACTTTAATTCTTTATCTTTATAAAACGGTTTTGTTTCTTCATTTCTGTAAGGATCAAAAAAATCTACAGTATTAGGATAAGATTTTGAAACTTTATTTGAATTCACATCAACTAATATTTTTTTATCTTCATTAATTGCAATATCTAAAGTTTTTCCTAGTCCTGTAACTATAAAATCACTCCTACTAATAGCATACTGTAGCTCATCGTGACTGTATTTACTACTTTTGATACTTACTACGTTTATTTTGTCTTTCAATTTATGTTCTAAGTAAATTATAGTGTCGTGATCAACTAAATCCTTTGCTAATAGCAAAAAACTAAACTTATGTTGATTATTATCGTCAAATAATTTATCTATATGTTTCATTTGTCTACAGAATCTAAAATAAATTCAATACACACCCTTTCGTGCTCACTCACATTAGTAGTTTGATGAGATTCTATGTAACTAGGGTAGAAGTACATATATCCTTCTTGCATTTGTAATAATTCTTCAGGACAATTATAGTGAGTACGGTTAAAAGGATCATAAACTTTGTCGTACCAGTGTGTATCAATTGGTTTTCTAAAATTTATACTGGCATTCTCTGCCGGAGCATTAAGAAAATAGATACCTGTTACTAAACTTTTAATTCTATTCTTAGGAACAGTCATCCCTCCCGGCGGAATTATAGTAATCCACATGTCTGTAATAGCAATCTGTCTATTACTTTTAATTTTATATCGATCAACCATAAGATTAGCATATGTTTGTATTTCAGGACCGCTTGCAATACGATTAAAACTGTGTATACTTTGTAATCCGTTAGGACTTGACCAAACACTGCTATGATTTGCTGTGTTATAGTTGACATTGCTCTTATACAAGTCGTGTACAATGTGCATTAGTTGATCTTTAATGTCACTATGATCCTGTACTTGTATTTTGTCAACATTACATTCTATTATTGGACTACTGTCTATGGTTAAATTGTGCATAATGTATTTACGAGATTCAGACTCTACAATTATTAGGTCTGAGGCCAATAAATATTACACAACGGAGAATAACTTGAAATTACCAAAAAATATATGTGTAGTAGGAGGCGGGACAGCTGGATTTGTTGCCGCACTTATTTTAAAAAAGGCCTATCCGAGTATATCAATCCAAATTGTTGAATCTAGTAAAATAGGAACAATAGGTGTAGGTGAAGGATCTACTGAACATTGGAAAGAATTTATGGAGTATATGGGATTCAATAAAGCAGAGATGCTTACAAAGAGTGATGCAACATTCAAAGCAGGCATAATGTTTAAGGACTGGTCAAAGAACGACTATTTACAAACAGTTGAAGGAGCCTATAATATACTAGCACATGATTACCCTGTACTTTATGGTAAATTAATCGGCGATGGTCGAGCTCCTAAGGATCTAGTTGAAGATGAAAGTTGGACTGGTAATATTTTTTGGACAAATGACGTTGAAGAAATACTTGCAGAGTTTCCTGTTGCTCAATTCCATTTTAATACCGCAAAGCTAAATGAATACCTACATGAAAAAGCACAGAGTATAGGTATAAAGATTGTAGATGATATAATAGAAGATGTAGTTACTGATGAAAATGGTATAAAAAGTATAAGCAGTAAAGAAAATACATACGAAGCAGACTTTTTTATTGACTGTACTGGGTTCAAACGTATGTTATTAAACACGTTAGGTGCAGAGTGGGAAAGTTATAGCAAGTATTTAAAAATGAACCGGGCTATAGTATTCCAAACACCAGACGAAGACACTTACCCTATGTGGACATTGGCACAAGCAATGAAATATGGTTGGATGTTTAGGATACCTGTCTGGGGAAGGAAAGGCAACGGTTATATTTTTGACAGTAACTATATAAATGCCGATGAAGCACAACGTGAAGTTGAGCAAATGCTTGGGGAAGGTATTGATGTCCGCAAAGAAATTAGTTTTGATCCTGGTGCAGTTAAAAATCCTTGGATTAAAAATTGTGTTGCCATTGGATTAAGTGCAAGTTTTGTAGAACCTCTCGAGGCAACTAGTATCGGAACAAGCATTCAACAAAGTTTTTTACTTACTGACAGAATTTTAAACTATAACGAAGTTACTGTTAACAAGTACAATAAAGAAGTTACAAGCATACTCAATGACATTAGAGATTTTATTGCTTTACATTATATTACAGATAGAGACGACAGTGATTTTTGGAAAGACCAAAAAAATGTTCCTCTTCCTCCTAACCTAGAAGAAAATTTAACGCAATGGAAAAATAGATTACCAACTACCGGAGACTTTGATAGTACAAGTGACTACAAATTGTTTGATAAGATGCATTATATTTTAGTAATGCACGGGTTAGGACTATTTAATATTGAAAAAATTAAAGAACAATATGAAATGTTACCACAAAGCCAAAAAGAACTTGCACAACGGGTAGTAAATGATTCAGAATACAGTCGAAGCAACTATAGAACAATACCTCACAAAGAAATTATACGTTTAGTAAGGCTTTTAAATGGCTAGACTTTTTACCTTCGGGTGTAGTTTAACACAATTTTTTTATCCTACATGGGCCGACTTATTAATTTGGCATTTTGGAGATAAACTTGAAAAATCAGAGAACTGGGGGAAGTCAGGTGCCGGTAATCAATATATTTTTACTAGAATATTTGAAGCAGATTCGATTTATAATTTTACAAAAGACGATATCATTATAGTACAATGGACAAGTATGCTACGAGATGATAGGTGGATCGAAGGAACGGGCTGGCATAATGCAGGAAATTTATATCACGGCCAATTAAAACACGAACCAATGACATTAAATAATTTTGATTATAGAGATCAGTACCAATGGGCAGATCAAGTACATTGTGTAATGAGAGACTGTGCTATGATTGCAAGTATAGAAATATTTTTAAAACAAAAAGGTTGTAAATATATAAAATTTGCTTATGCAGATCATTATAATAATTTAACTGATAAAAATAGTAAACTCGACTACACTGAGCCACTTACTCCGAGCAGTGTAAACGGAGTTCTTAATCAATATAAAAATTATTTAACTTCTGATGCTCCTGCAATTATGGATTGGAACGGATATAATCCTAAAGATCCGGAAAAATATGTTGACAGTCGCCCAATGACGTTAGCAAATATGGGAGATACTTTAGAAGAAGCTCGAGCCGAGATGCATCCTTTACCGTTTGAGTATTTAAAATACTTAGAAGAATATATTTTACCTCTGCTAGGTGAAACTGAATTAAATGAAAAGGCAATAGAATTAGCAGAACATTATCAAACTAAAATAACAGAGAACTACCTACCAGTTTTAAGTAAACTTGGATGGATAGAATTAAACACAGATAAGATAGGATGGTCAGATGACTAAAACACCACCAGTAATTGGATTAGATAGAGACGGAACAATTAATAAAGATATCGGAACGTATGTAACAAAACCAGAACAATTTGAACCTATTCCAGGTAGCTTAGAAGCAGTTAAAATGATTAGGGATAAGGGTTACGATGTAGTAATATTGACTAATCAAGCAGGTATCACTAAGGGAAACATGACGGCAGAGGATGTTGATATAGTTCACGAACACATGCTAAGATTATTTGGACAAGTAGGTTGTAGCAGTATTAACGGATTGTATTATAGTACAACTAATTTAAAAGATGACATATATGCTAAACCTAATATAGGAATGTTTCGTCGTGCTGAAACACAGATTGGTGTAAATTGGAAGAACGGATTATACGTAGGAGATAAAATATCGGACTTAAAGGCGGCTGTAAAGGCGAAAGCAAAGCCAGTACTTGTTAAAACAGGTTACGGCCTTGAAACCCTAGAGAAACTTAACACTTTTGCAAACAAAGATCTTAAAAAACAAACTGAAGTGTACGAAAACCTTTATGAATTCGCAGAGAGCTTAACGGCGCTTACTGGATAAATACAGTAAGGAGCTCCATATGAACAAGACCGTAACAAATCTATTTAAAAAGGGTGTTAATGAATCCATAAGCCTTCCTTCGAGAAGTAACTTCTCTTATAGAGGTAACTGGTTGGGTGTACACACTAATACTATCATGGATCAATTCCATGTTGGTCAAATAAGTAGTGCAATATACCAAATAACAGTAGAGTTTGATAGTAATAATAAAGAAATACTTCAACTTTCAGTTGTTGCAAGACCAGACTTAGCAAGTTACAATGTTTATGGACGTTCTTCACTAACAAACGATTTAATTAACATCAGTGTAACAGTAGATCAAACTATATGTAAAGTTATTGTTAATCCAGCAAGCAATATTTACGCAGGGGCAAAGTTAATCTTTCATGCTACATACGCAGAGACTATACATCAACTGGTATCACCAAGTGCCGTTGCTGATGTGAGTACTGACTCAGGAAGCATAAATACATTTGATGAGACTGGTGGAACATTTGATAATTCAACAGTAACATTTGATAGGACATAAGAAATGGCAAAAAGCATAATTAATATAGGTACAGCCGCTAATGATGGAACCGGAGATAACATCAGAGCAGGTGCTACCAAAATAAACGCAAACACAAACGAAATATACGATTCGCTAGGTGACGGAACTAGTTTAAAAGATTTGGTCAATTCAACTCTAGAACTTGATGTTCCTCCTGTATCAAATAAAGTTAACAAAATAAGTTTACTTTGTGAATCAACAGCGGCACTGAATGCAATTAATCCAGCAGATTATCATGGAGCAATACTACATGTACACCAAACAGGTAATGTTGTTGTTGCACATAGTAATCAATGGAGAAAATTGCTTTTAGATACAAGCGGCGGCGCAATTCCAAACTATACAGATCCATTAGCATCAGTAGCTTATAATGGTGGCATTGACTCTTTAACAGACGTAGACACAACTTCAGTAACGCCATTCACTGGAGCAGTTCTTAAATGGGATGGAGCAAAATGGGCACCAGGTACTGACGTAACAACTGGCGGAGGCGGAACAGACGCTGATACACTTGATGGTCAAGACGGTTCATATTATTTAAACTGGAACAACTTTTCAAACAAGCCTACTATTCCAGCAGTGTTAACTGATTTATCAATTGTTGACGGTACAGCTAATCAAGTATTACAAACAGATGGCGCAGGCAACTTTAGTTTTACAACAGTAGCATCTGGCGGCACACAAAATTTATTCGAAACATTTAACGGCGACAATGGAACTACAACTGCAAATAGTGCAACAGACTCACTTACTATAGCAGGCGGTACAAATATTAGTACAACTGTTGTAGGAGATACTCTTACTATTAACTATGCAGGTGATGCACTTTCCGGAGAAGCTAACCAGAATGCATTTAGTTTTGTACAAGGTGACAGCGGTATTGCAGAAGCTGATACAACAACTGACACACTAACAATACAAGGTGGCTCAAATATTACAACCACTGTTACTGGAGACACAATTGAAATTGCGTATTCAGGTGCGGCACCAACATTAGCTGGCCTAAGTGATACTAATATTACAACTCCTGCAACAGGCGCACTAGCACATTTTGACGGATCAGATAATTTAATAGATAACAACGAAATTAAAATTGACCAAGTAGCATTTCCTGCAATAACTAGATTAACAGTTACAGCGGCTGGCTCATCAGGTTACTTGTTTGATCAATACGGAGCAAATCAAGATCCTAGTGTTTACGCAATAAGCGGAACTACTATTGCATTTGATTTGAATGATTCTTCTTTAGGTAATCATCCATTCCAAATTGAAACAAGTGGTGGTATTGCATACAATACTGGACTTGTACATGTTGACGGTAGTGGCAATATAACTACAGGAAGTTCAGCACAAGGAAAAACAGACGGCACACTTTACTGGAAAATTCCAGCAAGTACAACCGGAACATATGCTTATCAGTGTACAGTACACTCAGCAATGCGTGGAAATATTGTGATCAAAGACATAGCAAGTATTTAAGGATAGATAATGGCGGCAGTAGTAAATACAAAAAAGTTTAAGTCAGAACAAGGATTTGAAAGTCCTAAGTTTACTGTTGACATTAACGGAAGACTTACTAGTGAAATACTAAACGTCAAACAAATTTTGCTAAACGGTGTTCCTTTTGTTGGAGCCGTTGACGATGGCGGCGATGATGATGGCGGCGGTGGCGGCGAAGCTGTTAATCCTTTTGAAAATATTGCAGACTTATCTGTAAACACATCCTTTAATGTTACACAAAGTAGTGTATCAAATTTAAGTGTTGCTAACGGTATAGTTACTGTAGCAAGTACAAATACTGGATCTATAGATAATATGGATATTGGTCAGACTACGCCTGGACAAGCAAAGTTTTATGAACTTGATATTGTTCCAGCAGGCGACAGTACAGCGGCAGTATTAAATGCAGACGGAGCAACTTTTAATGGAGGAATTACATTTACTAACGTTCCTTCAGTTTCAGTAGCACCTACAATAAACAATCACGTAACTACTAAAAGTTACGTAGACAGTCAAGCTATAGCTTTATCAATAGCACTTGGAGTATAAAAAAGAATGGCAAAGAAAAAGATAGAAAATTATGTGTTTAGACCTGGACTAGGGATAGACGACAATGCTTATCCAAATGCTTGGAGTTTAATTAATCAAAACTACAACTTTTTAAAGAAAGAGGTAGCGGCTTGGATACAAGCACAAGTTGATAACGGAAACACAGACTTCTTATTTAATCGAGCAAAGTGTATTAGAGACTTAGGATACATTACAGACGCTACACAATATGATATGGCGTTCGGAACAAATTATAATGCAATATTCCAAGGTACTATGGAGCAATATTCTATCGACATTAGTAATACTGTTGTCAATACTCTTGTTAATGCTAAAGCAAGATTTGCTGACCTAAGTGGTGTAAAAGCAGATGCAACAGCCGTAGCAAGATTAAACGCGGCATGGAATGAAGTAATTGACGTTGCACAAAACGGTTATCTAAGTGCAGATACAGTTACATGGACAGATCCAACTAGTGCAAACGTTGACAATGTATCAGCAAAAAATCAGCTTAACGCTAACTTAAACTTTATTGTAAACGATGTCAGTGCATATGTAAATGTTAACTATCCTACACTAGGTTACGATCAAGATTTATTTGAAAACGATATTAAAATTTTAACAATGGCCGCTACTTACGATATTATATATGGCGGAACTGCGGCAAGTTGGGACGCGGCAAAAGGTATGGTAACATACAGTGAAGTTGGTAGAGAAGAATACCAAACAGCAATGCTTGCGGCAATAGCACATCTTAAAACAATTGGTTTAGAAATTATTCAAGGTAATACAGTAACTCCGCAAACAGGTAACAACGTTGCTCAAGACGAAGATGGCGGTTCTGATATTGTTACTATTGGTAATATTAATTGGAATACATTAATTCAATATACAGCAAACGAAATTACAACAGCAGGATCAATTGATAGTATAACAAGAACAACACCTAGTATTGGTTGGGTAAGTGCAAGTTTAACAACTGCTTATAATGCTATTGATTCAAACCAAACAACTATTATTTCTGAAGTTACTCCAGAAGCGGCATACTCATATAACCAAGAAAAGTGTGAACGTGATACAGGCTTTAACCTTACAGCGTGGTTACATGATTTACGATATAATGGTAATGAAGAAACATATAGAATAGCAAGCACATATTGGGAAGGAAGTGTAGCTCAGGTTGATGGCGACAGACTTCCAGAAATACGTGCAAAAGAATTTACAAGAAACTTAATTAACAACAACATCTTAACAAATACTGCACAAGCTACGCCATATCAATCAGAAATAGCTCAAACTATTGATGTTTCTAAAACAGCAGAAGGAAATGGTGCAACTAGAATTAGTACACTTTCTGGAATAGTAATTGATGTTATTACAAATGGTCTAAGTAGTTTACCTACTTTAGAAAACAAAGGTTTAGGTCATATTAGATTTGAAGGTAATTATGATTTAAGTGATATACTTTTAATTACAAATAGTACACGTAACGAAATAATTTATAACTTTAGCGACCCTGCTAAAGGAGCAACACTAGCACTTAAAACAGATGACATACCTCGAGACAGTAGTGGTTATACACTAAAATACGACTTTACATCTGCAAACAGAGATGCTGATGATGACTTTAAAAAATATCTACAGATGACAGACGGTGTTGTTACACTTAATCTTAAGTACAATACATCGGCACATGAAACTACAGATGATGTACAAATTTATGTAGAAACTCCAGAAATTAGAACAAGACCATACGATTTTGGTACTGATGCTATTGAGCGTATGCGTATTGCTCCTCCATTGTCAATGCTTGACGCTGACTTTGAATATGGACTACAGCCTACTAAATGGTCAGCTATTGGTACACAGCGTGGTTATCCGAGTATATACGAAATTCCAGGCACTGATACAGAAGTACAATCAGTTGTTACAGACGCTTCAGCTGGCACAGATGGAATTGGTGCAAGTTTAATTACAGTTACTACACAGGGTTCACACGGATTTACTCCTGGTACTCCAATTACAATTAAAGCTCTTGAAGACAGTGTAGTCGGCGCAAGTAGAGCAGAAGGTAGTTTTGTTATTACTACTGTTCCTACAAATAATACATTTACATTTTTTGCAAAAGCAAAAGTTGGTACAACTAACGGTGATGTTCTTTCAACAACTTATACACAATTACGTAAAGGTGATTTTTATACAGGAGCGGCAGTTGGTAACCCAGCTGTTACTGTTGTAAGTAACGGTACTGCGGGTACTATGACACTTAGTTTAGCGGCTCAGACTGGTGAAAATAGATTAGCATTTACAGGTGATGTTCCAGAAATTGGCGCACCGATTGTTTATGCTGATATTCCAGAAGGCGCACAGGTAACTGGTGTTTCAAGTACTCCAAACGGAAATGCATTAGTACCGATAACTACTGCACCTATTAGTATAGGTGATACTACATTTGATGTATCAAGTACTACAGGTATTGTAGTCGGACTAGCGGCAAATAATGGTACAGGTGATGGTATTTTCGTAACAGACGTTACAGGAAATACTGTAACTATGAGTGGCGAATTTACAGCGGCACTAACACAAAGCCAACAAACTTATACAGCAGTTTCAGGAACAACAACAGCGGCCGCAGGTATTAACGCAGAATTTACGGTAAGCAAGGCTGGCGCAGTTTATAGTGTTGACAGTATTGATCAAGCAGGTAGCGGATATGTTACAGGCGATCAGATATTAGTATCTGGAGCAAACACAGGCGGCACAACTCCTGCTAATGATGCAACAATTACAGTTTCAACAGTTGACGGTAGTGGAGGTATTACAGCAGTAACTATCTCAGGTACAGCACTAGACGGTGCGATTACATATAATAATCCAACTACAACATATACAAACGCAGGCGGTAGTACGTTACCACAGATAGACATTACTTATGCAGACGGTGCATATGCTACTGTTACACTAAATTCACCGAACGGCAGTGCAGGTTATGCTGTTAATGATAGAATTAGAGTCTTAGGTAGCAGTATATTACCAGGAACTGGTGTAGACGGTAATCAAAGTGCTGGCGGTAACGATTTAGTATTTAAAGTAACAAGTGTAGACGGCTCAGGAAATATTACAGGTACAGCTATTGATACAGGCGACTGGTCAATAGGTACTCCACCGCCAGAAGATAGATCATATAACTTTAACAGCAGTGAATTAAGTTACACTGGTGGTTCAGGTTCGGGCTTTGAATTTGGTGTTACAGCATCAAGTGGTATTTACAGTGTAAATATTTCAGCGGCTGGTACAGGTTATACAACAGCAGACACAATTACTTGTTCAGGTGCTGATTTAGGTGGTACAGCGCCAACAAATAACTTAGTTTTAAGAATTAACGATGTAGGTGCAAGTGGTGAAGTAATAGGATTTAGAATAGAAGGCGCTGATGTATCATCACAAGCAACAGCGGCAGATTCAGGCGGCTTCTTTGGTAAAAGTGGTAGTGACTTAGCAGGCTCAGGTGCAACATTTGATATTGAAAATGATGGTGCGGCATACACAGTAACTATTGCTACTGCTGGAACAGATTACCACCTAGGTCAAACATTTGTTATTGAAGGAAGTCAATTAGGCGGATCAACTCCGGCTAATGATATAACCATAACTGTAACTACAGCAGGTAACTTAGGTGAAGTTGAAGCAATAAGTTCAGTTGGTACACCTAGCACATTAGCTAGTGTGTTTACGGGAGTATCAGGTACAAACGTTGCAAACAACGGATCAGGCGCAAGTTTAGATATTACAAGAACAGGTTCCGCATACGCTTCAGTAGCAGTTAATGTAACTGGCGGTACAAACTATAGAGTGGGTAATACTATTACTATTTTAGGTACTGATTTAGGTGGCGCAAGTCCAGCAAATGATGCCGTAGTAACTGTAACCGGTGTGTCAACTGGTGCAATTTCAACTGGATCAGTAACAGGTACAAGTATTGCAGGTGATAGTTTATCATTAGTTAACTCAGTTACAATGTCAGAATTTACAACTGCTCCAATTACAGCGGCTGAAGAGATTCCATTCGAAGCATTAGCAACATTAGAAGCAACATTTACTAACGCACACGGAGTTGTTCCAGGCGCGACATTTATTGTAACAGTGAGCTCCGATGATGGAGAAGGTGGTGGAACTAACAATCACTCATTAGCAAGTGGCGCATTTATTGCAACACAAGTTCCAACAGTTAATACTATTAGATACCCAGCAAGAGCACCTGGTGCTATAACAACTACAGGTAACGATAGTATTCTAGCTAACATCTACTTACGTCCAGACAGTTTCTTTATTCACAGACCATATGATGGTGGTGTTCAGTTAGGAACAGGCGGACCACAACACGGCGCACAAGCAATACGTCAAAGTAAGAAATATATTAGATACCAATCAGGTAAAGGTATTATGTACACAACTGGTGCACTATTTGCTCCAAGTTATGACATTGCAAGTGTTACTTCAAACGGAACAGAAGTTGGATCAACAATCACTATAACATGTGATGATAACGATCACGGAATGCAGGTTGGCGGTAAAGTTAGACTTATAGGTGTAGAGACAGAAGGTTATAATGGTAATTACACAGTTACGCAAGTTGTAAACGAAAGAACATTTAAAGTTCTAGGTGTAAGACGTTTAGGAAGTATAGAAGCTACACTAGGATTTGCGGCTCAGGTTGCTGTAACAGGTTGGCACGGTGCAACTGTGCGTTCAGGTATCTTTGATGATCAAAACGGAATTTATTGGGAATACGATGGTTCTAATATTACAGTAGCACAGCGTACAAGTACAAAACAAATTGCAGGAACTATTGCTATTGCTCCTGATGCAAACCTTATTACAGGAACTGGTACTAAGTTTAGAGATCAGCTAAAAGCAGGTGATAGAATTGTTATCAGAGGAATGACACACGTTGTAAGTCATGTTAACAGTCAAACTCAATGTACAGTTACACCAGATTACAGAGGTGTAAATGCTGTATTAGCGGCAAAGGTATGTTTGGTAACTGATAAAAAAGTTAAACAAGATGAATTCAACTTAGATAGATTAGATGGTACAGGACCAAGCGGATATAAAATTGACATTGCATACATGCAGATGATTGGAATTCAGTACAGTTGGTATGGTGCTGGTTTTATTGATTGGATGCTACGTGGTGCAGATGGTAACTTTGTGTTTGCACACAGAATGCGTAACTCAAACGTAAACACAGAAGCATTTATGCGTTCAGGTAACTTACCTGTACGTTATGAAGTTACTAACGAAGGACCTCCAGGAAAACTATCAGAAAATATGTCAGACAATACTGCATATGTTCCGTTAGATGATGCACGTTTCTTCCCAACTAGTGGAACAGTTTATATTGATAACGAACTAATTGCATTTAGTAGTGTAGATTATGCACAAAATAGATTAACAGGATTGACTAGAGCAGTAAGTATGTTTAACTTCCAAGCTGGTGCCCAAAGACAGTACACAGCAGGTCCAGCAACAACACACGATAAGAAAACAGGTGTTGTACTTGTAAGTAATACTATTACACCACTTATATCACACTGGGGTTCAGCGTTTATTACAGATGGTAATTTTGATGATGATAGAGGATATATCTTCTCATATACAGAAACAGGATTGGCTATTAGTACTACAAGACAAACAGCATTCTTATTACGACTAGCACCTAGTGTTTCAAACGCTATTGTTGGCGACTTAGGTGACAGAGAACTACTAAACAGAGCTCAGTTGCTTATGCAGTCTATGGAGATTACATCAGATGGTGAAGACGGTAGTGGAAATAGTATCTTAGGCGGTATTGTTGTTGAAGGTATTCTTAATCCACAAAACTATCCATTGAATCCAGCAGATGTTGGTTGGCAGGGACTGTCAGGACTAGCACAAGGTGGACAGCCAAGTTTCGCACAAGTTGCATCAGGTGGTTCGGTTGTATGGAGTTCAGGAGATACATCAACTACTGCAACAGCAACAATCATTCCAAGAACACAAGTCAACGCACAGATGAATACATTCCAGTCTAATAGACGTAGAAACTATGCTTACTTCTACCCAAGTTTCTTAGACAAAAACTTAGTAGTAGGTAGTGAAGTTGACGATTCAAAATTTGCAAACGGTACAACAATTACTCAGATAACAAACCAAGGATCATATGTATTTGTAAGATTTAGTACAACTTCAACAAGTAACCTAGTAGATAACCAAAACATTACATTTGCTTTTGGCGGAGATTCTGATAACAGAAACTTTGCGTTGTTTACTGAAGCATCATGGACAGCAAGTGGCGCAAAATCTGGTACAGAACTTAATGATCCACCAACTGACCAAGGTGATATTGCGTTTCCAGCATCAACATATGTGTCTGGTGTAGAAGGACCGTTACTATTTGGTGATCCGGATGTACCGGGTGAATTTGTTAACTACTACAGAGTATCGTTTAACAATGCCGCAACAGGTACAGTTAGTCCAGGTGATGCATTTAACTTTGTGTTTAGACAACCTCCGTATGCACAGCCAGGTGAAACAGTATTTTCATTTATTGCTACGCCAGGTGAAAGATCAGATCTTGATCTAGGACAGTTAAAAGAATTAACAAACACTACACTAGGTGGTAGAGGTACATTCCCGAATGGACCAGATGTACTAGCAGTGAATGTTTATAAAACTTCAGGTGCGGCAGTTAATGCTAATATTATTATTAAATGGGGTGAAGCTCAGGCTTAATACTTCTTTACAGAATCACAAAAAAAGGAGCATTTATTGCTCCTTTTTTTATATCTAAATTTTAATTATTCTGTTTCGCTTTTTGGTTCTTCTGGAGTAGGAGTGTTTTCAACTGACTGTGAATCTCCTCTAACAATTCTATAATTATCTTCAACACTGTCCGCAGTACTAACTTCTGTAACACTACTTCCGGCTTCTAGTGCAATTAATTGATGCGGTTGTAATGGAGGATTGTGCCATGTATCGCCTTCTTTTAGTTCTAGTTCATTTAGTTGTGCATTAGATGTATCAATCCATTTTAATAAAAATCTTCCATTATTTACAAACCAAGTTTCGTCTTTTTCTTTATGAAAATGTAAACTAAACTTACTGCCAACTTTTTCAAATACCATAATTTTTCCACAATATTTGTCATTGGTCGCCCAAATTAATTCAAAGCCCCAACCTTTATCTACTTTACCTGTCAACTGTGTCATTGTTCTTTCCTAAAAAATAATGAGATACTAAATCTCCATTTGTTTATTATTGGCGCTCTAATACTATGTGGTATTTCACCGTCGAACCAAATAGCTCTATTTGGTTTAGGAGTACACGCAAATTCAATTTCTTTACCTGATTCCTGATCAAAGAATAAAGTTTCTCCGCCCCATTCTTGATTCCATGTTTCGTTAAGATATAATAAAAATACATTAGTATCTTTGTGTGTATGACTATAATGTACACTGCCTATATTGTCACAATTTACAATAGCAAAGTCAAATAATGTAGGCTTTATAAAATTTTTATACCTTTCATGTGTTAAATGTGGCAATATGTTAAGTTCGTTTAGTGCTTCTAAATCTAGTCTACTGTGCAGATAAACTTCGTCGGTAGTACGTCTATCACGCCAACCAAACTTAAATGGAGTTTGTTCCATAACAGCAACTTGTGCATGTTCAAAGCTATTATAATCTAATACATCATCGAACACCTGTATCATTTAAGTACTCCTCTACTGACCAAAATTTAGGTAGTTTAATATGTTCTTGTATTAGTGTCATATCTGCTTCTGTATATGGTTGATACTGGGGACGTAATGTTACTGGCATAGGTTCGTGTATTACTGTAGCATTCATTTTCTTTGCAAGCATTTGAGCAGTTTCTTCTAGATTAACTGCTTTTCCAGTTCCACAGTTAAATACACCGCTTACATCTTTTTCCATCATTGCTTCATGTATTTTACAAACATCGTATACGCAAATTAAATCTCTATGAAAGGTATCACTATCTTCGAACACAACAATACTACCGTTGCGAGCGGCTTGGTCTTGCCATTTACTAATCATGCTCATTTGGTTTTTCTTGTGTCCTTCACCAGGACCGTATACATTTGTATATCTAAATGATTGCACTAAATTTGAAAAATTTTCTACTCCGACATCTTTTATACTCTTGTCAATTAAGTATTTGCTCCATGCATAAGGTGTCTGCGGCAAACATTTTGAATCTTCTCTAAAGCCGTCAAATCCAGGACCGTATACTGCATTAGTACTTGCTAGTTGTAGATTAACTCCAAATTGGTCACATACTTGTATTAGTCTACTTGTAAATTCAAAATTTTGTTCCCAAACTTTATCTACATCTTTTTCAGTAGTATCACTTATAGCACCTAGATGTATTATCCAATCATAGCGAGTAACATCGGGTATAATGTTTGGTACCCAATCAAATCCGTCAACCTTATGACCTTTACCTAAAAAATAATAGACTAAGTTTTGGCCTATAAATCCTTTATGTCCTGTTACTAATATTTTCATTCATTCTCTCTATTGTATAACTTGAACTGTAGCCTTCAACTGTAGGAAATAGTCTAACTTCTGCTAAATCGTGTCCTACAACTTCTTCTATAGTATAATCTCCGCCTTTTACAATGTACTTAGGCTTAATTTGTTTTATTATATTATACGGTGTTTCGTCATCAAATACAACCACTTTTTTAACAAATGGTAAAGAAAAAAGAGTTTCGTATCTTGTTTTTTCATCATTGTAAGGTCTAGTTGCACCTTTTAATTTTTTAACACTTGCATCACTGTTTAAACCTACAATTAATTCATGTCCTAGTGTTGAAGCGTATTTCAATAATTCAATATGTCCTTTGTGTATTATGTCAAAACAACCATTTGTAAACACTGTTGTATGTTCGACATCATGTTTTGTAAGGATATATGTACCACTATGTTTTACACTTTCAGACGATCCTTTTACAGCAATTTTTAAACAAGTTTCGTAATCATATCCTTGTGTAAGTGCATAAACAAACCCAGCTAGAAAACAATCACCGGCTCCTGTTACGTCTGCTACTTCTAAATTGTCAACTGGGATCTCATAGTTTTTACCATCAATGTGTGCAATAACTTCTTCACCGGCATTAGTTGTAATAATATTACCCTGCCATTCATTAAATCCTAAATCATGGAATTCGTTGTAGTTAGGTTTTACTAACCAAGCATTTTCGTAGAACCAAGCATTTTCTTTTGGATCAACAATTACTTTACAATTATACTTGTTAATGTGTGCAATAATATCTTTTGCTTCATCTAACACACCTTTGTTGTAGTCACTTAGTACAACATAGTCGTACTGTGAAAAATCAGTTTCTTGTACTTGTTTTAGTACTTCCATTCCTTTTGCCGATGCATCATCGTCGATACGTGTAATATAATGTCCGTCACAGATTATTCTAGTTTTAACACTAATGTCTCCAGGTGTTTCAAACATATCAACATCAACACCTAAACTTTTTAAATTTTCATATACAAGTCCTGCACCGCCTCTTGTTTCTTTTTCATCAATGTAAGTTATTACAGGTACAGGTGCTTCTGGGCTGATACGTGTAGACGTACCGTAAATATATTTGTCAATAATGACATCGCCGATCACTAATACTTTATTCATTTTCTAATATCGTTATTAATTCAAATACTGTTTGTAATTTTGTAATGTTTTGTTTGCTTTGCAAAGTATTGCGTAAGCCTAGATGCAACGGCTTTGGCCACTTGCCAAAACTTACCCATGCATAACCATCATGTTCGTCGTTGAGTATTGGTATAAATTCTTTTTTAACAACACACAAATATGTATGAAAATTAAACCTTTCATCATTTGATACAAAAGTTTCTAAAGGTATAGATTTTATAATCTCTGGATTGAATCCTAGTTCTTCATTGATCTCACGTTCAAGTGTCTTCCAAGGGGTTTCGGCTGTTTTGCCTTTTCCGCCTACAAGGCCCCAAACATTGTTTTGTTTTGTTTTTGTTCTATGAAGCATTAAGAAACGTTTAGTTTCTAAAGAATAAATTAACGATCCACTACATGATATATCTGGCATGCTAGTACTTATTTTAGAGTACTATACGCCAGGTTCCGTTTTGGTATTCACCTTCGAAGCTCAGTACCCATTCTTCGTTAGCGTACTTGTATTGTACACCGGTATTTAAGTTTGTCGTATATACAACGTTATCAGATTTGTTAGCACTAGCATCAAATATTACTTCCCATGCAGTGCCATTCCATTCAATTATATCATTAGCACCTGCAATAAAATCAGTATTATTGTCATTTTTCCATGCATCTGGTCCATCAGTATTATCTTTTGCACCAATGTCACTTAGTATTAATAATCTAATGCCGTTTGCTTTAGACTGTGCCGGATTAAATTTCATAGGATCGATAATGTAATCGATTGTACCAGAAGTTTTTGTTGGTCCTTCAATAACTGTATTACTAGGAATTGTATCTGCGTCCCAATTAACTATTAATTGTGTAGGGTCACTTGCGTTAATAGCAACTGTACCGTTTACACTTGATGCAATGTCTGTGCGTTTTAATTGTAGTTGTGTTACTCCAGCATTATACATTCCTGGTACTGCTTTGAAGTAGTTAGCCCATTCCTCAACACCAGTCTGACCTTTGCGTCCAAGTGTTGCAATATTACCTAATACAATAAGATCATAGTTTTGATATGTATTTGATACTAAAGTTTCTTCGTTAGATTTTTTAGTTGTAGTAGGTTCTTTTGTACCATCGGCTTTTTCAACTATTTTACTTCCTGATTCTAAACTAGCACTATCATTGTATGCATTTAGGCTTGGTCCTGAATTGCCTAAATTAATTGTTCCGTTACTTTCATCGAATATACTCATCACAATATTAGTAATAACACCCATCTTTTTAACTTTTACAGGTGGCGACAAGTAAATCGGAGTTGAAAATACTAATGACCCAACATCAATTTCAGACTCTGTTCCAACTGGAATACTCCTACTACTAAATGTAACACTATCTAAATTTACAACAGTTAAACTTGTCCAGTCAATGTAGTTGTCTGTTGTTTGTATTTCTAAACTTGGGTTGAACAGCATTAAAATCTGTTCCATAATTTGTAATTTTTGATCTGTATTAGTTGACCAAATATCTGCTTTAACTGTTAGATTATATGGTGTAGGCATTAGTCGTTCAACAGTATAATTCTTGCCTTGCGTATTTAAATATTCGTTATTGTTGCTATCATAACCACGTTCTCTAATATGTACTTTACTTGTATACGTTGGATCAGCAGTACGATCTCTGTCTATTGCAAGGTCTTGAATGTACACACCAATACGTGGAGCACTTGGAATTTTGTTTTCACTATTGTCACGTATAATACTTGCAACTTGCCTTGTAATATCTCCATACATTGTAGGAACTTGTGTAAGTTTACCGTCACCGTCTTTGTATGAGAAATTACTCATAAGTCTAATTATTTGAGTAAGATACCTTCTTATTTGTCCATCATAAAAATGTTGCATTAATTATCCGCCTTAGGCTTTAACGCCTTACTTAAACTTTGTCTTTCTTCAACCTGCTCACCGCTAATAGTATTAGTTGCGGTATTATTGATAAAGTCAGTTTTTTGTGTTTTACGTGTATCTGTATTTGACATTGTCATACGTACTGCATCTTCCATCTTAACCCATCTTTGACTGTCGTATCTAAATAATCTATTTGGCATATAGTCAGTTCTTAAAAAATAATCGCCTTTAACACTTGAAGTTGGAAAACTAATTCCGTGTCCAAATGCTTCTCCGTTAGGTGCAATACCGTCACCAATAAGGTAACCAGTGTATCCTTCACGTTCTGGAGTTTGATCTAGTCTACTTGCATCGAAGTTTGTTGTATCAACGCTGGCATCAACATCTGTAATATCAGTTGTAACTACTTCCGGACGCCCGCTATCGTCGACTTGTAGTGTATATAAATGTGATGTATCGTAACCTGATTTTGGAGCATCAGCTTCTGCTTGAGCAAGTACAGCATTATTAATTTGCATTTCTTTTTCATATGTACTAAGCACGTCACGTAAACTTTGACTACTACCTTCTTCAGCAGGTAAGTCAAGTATTTCTTTATATTCTTGACTGTCAACAATCTGTTTTAATTTTAGTCTATACAAGTGAGGGTACCATGTAGGTGAAAATCCTTCACTTGCTCTGTTTATATCTTCTACAACATAAAATCTTTTCAATGCAACATTGTAATCGTTCGCCGCATATTCGTCTTTCATGTGAGGTAATTCTATAACGTCACCTGGCATAATTTTTCTACCAATTGCTCTTACACTGTAATTAATTGGTACAGTCATAAACAACGTGTCATTTTGTAAAAATAATCCAAATGCACTTAGATCGAAATCAACATCTTGAACATTGTAAATACCACGAAGTGTATACACATCTGGGTCGTATTTTCGATCTCTGTTTTCAAGAAATATCATATCCTGAATGTTGGTTTCTTTGACAGCATCATACCGAGGCGTACCTGCGGTAGCATCTGCTTCATCAGGGTTTTTAGGTCCTAAATATTTGTGCAAAAATACGTCTGTTCCTCCAACTGTAAACATTTCTGTTATAGTTTTGTCTAGGAAGTTGTAATCTTTGCCCTTTTCTGGTTTATATAATGATAGTCTTGGCATACACATATTTATCGTAACGATAAATACTATATCAAAAGGAAGAGCTATGGCCGACTTAAAAACACAAAAAAAAGAAGTATTTGACTACGTTGAGGCGTTTCTCGGAGGAGGAATGGTTGATGTTGAACTAGATCCTATACATTATGAAACAGCATTGACAAAGGCACTCACAAAGTTCCGTCAAAAGTCTGATAATAGTGTAGAAGAATCATATCTATTTCTTCCAACAGTAATTGACCAAAACGAATACACCTTACCAAATGAAGTTATTGAAGTACGAAAAATATTTCGAAGATCAGTTGGTTCACGTACAGGCGGCGGCGATGGCGGCACACTGTTTGAACCTTTCAATTTAGCATACACAAATACATATTTGTTAGCAAGTAGTAATACAGGCGGACTTGCTACATATAATCAATTTGCAAGTTATCAAGAACTAGTAGGTAGAATGTTTGGTAGCTTTATTGAATTTAATTGGAATACTACAACAAAGAAACTTACTATGCTTCAAAGACCTAGAGCAGAAGAAGAACTATTACTTTATGCGTATAACTACAGACCAGATGAAGAATTATTAAAAGATTACCTAGCTGTACAGTGGATTAAAGATTATACACTTGCAGGATGTAAGTTTATGCTAGGTGAAGCACGTAGCAAATTTGCTACTATTGCTGGTCCACAAGGCGGTTCAGCACTTAATGGTGACGCACTCAAAGCTGAAGCACAAGCTGAAATGGAAAAACTTGAAGCTGATGTGGCACTACAAGTTGCCGGCGGCGTTGGCTACGGATTCACAATCGGTTAAAAAACACTTGACATTCGAATAAATCTATTGTATAATGTAAGTTTAACAATAAGGAATTTTTATGATCATAGGTATATGTGGGTTAATCGGTAGCGGTAAAGGAACAGTTGCAGACATACTTGTAGAACAATACGGATATCAAAAACTATCTTTTGCAGATAAACTTAAAGACGGTGTAGCTACTGTATTTGGTTGGGATCGAGAAATGCTCGAAGGCGATACAGATAGTAGTAGAGTTTGGCGAGAACGCAAAGATGAGTTTTGGTCTTCTGAAACAGGTACAACTGTTACTCCTAGATCAATATTACAATTATTCGGTACAGAATGTATGCGTAATGGATTCTATGACGGAATATGGGTTAGTTTAGTTAAGAAGCATATTGTTGATAATCCTAACACAAACTTTGTAATACCTGATGTACGGTTTGACAATGAAGCAAATATGATTAAAAGTATACACGGCGAAGTTTGGCGCATACGCAGAGGTCCAGATCCTGTATGGTTCCGTATGTATCAAGACATTGGTGTTGAACCTAAAGAAGCACATCCTTCAGAATGGAAATGGGCAAACGTAGATTTTAATTATGTTGTTGATAACAATGGTACTATAGATCAGCTTAAAAGTCTGGTACAAGGTCACCTTGCTTCCACTTCACGCCTTCTTGATACAACACCCGTTGGCAATTAGCACACACTGTTTTTAAATTATTGTGTCTACAATTATTCATATCACCATCTATATGGAATACATCTAATTGTTTTTCACTAGTAGACTTAAATCCACATTTTTCGCATATTGATTGTTTTTTATAACCTGCTTGTATCCATCTAGGTATACCGTATTTTATTTTACCGTGATGTAGGCACACTTCGCATTGCCTACGATAGTAAGTTTTCTTACCTTTTTTATAGTTTACAGCGGCAGGTCTAAAACCGCATTGACATAGTGGTCTCATACATGTATTTAATCAAAAGGCAACCTTTTTGGCCCCTTTTATTAGGTGTATTATAGGACTTTTTATCATACAACGTATAAATACATGTAATAACAAAATGCGTACAGGAGAAATATAATGGCATTAGTATCACCAGGTGTACAGGTTAGTGTAATAGACGAAAGTTTCTACACCCCTGCAGAGCCGGGAACAGTTCCAATGATCTTTGTAGTATCTGGACAAGACAAAACAAACGGTGCAGGAACAGGCACTGCTACAGCGACTACAAAAGCAAATGCTGGAAAACCTTTCTTGGTTACTTCACAGCGTGAGCTAACAGATTTATTTGGCGACCCTAGCTTTCAAATTGATTCAAATAACAATCCAGTTCATGGCGGAGAGCTTAATGAATATGGACTACAAGCGGCTTACTCATACTTAGGCGTAGCGAGCAGAGCATATGTAGTAAGAGCAGATGTTGACACAGGTCAACTTAATCCATCAGCGAATGCACCAAGTGCAAATCCAGCAGATGGCACTTACTGGCTAGACACACAGATTTCAAGATATGGAATTTTTGAGTGGAATGGTAATGGCATTACAACAACTGGCGGACAAACTTTTACAAATAAAGTACCTACAGTAATTACTGATAAATCAAAATTAGTAGGCGGCGATGCAACATCTAATCCAAAACCAAGTATAGGAGCAATAGGCGATTATGTACTAGTAGCAACTACAACTTGGAATAGACTGTATTACAAAAATGCAGATAATGCATGGGTTAAAGTTGGCTCAAGTGCTTGGGCAAATAGCTGGCCAACAATACAAGGAAGCGTTGCTTCAGCAAGTGCAACATTTACAATAGGCGATGCAATTGATATTAACTCAACAAGAGTTGCATTCACAGGTACTACGCTAACACAAGTTGTTGCAGACATTAATGTTGTTACAGCTACTACAGGTATTACAGCCAAAGTACAAGATAATAAGATTACACTTTTTAGTAATGGAACAGAAGCAGATGACAGTTCAGGTGCAAACCTAACACTATCAAATGATACTGGTACTCCACTTACTACTTTAGGACTAACAGCAGGTTCATATTATGCACCAGCACTAAGTATTGCACCACATACAAGTGTGCCTGAGTTCAAAACAACTGATACTCAATCACGCCCAACTGGTTCAATTTGGTTTAAGACAACTGATCCAAACTTAGGTGCAAAGGTTCGTGCAAAGGTATGGAACGATACTACTAAACTTTGGGTAGATTCTCCAGTACCAATGTACGCTGACAATATGACTGCACTTAATACACTTGATAAAACAGGTGGTGGACAAAACCTAGCAGTTGGTACATTGTACGCACAAACCAACATAGGCGAAAGTTCAACTAGCTTGTTTGATTTTAAAATCTTTAGAAGAATAAGTGCAAGTCCAACAACAATTACAAGTTCAGCAGTAACTACAGGTATGTTTGCTAGTGGTCCACATCAATTTGGAATCGCAGAAACAACTGTAGGTTCGTCAACTTTAAGTGCAACAAAAACAGTTACACTTACATTAGATGGAACATCAGGCGATGCAGAGACAATCGCTGAGGGCATTAACGGAGCTGGATTAACTAACGTTACAGCAAGTGTTGATGCACAAAACAGAGTTGTAATTGCACACTCAAAAGCAGGTGACTTTAGATTAATTAACACAGCAACTTTCCTAACAACTTTAGGATTTAGTGCATTTGTTGATTCAAATACAGGTACACCTAATTTGTACTCAGCACCATCAGGTGATAGTACATTTGATTTTGTAGCAACTAACTGGAAAGTATTAAGTTATACAGCATCAGAAGATGCACCAAATGCACTAGCGGCAAATGGTACACTATGGTACAACTCAATTGTTGACGAAGTAGATATCATGATACACAATGGTAGTACTTGGGTAGGTTACCAAGACGCAACTAGCCCAGTATACAATTCAGATGCGGCTGAGAAAACAGATCCAGCAGGACCACTTGTTTCAGCAACTGAACCAACTAAACAGTCAGATGGTACAGCACTAAAAACAGGCGATCTTTGGATTGATACAGCAGACATTGAAAACTATCCAACTATCTACAAGTATAATGCGGCAACTGCTAAATGGAACTTGGTAGACGAAGGCGATCAAACTACAGAAGATGGAATTCTTTTTGCAGACGCACGTTATGGCACAAATGGTGCTAATAGTGCAACAGCGGCAAGTATTGCAGACTTAATGGCAAGTAACTTCTTAGATTTTGATGCACCGGATCCAGCACTATATCCAAAAGGTATGTTGTTATGGAACTTACGTAGAAGCGGATTTAACGTTAAGAAATTTGTAAGAAACTATGTTAACACTGCAAATGACAACGAACGTTTTAACGACGAGTCAATGGACGCATACTACACACATCGTTGGGTAACAGAATCAGCTAACCAAGAAGACGGTTCAGGTACATTTGGACGTAAAGCACAGCGTAAAGTTGTTGTACAAGCACTACAAGCTCTTGTTAACAGCAACCAAGACATTAGAGACGATGAGTCTAGACTGTTTAACGTAATGGCAACTCCAAACTATCCAGAACTAATTGGTGAAATGATTGCACTTAACAATGATAGAGGTTTAACAGCATTTATCGTAGGTGACAGTCCAATGAGACTAACACCAGATGCAACATCACTTAACGACTGGGGTAACAACGTTGCTCTAGCAGTTGAAGATAATGATAATGGACTAGTGTCTAGAGATGAATACTTAGGTGTATTTTATCCTAGCTTATTTACAAGTGATAACGCAGGTAACAACGTAGTTGTTCCAGCATCACATGGTATACTAAGAACGTTTGCATTAAGTGATCAAGTATCGTTTCCATGGTTTGCTCCAGCAGGAACAAGACGTGGTGGAATTACAAACGCAAGTGCGGCAGGTTACATTGACGCAGAAGGCGAATTTGTAAGTGTAGCGTTGAACGAAGGTCAACGTGATACATTATACTCACTTAACATTAACCCAATTACGTTCTTAACAGGTGCAGGACTTGTTAACTTTGGACAAAAGACTCGTGCAAGAAATGCTAGTTCATTAGATAGAATTAACGTTTCAAGACTTGTAATTTACTTACGTTCACAGTTAAACAAACTTGCTAAGCCGTTCATTTTTGAACCTAATGACAAAATCACTAGAGACGAAATGAAACAGCAAGTAGATGCACTACTATTAGAATTAGTCGGTCAAAGAGCACTTTACGATTTCCTAGTTGTGTGTGATGAATCAAACAACACACCAAATAGAATTGATCGTAATGAGTTGCATGTAGATATTGCAATAGAACCTGTGAAAGCAGTTGAATTTATCTACATACCACTACGCTTGAAAAATACTGGCGAAATAGCAGGTCTATAAGTTGATAAATATATATAACAGGAGCATATAACATGGCAATTTCAACACTCTCAAAACTAACTGTGCCTTTGGATAGCAACGCTTCTGCATCCAATCAAGGCCTGTTGATGCCGAAATTACAATACCGCTTTAGAGTATTTCTAGAAGGATTTGGAGTTTCTACACCGACAACAGAACTAACGAAGCAAGTACAAGATGTAACAAGACCCAACTTGTCATTTGAAAATATGACATTGGACGTTTACAACTCAAAAGTTTACTATGCAGGTAAACATACTTGGGAAGCAATTACATTAACACTACGTGATGATGTAAGTAACAACGTACAAAAACTAGTTGGCGAACAACTACAGAAACAGTTCGATTTTTTCGAACAGTCATCTGCGGCGTCTGGTACAGACTATAAGTTTGTTACAAGAATAGAAGTTACCGATGGTGGTAACGGTGCTAACGCTGTAACAGTACTAGAAACATTTGAACTATATGGATGTTTCATTGAAAGTGCGAACTACAATACTTTAGCATACAGCTCATCAGAACCAGTAACTGTACAGTTGAGCATAAGATACGATAACGCAATACAATCACCACAAGGTAGTGGAATTGGAACAGCAATCGGTCGTACAGTTAATACTCTAGCAACTGGCGCTGGCGGTCTTTAAAAATTAGAGAGTGTTTAACAATATTTAAGGGAGCTACGGCTCCCTTTTTTATTATCTACATACTTAATATCAAAGGATAAATATTAGTATGGCAAGTAATAGATCATTTTTAGATAACGTAATTAGTGGCGCTAGTAACCCAAAGGGTAACTTAGCAGACTTTCAACATGCAAGTAGATTGTATGTAGGTGACAGTTTTAGACTCGCACCTAAACAAAAGTTTCTTTATCATGTTACGTTTAATATAAACCCAAAAGCAAGTTCAGTAATACCACAACTTACTGAAAAACATCAGAACGAATTAAACATGCTTGTAAAAGCAGTTGACCTTCCGAAGTTTAGTGTCGATGTTGATATTAAGCATCAATACAATAAAAAGAAAGTTGTACAAAAACGTATTGACTACGATCCAGTAACTGTAACATTCCATGATGATAATTTTGGTGTTACAACAGCAATGTGGGAAGCATACTATAGATACTATTTTAAAGATGGTAACTATGCTGAAGTAGATAGTGCAGGAAATCCACTTGCAAACGTAAAAGGTTACAAACAAGCCAGCGACAGTGCTTCGCCATATAATAAAGGCAATGCCTTTGGCGGCGAAGAATATAATAAATTTAGATATGGTTTTGATAATGATAGTTTTGAACCGTTTTTTAGAAGTATTGTAATATACCAATTATCAAGAAAACGTTATACAGCATTTACACTTATTAATCCTATTATTAGTAAATGGCAACATGATAGTATGGATCAATCTGTAAGTGATTTTGTACAAAGTGTTATGTCAATTGATTACGAAACAGTATTTTATACAAGAGGTCCAGTTGCTGAAGGATCTGCACCTAGAGGATTTGCACAAGAACATTACGACACTACACCTAGTCCTAATTCACTAGCAGGCGGAGGTAGTACTAGTGTATTTGGTTCTGGCGGAGTATTAGCAGGAGGATCTGATGTACTAAACGATATTATATCCGGAGATGCATTTGCTAATCCTGGAGCATTACTAGGTACTGTATTAAAAGCAAAAAATACAGTTACAAATGCTAAAGCAATAGGTAAAGGCGGTCTAAGACAAGAAGGATTTGGAATATTAAAAGATGCTATAGGAGCAGTTGGAGGCATTGATGTTAGTGGAGTTTCTAATAGTGTATTTTCTAAAAGCGGCGGCAATGGTGGACTAAAAGATCTTGCTATTGCAGGAGCATTAGTAGGCGGATCCGCACTTCTACAAGGAAAGAGTCTATCAGATATAACTACTAGTGTAACTGGAACACCTAATGCAACAAGCTCACTAGCCAAAGCAACAACATTTATGAAGACACATTTACAAAATGGAGGATCTCCAGATCCTCAAGACATATCAAGTGCATATGATAATTTATCAGATAACGCAAAACAAAATGCAAATGATTCAGCTGTAAATGCATTGAAAAATATAAGGTAATAAAATGACCGAACCATTAAAACTAAATTTACCAAAAAGTACATCAACTGATAATGCAGAAAAAACAAAACAATTTTTCAATCAATATTTTTCAGCACCTTTATCATTTCCAGCAAATGAAGTAGATGCTGTACTTGGTTTCTTTCAAGCGAGAGACTTTGAAGAATCTGCGGCACAAAGTATTTCAGCAGTATTAATGCAACAAGCAAAAATAGATGGTGTAAAAGTATTTGAACTATTAGACACTCTAAAAGGATTAAACTCAATACAGTTAAGTTCAGTTGTAACAGAAATAATGAATTACAACAGAGAAAAAATCAGTACTATAGGTTATAAAGTTGATCAAGTTGCTGATAGAACCGAAGCAAGAAATATCCTTTACTAATGGGCCGTTTTGCACAGGGAAAATTTGCCCCGAAAAATCCAGAAAAATATGTAGGAACAAAAACACCAACTTATAGAAGTAGTTGGGAATTTGCCTTTATGAAATTTTGTGACGAAAGTCCTAGTATTGCACGTTGGGCTAGTGAAGCAGTACGTATACCTTACAGAAATCCATTCACAGGCAAACATACAATATATGTTCCAGATTTTTTTATACAATATACAGATCAAAAAGGTAAAAACAAAGTTGAAATTATTGAAGTTAAACCAGACAATCAAGCAGTAAAGGAAAGTTTAGGTAATAGTAGGGTTAATCAAGCTCACTATGCACTTAACCAAGCAAAGTGGGAAGCCGCTAGAGCATGGTGTAAACAAAAAGGCATATTTTTTCGTATTATTACTGAGAAAGATATCTTCCATAACGGTAAGCGGAAGTAATGCTAGATAAATACATATAACATTAAGTGAGCATATAATGACTAAAAAATTAGAAGAACTTCTTGATTTGCCTGATAGTAAACAGATACTAAAAGACGCTCAGAAGGAAGATAAAATAAAGCATGAAGTAGTCGAAACGCAAGAATCTACTTTTAGAGATATTGCTGAATTTGACAAAATTGAAGCCGCATTGCCAGCAGTTAAAGGCTTAGGCGAAATGGCAGATAAAGAGCTTAACGAAGTTGCAGACAAAGCAATGAGTGCATATGAAGATTTAATGGATCTTGGTATGAATGTAGAAAGTCGTTATAGCGGGCGTGTATTTGAAGTTGCTGGCGGCATGCTTAAAACAAGTTTAGATGCTAAAGTTGCTAAGATGGACAAAAAGCTCAAAATGATTGAACTACAACTTAAAAAACAAAAACTAGACAAAGATGAAGTAGATGAGGGCGGAATAGTTAACGGAGAAGGCTATGTTGTCACTGATCGTAACAGCCTCTTAGAGAAGTTAAAAGGTCTGGATAAAGATAAATAACATAAGTGCTAAGGAATATATCATGTTACTAGAACAATACATACAACAAAGTAAAAAAATATACGAATTTAAAATAGGTATTGCAGGAGAGCAATCTGAAGGTTTTACAGATCAGCTAGAATCTTGCTTGCAAAAATATGGTCTTAAAAGTTTAAGCCCAGGCAAAAAAACACCTATACAGGAACGTCCATTAGACTTTCCAAACATACAAAATCAATCAGTAACATATTTTGAAGCTGAGCTAGAATACCCAACAACATCTCAAGTATTAAAAGATTACATTGCACAATGTTGTGATTGTGTAGAGGGTATGATACTTGTTAGAAATACAGCAGATATGCAAGAAATGTATCAAGAAGAATTAGACGGTCAAAAAGTTTACCAAAGTAAATTGGAAACCGAAGAATTGGAATCCGCAGATCCCAAAGCACAGGATCATGTTGGAAGCAACAGAACAATGTCTCTTTTAGCTGAATTGGAGAAAGCACGTAGTGAGCGTGAAATTGATCCAATAGCAGGCACACCCAAAGGTGAGTCGAGTGACATATCTGAAAACGGCAACAATAAGAGTGCAATAGGGAGTTAATCATGGATATGAAAAAAATACTAACAAATATGAATGATGCGGCTTCAGGTAATAAGCCTAGTACAGCATCAGGAGATTCAAATGGAATGAAAACTATTTTAGAATCAATAAACAGAATAGACGAAGGTGGAATGCCAATGCCAACATCGGCACCAAGCATGCCTGCTCCAGAAATGGATAAAGGTAATCCAGTATCTGTAAATGTTAACATGAATGCAAGCGGCAAAGAACACGTAGAAGATTTATTAGATATGATGAAAAATGCAGGCTTAGGCGGCGCACAAGAAGTAAGCAAGATGCCAAGTATGGATATGGATGCAAATCCAATGCGTATGGATATTGAAAAATTTAGAGATATTGTAGACGGACCAAAAGACGAAGCAGTTACAGATGATGGCGACGAAGATGAAATGCCAGACATGGACGACAGCGACGAAGATGAAAAAGCATCTGAAGAATGGGATAACTCACCAGACGAAGAATACAGAGATACAAAGTATATGACTAAAGATATCTCAGGTGGACTAAATGGTCAAAAGCCTCGTAAGGCTTTAAGAGTTAAAGATCCAGCATTAGAATCTATTAAAGAAAGTTTGTGGAAAGCATTAAAAGAAAAGAAATCAAAACCAGATTTCTTAGACATGGACAAAGATGGCGACAAAAAAGAGCCTATGAAAAAAGCTATTAAAGATAAAAAAGCTAAAAAAGAATCAGTCCAAGAAAAAGAAATTCAATTACCTACAGGTAAAGAAATGAAAAAATGTGCAGACGACGGAATGTCTAAAAAAGAAATAATGGACAAATACAAAGGCTGTGACAAAGATAAGTTAGAAAAATTATACGCAAGTAGTTGCGGTAGTCACTAACATTTCCTAACAAGTTTCAATAGGGCCTCCGGGCCCTATTTTTTTCAATAAATATTACTATGTTAAAAGTAATAGATATGATAAAAGAAGGTGGAGTCTATATAAACCACAGTTTCTTACCCGCCGATGTTTTTGAATCACTACAAGAGAAAGTAGAATCTTACGAGTATGATGCTATATATCAACCATATGGAGTATACTACGGAAATAGATTACAAGCGTTTCCTTGCTACGAAACAAAGCACATACACGAATTTGATAAAGAAACTAGCACAATGTTAGAACAACATGTACAAAATGTAATCGGACAGCCTTTAATTAATTTCCATGCATTTGCTAGATACAGTATTACAGAAGAAGTTTTAAAATCAAAAAAGAATACTAGATATCATCATCCACATGTTGATAATACCGATGGCGCAGGCGTATTGTATTTTGATCAAACGTCAACAGGCGGCACAGCATTTTTTAGAACCCAATGGGAAAATGAACCTGATATGGAAGTAGGAGCAGTTCCAAATAGAATGGTTTGTTATAGCGGTAGAATGTTACATAGTCCAAGTAATGACTTTTCATTTGATAAACGTACAACAATTTCGTTCTTTTTCGACTTCGAGAAATATGAGTAAAAGTTTAGACGGTGTATTAACCAAAAAAGCAAATAAAAAAGAATCGTTCAGTGAACTACAAGTTCAAGAGCTCATGTCATGCATGGATCCTGATAAAGGATATCTATATTTTGCAGAACACTTTGCTTTTATACAACACCCAGTACAAGGTAAATTATTATTTGATCCTTATGAATATCAATTAGGATTAATGGATAGTTACCACAGTTATAGATTTAATATCAACATGATGCCAAGGCAAACAGGTAAGACTACCTGTGCCGCAATTTACTTATTATGGTATGCTATGTTTGTTCCAGATCAAACTATTCTAATTGCCGCACACAAATACACAGGCGCACAAGAAATTATGCAACGTATTAGATACGGTTATGAAATGTGTGCTGATCATATTAGAGCAGGAGTTACAAACTATAACAAAGGTTCAATTGAATTTGAAAACGGATCACGTATTGTAAGTGCAACCACTACAGGCAATACAGGACGTGGTATGAGTATTTCTTTACTATACTGTGACGAGTTTGCATTTGTGCAACCTAATATAGCAGATGAATTTTGGACTTCAATATCACCTACACTTGCAACAGGTGGTCGTGCTATTCTTACAAGCACACCAAACTCAGACGAAGATACGTTTGCTACTATTTGGAAACAAGCAGAAGATAAGTTTGATGCAAACGGTAATGAACAAGAACTAGGCTCAAACGGATTTCATTCATTTATTGCTACTTGGGATGAACACCCAGATAGAGATGAAGAATGGAAAAATGCAGAAATTGGACGTATCGGTGAAGAAAGATTTAGACGTGAATACGGTTGTGAATTCCTAGTATTCGACGAAACACTTATTAATAGTATTAAACTTGCTACTATGGATGGTGGTAATCCTATACTCAATATGGGACAAACTCGATGGTATAAAAAGCCAACAGCAGAATACACATATGCAGTTGCACTTGATCCTAGTATGGGTACAGGAGGTGACTATGCCGCAATACAGGTATATGAATTACCTAGTTACACACAAGTAGCAGAATGGAGACATAACACTACTGCTATTCCTGCACAAATACGAATTCTTACAGATATATGTACGTACATACAAAACGAAACTAATTCAACTAATAATATATATTGGAGTGTAGAAAATAACGGTATAGGCGAAGCATGTTTACTTGTAATACAGGACTTTGGTGAAGAAAATATACCCGGACTATTTGTAAGTGAACCAATGCGTAAAGGACATGTACGCAAATTCCGTAAAGGATTTAATACTACACACAGTACTAAAATTACAGCATGTAGTAGAATGAAAACAATGATTGAAAATGATAAAATGACTATTAACAGTAAAGTATTAATAGGCGAACTTAAAGGCTTTGTTGCAAGTGGTAGTAGTTATCAAGCCAAATCAGGACAAACTGATGACCTTATCAGTGCAACATTACTTGCTATTAGAATGATGGCGGTCCTTAAAGACTGGGATCCACGTATATATAATACATTCAACCAAGCATCAGACGAAGAGGACTACGAACCGCCTATGCCTATTTTTATTAGCGGTTATTGATAAATACTAATATGAAGAAGTTAGAGATAATAGCAGATGAACTTTTCAATAAGATCAGGGGTAGATATCCAAAAGTCACCCTTGGCGATTCTGAAAGCACAATAGTAAATGACCCAAGCTCAGCAAGATTTTTTGAGTTTGAAGTTGCACCAGATAGAAAAGTTAATATTACACTCGACGAAGAAGCATTAACAATGCTATTCAATAATAACTTATTTTCTGAGGACGAATCAATACAAAGAAAAGGTTGGTTTGGCTTCATGAAAGAATTAAGACAGTTTGCAAGAAAAAGAATGTTAACATTTGATACAAGAGATATTACTAAATCAAATTTAGACAAAAGAGACTTTGCATATCTATCAAAAGAAAAGTCCGGAGATAAACAAATGAGCGAATCTAAGATGTATGGAACTAGTCAAACTAGTTACCAAAACGTAGGTAATGCAAGACTAGTTGTCAAGCATAGTGAACCAATTGGAGAAACTGGAAATAGAAACAGCAAAATAAATGCTATCTATATTGAAAGTGGACAAGGTGAAAAATTTAAGTATCCATTCAAACACATGAATGGTGCTAGAGCGGCCGCAACACACGTAAGTGAAGGCGGAAACCTTTATGATGACATTGGTAAGCATATTGTTTCTCTAAGTGAAGAATTATCAAAATTACGCAAGTTTAAAACATACATGAATCGCTCAAATGTAATGGCTGAAGGCTTAGGCGGATATTTAGATGTAGTAAACACAAGAATAGACACTGTTAAGGAAACTGTAGCAAAACTACAAAGACCAAACTACTACAAAACTTTTGTTGAAAATTTCGCACCCAACACAACAGAAGACGTTCCAGAAGATATACAAACAGACTGGATCGATCAGCTAACTATTAAACAATTCAACGAAGAATTAAAAGGAGTGTTCCCTTACATATATAAACTTGTAAGCGAGGCAAATGCTGTGAAAGAATTAGGACCAGAAGATTTATTAGGTGAAGCAGAAGATGACAACAAGCAAGATAACGGAACAGATAAAATGGACGTTACTGATGCTGATAAAAAAGCAAATACACCGGCATACAAAAAAATGAAAGCTGGTGACAAACGCTACAATGATAAAACTACAAAAGAAAGTCTAGAGCTTGATGATATTGATCTAGCATTTGAACAAATGATGGGACAGTTCGGTGATCATGTTTGTGAAGAATGTGGCAATCCAAGTTGGAAAGTTGCTGTAGAGTCTGAAAAGCAAAAAGGCGTTGACGGCAAAGTATGCTGGAAAGGCTACAAGCGTATGGGCACTAAGAAAAAAGGTGGCAAGACTGTAGATAACTGTGTCAAGATTAAAGATGATATTAATGAAGAAGTGGATAAGTCAGCATTAGAGGCTTGGTGGAACAAATATAGCAAGTATCAAGGCAGTAACGGCGATGACTTACCAGGTGGAATGTTCAGAGGCTACACAGACACAGGTATTTTGACAGACGGTGTAGAAGATAATGAATTAAGTGACGCAATTGAAAAACTTGGCGGTGACAGAAACGAAGCAGAAGAAAAACTTTTTAAAGACTCTAAACTATTCAGCGAATTGTTACCTATTACAGACGCTATGCAAAAAGAATACACAAAAATAATGGGTGTACCTGCAATTGACGAAGACAACGTTGAAGATGCAATTAAGATTTTAGGAAGTGAGATTACAGGATTTGATGTTGCTAACGAAGGCGAAGAAATTGCTAATGAAGATGAAAAACCTACTGATGAAGAAATATTGGCTTTAGCAGATAGATACAAACAGTACGAAGGTGGCAACGGTGATTCATTATTAGGTGGTTACATAGAATACATGACCGACACTGGTGTACCATTGGACAGCATTGAAGAAAAAGAATGGAACAAATGGGTTGAGCGTAATCCAGACACAGAATTTCCCGGTATGGATGTATTGGATCAAGAACCTGAAAACTTTCCTATTACTGTAAAGTTTAGAGATGACTTATTTAAAATGTATAAAGGTATGCCAGACGAAGATGAATGTCATAGAATATCAGATGTAATAGACTCTGTAAAAGAAGGCGAAGAAGATAAGGAATATGATCCACGCAGAGTAAAAGCAGATGTGGTGAAACATCTAGTCAACATTCATAATGATGCTAAAAAGGACGATGGTTACACAAGTGAGCCAATGCATTTTCAACTAGGTAATCTTCTACATGATATGGATATGGCAGGTTACATGAACAGTGATTATCCAGATATTGAAAAACTGTTCCATATGGGTATTGACAAGAAAAAGGATTACAAAGTGGATATGGATATGCTGAAAAAAGCATATGCAAACGCTAAAAATCTTGACGGTGACAGTAATGAAGGCAATGCATACTCAGGCGCTGTAGAAGAAGGTATTAATGCTGAATTACTTGGTGATTTACAAAGTGGCTTGGAAGATGCAAAAGCAGGCAACGATATGGCAGACTTTATAGCAGATGAAATAGGTGACTATATTAGATCAGGCATAGAGGAAATGGGTGAAGAAGAATGGCAAAATTCTGTAGAAGGACAAGCACTTGCAGAGTTAGATCCTACAGATAGTCCAGAAGCACAAGCACAAGGATTTCAAAAGGCTATTAATATTTTAAAACAAAATGAAGGTAATGCATACGCACAAAAAGTACGCCAAGCAAAAATGAACGGCAAGAAAAAAGGCGACAAAATTGACGGTCCAGACGGTGATAAAATAACACTTGAAAAGGACAAAAAGACACCATTAGGCGAGTTCATCCTTAGTTACTTTGATAGAGAAACTGGACAGTTTCCAAAAGGCGAAACAGCAGTACTAACTATGGTTGAAAAAGATTATGGTGACGAATATGTTGTTCCTGCTAGTAAATTTATCGAAAGTATATTCAAAACATATGAAGCATTTGGTACTTCAGAAGCTCCAATTGAGCAAGAAGAAGCATCAGATCTACAAAGAATTAGAGACTTAGCAGGTCTTTAGTAAAAAAAAGTCAAAAAAACACTTGACTTTCACTTTAAAATAGTGTATAGTACTAACTGTGCTATATACAATTAGGCACAAGTAGCAATGTAGCTACTGCACATAGGCATAACATATAGGAGGCATAACTATGGCATCATTAGCAGATATTAGAGCTAAACTAAAAGAACAAGAATCACGCACAAGCAGTAATTCTTCAGGCGGCGGCGACAACGCAATTTACCCATTTTGGAATATGAAAGAAGGAGAGACTAGTACTCTACGATTCCTTCCAGATGGCGATTCAAATAACACTTTTTTCTGGCAAGAACGTTTGATGATCAAACTACCTTTTGCTGGTATTAAAGGTGACACAAGTTCACGTCCAACACAGGTACAAATTCCATGTATGGAAATGTACGGTGAAACTTGTGAAATACTAAACGAAGTACGTGGATGGTTTAAAGATCCTACTCTAGAAGATATGGGTCGTAAGTATTGGAAGAAACGTTCATACGTATTCCAAGGCTTTGTAACTGATAATCCACTTTCAGAAGATAAAACTCCTGAAAATCCAATTAGACGTTTTATCATTGGGCCACAGATTTTCCAAATTATTAAGGCGGCTCTTATGGATCCAGACATGGAAGAACTACCAACAGATTATACTGCTGGTGTAGACTTCCGTCTTGCTAAAACATCAAAAGGTGGATATGCAGACTATTCAACATCAAATTGGGCTCGTAGAGAGCGTCCATTAACAGACGTTGAAATGAAAGCTATTGAAACTAATGGATTGTTTAATATGTCAGACTTCTTACCTAAGAAGCCAGGCGAAGTTGAAATCAAGATCATGAAAGAAATGTTTGAAGCGTCAGTAGACGGTGAAGCATTTGACATGGATCGTTGGGGTCAATACTTCCGCCCAGCAGGCGTATCACAGCGTACAGGTGATCCAAACAAAGCACCTGCGGCGACTACACCTGCTCCAACAGCACCAGCGGCTCCTGCTCCAGTAGCAGAAACTGCTCCAGTGGCAACTCCAGCACCAGCGGCTGAAGCGGCACCTGCAAGTGGTGGTGATGCAAATGACATTTTAGCAATGATCAGAGCACGCCAAAGTTAATAAAATAATTGTCTCTACTAGTAAAATCGAGAACAGAGATTCACGGTTTACCTGTCAACGTTCCAAACACTAGTAGAGACTAGCTTTTTAAATAGGAGATAATATGGCTAATAAAGCATTTGATCCGAGTAAATTTCGGACACAATTAACAAAATCTATTTCAGGCATGAGTGCAGGATTTAACGATCCTACTGATTGGATTAGTACAGGTAACTATGCACTCAACTATCTTGTAAGTGGTGACTTTAATAAAGGTGTTCCGCTAGGTAAGGTAACTGTGTTTGCAGGAGAATCTGGAGCAGGTAAATCATATATCTGTGCAGGTAACATTGTAAAACACGCACAAGAACAAGGTATCTTTGTAGTATTAATTGACTCGGAGAACGCACTTGACGAAAGTTGGTTGCAAGCACTTGATGTAGATACATCGGCTGAAAAACTACTTAAACTTAACATGTCAATGATTGATGATGTTGCTAAAACTATTAGTACATTTATGTCAGACTATAGAGATATGGCTGAAGAAGACCGTCCTAAGGTATTATTTGTAATTGATAGTTTGGGCATGTTGCTAACACCTACCGACGTTGATCAGTTTAACAAAGGTGATATGAAAGGTGATATGGGTCGTAAGCCTAAAGCACTAACATCACTTGTTAGAAATACTGTTAACATGATTGGCTCACATAATGTAGGCTTAGTATGTACTAACCACACTTATGCATCACAGGATATGTTTGATCCAGATGACAAGATCAGTGGTGGACAAGGCTTTATCTATGCATCTTCAATTGTAGTTGCAATGAAAAAATTGAAACTGAAAGAAGACGCAGATGGTAATAAAATTAGCGAAGTACGTGGTATTAGAGCAGGTTGTAAAGTAATGAAAACTCGTTATGCAAAACCGTTCGAAGGCGTACAAGTTAAGATTCCATATGAAACAGGTATGAATCCTTACAGCGGATTAGTAGATCTTTTTGAGAAAAAAGGTATGCTAGTCAAAGACGGTAACCGCTTAAAGTATGTAAGTAACACCGGTGAAGAAATGAAAGAATATCGTAAAGTTTGGGAAGCAGGTGGAGATGTGCTTGACAAAGTTATGATGGACTTTGTTTCACGTGAAAACTCTGTAGAAGTAAATGACGAATCCGAGGTAAATATCGAGGATGAGCAACTTGCAACTATAGAGGAATAATATATGGATAATACATCACAAATTGTTGATACTTGGTTATTGTTTAAAGAACATGCTGATAAGAAGCACATTGAAATATGTGCGGAAAAGTATGTAGATCTTATTGCTGATTATGGAACTTCAGATATGCTTCTTAGAGAATGCATGGGGAACTGTGATTATTTAGACACAGCAATAAGATATTATTTAGACATAGACGAAGATGATGATGATTACCTAGACAATGATTGGGAAGACTAATGGGTTGGTATAGCGAAGTTTCACGTGATGTATCTAAGATACCAGATGCTATTGCACACTTTGAAAACGAATTAGTTGAAGCAAGAGTTGAATGTAAACTTACAGGTAATGTTGAACGTTCATCAGCATCAATGCCAGGCATTGTAGAGCATCGGTTTAACCAACTTCAAGAAATTGAAGCTATACTAAACTATCTAAATATTGAGCTACGCAGATTGCGTAGTTCATACTTTAAGAAGTATCTTGAAAATTATCAACGAGCTCTGTCAAGCCGTGACGTTGAAAAATACGTTGACGGTGAGGCAGACGTTGTTGACTACGAAAAGATTATCAACGAGTTTGCACTAATGCGTAACAAATGGCTGGGCGTACTTAAAGCACTTGATCAAAAACAATGGCAGATCACAAACGTTGTTAAGCTCAGAGTTGCAGGGATGGAAGACGCAACATTATAATATCAGAACGATTTTAGAGCATTAAGGTATAATGTTAAATAGTATTATTAACATGAGGACAAATTAATGTACCAATTAGCCAACGGGTGGTATGTACCAGATAATGAAAAGAAAATTACAAGTCACGTAATTGAAAATCTAGACAAAGAAGCCCCAACATATGAATACAGAGTAAGAAAATTAATACTAGAAGCATTACCTCAATTTGGTACATTTGTTGATGTTGGTGCTAATATCGGTATCTGGTCCTATCCTCTTTCAAAAAAATTTAATAAAGTAATTGCTTACGAACCAAGTCCACGTAATTTAGAATGCCTTTACAATAACGTACAGGATGTTGAAATACACGAAGCAGGACTTGGTGATATCAGTACTACTTTACAGTTTGTTGACAGTGAAGACAACTGCGGTAATGCACATATTGTTAACAAGAAAAAGAAACACTCTTACGAAATAGAAGTAAGAAAATTAGACGACGAACACTTGCAAGAATGTAATTTAATTAAAATTGATGTCCAAGGTTATGAATGGCCTGTAATACAAGGCGCAAAGAAAACAATAGAAAAATTTACACCTTGGGTAATCTTTGAGCCTAATCAAGATGTAGATGATATGGTAAGATATTTTAAGAGTTTAGATTATAGCCCCTTACACTGTAAAAGTAAAACATGTTGGATTTTTGCTCCTACGTCAGGACCTAATGCACCTAGTGTTAATTACTTTGGAGCCAATCCTTATTTACAGAAACAGCAAATTATACAAGACTTATATTATGATTTTACCTAAAATGTATATAACAGATACCGAAGATGCTATACTTGGAGACTTCGCCAAGTGTTTTGACAATGTAGAGTCTACAAACTTCCCTAGTTTAAAAAAGAATGAAGACAACACGCCAGTTATATTACGCGGGTTAACTCAACGTAAGTTGATACATTTGTGTGACACTCAAAAAAGAGATTATTATTACATTGATACAGGTTATTTGGGAAACCTACAAAAGCGTAAAGAGTGGCATCGTATAGTTAAAAATAATGTACAAAACATGATTCCTAATTATGACTTGCCTGAGGATCGATTTTTAAAACTACCAAATGCAGAATCAAACCTAAGATTTAGAGGTTGGAAAAAGTTTGACGGCCCAGTACTTGTTGTAACACCTTCTGCAAAACCTTGTATATTCTACGGCATTGATAGAGATGAATGGGTTGAAAAAACAGTTGCAGAATTAAAAAAGTATACTGACAGGAAAATTATTGTGCGTGACAAGGTAGGTCGAGTCTTACGTGTAGGCGACAATAGCGTACCTGTACAATTAGTAAATGAAAAAATACATTGCTTAGTTACATACAATAGTATAGCGGCTGTTGAAGCATTAAGTTGTGGTGTTCCTGCAATAGCAACTGCTCCAGGATCAGCAAGTAAATTATGTACAAAAAATATTAGTGATATTGAGTCACCTTTTTATCCGGATGAAGATAAAGTTGTAGCATGGCAAAATTGGTTAGCGTATTGCCAATATACTCCTAAGGAAATGAGTGATGGGACAGCTATACGCTTGATAGAAGAATTACATGCAAAAGCACAATGAATACATCGAAGCTCAAGGTTGGATAACAACTAGCGGTGATGTGTCATTACGCACAGCAATTAAAAACTATGAAACTCCTGCATTATATCAATCAGACGAACTTAATAAAGCATTACGACATTTAAAATCTTGGCGCACTGCTCTTGACGTTGGAGCACATATTGGTATGCTATCTTATCAAATGTCTAAAAAATTTAATAAAATACATGCATTTGAAATTGATTCTAGTTTATATCATTGCTTTGAAACTAACTTAAAAACGCAAAATGTAAGTAATGTCGAATTACATAAAACAGGTCTAGGCAACACTAACGAATCTGTATCGCTTGTGCGTACAACAAAAACATTAAGTACACACGTAGCATCTGGCCCAGGGAGCTTGCCTATAACTACATTAGATAGTTTTAATATTACTGATGTTGATTTTATTAAAATAGATGTCGAAGGGTATGAAACTAAAGTCTTAGAAGGTGGCTTACAAACTATTGCTAATACTAAGCCTTTGATTTTATTTGAAAATAAAGGACACGGTGCTCGATATGGTCAACAATACGGTGATCCAATTCGCACACTTGCTAAACTAGGATATCGACCTTTAGAATGGACTAGTAATGTAAGGAAAAGTTTAATTATGACAGCTGATCCAAAGGTAAAAAGATAATGTATCATAAAATAGTTACAAGTATGAATAAGAAATATTTTGACGAAGGTGCTTGTTATACGTTAACTAGTTGGGATAAAAGATTTCCTAACAAAGTTGAAATACATGTGTACAGCGAAGACTTAGGCAATCCAAGAGGATTTAGTACTAGAGTTAAATTTCATAATTTGCATAGAGAGTGTCCAGAAGTATTAGCGTTTGAAAAAAAGCACAAAAATAATGAATATTATAATGGTAAAAAACCTAGCTACAATTATAGATGGGACGCTATAAAATTTAGTAATAAAATATTTCCTTTGTTTAGATTTCTTAAAGAACATCCAAATCAAAAAGTATATTGGATCGATTGTGATGTCTATTGTCAAACAGAGTTTTCAGTATTAGAATTAGATCGATTAATGCCTAACGGTAAACTAGTAAGTTACATAGGAAGATTTGATACACACAGTGAGTGTGGGTTTGTAGGGTATAATACTTGGCAAAAAGGAACATATGATTTTGTTTCTCTTTTTGAAAGTTATTATCATGCTAACAATCTAGAAAAATTAGAACAAACACATGACAGTTATGTGTTTGACATAGCACGTAAAAAGTTTGGGCAACCAATACAATTTGTTGATTTAAATTCTACAAGAACTGATGATAAAAATCCTATGGCAACTTCTAAAATTGGCCAGTATCTAACTCATGTTAAAGGTGACGATAAAGACAGGATGATACAAAAGGCTATGAAACGTGATCGTAATCAACAAGCAAAACTTCATACTAAGACTTTTATATCAAATATTCACAGGAAGTAAAAAACTTTTTATTAGCATCTTTTGCAATATCTAATGCATTGTTGTTTGGTTTAATAGTGTCTAATATTGCTCTATAATTAGAAACATCATTTTTTATTGTTCCGTAATTAAATCCTAAGTCATTAAACTTACTAGACCAAGGTTGTAATATAACTTTGCAACCTAATAACATAGCCCAGTATGCTCCGTGGTATGTATTAGTAACTACGTTTTCATATTGTGCAATATTACATAAAAATTCTTCTAGGTCCTCAGGCTTCTGAACATGAGATATTATTTTAAATAAATCAGTCCTCATCTTTAATTTTTTATGTCTAATACCAATTGTATCCTTTGTTTTTTTTACTTTCATCGCTTTGTTAAAAGCAGTGTGCATACAGCTCGGACAAGGAACCCAGTTGTATCCCATATTGTAATCACGTAATCCTATCTTTGTAAAATTATTCATAAAAGATGGAAGTTCAGATTTTACTGGACTACAAACTGTATATGATATTCGTTTATTAGTATACATATTATGTCCTGCCCCCCATAAGATAACTTTATTATTTTTGCTTATTTCTTCTATAACTTCAGTCCACTTAGGTCTACCTAATAATCCGCCGCCGCCGATGATTATTGTTTGTTCTGTTTGAAATGGTTTTAGTTTTTCAATATCTAAAATTTTGTCTTCTTTAATAGGAAAATAATGGCTAGGCCTTGCCCAGTAGTCTCCTGCATTAGATTTATCGTCTCTATGTATTATTATTGCCATAAAAATATTTAGTAGTTATGTAGGTATATAAATACTAACATGAATGTAGTATTAGTTACAGGTGGATTTGATCCACTTCACTCAGGACATATATCATACTTTAAAGCCGCAAAGGCTTTAGGTAAAAAATTAGTTGTTGGATTAAACTCCGACGAATGGTTAGCACGTAAAAAAGGTAAAGCATTTATGACATGGAACGAGCGTGCCACTATAATAGAAGCATTAGAATGTGTAGATAGAGTTATTAATTTTAACGATGACGATGGTAGTGCTACAGGCGCTATTGTTAAAACTAGAGAGATTTATCCAGATAACGAAATTATCTTTGCCAATGGCGGAGATAGACAAGCAGATAATATTCCTGAATTATTTGACGACAATACTGGTGAATTAACTTTTGTATACGGTGTTGGCGGCGATGATAAAAAGAATTCAAGTAGTTGGATTCTAGAAGAATTTAAAAATCCTAAGACAATGCGTGATTGGGGTTACTGGCGTGTATTAGATCACAAACCAGAAAAAGGATATAAAGTAAAAGAACTAGTAATATATCCAGGCAAGAGCCTAAGTGATCAAAAACATTTTAAACGCTCAGAACAATGGATTGTTTTAGAAGGTGAAGTACAAATGGATACAGAGTATAACAATAATAAAGACTCGTTATTACTAAAGCCTCATACAAACCCATATGAAATTGGAGTCGAAGTATGGCACAAAGCTTCAAACCCCGGCACTGAAAATGCACACATACTAGAATTACAATGGGGTAGTGAGTGCATAGAAGAAGATATTGAAAGGAGAAATTAATGAAAGTATTTGTAGGATACGATACTAGAGAAGATATTGCATATCAAGTATGTAAGCACAGTATCTTAACCAAATCACCAGAAGCTGATGTACGTCCTCTCAAGCAACAAGAATTAAGAGATGCAGGATGGTATAATAGACCTATTGATAAGTTAGCAAGTACTGAGTTTACTTTTACACGTTTTCTTATTCCTGAATTATGCAACTTTAAAGGTTGGGCAGTGTTTATGGACAGTGACATGATACTTACAACAGACATCAAAGAACTATTTGATCAAGCAGATGACAAGTATGCTGTAATGTGTGTGCAACATGATTACAAAGTAACTGAAACTACAAAGATGGACGGACAAAAACAAACTATCTATCCACGTAAGAATTGGAGTAGTATGGTACTTTGGAACTGCGGACACCCTAGTAATAAAGTTGTTAATCAAGACTTTGTAAACGAAATTGAACTTAACGGCGCATATATGCATCGCTTTAGTTGGTTAAAAGATGAAGAAATTGGTAGCATTGATCACACATGGAACTATCTAGTAGGTGTATATGATGATATTGAAAAACCAAAACTAATACATTATACAGAAGGCGGTCCTTGGTTTGAAAACTATAGGAACTGTGAATTTAATGAATTATGGAAACAAGAACTACAGGATATGATGAATGACTAATATGTTGTGCTTAGACCCAAACGACGAAATAATGAAGTTATGGGCATCAGGTGCAAACTCAACATGGATTGATAAGAAAAACCTTAACCAATATGACGAAAGCATTCCTATTGCATTTCGTAGTATGACTAAACGCAAACTTATGCATAGTTTATTAAAAGATAGTAAACGAGATTTTTATTATATTGACAATGGTTATATGGGCAATAGTATGAAGAGGAAATTTTTTTATAGAGTTGTAAAGAACGATATACAGCATATCGGACGTTTTAAGGAACTGCCCGGAGACAGATGGCGCGGCCAAGTTTCTTTATGTCCTTGGTTAGTTTATCACGGAAAAAAAGTTACACAGTCAGGACCTATATTGCTAGTTACTCCAAGCGGCAAACCGTGTCAGTATTACGGAATAGATAGAGATACATGGGTAACAGAAACTATTGAGAAGATTCGAAAGTATACAGATAGACCAATAAAAATTAGAGACAAAGGGCTACGCTCAGAACGTATTAAAGATAATAGTATAGGATCTCAGTGTGCAAGAGAAGGAATATATGCTGTAGTAACCTATAATAGTATTGCGGCATTGGAAGCAGTACATTATGGTATACCTGCATTTACAATGGCCCCACATGCAGGTGATGTTATATGTAGTACAGATTTATCCACTATTGATAATGCTAAGTACCCAGACGAAGACTTAGTAAGATCGTTTTGGAATTGGATAGCATATCAACAATATTCACCCATTGAATTAATGCAAGGAATTGCATTAAGGCTACAAGAGGAACATCAGCTATGAGTAGATTAACTGTAAACGCATATATGAAGGGAATACCGCCCGGCAATTCAAATTCAGAAAAACCAAGATTATTAAAATATTTTATAGAAGGTGTTTGTAAAAGCGGCGACGATGGTAAAGTAATTGATAACTTCCATCACTACCCTAGTGATGTAGCAATCCTACAAGGATTTGTGCATCCACAAAGTAAACATGTTCCGCATTTAGATTTACGTAGACAAGTATTAGAGAATCAAAAAAATAAAAACAAGCGTACTATTATTGCAGATGCAAATTTATTTTTATATGCAGACCCGTCAAACACTAGAACTTATTTAAGATATAGTTACGATGGTGTATTTTGTGATAGTGGCGAATATTGTTGGGATCATCCGGACCCACGTAGATGGCAACAAATACAAAAAGATCTAGGATTAAAACTTCAGCCAAATAGAAAAGATGGCAATCATATTTTAATTTGTTGTCAACGTGACGGTGGTTGGAGTATGGAAGGGAAACATGTTGTTCCTTGGTTACATCCTATGATACTTAGAATTAAACGAGTAACTGATAGACCTATACGTATTAGATTACATCCTGGAGATAAGAAAGCAAAAGATCATGCATTAAAAATAAGTAGACTTGGTCATAACAATGTAACTATTAGTGAACGAACAAGGCCATTAATGGCAGACTTTGCTGGCGCTCATTGTGTAGTTAATCATAATAGTAGTCCAACAGTAGCGGCCGCAATCGAAGGTATACCTACATTTGTAACCGATCCTATGAAAGCACAAGCAGGACCTGTATCACATACAGATTTAAACGAAATAGAAAATCCAAGACACTTTGACAGAGAAACTTGGATACAACGAATAGCAATGTGTCATTGGCGATTAGATGAGCTAAAGTCAGGAGCATGTTGGCAACATATGAAAAATTGGGCGATATTAAAATGAAAATAACAGCAGTAACAACATTCCATCAACCAGGACTAGTTAAATATGGACAGCGTTTTATAGATAGCTATGCAGAACGTGTAGATCCAAAAATACAATTAAAGGTATATGCCGAAGACTGTTTGCCACAATCAAATGGTGGCCATGTTGACATATATGATGCAAGACATAATCTACCAAAACTAAATGCATTTAAAGAGCGTTGGAAAGATGTACCTAAAGCAAATGGTAAATGTCCATTCCCTGAAAGACGTCCAAGAGATCATCATAAAGAATTTAAATGGGACGCAGTACGCTTTGCTAATAAAGTTTACGCTGTATTTCATGCCGCAGAAGATAAAGAAACAGATTGGTTAATTTGGATGGATGCAGATACTTACGTACATAACAATATAAGTTATGCAGAGTTTGCTGAACTATTACCTAATGATAAATGGTTAACATTTGTTGGCAGAGGCAAAGATGTTCGTAGTTGGCCGGAGTGTGGATTCTATGGTATGAATTTAAGACATCCAATGTGCATACAGTTTTTAAAAGAGTTTGAAAGGTTTTATGAAGATGCCAATAATGGTATATTTGAATTGGAAGAATGGCACGACAGTTATGTGTTTGGACACATACTTAATCAATTAAGAGATATCGACAACAATGTATTAGACTATACAGCAAACATTGTTAACAGAACTGCTAAAACAGGTGGCGGAGGACATCCGCTAATTAACTGTGTTTTAGGCACATGGTTTGATCATATGAAAGGCGGGAGGAAAGATTCTGGTAAAAGCCTAGCAAAAGATTTAGTTCAACATAGACCAGAATCGTATTGGAATGAGGTTTAATTTACATGAAAGATTTGGTGCTCTCAATAGCAAGCCTGTGTTTGATGCCTTTCATGCTGGTGCTAATGCTCTTAAACATGATGTTGTTATTAATGGTAGCGACGGGATTGATGTTATTTGGAGCGTACTTTGGAACGGTCGTATGGCTGGAAACCAAGCTATATGGGAACGAAACCAAGCCGAAGGTAAACCAACAATAGTATTAGAAGTTGGTGGAATACGCCGAGGATCCACTTGGAAGGTAGGACTAAATGGAATTAATAGAAATGCTTATTTTGGGGATGGCAATAACGATGATAGCCGTAAGCGTTTACTGGGACTCGAAGTAAAGCCCTGGCGTACTGAAGGCAAATACATTCTTATATGTGGACAGCATGATAAGAGTTTACAATGGCAAAACATGCCTCGTATGAGCAACTGGTTTCTTAATACTTACGATGAGATTCGAAAACACACAGATAGGCCAATTATATTTCGGCCACACCCACGTTGTAGATTAGAACATATCGAACGTGGACTTAGGCATGTAACAAGACAGGAACCAAGGCAATTAGATGGCACTTATGATGATTTTGATATGGCTTTTGATAATATACATGCTACTATTTCTTGGAGTAGCAATCCTGGGATTCATTCTGTCATCAACGGTGTTCCTAGTTTTGTTAGCAATAATAGTCTTGCTTATGATGTAGGCAATGACATAGACTTTTTACATGATATAGAACAGCCTTTAATGCCAGATCGAACACAATGGCTTAATGACTACGCACACACCGAATGGACTACTGAAGAAATAATTCAAGGAATACCTATTAAACACTTGACATCATTGCTATAATATAGTATAATAGCTACATGTTTAAAGTAAATAATATCGAAGATTGCCTCGAAACACTAGTATATTCACCTGAATTCGTATTAGAAAAGTCTGATATAAACATTCTTACTAGTATTGCTAGACAGTTAAAAAAGAAAACTGCACTAACTGATAGACAATATTCTTTAGTAAGAACAAAGTTAATAGAATATACAAAGCAGTTTACACAAAATTCTATAGACCTAAGCATGTACTTGGATGAATTACGTATGCCGTTACGTGAAATAGATCGAAGCCATTGGCTTATTAAAGAGGACGATTTATTAAAGATAAGATTTCCATTTAGTAAAAAAATTATTGATCGTATTGAAGAACTCCGTAGAATTGATCCTAAAGTTCATGGATATAAAGAACACGTACATACCTTTCCTTTTAGCGAAACATATCTTTTTAAACTTATGAATGTAGTTAAAAAGTTTGAACACAAGTTTACAGTAGACGAACAACTTCTTGATATGTACAATCAATTAAGTATAATAAACGAATCGAAAGACAATTATATTCCGGGTGTATATGATTATCAAATTAAAAATTTACCAGAAAAAGCAATAAATTATTTAGAAAAAGATTGCGGAAATATATATGATAATCTTGCTTTGTATTATGATAGACGTTTTCTTTACGGGTTACATATTTTTGACGAAGACGAAGTTGAGAAAAAACTTTTTAATTACACTCCACTTACAACAAAAATAATTAAAAGAGAATTACCTAATGTTTTTGTTAGCTCTAGAAAATATAACTTATATAATCTTATTGATACAATAAGCGAAATTAAACGTTTTCCGATTGTAATAATTTTAGACAACGATAGTTTACATATGTTAGAAGAATTCTATGAAGCAGTAAATGGAATAATTCCAGCAAAACAGCAAAGTGTTTTGTTTAGATTAGATAACATTGACGAACCTGGCAAAGACTTTAATCAATATATTAAGTCAAAAAAACTTAATAATATAGTTGACAACGATACAAAAATAGTGTATATTAAAGATACTAAAGTTCCTAAACCGTTAGTACAAAGCGACTTTAAACCAGCAATGACAATATCATTTGCTAGATTAGGGCCTGCTTCAAAAAGTAAAGCATATGTAGAAAATTATGATTTATTGATACACTATTATAATGAAATGGGAATGATAGACAGATATGCAAGTAAGAATTTTGAGATAATATAAATGGCATCATGTAAATTAATAATCGAAGATGAAGTAAACATAAAACTAGAAGGACTAGAAGTTGATGTACGAAGGAAATTGGCGAATGCTCTCAAGTTTGAAGTGCCTTATGCAAGATACATGCCACAGTATAAACTTGGTCGTTGGGATGGAAAGGTTGCTTTCTTTGGTATTGGTGGTACTGGCTATGTCAACCATCTTGATGTTGTTAGTGAAGTGCTACAAAAAAATAATGTACAAATAGTAGACATTGAAGATAGACGTCATCCTATTACATTAAACTTTACGCCTGTTACAGAAAACTATTGGAAAGACTTAGGAGTTGTATGGCCCAAAGGACATCCAGCAGAAGGCGAAGATATTATTCTACGTGACTATCAAGTAGAGTCAATTAATAACTTTTTAAAACATCCACAGAGCTTGCAACAGATCGCAACCGGAGCAGGTAAGACTATCACTACTGCTACACTAAGTCATTTAACTGAACCGTATGGACGTAGTCTTGTTATTGTACCTAACAAGTCGCTTGTTACACAAACAGAAGAAGATTATATTAACTGTGGACTTGATGTAGGTGTATACTTTGGAGACAGAAAAGAACTAGGAAAGACGCACACTATTTGCACTTGGCAGAGTTTGAATATACTTGACAAGAAGCATAAAGATGGCTCAGCAGTGTTATCACTTGCAGAGTTCTTAGACGGTGTTAGTACTGTTATTGTTGATGAAGTTCATCAAGCAAAAGCAGAAGTTCTTAAAAATTTACTCACACGTAACTTAAAAAATGCTCCAATACGTTGGGGACTAACTGGTACTATACCAAGAGAAAAGTTCGAATTTGAGTCCATACATGCATCCTTAGGCCCTGTTATAGGACAAATTAGTGCAAAAGAACTTCAAGATAAAGGAGTACTATCACAATGTCATGTTAACGTAGTGCAGTTAATAGACACAGTAGCACATACAGATTATCAATCAGAATTAAAATACTTAACAACAAATCAACAAAGACTAGAATATATAGGCAAACTATTAAACAATGTAAAAGAATCAGGCAACACACTAATACTAGTAGACAGAATATCAGCAGGTGAAATGCTTGCTGAGCAGATACCTGGAAGCGTTTTTGTTAAAGGAGACGTTAAATTAAAAGATAGAAAAGAAGCATATGATGATATTAACCAAGGTACAAATCATGTAGTAATTGCTACATATGGAGTAGCCGCGGTTGGGATTAACATTCCTCGTATTTTCAATCTTGTTCTTATTGAACCTGGGAAAAGTTTTGTAAGAGTTATACAATCTATAGGTAGAGGCGTAAGAAAGGCAAAGGACAAAGACTTCGTGCAAATATGGGATCTTACATCAACATGTAAGTTTGCGAAGCGACATCTGACTCAACGTAAAAAGTTTTACAAAGAAGCAGAGTATCCCTTTACAATAGAAAAGGTGGATTGGAAATGAGAATATTAACATTAGAAAACCAACCGCTTGATCTACAGCAACTACCCGACGAGTTAGAAGAAGATATAAGATTTAGTATATTAGATAATTCAGATCCAAAAGAGCCAGACTTTTTTTACGTTCCTTTGATATTTCTAGAATCTTTTAGTAGTCCGGCGATTGTTTTAGAGATAGCAGGTAATGAAATAATGATGCCGATTGATTGGCACATGGCAGTAGGTTGTAGTGAAAGCGGAAATGATTTAGAAGTATTACAATTAACAAGTATAGCAGATAGAGGGTTCGAAGCATTTTTATATAATCCGTTAACCAGCTTTAAGCCAGACTTTGGAGACATTAAGGTAACTAATTTTTATAACGATGTCAAGTGGTTTTTTCCTAAAGTAAAGAACGGACAACTATTAACGATTCCGATTACAATGGATAAAGATCCGTTGTGTGCTTACTTTATTAGAGACGTAACACGCCAGACTGAATTAATACAATACGGAGAATTATTTTAATGGAAGAAGATTTTATTCGAATATACGATAATAGAATACCTAAAGAATTGGTTGAAGAACTAGTTAAGTGGTTTCAATCAGCAAGTACTTCGGGTAGAATGGTCCAAAGGAATAGTGGTGCTATTAGCGATACACAAATTGCATTAGATGGCACACGTAAAGATTTTGTTGATAACATTTATAATTGTCTAGGTCCATGCTTAGAAGATTATGCAAAAGACTTTCCTTATTTGAAGAATAGAGATTTATTAAGTAGCCTATGCGTTATGCAAAGAACCGAACCAAAGTCAGGCGAAGGATACCATTTATGGCATGCTGAACGTTTTGGCGAAGCAACTGTTGAACGTGTACTTGCTTGGACTATATATCTTAATGACGTTGCAGAAGGCGGCGAGACAGAGTTTTTATATCAAGGTAAACGTGTAGAAGCAAAACAAGGTCGTGTTGTAATTTGGCCTGCAGGATGGACACATCTACATAGAGGAAATCCTCCTATAAGTAATACAAAATATATTCTTACAGGTTGGATTGTTGGCAATGGCGATATGCTTAATTTTAGATTAGGAACTAACGACCAACAATGAATATAGAAGAATATAATAAAATACATCAAAATTGGTTTTTTGATACACAGTATCCTGGCTATGAAAAGTTTTTAGACTTATTTAATATTGACAAAAGGCCAGCTTACAAATATAAACTGCCTACAGGTAGTTTAGATGCTGATAGTTATAGTGATAAAGAATTTGCATACCCGCATGATATTGATCAAGGAGCATATGCAACATTTATTCAAGAGTCAGTACAAGCTCAATTTCCAATTACAAATATAAAACTATTACGCACATGGTGGGTACATTATCCTGCATTTAAAAATACATTTGTCGGAGTACATCGACATGAAAGTCCGAACGTATTCACAACTGTATTATTTTTAGAAGGACACGTATCAGGTAACCATATGCTAGAACCAGGAACATTATTTGCTATTGTTGCTGACGGACAAAAGACTAAAATGGAACAATGGAACCCCGTACCAGGTACTGTTGTACTAATGGACGGCATGGTATATCATGGAACTTATCCTACACAATTTGATAGGAAAGTACTAGTGTGTGATTTTGAATATGATATAGGAGAGTCAAAATGAAGGCAGGAAAGATATGGGGTCAAACAGAATTGATCCACGCAAACGGTGTACTAGAGTTTCATCGTATTGAATATAAAAAAGGTTTTAAGTGTTCGGAACATGAACACCAATTTAAATGGAACGGATTCTTTGTTGAATCGGGCAAGATGATTGTCCGTGTTTGGCAAGATGATCAAGATGGTCTCGTAGATGAAACCATTCTTGAAGCAGGGGATTTTACACAGGTTAAGCCTGGTAAGATCCATCAGTTCGAAGGACTCGAAGACGGAGTTGCCTTTGAACTTTATTGGGCAGAATTCAACCACAATGATATTGTGCGTAGAACTGTCGGAACAAAAGTAAAATAACAGGAGAACATATGTTAACAAAACTTTTAGAAGGTGTAGACAAGACGCTTGTAAGGAATCTTGTGATTCTACACACACTAGTAATTGCAGTTAGTAATTACTTAGTGACAATTAGATTTGATCTATTTCCAGGCGCAGAACTGCCATTGTTTGGATCATTTCCACTAGCGGCGGCGGCGTTTACATTTCCGATCGTTGTTGTAGCAACTGACTTGACAGTGCGTTTAGTTGGTAAGCAAGCAGGTAGAGCCGTTGTAGCAATGGCAATTATTCCTGCTATTATTGCATCAGTACTAGTACTACTAGCACTAGGTGACGAACATGCATACAGAGTAGGACTTGCATCAGGTACTGCATATGCAGTAGGTACAATGCTTGACGTATATGTATTCCAACATATTCGTGAGCGTATGAGTGCATGGTGGATTGCTCCAGCAGTATCAACTATTGCGGCAAACATTATTGATACATATGCATTCTTTTACACAGCATTTTATCCTGCACCGTGGGTTGGACCAGTAGCATTCAACAATACATTAACAAAAATTGTTGTAGGCTTAATTGTGTTCCTACCAGCATACGGCTTGTTACTTTCATATTTGAAAAACAAGTTTGGTGTAGACGCTTTAGTACTTAAAGACGAAGTAAAGCCGAAAGCTAAAAAGAAAGCACCGGCTAAAAAGACAGCTAAGAAAAAGGCGTAGATGATTTGGGTACTTTACTACCCGGAGAAGAATTGATATACGAGCGTAGCGACGGTGTTGTCTATGCTCGTTATCGCGACAAGCCTGAGATCGAACGTTGGATCATAGGCGGAGACCCTGGTGCTGTTGCAAGGGCACAAGGCGAGCTATTAGACTATGGTTCGTGGAAAGAGTTATGTGAACTTGCCCAAACTAACATAACTTTAAAAAAACAACTTGACAAACTAGTCAATATATACTATATTATTAAGGATAGAAACTATGAAAGTTAAAATTCAAAACGTCGGCGGCACAGTTGCTAAAAAAGATGATAGGTATGTTGTTAAGGATAATACACATTTAAACAACTTAGTATTAAGTAGTACAGATTTACAACCATATAAATCTACTAGTGGACATAAGCACGAAGGTCAAGAAGAAGTATATTACTTTATATCAGGAAGTGGTAAAATGGATTTAGACGATAAAACAATAAGCGTCAAACAAAATGATGTAGTACTAATTGAAGATGGAGTATTTCATCGTGTACACTCAGGTCCAAATGGATGTTACTTTGTATGTGTGTTTGACGGAAGGAGAAAACATTGAGAATTATAGCAGGACCATGTCAACATGAAACACTAGAGCAAAGTTTAGAAATTGCAAAAGAATGCAAACGTGTATGTGACAAACATAATATCGAATATTATTTTAAAGCAAGTTACGATAAAGCAAACCGTACAAGTGTGAACGGAGTTCGCGGTCAAGGACTTGCTAGTACAATGAAAGACTTTCTTCTAATAAAAGAAAAATACAAAATTAAAACATTAACCGATGTACATAATCAAAATGAAATTTTAAAAATAGCCGCATACTTTAATGATGCAGTTGATGTATTACAGATTCCTGCATTCTTGTGTAGACAAACAGATCTTATACAAGCGGCATGCAAAACAAATAAAATAGTAAATATCAAAAAAGGACAGTTCCTAGCACCTTGGGACGTAGAAGGAATACTAAGTAAAACTGAAGGCGCAAAGGATGTCTGGATAACTGAAAGGGGTACAAGTTTTGGTTACAATAGTCTTGTTGTCGACTATACTGGTCTTATCTATATGCTCAATAATTATGATAACGATATTGTGTTTGATGTTACGCACTCTGTCCAAAAACCCGGAGGACTGGGGAACAGTAGCGGCGGGAATCGTGATTACGTGCCTGGGCTGTCTCGTGCTGGGTCTGCTCTTGGCATCACTTCCTTCTTCCTCGAAGTCCACCCTGTGCCTGATAACTCGCCAAGCGATGGTCCAAATATGCTTAGACTAGATAACTTTGAAAGGGTCGTAGATGAAATCGTGCGTTATTCTTATACCCGCTAGAATGGCAAGTACAAGGTTTCCAGAGAAACCACTTGCATTACTTGACGGCGTGCCAATGGTACGTAGAGTATACGATAATTGTCCTGCTGATATTGACACATTTGTTTTAACTGATGACCAACGTGTAGCAGATGTTATTCCAGAAGGACAAACGATTGTAGATGACAGAGATTATCAAAGTGGCACTGAAAGATGCTTTGGTGCATTATCACAACTGCCGAACACATATGATAAAGTAATAAACGTACAAGGTGATATGCCTGACATCAATAGAAAAATTATACGTGCAGTTAAAGATAAATTGGACTTATATGATGTAACAACAGCGTACACAACTATGGAAAAAAGGTTGCAAAAAGATCCTAATTGTGTTAAACTAATACGTACAGGAGATTATGCTAACTGGTTTTGTAGAGCAAGTTTAGAATACGGTGATTGGCACTTAGGCATTTATGGTTATAGGTCAGGTCTAGCACAAATACTAAAAGAATCAAAACCAAGCAGAGAAGAAGAAATTGAAAAACTTGAACAACTACGTTGGATACAAAATGGTATTGAAATTGGCTGTGTTGAAGTTCAATTTAATGGAACAGAAATTAACACACCCGAGGATCTAAAACAATGGCACAAACAAAACTCCCAATAAAAGATATACTAGCGGCCATTGATATGGGTGCTAAGAATGTATGGGACGAAATTAATGATGACGAAAAGAAGTCAGTTAGTTTTTGGTTGTTAAATAGATATGTTGCAAGTATAGCAGGCAATAGAGACAAACAAGAACTTGCTATATTTAAAACTAACGAATACTATAATAAAAACTATATGGTTGTTAGTAAACATCCAAAACTACAATGGCAACTATTATGCTTGTCGGGAGGCACAGGCAAGATAGAGTACCATCCTTGGATAGGCGTAAAGAAAAAAGAAGGTCAGAACATTGCATCTGGCATTAAACTTATCAAACAGATTTATCCGAATATGAAATTAGACGAGGTAGAATTACTTGCTGGAACATCTACAAAAAAAGAACTCAAACAATTGGCTGAAGAACATGGTATCGACATCAAACTCTAAACCGTATGTGTGCGATTACTGCGGGTCAGGATACACAAGAGAGAAAACTCTTGCTGTACATATGTGCGAGAAAAAGCGTAGACATTTACAAAAAGAAGAAAAACATGTACGTTTTGGATTCTATGCATTCCAAAGATTTTATAAATTAAGTGCAGGATCTAAAAAAGAAAAAACATATGAAGAGTTCTGTAATTCTCCTTACTATAATGCATTTGTTAAGTTCGGAAGTTTTTTAAATAATGTAAGACCATTATATCCAGAAAAATATATAGACCATGTTGTAACAAGTAGAGTTAAATTAGATCATTGGTGCAAAGAAGAAATGTATGAAAAATATGCAGTTGAACTTATTCGTAAAGAAGGAGTAGAGACTGCACTAGAACGTAGTGTACAAACTATGCTAGAATGGGCAAGTGAAAATGAACCTGCACCTTGGAATCATTACTTTGCACACGTAAGTTTAAACAGAGCAGTGTGGCATATTAAAGATGGAAAAATATCTCCGTGGTTAATATTAAATTGTAAGAGCGGCAAAGAGATGTTGAGTAAATTTAATAACGAACAACTTGAAATGGTATATCATGTACTTGATCCTGAACATTGGGCAATGCGTTTTAAACGTACACCTAAAGATGTTGAGCTAGTTAAAGATGTAGCAAAAGAAAGTAAATTATAAGAAAGAGGAAACAATGGAATTATTATACTATCCAGATAAGTTCTTAGAAAAACAAGTAAAAGCAGTTGACTTAGATAACCCAGGGTTTGATCCTGTAAAAGTAAAAGACGACATGACAAAAATTATGTTAGACAATAATGGTATTGGACTTAGTGCAAGTCAAGTTGGATTAGACGCACAACTTTTTATAATGGGTGACAAGCCAGAGAATACAATTATTTGTATTAATCCACAGATACTACAGCATACACAAGATACTGTTGTTGATACAGAGGGCTGTTTAAGTTTTCCAAATATGTATGTTAAAGTATCAAGACCTAAAGAGATATTAGTTGAATTTTACGATCATGAATTAAAAAAGCAACAAGTTAAAATTGATGGCTATAGTGCAAAATGTTTCTTGCACGAATGGGATCATTTACAGGGTATTACTTTTAAAGATAGAGTAAGTAAACTTAAATGGGACATGGCTAAAAAGAAAGCAGTAAAGTATAATAAGTATGCCTGATATTGATATAGATTTTGCAGATAGAGAAATTATCTTAAATAAGATACAACACCGTGTGGCAAAATTAGATACAAGTAAAAAACATAACACTGGTGTATATGTTACAGAGTGTCCGCATAATCCTGTAGACAATCTAAGTACAATAGATTATAAGACAGCAGAAGAACGAGGATATTTTAAATTAGATTTTCTTAATGTGTCTATATACAAAGATGTAAAAGACGAGACACATTTAGTCAACCTAATGAACAAGGAGCCATTATGGGAACTATTGGAACACGAAGACTTCAGCGAAAAGGTCTTTCATCTAAACGGACACAGCAGTCTATTAAAACTATTGAAGCCCAACTCGGTACAACAATTAGCCGCAACACTAGCGATAATACGTCCGGCAAAAAGATATCTAGCGAACGAAAGTTGGGAAACAATAATGAAAGAAGTGTGGACAAAGCCAACTAATGGTGAGTACTTTTTTAAGAAAGCACACGCAGTTTCGTATGCAATGGCATGTGTTGTACACATGAATTTATTGTGTGAAAATTTACAATCTATCTAGGTTTGCGTATTAGTTGAATACTCTTACGTTTTACTCTTTTAATAGCTAAATTACTTAAATCTACAGTTGGTCCATGTGTTACTTTTACATCTTTTGTATTCATAGTTTGTAAAGTATACTTAAATGGATTCATGTCATTCTTTAAGAATATGCTGATAGGTATCATTCTATTTGATTCCCACCACCAGTCTTCTCCGCACTTAACAAAGTTTTTCTTTTCAATGTCACTACGTAATTCTGTGTAAACGTACATACTCGTAATACTACTGTCTTGATTATTTATAATGCCAATGTATTCTACACCGCCATAAGTAATCACACTTAAAAATGGATAATTGTCTTCTAATTCTTTTCTTAGCATAGGTTTCCGATAAATATAATATGCAACTAACGTCAAGGTATTTAGCAACAAATAAAACAGTCCTAGTCTTAGATGAATGGACAGGGACTCTTACGGAGTATAGAAAAGTGTACAATAGACAATTAAAAATTATTAAAGGTATAGACAATGTTCTTACTTTTGAAATAAAAAATAATAACCAAAAGCCAGTAAGTATTTTAAATACTTACACAGCAAAGTTTCAAGCATTTGATCAAGAAAATACTTTAGTATTAAGTAAAACTGGAACAATTAAAGAAACAGCAACACCAAACTACAAAGGTCAATTTACAGTAAATATTACAGACAACGATACACTTAACCTTGACGGGCAGTATCTTACATATTTTGTACACCTTGTAGATAACAATAACAACAATGTTGTTACATATGCTGATGCACAATTCGGTGCTAAAGGAACTATTGAATTAGATACAGGTACATTACCCGGACCAAAAGATCCTTACAAAATAAGTCAGTTTACTGAAATAAGCACAGACGTATTTGCCAGTGAAGCAGTACAAGCAGAACCTGCACTTAACGGCAATGAAGCATTACACACTACAGCAATATACACTACAGGATATACAGGTGATGTTACAATACAAGCAACACTTGAAAATTTAGTAGACAGTAACACAAACTGGGTTGATGTTAGTACAACTTCAATAGCAAATCCAACAGAGCCAAAGTATATAAACTTCAATGGTGTGTTTAGTTGGATACGTATCAAACACGAACCTACAGCCGGAACTGTTGATAAAGTATTGATCCGTAATTAAATAGCTTGTGTTTAAACAAGATATAAAAGACTGGATCAATAATTACCTCAGCGTAAAACTACCTGAGCATAATGGTATAGCAAGATGTCCTTTTGCAGGTCCAGCACTTCGACAAAATAAAATTAACTTTCAATATTGTCCAAACTATCCACAACTATTAGGTGCTATTGATTTCACTGCCAGCAATTGGAATGTAGACGTTGCTATATTTTTGCTAGACTTTCCTGTTACTAGAGATGAATATACTGATATGCATTATGAAATAACTGAATTATATAATCAAGACAAATATATGTTTGTGGACGAAACACAAACTCTTAATGGTACTGAATACAATTTTATACTAATGCATGACTTTAATCAGATGCAAAAATCCAAACTAGATTTAAAAAAACAAGGCTATTATTCACAATAAAGGTTGACAAACAATCGTATTGATACTATAATACATAGTATGAGTGTAGTCGTAGAAACAGTTCTGACATATTTGCCTGCTAAGAGGAAAACAACTCCTAGTGGTTGGACTTCATTCAACGCTCCATGTTGTCATCATAACGGCCACACACCAGATAAGAGGCAACGTGGCGGCGTCATTCAAAACGACAATGGCGTAAGTTATCATTGTTTCAATTGTGGATTCAAAGCAAGTTGGAAGCCTGGTAGACCTTTTTCACACAAGATGCGTAAGTTACTTCAATGGATGAGTACACCTGACGATATAATCAATAAGGTAGCACTAGATGTCATGCGTGAAAATGAAGGCGTTATAGTACAACAACATAAAGCATTACTGCCTACATTTGAAACAGTTCCGTTACCTGAGTCTGCACGTAAGTTACAGGAATGGGCAGGTGGCGATGTTGACAAAAATTTAATGAAGATTTTTGAATACATGAAAGAACGTAATCTTTATATGGACGACACTGAATACTATTGGACTCCTGAGCTTGCATACAGAGATAGATTAATTATACCTTTCTACTATGAAGGCAGAGTAGTAGGTTGGACAGGACGTAGTGTACAAGCAGATAAGAAACCTAAATATCTTACAGAAGTACAGCCTGGCTTTGTATATGGACTAGACGAACAAAGTTATAATAAAGCATTTACGATTGTATGTGAAGGACAGATTGATGCAATACACATCGAAGGCTGTGCATTAGGCGGAAGTGAAGTTAGCGATCAGCAAGCAATGTTGTTAAAAAAATTGCAGAAGCAAATAATTATTGTTCCTGATAGAGACACAGCAGGATCGAAACTTATTCAAACAGCTATTGATCATGGCTGGAGTGTAAGCATGCCTGAGTGGAGTCAGGATATTAAAGATGTCAGTGAAGCTGTGAATAAGTACGGTAGACTATATACACTTTACAGTATAGTAAATGGCGCAGAAGAATCTGCATTAAAAATAAAATTGAGGCAAAAGAAATGGTTTATTTAAAAAAACTTTGGGAATGGGTTACTTGGCCTATTGCTGAATACAAACGTAAACAAAAAATAAAGAAGCGTATTGAAGAACTTAAAAAACAAGATCCGTTTATTTACAAATAGGAGCAACGTATGATATACTGGGGAATGGTTGGAAACAGCCACGATGCAAGTCTTGCTGTATTTGATAACAACGAACTGTTGTGGGCAGGACAATCAAAAGACTTTTCGAATGTCCCTCATGACCCCGACTTTAATTGGGAGATGCTACAGCATGTTACAATTACAGAAAAGTTACCTAGGCCTAATAAAGTAGTTTGGTACGAGCGTCCGTTGCTTAAAACATTTAGACAATGGCGAGCTGGACAAGGGTGGTTGTATAAAGAAAACAATATTAGATCATATCTCTCGCAATGGAATATATCTTGCAAAATAGAATACACCCAACACCATTTATCACATGCGGCATATGCCTACTACACTCAACCCTATGATGATTGTGCAGTAATCTGTTTAGATAGTATTGGAGAGTTCGAGACCCTAACAGTATGGCACGGTAAGAACGACAAACTTACAAAGTTATACAGTCAAGGGTATCCACATAGCCTAGGACTTTTCTATAGTGCTATGACACAACGTATGGGGCTAGTACCACAGCGTGATGAATATCTTGTTAGCCAGTGGGCAAAGAAAGGTAACCCTAAAAGGTTATCACATACTATGCGTCAAGAAATTATAGACGTTGATCATAATGGCAAGTACCCCCATCATATTAAGATGCGTGAGAATTTACACAGAGGTTGTATGTGGTGGAGGCCTGAACTAAAGACGCAACAAGACATGTATGACTTGGCGGCGGCCACACAGTCCATCTTTGAGTATGCAGTCAACATACTGAGCATTTGGGCTAAAGTACAAACAGGTGCAAGTAATGTAGCACTAGCAGGAGGTGGTGCTCTTAACAAAGATGCGGTAGATAAGATACGTAATCAATGGCGTACTATACATGTTCCGCCAAATCCTGGTGATCCTGGAAGCTGTGTAGGAGCAGTTTTAGCCAAAACAAAAACCAAAATAACACTTGACAAACAGTGGTATAAGAAAGTATAATAGTAGGATGAGTAGAGTAGAACAATTATTTCCAATAAACATATACATGAATATCTGTGACTCAGATATCGAAAGAGATGTTACATTTCTAAAAGGACTTCCTCTTGCAGAGACATCTGATGAAGTTACAGACAACTATGGCTTTCGTAGTTCAAGTAGTTATGTATTAAACAATGAAGAAACGTCAACACTACGTAATTGGATTATAGATTGTTTAGATGAATATGCAATAAATGTTTTAGGATATGATATTGCTGGTATGGCAATAACACAAAGTTGGGTTAGTATTAAAGACAATTCACAAAAGCATATTGCACACAAACACCCAAACAGTTTAATTAGTGGTGTATTTTATTTTGATGATAACGATACTGCAATTACATTTACAAAAGAAGACAACGACTTTTTAATGGTAAAACGTAATACTGAAATTGCTCCGTATAACCAATATCACATTACTCCTATGAAGTACGGATTGATACTCTTTCCTAGCTGGTTAGAGCATGAGGTATCTGTAAATACAGATGCAAAAAGATATAGCATGAGTTTGAACAGTGTGCCTTTAGGAGGCTTTGGTTCTGCTGGTGACTTAACTGAATTTAAATATGATATGATACAAGGGCGAATGCAATAAATGAGCGACACTAGACAAAATACAGACTACGGATATGAAATACAAAAAGTATATCTAGAAATGATGCTACAAGACGCAGAAAGTTTTGTACGTTGTCAGGCTGTGTTTGATCCAAATAGTTTTGATAGACGCTTAAAGCCAGCGGCAGAGTTTCTTAGCAACTATGTTACAGAACATAATACATTGCCTACACTTGATATGATCAACGCCGCAAGCGAACTACAAGGTGATAATGTATTAAGACATCCAGGTGATCTAAATGAAAGTCACTATGATTGGCTACTAGCAGAGTTTGAAACGTTTAGTAAACACAAAGCACTAGAAGCCGCAATCCTTAAGAGTGCTGACTTACTTGAAAAAGGTGAGTACGGACAATGCGAAGACATAGTAAAGAAGGCTGTACAGATTGGACTGCAAAAGGACTTGGGTACAGACTACTATGCTGATCCAAGAGCTAGACTAGAAGGCATCAAGAGTACAAACGGACAAGTAAGCACAGGTTGGGGAGCAATTGATAAGAAACTATTTGGCGGATTCAACAGAGGCGAGCTGAATATCTTTGCAGGTGGTTCGGGTGCAGGTAAGAGTTTGTTCCTTGCTAACATTGGCGTTAACATGGCCGAAGCAGGATTGAATGTAATTTACTTAACACTAGAACTTAGTGAAGCACTAGTTAGTATGCGTGTTGACAGTATGGTAACAGGCATTCCAAGTCGTGATGTGTTTAAGAACATTGATGACGTTGAAATGAAAGTTAAGATGATTGGCAAGAAGTCTGGTGCATTCCAAGTCAAGTATATGCCTAGTGGTAAGACAGCAAACGATGTACGTTCGTACATTAAAGAATATGAAATTAAAACAGGCAAGCGAGTAGACGTATTACTAATTGACTACTTGGATCTATTGATGCCAGCAAGCACAAAAGTAAGTGCAGAGAACTTGTTTATCAAAGACAAGTACGTAAGTGAAGAGCTACGTAACCTAGCAATGGAATTGAACACAGTGTTTGTAACTGCGGCACAGTTGAACAGAGGTGCTGTCGAAGAAATTGAATTTGATCACTCGCACATCAGTGGCGGACTTAGTAAGATTCAAACTGCTGATAACGTGTTTGGTATCTTTACAAGTAGAGCAATGCGTGAACGTGGACGCTATCAGTTACAGTTGATGAAGACACGTAACAGTGGCGGTGTTGGACAAAAGATTGATTTAGAGTTTGACTTAGACACACTACGCATTAGAAATATTGACGAAGACGAAAATGAGAATAATAATTATTCATCGCAACGTAGTAACACAGTATTTGATAAAATTAAAAGAGGTGCAGGCACAGGCACAAATGAAGATACTATAAGCGACCCACAAGAAGGCGGCGGCATAGGAAAGATAAAAGCAGAAGTAGACTCAACTAAGCTAAAGCAATTTCTTAATAACCTTGGTGACGAATAAAGGAGAATCATTTGATATCGAAGCTAGAAACTATTGAACAAGTATACCCTTTAGCAAAAGACGACCCTGTCCGTCCTAACCTACCGGCTGATTGGAGAATTAATAATGGACGTGAAGTGTATGTGTTATACGAAGACCAATATGCAGAAGAGGCCCCTGTTATGTTTGAAGGACCCAGAGCTGTAATCTGTGTAGCCTATACTAAGGGTGTTGGTCTTATAGAACAAGACCTCAACAATACTGAAGACCCTGACACTGCTATGTTCTATACTGTATGGAGTTATGATAAGGGTGCTGGTAGAGAAATAGTAACCCAAGTTGCAAAACATATTAAAGAAACCAGAGATGATATTGTACGTTACATGACCCTATCACCATTAACTGATATGGCTGAAAAATTTCATCTACGCAATGGAGCCACCCTCTTCCGTAAAGGCAAATATTGCCAAAATTTTGAGTACAAATAATTGAGGTATTACATCGGGTCATTAGATTTTAAATGGAGCCATGCAGGAACACGTATGGAGGAGCTTTGGGTCCGAAGAGAACTAGGAGACGAACTGTACAAGCAATGCAATCAGGAAGGTTTTAAATTACACTATAACCACACTGATAGTTTGACCTTGCCCAGCGACATGTATTGTACATGTGATGTAAGTGTAGATGTTCCGGATAGTAACGAAGGACTACTGTTTCAACTACAGTATCCGCACGTTAAAGTGGTGTCTTAGACGCAATATAAGCGTCATACAGCGGCATGATATTCAGAAAGAACACATTGTACATACAGGAAAAATAACTAATTATATGAGCCATAAAACACTAATACACGATCTAGTAAAAGCAGATGTTATACGTTCTGAAATAGAATACGCTAAGAGTCAATTACAAGAACACGATACAGGACACATACACACTGCTATAGGATGGCTAGAAGATAGACTTAAACAAATACAGGGTATAAAAGAAGACGAATGAAAATAAAATTTACTTGTAGCGATCCGTTAGTTGAACAACACTTTCCTATAGTGCCTGCAAAAAAAGCAGTACCCGAATGGTTTAAAAATATTGAATCTAATCGTACAATGGGAAATTGTCCTGTGGGTTATGAAGGACTTCCGACTATCAAAAAATGTATGCCAGTGCTTGATATGATCAGTGCAGGTTATATTATACCCAACGCATACGAACAAGAACTTAGTACCTTTAAGGATGAAGAAGGATACGAAGCATACAATAGAAACATCTCACACAGATCTGGTATGGATCCAAACAACGGGCATCATCACGAACAGTGTCCTGTAGAGATTGACGGCAAGAAGAAAAACTATTTTAAGATTGAACTGCCTTGGAAGATCGAAACTCCAGCAGGTTATAGTTGTTTATTAATGCAACCTTACTATAATTTTGATCAAGGATTTAGTATGCTACCGTCAATAATAGACACTGACACTTATGATGCTAACTATCTTAACCTACCCGGAGTAGTGTTAGCACCCGAGGTAACTATTGCACCAGGACAACCTTTGTTGCAAGTTATACCTTTCAAAAGAGATGACTGGGATATGGAAGTAAAAGTTAATCAGAACATGGGCGAAGACAGTGGACTAAAATTTTATCTTCATAACATGTATAAAAGAATGTTTCATTCTAAAAAGAAATTTAATTAATAGGAGACACAATGGCGACTACAATAAAGGTTACTAGTTTACAAATGCCTGTAACAGATGATGTAAAGGCTAATTGGAAAACAATCAAACGTCATATGCTTACCAACATAGACAGTGAGTGGATACTAACTCCTGAATGTGCATTGAGTGGCTATTTCATGCCTCCAACACTTGCATCAAAAGATTTAGATGAAGAAGAAAATCTTAGAGATTGTTTAGAGCAACTAGAAGACTTTTCAGCTTCACAACGTACCGGAGTAGTACTAGGCACAGGATGGAGAGAGCAAGATGGCTTTCCGTATAACCAAACTAGGATATATGCTAACAGTGGCGACCTAATTGGTACATACCAAAAAAGATTACTAACACGTAGACCCGGAGGTGGCGGCGAACTATTACATTACCTACAGGGATTTGAACCCACACTGTTCTATGCTGACAAGGATAACACAGTAGTAGCCAGCTCGTTGATATGTAATGATGCTTGGGCAACTCCTATGGTAAGTCCAGGAGGCAATCCATATTTCATCAGTGACCTAGCTGTGAAGCACGGAGTAAAACTATTTTTCGTAAGTGCAAACTGTAATGTACCTACAGGAGACTTTGATCAATTGGTATACGACTATCATGATGTTATGCTACGCACACTGGCCAAACAGAACCAAGTGTACATAGTTGTAAGCAACAGTAGTTTGAGTATGCCCATGCAACAACCTCAAGTGCATCAAGCGTCAGGCGTAATGTGTAATGGTCCACGAGTAGCACCTCAGCCAGTAGACCAAGTACAGGTAAAGTCAGGAGTTATAGCACCCAATGGAGAATGGATAGCATGGTGTGACGCAAGTGGCGAAGATTCGGTTACATTGGATTTAGAATTTTGATAAATAAAGTATAAGGAGCATTAAATGAGTGGAAGACTAGGGGCGGCTGAATTAAGCGCCAACACATGGAACAACGTATACGAGTGTCCAACAAATAGAAAATACGCAAGTATTAAAGTTCATATAATCAATCGCAGTTCAAGCGATGCAATGATTGATATTGCTCTAAGTTCAGGTGACGGTATTACTATAGAAACAAATTCATACATTGAATATCAAACTATGCTAGTTCCAAAAGGCTCAATAGAACGTTCAGGTATAGTTGTAGCCAATGGTACTAAGATCATGGCTCGTTCAGACATCAACGATGTTACTTGCCAAGTACATGGTATTGAAGTGCTTGATCCAACAGCACAACCATAATAATAAATCATTAACTGATCACATAATAAATACTTGCATGAACAAGTATGACAGAACCCTTAAATTACAAGACTACCAAGACCTAGCCAACGCACAAGCAGGAGCATTAGATCGCTATGACGAAGATGCTATGATTCGTGTTCAGCATCTATTTGACAAAGGTTATATTGATATAGCAGAGGCACGTTTCATCTACCTAACAGAAAGTGGATATGCATGTTTGAGTGCAGTCAAGTTCGAACGCTACAATCAAAAGGAATGGTTTGACAACTATCCTCGTATGCTAGACGACATGGAGTAGACATGCTCAAGAATTGGTATTCAGTTCCTATTTGGGTCAGCACCATAGATCAACTTGCACTAGATGATCTGGTTGAACTACAGGGTCAACAGACCTATCAACAACATCCCCAATGGCACAGTCATCATCTCAGTGATCCTGAGTTTGACAGTTTGCCCATTACTGATCACATACGTGTGGCCATAACACATAGCTGTACCAACTATCTCAACAGCGTGGGCACAACTGCAAGTGTTAGAGTCAAACGTGCATGGTTCACTTGCACACAGCCGGGAGAATATGCACACGTACACAAACATGTACCTCTCAGTGACGTATCAGGAGTTGTGTACACACAAGCAGATCCCACACAGGGTGATATATTCTTTCCTAGACCTTGGCGAGAACTGGACATGACTTCATGGTTGCATATGCCTGACCATCTACAAGAATCACCTACCACAGGAAAGATCATCATATTCCCCTCATGGTTAGAACACGGAGTTCGCACCAACACAAGCACAACTAATAGATACTCATATTCATTTAATGCTGTTGTGGACAGCTCAGATGCGTAGAGGTAAAACACCATCAGCACTGGACTATGTACGAGTTAGAATAGAGTGGCTCCAAGAAGAACGTGCCAAGAACACAGACCAACTAGCACACCTTGTGTTGGACAAATCAATATTTGAATTGCGTGAAGTGGAGATGCTACTAGAGCGCGAAGCGCCTGCGCCAGACCAGCCGCAACGCGGTTAAAGCCCCAGCTACGAAGTAGTTTTCGCAGAAAATCGGAAGCAAAAATCCTTGACACGCACTGTGTTACTAGAGTGCATACTCTTGTTAGAAATATACAAAACGCTGTTTAACACTGAATCCGCCACTGTGTAATACACCGTAAACAGCAATTTAAGATTATAGATGTCTTTTGAGCAAAGACTACGTCACTGCTCTATGCTTAAGAGGGGTTGTTGTTGTCGTATATTACAAACAGTAGTGCAATGGTAGCGGCAATGAATAGTAGTTCTACGGGTATATACATAACACAGTTATTTATAACATAAGTATTAATATGCACGATGCTTATCACAGCACATTTGCTCGCATTGTCAATGACACACGCAAGCAAACAGGATATGAACTTCCTATGCACATAGAGCACTATGTAGTTGTTCTATTGGCTACTAGCGTTGACAACACTGACTTTTTACCTAAACCTACATTTGCACAAGCACTGTACAGCATACGCACTAGCACTGATGCTAAACAGTTGGGTGATGCATGTTTGTTTGTGAGTGGAGTGTTTCCTAGCTACAGAACACAAAGACGTTATATAAGAGATGTTGGTACAACAGCATATGCAAGCATACACACAGAGCTGTTTGAAGATCTAAGCAAGTACTTTGTGTATGTGAGTGATTTTATTGATGTAGCTGTTAATCAACGACAACAACTGAATAAGCTGAATTTGAGCTGAGTGCTAGTAGTGCTATAGTACTATCTTTGCAGGACTCTAGTTGAATGGTGTTGTGAGAGGTTTGTGAACTATACACACTGTGACGAACTAGTAGATCTATAGTAGCACAGTAGGTAAGACTGTCTTGATATTGTGTACTGCGACCTTGAGCATATACCAACTGTAGATGCAGAGTACTAGCTCTTTCTAATACATGTACAACGCTTGCATGAACACTTGGCATCCTTGCAGGGCGTGTGTTGACTGTTGTTTGCGGCAGTTGTATCACAGTGACATGGATGTCCGCAGTCTTTGCAGTTTTTGTTTGTATGACTCATAGTGTGCTCCTTGTTATAATATACTTATCCGAAATGGGTCCTAGAGCCAAAAAAAATTGCCGCGTAAAAAATTATGGTGAAGTACTTACAGAAGTGAGGTGGTGATTTGGCAACCGTAGCTTTAGCTAAGTGCTTGTTTTAATTGTGTTTATTAAGCCCCGACCCCTCGAAAAATTTTTTTATTTTTATTAACCCCCCGGTCAAGAAAAAAGGCGTAACATTTCTGCACGCCTCTTCTCTCGTTTATTATTGTAGGGAGTTAGTCTGCTCTTGATCCCATGTAAGCCTTAAAGCCATACTGTCTAAGCACTTCAGCATATGCCTGAGCACCTGCTTCTTTAACGTCCATGCTCTGCCCGTGGTAGCCTGTAGGGTTCCACAACTGCCAAGCCTTGCCTGTCCAGTCCTTCTTAAAGCCCATTGACTCTAATACTCTACGCTCACCCTTGCCCAGCTTGGTGTTACCCTTGTGCTCTGGGTATACAGTAACCCAAGCAAAGCCACAGTACATTGGCTCACCATACTCATTGCCACCTGTGTTTGCGTTCCACTTGGCTAAGAAGTCTGCCTGTGCTTGAGTTGCGGCATCCCTAGCTTGCTCTTGGATTGCGTTGTATGTTGTTACTGTTTGTTGTGTAGTTGTTTGCATGTGT